>Ga0123352_10000337_pt1 | contig 56315 bp, 53 predicted proteins | sample TergutLab28metaG_FD_89700 | JGI IMG/M metagenome (GOLD analysis project Ga0123352, IMG submission 89700) | Labiotermes labralis P1 segment gut microbial communities from Petit-Saut dam, French Guiana - Lab288 P1 | ecosystem: Host-associated > Arthropoda: Insects > Digestive system > Gut ... | reverse complement strand
TTTGCATGTTTCGTTTCGATATATACAAGCAGAGCCAGTAAAAACAAGCCTGCATGAAAAAGTATGGATAGCGTTTCGTATACCGTCATATATGCCACCTCCCTTCAGTTGGATTTTTCAATCTTCCTTCCGGTTGGCCAGCCTGCAAAAAGTCACCCTTACGCGAGTGCTTGTATCGATTATAAATGTATTACACGGCTAAGTCAAACAAATGTGCGATGCGTGTGATTTCCCCTTACACCCCATACTCCGCAATGTACTGCTCCATTTTCGCCTTTACTTCATCCGTCAGCAGCACTTTCCCGTCAATTTCCCTATTGTACATATGCTGCATAATGTCGCGTACAGTTACAATGGAATGCACTGCAATACCAAAATCCTGCTGCGCTTGCTGCACGGCAGAAAGCTGACCCGTTGCGCGTTCCATTCTATCCACTTGGATAATTAACGCTTCAATTTTGACGTCGCCGGCTTCGTGCTTCAAAATTTCCATTGTTTCGCGCAACGCAGTACCCGCGGTGATAACGTCTTCTACAATTACAATGCTGTCGCCATTTTGCGGCGCGCGCCCAATCATAACGCCGCCCTCGCCATGGGTTTTGGCTTCCTTGCGGTTAAAGCAAAACGGGATATCCATGCCATGGTTGCGGTAAAGTGATGTCGCTGCCGCCACTACCAGTGGTATACCCTTGTACGCGGGGCCGTAAAGGGTGTCGGTTGGTTTTCCCACCTTGTCCATATAGCAAGAAGCATAGTAGTCGCCAAGTTTTGCTATTTGTGCGCCTGTACGGTAGTTGCCCGTGTTTACAAAGTATGGGCTAAGTCTGCCGCTTTTTGTTTTAAATTCGCCAAAGGTTAGCACGCCGGCGCGCGCCATAAATTCGATAAACTCACATTTGTATGCAGGTAATGTACTCATTGAATTATTCCCCTTATCTCGCTGATATTTTTGATGCCGTTGTTGTCCATAAATTTGTTTATGCCGTTTAAAACGTCCATTGTGGCAAGCGGGTTAGCGAAGTTTGCCATACCTACCGCCACAGCGGTTGCACCCGCCATAATAAACTCGATTGCGTCCTCGCCGGTGGTTATGCCCCCCATGCCAATGATAGGAATGCTAACCACCTTGGCAACTTGGTAAACCATACGCACCGCCACAGGTTTTATCGCCGGGCCAGAAAGCCCACCCATGGTATTACCCAGCACCGCCTTGCGCCTGCGGATGTCAATGCGCATGCCTTGCAAGGTGTTGATTAAGCTAATGCCGTCCGCGCCGCCAGCTTCCGCAGCCTTTGCAATGTCGCGAATGTCGGTGACATTGGGGCTAAGTTTTACAATAACAGGGGCGTTGGCGTGTTTTTTTATTTCACGGGTTATGGCCTCGGTTGCTTTTGGGCATGTGCCCATTGCCATGCCGCCCGCCTCGATATTTGGGCATGAAATGTTTAATTCAAAAAGGTCGATGTCTACACCCTGGAAGTCGCGTGTGACGGCAATGTATTCGTCGGTGGTTTTGCCGCACAGGTTTACAATCACCTTTGTGTCAAACTGCCGCAGGAATGGCAAGTCCTCTGCGATAAACGCTTTTGCGCTAGGGTTTTGTAAACCCACGGCATTTAACATGCCGCCATAAGTTTCGGCAGTGCGTGGCGGCGGGTTGCCCGGCCATGGCTGGTGCGAAACGCCTTTGGCTGTGATGCCGCCCAGTAGGCTAAGGTCAAAGAAATTGCCATATTCCTTACCGCTACCAAACGTGCCGGACGCTGTGACCACCGGGTTTTTTAATTTTACACCGGCGATGTCAATTTCCAAACGGTTTTTATCACTCATGTTTGTTCACCTCGTCGCTGTAAAATACCGGGCCTTCTGTACATACGCGCAAATATGTGCCACTCACTTTTATTGAACATCCAACACATGTGCCAAGGCCACATGCCATACGCTCTTCGGTAGAAATTTGACAGTGAATACCTTGCGCGTGGGCATAATCTGCTACCGCGTTAAGCATTGGGCGCGGGCCGCAGGCCAAAATTTCGTCATAGCGTCCGCCAACCGATTCTATAACTTCCAAAACGCGCCCGCGATGCCCCACATTGCCGGATTCTGTTGCGATGTAAAGATTGTCCGCAACTTGTTCAAACACCTGTTGCAAAATTGCCTCGTGACGGAAGCCAAGGTATACATCAACTTTTGCACCTTGTGCTTTTAGCTTTTTTGCAAGGTAAAGTAGGGGGGGCGTGCCAATACCGCCGCCAACAATAGCCACGTTATTAAGCCCAGTGCGTGCATCTTTTCCCAGCAAAAACCCCCTGCCAAGCGGCGCAAGTATTTTTACAGTATCGCCTTCAAATTTTTGCGCCATCACTTTTGTACCCATACCAACAACTTGGTAAACAATACGCACAATGTCGCCGTCAACATCGCAGATGCTAATTGGGCGCGGCAGCAATAACTCGCCTTTATTCATGTAAACCATCGCAAATTGCCCGGGTTTTGCTGCCGCGGCAACAGCTGGTGCGTGCAAATGCATAGAAAATATACCTTCCGCAATTTCTACATTGCTAAGGATTTTTGTGTCTAACAACTTCACGAAATATACGCCCCCAAATCTGCTTTCATATCAAGCACCGCTTGGCGGCTTGCTTTTGCAAAGTCTTTGTCGTCGCATTTGTATTTTTCTGTTTGGTATGCGCCGGTTATCCCGCGCGAGTTGTTTACAATCGCGCCATAATTCTTTGCCCACAAATCCTTTAGGTCTTTTCCGCTGCCGCCCTGCGCGCCATATCCAGGTACCAGGAAGAACGTGTGCGGCATTAGTTTGCGTAGTTCCACTGCCTCTGTCGGATGGGTTGCGCCCACCACCGCGCCGATACTGCTGTAACCGCATTCGCCAACAAACCCCGCGCCCCAGTTTTCTACCAACGCGCCAACATGGGTGTACAGCGGCTTACCATTTGCCATTCGCATATCTTGAATATCTGCGCTGCCTTTGTTAGACGTCTTAACCAATATAAAAAGCCCTTTGTCATACTGCTTGCAGTCCGCAAAATATGGCTCTACGGAATCGTACCCCATGTATGGGTTTACGGTGATAAAGTCCGTTGGGATAATTTCTTGCATTTTGCCCTCAACTTCCACCCACCCGATATGCGCATTAGAATACGCCTGCGCGGTAGACGCGATGTCCCCGCGTTTAATGTCGCCGATGACAATCAAACCCTTGCTTTTTGCATATTCAACTGTGAGCTTATATGTTTGTATACCAGGCGAGCCATATTGCTCGTACATCGCAATTTGTGGTTTTACAGCGGGTACAATGTCGCAAATTTCGTCGATAATCATCTTGTTAAATTCGTAAATACCCCTTACCGTTGGGAATACAGTACCCTTATCGTAGTCGCCTGCTTTTTCCATTACAAACTTGGGGATTTGGTCAACCCTGGGGTCTAGCCCCACAACAATTGGCGCAGAAAGTGCTGTTATTCTTGCAACAAGCCTGTCAATTAACATGGATAATACCTCCGTCAAAAATTATTTTACCGCCAACAATCGTGTGTGTGACGCGGCCTGTAACTTTGCGTCCGTGGAACGGTGTATTGCGGCTTTTAGATTTAAATGCGTTTTTGTCTATCGCAAAACTTTCATTAGGGTCTATTATTGTAATATCTGCACATGCGCCCGGTTTCAGCGTGCCTTTGTCCAGCCCTAAAATTTTTGCCGGGTTGGTAGAAAGCGCAGCAATCATCTGCATTGGCGAAAGGATATCACCCAGTTCCGAAATGCATAGCGGCACGGCGGTTTCTAGTCCAACAATGCCGTTTAACGCGCTCTCGAACTCGCAATTTTTTTCGTCCTCGTGATGCGGGGCATGGTCGGTGGCAATGACGCTAATAACACCGTCTTTTAATGCTTGCTTTAGCGCGTCGCGGTCTTTTTTGCTGCGCAGTGGTGGGCTCATTTTAAAATTGGCGTCGTAATCGGTAATGTCTTCGTCCACCAGTGTAAAATGGTGCGGGCAAACTTCCGCAGTAACAGGTTGGCCTGCTTGCTGCGCGGCGCGTACAAGCGCAACACCTTCTGCCGTACTCACGTGGCAAATATGCAAGTGCGCGCCGGTCACACGGGCAAGGGTGATGTCCCGCGCAATGATAATTTCCTCCGCTTCGGGTGCAATGCCCTTAAAGCCCATCATTTCCGCGTGTGTGCCTGCGTTCATCTGTCCTTTACCAACCAGGCGTAAATCTTCGCAATGGGCAAGTATCGGTAGGTTAAACATGGCGGCATATTTCATGGCGGTTTTGTAAAGCGATGGGTTGTCTACCGTTTTGCCGTCGTCACTAATGGCGCAAATCCCGGCTTCTTTCATCTCGCCAATGGCAGAAAGCTCTTGGCCTTCCAGCCCTTTTGTAATGCTGCCAATTGGCACAACATTTACAATACCCTCTTTTGTGGCTTTGCTTGTTACATATTCCACTACAATTTCGTTATCTATGACAGGAGATGTGTTGGGCATACAGCATACGGTGGTAAAACCGCCTGCCGCAGCACTTGCTGTGCCTGTGGCAATTGTTTCTTTATGTTTTTGCCCTGGGTCGCGCAAGTGTACATGCATATCAATAAGCCCGGGAACCACCCACTTGCCGGCGGCATCTATCATGGTTGCGTCCGCGGTTTCAATAGAAGGGGCAGCTTGTACAATTGTGCCATCATGTGTCAAAATGTCCATTTGTGCGTCAAGGTTTACAGATGGGTCTATCACTCGCCCGTTTTTGATTAAAATTTTCATGTTATCACCTCTGATTAATTAAGATATCTAAAATTGCCATACGCATTGCCACGCCGTTTTCCACTTGTGGGTATATAACAGAAGCTTCGCAGTCCATTACACCGCTGCTAATTTCTACCCCGCGGTTTACAGGGGCGGGATGCATGACAATGGTGTCTTTTTTGGCGTTTTGCAACAACTCCAATGTAAGTCCAAAAAATTTTGCATACTCGTGTAACGACGGAAACTGACAAGCTTTGTGGCGTTCCAGCTGCACACGCAACCCCATGATAACGTCAGCATTTTTAATGGCCTCCGCAACATTAGTGGATAAGCCAACACCCAGCGCGCGCATATTGCCGTTTAAAAGCGTTGCCGGCCCCGCAACAGTAACATTTGCCCCCAGCTTATTTAATAGGAAGATATTGCTGCGGGCAACACGGCTGTTTGCGATATCGCCAACAATAGTTACGTTAAGCCCTTTAAATTCGCCCTTGTGTTCCCACATGGTAAAAGCGTCTAAAAGTGCTTGGGTTGGGTGTTCGTTAGAGCCGTCCCCGCCGTTTATAACACAGCATTTCACATTGCGCGCCAGCAAATGCGCGGCACCGGTCATACTGTGGCGTATAACAATTGCGTTTGTGCCCATGGCTTCCAATGTAAGCCCCGTGTCAATAAGTGTTTCGCCTTTGGCGACACTACTCGTAGAAATATTTAAGTCGTCTGCATATGCCCCCAAATATTCCCCCGCCAGTAGGAATGACATTTTTGTGCGTGTACTATTTTCGTAAAACAAGGTGGTTAGGCTTGTGCCGGCCAAAGTATTGTCGCGTAGTTGTTTGTTTTGTACTTTTGGTTTATGTGCTTTTGCGGCATGAAGAAATGCAAAGATTTCTTCCTTAGATAAATCTCTAATACCAAGTAAATCCTTTTTCATTGTGTCCTCCTTAATTTTTCGTCATAAAAAAAGTGCAACCAACAAAATTGGCTGCACTTTGTGTGAAATATAAAAAGGAAGCGGCTCGGCATACAACAAAATTTCTAAAGAAATATTGCGACACATTGGCTTCACCCTTCCAAATGCACATTCGCTAACCAAGATATCATTTTATGATAAATTATGCAAGAAAATCTTTTTTATATTGACATTGCTATTTTGTCCAATTATAATGGCTTTTACGGAGTAATTTACTATTGCTTTGTTTTGGGAGTATAGTTCAGTTGGTAGAACGTCGGTCTCCAAAACCGGATGTCAAGGGTTCAAGTCCTTTTGCTCCCGTAGTAAAACACATAAGTTGGAGGTAAAAGTTATGGCAAAATGCGAAGTATGCGATAAAAGCATTCTAACAGGGCATAGAGTTAGCATTACACGTAGCCAAGTTTCCCGCCGTGCAAACAAAATGTGGCGGTCAAACATTAAAAAGGTGCAAGTTGTAGAAGCCAATGGTGCTATCCGCAAAGCAAAAGTTTGCACCCGTTGCTTGCGTTCTAAAAAAGTAACCCGCGCTGTATAATTAAATAACGCCGTTTGTGGTGAGCATTCACTGCAAGCGGCGTTTTATTTTTTACGGGGTAATAAATTTTTGCTTGCAATTTTTAGGGAAATGATTTATTATTCATAAACTACGAATATTTATTCATCAATAAGGAGGCAGTTTTATGAGTGGGAACCAACCCAACACAAATGAAAACGCAGTAGCGGCAACTAAACCGCAAAAAATCAAAACCAGTTGGCTTGTAAAATTTATTATAGGTTCGCTGGTGGGTATGTTCATGTTTTTGGTGCCAATCCCCACAGGGGAGCCGTTTAACATACCGCTTGGTTTTGCAATAGATATACTGGGCGGCTGGCTATCGTTAGAGAATTTTAACATTGCAACACTGCTTGCATATCTATTCATAACGGTGTCGGTAGTAGGCACTGCAGTTGCATATCTATTCAAGCCATCATTTATAATGAACAATGAAAAACTTAAGGGTGTTTTCCTTGCGCACCCCATTTATGTAGTGTGCCGTATTGTAGCCTTTGTTTTTGTTACAATGGTTTACTTCGACTTTGGACCAGAGTTTATTATTTCTGGCGATGTTGGCGGCTTGATGTTCCATGTGCTTATCACAGGGCTCGTGCCTATCTTCTTGATACTGGCGTTTTTTATCCCCGTACTTACAGACTTTGGGTTGATGGAATTTGTTGGCGTACTTATTAAAAAAGCAGTACGCTTTTTATTCACCCTGCCTGGGCGTGCGTCGATAGACCTGGCGGCATCTTGGTTTGGCTCTTCTGCTGTGTCTGTAATTATAACGCGTGACCAGCACGAAAAGGGCTTTTACACAGGGCGCGAAGCAGCCGCAATTGCCACCAACTTCTCGTTTGTATCGCTACCATTTTCGTTTGTTGTTGCACGTACGCTTGGGATAGAGGATAATTTCCTGCCTTGGTACCTTATTGTGTGCATAACATGCATTTTGTTGGCAATGATTACCCCACGTATTTGGCCGCTGAGCAAATTGCAAAACGTATATATTGAAGATAAAGGTAAACAAATTGATGAAGATGATGACCAAGAGGGTTCACGCTTTAAAAAAGCAGTATACCTGGCGAGCGAGCGCGCCGGCAAAACCAAGGCTTCTGATATTGTTGTTGGCGGGCTAAAGTGCTATCTGGATGTATTTATGGACTTATTCCCGGTTATTATGGCATTTGGGACGCTGGGGCTTATCATTGCAGAATTTACACCACTGTTCCAATGGATTTCTATCCCGATGCAAATCTTCTTAGATTTGTTGCGTGTGCCCGGTGCGGCAGATTATGCATACACCACACTCATTGGTTTTGCAGATATGTTCCTGCCTGCAATTTTGATTAGCAATGACGCCCCTAACGCGACAAGGTTTGTAATAGGTGCGCTGTCTATTGTGCAAATTATCTACATGGCAGAAACAGGTATACTTATTCTAAAATCTGAAATGCCTCTTGGTATGGGTAGGTTGGTTATTTTATTCTTACTGCGCACGCTGCTTGGCTTGCCGATAATTGTCCTTTTATCCAGGATTGCATTTTGGATAATGAATGTAGATTGGGCAGGTGTGCCATATGTTGCTTACCAATATGCGACGTACTTGCCAAATTTAATTAATTCTATTTGACATATCATGGAGTGCATGATAATATATATATAACTCGTCCTACAGTGGGGCGAATCTATTTATAAGCCAGTGAAATACTGGGCAGGAGGATTTAAGCATGGAAAAGACAGGCGTAGTAAAATGGTTCAATGCAGAAAAAGGATACGGGTTTATCTCTATCCAAGGTGAAGACGATGTATTCGTACACTTCTCTGCAATCCAATCTGAAGGCTTTAAAACACTTGAAGAAGGCCAAGAAGTTCGCTTCGAGGTAGTTCAAGGTGCAAAAGGCCCACAAGCTTCAAACGTGGAGCGCGCATAAGTTTTTGGTTTGGGTAAGCTCTGTCAATGATTTCCACGCCGATATACAAACATAATGCAATTTTGTAGCGTTGACAGTTCCAATCATTATCAAGAACCGGTGAATCCATAAACCCATTCTGTACACTTGTGCAGAATGGGTTTTTTGTATATGATAGTCGAAGCATCTAATGAGGGGGCGCTGAAAATGCAGTTTATTGTCATCGAAGGGCTGGACGGTAGCGGCAAAACCACCGCTACAGAGCTGCTTAAAGCACGGTTCGATGCTGCGGGTTTGCAGTGCTTGCCTACATTTGAGCCAACAAGAAGCCCTGTAGGCGAAATAATTCATTCTATTGTTGGTGGTGCAATAAAAAATATAGACAGCACAACAATGGCTTTGCTTTTTGCTGCAGACAGATTTCACCATTTAAATAGCGAAATTGTTCCGGCGCTTAAACACAGCCATGTAATATGCGACCGATATTATTATTCCAGTATGGCGTACCAAGGGTTTGATGCGGCAAGCCTAGCGCAAGTTATAGCATATAACCAAGCGGCAATGGACATACGCCGCCCAGATATTGTATTTTTTTTGGACGTAGCACCGGAGGAATCCATACGCAGAATAGATGCGCGTGGGGAAGCGCGCAGCGTTTACGAAAAATTGCCGCGGTTAAAATTGATGCAAGCCCGATACAAAGCAGCGATGGCACGTATGGGCAGCGAGGATAATATTGTGGTGATTGACACAAATATAAACAGCGCAGAAGCAGTAGTAGAGATAATGTGGGAGTGCATACGCCGTAGGCTTTAAGGGCTGGGCGAAAACACGGAAGACCCAGGTTCTAACGTAATTACAAACACCAATGTTGTAGTCGGGTTTAGGTGTATTGTAATTTGTATAGAGGCTGGGTTTTTTCTTGTGCCTGACGCAAAAGACGTGTCGAACGGGATGTTATTGTTTATGAGTATACTGGTGAGGAAGTTATATTCGTAATATGATAGCGGCGTATTGCACATGGCTTTCCTAAATAGTGCGCCAGAAAGCACGTTGGAAATATGGTTGTCGAACATGGTGGGTCATCCTTTTGTACAAGGGATTTGGTATAGCTTATTCGGGGGTGCGGGGTCGTGTGAGCGGGGATTGCTTCCCCGCGTTTTATTCAGCCGCCCCTACCTCACTGTTACCAAATCCCTTAACCCGTCCACAATACCTATGCCAATGTTATGAATATTGGTTAGCTCATCTACAGATGCAAAATTACCGTTTGCCTCCCTAAACTCGATAATACTTTGCGCCCTGGCTATGCCGATAAGCGGCAGGGTTTGAAGTTCTGCCAAAGATGCGGTGTTGATATTTACAAGACCTTGTGCACTGGCGGTGCCTGAGGGCGTTTGTGGCGTGTAATCGTACATAAAAACTTGTGTGTCATAGTCCCCAATTGCGGGGACTATTATTTGCATTGCGTCGCGTAAGGGGGCGGCTAGGTTAATGCGGTGTACGTCTGCGTACGCTGTTTCGCCGCCGGCTCTTTTAATGGCATGGTATACGCGCTGGCCATATACAAAGCTAAACATGCCAGGGGTATTTACTTCCCCCGCGACATGTACAAAAATAATAGTTTCCGTAGGGCTGCTATCTGGGCTTTCTTCATTTCTATATATTTCATTTTCGTCTATTCCATTGGTCGCGGGGATAATCGTGGTGGGTGTCCTTTGTGACGACAAAAACACAATGCCAATTGCAACAACGCACGCCACCCCTAAGATAATGTAAATATGGTCTTTGATAAAGTCTAAAACAGTAGTTTTCATGCCAAAACCCCACTATTGTAAAATTTATGTAATTATACTGGATACGGTCGTGTGTGCGAACGCACAGCAAGTGCGAAGCGTGTAACATTTTGTGTGTTCTTGTCCGCAATTTTTATTCTTGCACTCGTTTGCGTTTGTGCTATAATACTTGGAAAAGGAGGTTACGCATATGAAATTGGTAATGGCTATCATTCAAGATGAGGACGCTTTCCACATTATGGATCATTTGAATTCGAGAGGGTTTAGCGCAACCAAGCTTGCAACCACCGGTGGCTTTTTACGGTCGGGTAACACTACGCTTATTTGTGGCGTAACAGAAGAACGTATCCCCGAACTGATTGAAACAATTGAGCAAAAATGCAAAAGCCGCAAGCAAATTACATCGGTTAATACAATGAACGTCAGCGCGAACGAAAGCTTCACCCCATACCCTGTAGAGGTTACAGTTGGCGGCGCAACTATATTTGTGCTGGGCGTAGAAGAATTTAAAAGGATATAAACCGTGAGCCATGCCCGGATACTTGTTGGCAGTCCTGCCAGCACCAATGCTTATGCCACTGTTTTAGCCAAGGGTGCAAACTGCCTAAATGCGGTCAATAATGATGAGCCTTGTGAGCAGTGCATTTCGTGCAAGCTGTTTAATTCCGGTAACCACCCGGATACCTTTTATGTTACAAAGTCTAAACTCACAGGCATTGGTGTAGACGATGTGCGTAGCCAAATTGTTGAGCCCATGGGTACAAAACCATTTGGCTACAAATATAAAGTTTTTATTATTGATAAATCAGAAACGCTTACACCTGCGGCGCAGAGTGCCTTGTTAAAAACAATCGAGGAGCCTGCGCCCTACGGTTTTTTTTTGTTTCTTGCCCCGCATAGTCACAATTTTTTGCCAACAATATTATCGCGCTGTCATCTGCATAAAGTGAGAGATAATACTAATACAAGCCACACCCATAATCCAGAGCTTGCAACGCTTGCAAACGAGATAGTCAATGCCAAATATACAGATATTTTGGACGCACTCACATTTTACAAAAAAATAGAGCCGTACAAAGATTCAAAAGAAAATTTGCAAGAACTGCTGGATTTGATATATCATGCTTATGGTAGAAAAATAGCAGCGGTCACCGAAACCGGGCAACCGCCCGCGGAATGGTTAAATGCAGCCATAGCAATTACAAATACAAAAAAGGTTCTTTCGCAAAATGGCAATACTCAGCTTGCGTTGGAACTGTTACTTATAGAGTTATTTGGAAAGGGGCAACACCTACAGTGATAATAGTTGGAGTACGTTTTAAAGACGCCGGAAGGATATACTACTTTGGGTCTGGCGATATAGACGAGTCATTGCTTACCCAAGGTACGCCAATTGTTGTAGAAACAGGACGTGGGCCGGAATATGGAGTCATCACTTTGGACAGACGACGCGTAGACGCGGAAAGCTTAACCCAGCCTGTACGTAAAATTTTGCGCCTTGCCACTGCAAAAGATACTGCCCAGTACGAATCTAATCGTATGCGCGAGGCAGAAGCTAGGCCAATTTGCATAGAAAAAATTAAGGCGAACAAGCTGGAAATGCATCTTGTGGATGTGGAACTCACGTTTGACCTTAGCAAAATTATATTTTACTATACTGCCGACGGGCGTGTAGATTTCCGCGAGCTTGTTAAGGATCTTGCGTCCACATTCCGTACGCGTATAGAATTGCGTCAAATTGGTGCGCGTGACGAAGCAAAAATGCTAAACGGAATTGGCATGTGCGGGCGTACGTTATGTTGTGCAACATTTTTGGACGAGTTCCAGCCAGTATCGATTAAAGCCGCCAAGGATCAAAGCCTTAGCCTTAACCCAACAAAAATATCAGGCATATGTGGTAAGCTTATGTGTTGCCTTAAATATGAAGAAGAATCGTATGAATATTTAGCCCTGGGTGTGCCGGAGGTTGGTGAAAGGGTGCTAACCCCAGATGGCGAAGGTATCGTACAGTCTGTAAATGTATTACGCCAAACGGCGAAAATAGCCGTGCAGCAAAAAGGTCAAGACGGTATAAAAACGGAAACATATCAAGCTGCAGATATTACAAGGCAAGGCCATAAGTGCGGCGGCGGCAAGTGTGGGAGCGGTTGCGGTGGCTGCAATAAAACAGATGAAAAGGATGGAGAATAAAATGAATTCGCTAAAAATGATTAAAGAATTATCGTTGGCGTTTGGTGTGCCGGGTTTTGAAGAAGAAGTACTAGCGGTTGCCAAAAAATATATACCTGCGCAATATTCTACTAGGCGTGACAGTCTGCTAAACTTATATATGCAGAAAGAGAACAATCCCAATTTGCCAACCATTATGATAGATGCCCATTCGGACGAAATTGGGCTTATGGTACATGCAATAAAACCCGATGGCACACTTGTGTTTACAACGCTTGGGGGCTGGGTGCCGGCATCGCTTTATGCGCAAAAAATGATTGTGCGTAACTTAGACGGCGAATATATTTCTGGTGTCATTGTTGCCACAATGCCGCATTTTGGCGGTGGCGCAAATACTGCCCCAACCATCGAGACAATGGCGCTGGATATTGGTGCATCGTCAAAACAGGAAGTGATAGAAAAATATAAAATTGCTATAGGCAACCCAATTGCCCCGGCGTCCGATTTCGAACAGCGCGGTGACATTATGATATGTAAAGCTTTTGATGACCGCCTTGGCTGTGCCGCAGTGATAGAAGTGTTGGACAAGGTTAAGGATTTAAACCTGGGTGTTAATGTTGTGGGTACACTAACCAGCCAAGAAGAAGTTGGCCTGCGTGGCGCAAAGGTGGCAATAAACCAAGTGAATCCGCAACTTGCCATATGCTTCGAGGGCGCGCCTGCAGACGATACTTTGGTTGCCCCGCATATGATACAAACCGCGCTGGGTAAAGGGCCGATGCTGCGCCATATAGATGGCGGTATGATAACAAACCCACGTTTCTTAAAATTTGCACTTGACGTAGCAAAAGACAAAAATATAGCCGTGCAAGAGTCTGTACGCACAAAGGGTTCTACCAATGGCGCAAGTTTTTCACTTTCCAACAACGGTGTGCCAACAATTGTTATTGCATGTCCTGTACGTTACGCACATAGCCACAATTCTATGGCGTCTGTAAGTGACTACACAAATGCAGTTGCTTTGGCGGTGGAAATTATTAAATCGTTAAGTACGGAAGTTATAGGAAATTTTTAGTCAATTTTCTAGCCAATTCAAAAACGCTGTGATATACTTGCAGTCGCGCTAAAAAACATAAAAGTTTAAGATATGGAGTGTGTACAATCATGGATGTGCCAAAACAATTTTCCAGTACATTAGAAAATCTAGAGGCAACAAAGTTGAAACTTACAATTACGGTTTCGCCAGAAGGTTTCCGCAAAGGTTTGCAGGAATCTTACAACAAAAATAAAGGACATTTTAATGTGCAAGGCTTTCGTAAGGGTAAAGCTCCGCGCAAAATGATAGAACAGGCATACGGGCGTGATGTGTTTTACGAAGATGCCATTAATGCGGTTTTGCCGGATGCATACGAATCCGCACTGGACGAACATAGCATAGAGCCTGTGTACCGCCCGGAAATAGAACTTGCATCTGCTGCAAGCGAGGCCGAAGGCGTAACTTTTCATGCGACTGTATATACCCGCCCGGAAGCAGAAGTGGATGGATATCATGGCTTGGCGTATCCAAAAGGCGACGCCGAACCCACAGAAGAAGATATCCAGCAGGCTATAGCAGCAGAGCAAGCAAAAAGCGCGACGCAGCAAAGTGTCGAACGCCCTGCCGAAATGGGCGATATTTTAACGATAAACTTTAAGGGTTATTTTGGCGACGAGCCATTCGAGGGCGGTACCGGTTCGGATTACGAACTTACACTTGGCTCCAAGCAATTTATTGATACATTTGAAGCGCAATTAGTTGGCCATATCCCGGGTGACGATGTAGTGGTTAACGTGACCTTCCCGGAAGAGTATCACCACCCAGATTATGCGGGCAAACCGGCAAAGTTTGAGGTAGAGGTGCTTGACGTACAAGCAAAAGTACTGCCGGAAATTAACGACGATTTTGCCTCTAACGTATCTGAATTTGACACCTTGGCAGAATACCGTGAAGACTTGGCAAAAACCATACGCACTCGTAAAGAAAGCGAATTAGAAAATACCAAACGCGGATATGTAATGAAGCAACTGGCAGACAAAGCAATAATGGAAGTGCCGGAAGCTATGTATCTGGCACGCTTGGACGATATGATGGAAGATTTTTCGCGCCGTATACAGATGCAGGGTATGAACATGGATATGTATATGCGCTATACCCAGCTTACCCCAGAGAAGTTAAAGGAAAATTGGCGTCCGCAAGCCGAGGCAGAAGTTAAAAATATGCTGGTACTTGAAGCGGTTGCAAAAAAAGAAGGGTTTACGCTTTCGGAAGACGAATTTGCGGAAACGCTTAGCAAGATAACCGGCCAGGGTGTAGAAGAGGTTAAAGCACTTATCCCAACGCTGCCGCCATTCCGCCGCAAAGAGTTGGAGCGTTCGGCTTTGTGCGAAAAGGCGATGGAACTTGTACTTGAAAAGGCCGTGGACACCGACGAGCCTATGCCGGAAATTTTTGCAGACGAACTGCCAGAATAGAGGAGGATGCTTGCAATGGCTAATTTGGTACCTTATGTAATAGAGAACACAGGCCGGGGGGAGCGTTCTTACGATATTTTTTCGCGCTTGTTAAAGGATAGAATTATTTTTCTTGGGGACGAAGTAAACGATGTCAGTGCCAGTCTTATTGTGGCACAGCTTTTGTTTCTAGAATCTGAAGCTGCAGACAAGGATATTAGTTTGTATATTAATAGCCCAGGCGGTTCTATCACTGCTGGTATGGCTATTTACGATACGATGAACCATATCAAATGCGATGTATCTACAATTTGTGTGGGTATGGCCGCTAGCATGGGCGCGTTTTTACTTTCAAGCGGCGCAAAAGGTAAGCGTTTTGCTTTACCTAATGCCGAAGTGATGATACATCAGCCATCTGGTGGCGCACGTGGACAGGCTACGGATATCCAAATACAGGCAGAGCGCATTTTGCAGATGAAAAAGAAACTTAACCAAATTTTAGCTAGCAATACCGGGCAACCGCTTGAAAAAGTGACGGCAGACTCCGAACGGGATTTCTTTATGACCAGCGAAGAAGCTAAGGAATATGGTTTAATTGATGAGGTCATTGTCCGGAAGGGGAATGTTTAATGGCTAACAGGCCGGATTACCGTAATGTCATTAGATGTTCTTTTTGTGGCGGCGCACAAGAAAATGTAGGCACGCTTGTAGCTGGGCCAAGTGTCCATATTTGTGGCGATTGTGTGGATAAAGCTTGCGATATCTTAGATGCGGAAAATAGCATGGATGGTATCCGGTATGACGTTACGGATAGATTGCCAAAACCTAAAGAAATACGTGCCTTTTTAGATGAGCATGTTATTGGACAGGACAGGGCTAAGGTCGCGCTTAGCGTAGCGGTATACAACCACTACAAACGCATATCGGTTGCGCAAATGTACGACCCGGATGTGGAAGTGCAAAAAAGCAATGTGCTTCTTATTGGGCCAACAGGTACGGGTAAGACGTTTCTTGCGCAAACGCTTGCTAAGTTTTTGGATGTGCCTATCGCAATTTCTGACGCGACAAGCCTTACCGAGGCGGGTTACGTTGGCGAAGATGTAGAAAATATTCTGCTTAGGCTTATACAGGCGGCAGATGGCGATATGGATAGAGCCGAGCGCGGCATTATCTACCTAGACGAGGTGGACAAAATTTCGCGTAGGGGCGATAACCCTTCTATTACTAGGGATGTAAGCGGCGAGGGCGTGCAGCAGGCACTATTAAAAATACTTGAAGGTACTGTGGCATCTGTTCCGCCAACCGGCGGGCGCAAACACCCGCACCAAGAGTTTATACAAATTGATACGTCAAACATTCTTTTTATATGTGGCGGTGCGTTTAGCGGGCTTGATAAAATTATAGAGCAGCGTATGAACAAAAAGGTTATTGGTTTTGGCGCCGAAGTAAAAACAAATGCCGAAAAACTTGAAAACGAAATTTTAAACCATGTACAACCTATGGATTTGCACAAGTATGGCCTTATACCGGAGCTTATTGGCCGGTTGCCGGTTATTGTTACGCTAGATAGCTTGGATGAAGATACGCTTGTGAATATCCTAACCCAGCCGCGTAACGCGCTTACCAAACAGTACCAATACATGTTTGAGCTTGAAAATGTGTATTTAGAATTTGATGAAGATGCCGTGCGTGCGATTGCGCAAAAGGCACTTGCACGGGAAACAGGTGCAAGGGGGCTTAGGGCAATTGTCGAGGGTATATTGATGGATATTATGTACAATGTTCCATCTGACGAAACGATAGAGCGGTGCATTATTACACGGGACACAGTTGAAAATGGTACCACGCCACAGATTATTTATAACGAAAATCGTATGCCTTTGTACCGCAAGCCTGTGCCGCGTAAAAGGCAAAGAAGAAGGAATGCTTCGGGATTGTGATTAGTGATTTGAGATAAATATGAACCCCTCTGGTTGGAGGGGTTTTTTGTTTGGTAAAATTGCACGAACAAATGGTTGGTTTTGGTGCTGAAAGTGTACAGAATAAGACTGATATCATGTGTTTTTGTTGAGGGGTGAGTTGTGAGAATTGACAAAATGAGGTTGGCAGGGGTGAGTTTGCTTTTTTGATAAAAACGGAAAAGATATTGCTACATAGTAATCCTATTCCCCGTTTCCGGCCGCTCCATTATACGGCAAAAGCGGCTTCACTATATTTGCAAGCGAATTTGGGTCTAGTAATTGAGAGTGTATTTGTGCTATATTTTGGGGTAGAGTAATTTTGTTTTCTGCATTGCCTTGTTCGTTTGTGCTTGGCGGTAGTATTTATAATATCCGTATCCGTATTGGGCTTCGGTTGTCGAATGCGTTTTTTAGAGTGGAGGAAGCATATGAGTTCACAAAAGAAATTATCAATTGCAGATTTTCTTCCGGAAGTGCCGCAGGAATATATCAATTTTGTATCGCAAGCCCACCAGCTTTTGACCAAAAACGGCTACAAATCGAAAGTTCAATTAAAGCGGCACGGGTTGTCTGCCCAATATAATTCGCCCAACCAAAAGGGGTTTAATGCACTCCAATTTATCGTTCGTGATAATGAGCTGCTTATGTATCTGTACAACATATTTTTCTATGATTTTAATGGATTTTTAGAAAATTTGCCAGAAGCCGTTATAGAAGATTATGATGGATACAGAAATTGTACTGACACTTGCGACCCCGTTTGTGAAGAAGGCAAAAGGAATTATTACGCAATCAACGGCAAGCAATATCGCAAATGCTCAGTTGGGCGGCGGCTTTTTACAGTCGATGAGGAAATTGCCTCCGGGGTTTTATCTGTTTTGCAAAAAGTTACCGAATAAACACATCTAATAAGTAACACCCATGAACAGGGATAGTATTCCCTACCTCATGGGCGTTTTTGCGTTCACGCGGTTTTTCTCATGTTGCATTTTACCCACCTTTGGGTATAATTTAGGAATGTACAAAATTCGCTAATTATAGCGATTATAGAGGTGGACAAATGACACGCACAGTAAAAGATTCACTTGGCACGCGCGAAATTCCCGAGGGCGCGTATTATGGCATAAACACAGCGCGCGCGCTAGAGAATTTCCCGGTTACGGGTTATATGTTGCATGACGTTTCTAAGGAGTTGGTGGTTGCGCTGGCGATTGTAAAAAAAGCGGCCGCATTTGCCAATTTGGAAACGCTTGACAGCGAAAGCAACGCCGCAAAGGTGCTGCCATATGTGATAGAAGCCTGTGACGAGATTATCTATGACGAGGAATATACCTATCGTAAGCACTTCCGCGTAGACCCGATACAGGGCGGCGCGGGTACGTCTATGAATATGAACGCCAACGAGGTTATTGCCAATATTGCGCTAGAAAAAATGGGCTACGAAAAAGGGCGGCATGATATTATCGACCCAAACGACCATGTAAACATGTCGCAGTCTACCAACGATGTTATCCCAACGGCGGCGCGTATTGCCGTGCGGTTGCTGCTTAACGAGCTTTTGGCAACAATGAAAAACTTGCATGCAAGCTTTGTGTGCAAGGCCGCAGAATTTGACGATATTTTAAAAATTGGGCGCACGCATTTACAAGACGCGGTGCCTATCCGCCTTGGGCAAGAATTTGACGCATATGCGCGTGTGCTAAAGCGCGACATAGACCGTATAGAGCAAACCGGCAATTATTTATATGAAGTAAATATGGGCGCAACGGCTGTTGGCACTGCGCTTAACACAAAGCCGGAATATGTGGTTGCCGTTATCAAGCACCTGCGGGCAATCATGGGTAAGGTTGCCGGGCGCGAGTTCCCTATACGCCGTTGCGAAAACTTGATAGACGGTACACAGAATACCGACTGCTATACCGAAGTTTCTGCAACGCTAAAAATATGTATGATGAACATGTCTAAAATAGCCAATGATTTGCGGCTCATGGCGTCTGGCCCGCGGTGCGGCTTGGGAGAGCTTACCTTGGAAGAGCGGCAGGCGGGTTCTTCTATTATGCCGGACAAGGTAAACCCAATTTTGCCGGAGCTTATTAACCAGGTGGCGTTCCAGGTTATTGGCAACGACCATACCATTTGCCTGGCGTCGGAAGCGGGGCAGTTTGAGCTTAACGTGATGCAGCCCGTATTGGTGTTTAACTTGATACAATCCGTTAGTATGATGAACAATGCCTTTAGCGTGTTTGATAAATATTGCGTAAGCACAATGTCCGTCACCGAGAAAAATAAGGCGCGTATGAAAGCGTACGTAGATAAGTCTGCAAGCCTGGCAACCGCATTAACGCCACAGCTTGGGTACAAAGCGTCGGAAGCGATTGCAAAAAAAGCGCGGGAAGCGGGCTTGTCTGTGTTTGAGGTGTGTATGATGGATGCAGAGATTGTGGCAAGGTTAGGGGAAGAAAGGCTAAGGGAGATACTGGACGCGGATAGTATGACAAGGGGTGGCGAGCAGTTGCCGGGGTGATGGGTAGGCTCCCGTTATTCTGGGTTTGATTTGGGATTTAACAAAAGGCGGCCGAGAGGGTTGCCTTTTTTGATACGGGGCATTAAATATCTAAAAACATATTGCATTAAAGCATGTGGATCCAGCGGATTCTCTGTGAAATATTGAATTTTTTCATAAAATAGCATGACGTTTGTGTAATTATTTGTTGAATTTTACATAATTCTATTGACAGTCTTTTTTTTTTGTTGTTATAATACCATTAGGCCTAAGAAATAAACGCGTTTGTTTGACTTCAAGCTGGCTTGACATGGGTGGGTGGTTTTTATGACAGGGGGCGAATGCCTGCAGGTAAGGGGTATCCCCAGTCTTGTCTGCAAAAAATTACTTATTAGGGAGAGCCGGTAGTTGATAGTAATTTATCTTGAAACCAATCGAGAGCGAGCACAGAATGCGCTGCTTTAAGCACATTCTTGGGCGGGAGCTTGAGATAAATTTTAAGTGAATTATCTATCCGTTTCAAAAGTTGCAAAAAATACGCCGACACGGGGCTTTCCGTGCTATAATTATAAGGAGGATTCTAAAATGAATTCCAAAAAATTGTTAGCAATGTTTATGGTAGTTGTAATGGTAGCAATGTCTGCTGTGGTTGTTGTGGCAGCGGAAGGTGAGTATGCACTGGAAAAAGCTAGCTATGCAGTGGAAGAAGTTGTAGAAATTAAAGCGGCTTCTTTTGCGCCACCGCATATTTGTGATGGGTGGAGCGAGTTAGTGTGGGGACCTGTTTGGGGTTGGTGTGGTAACGCGAATACACACATTTATACTTGGGGAATTGTAGGTTGGATAAACCACCCTTGCTCTATCTGTGGTGCGGTTCATCCTGCGTAAAACTTAACATGCTATATTGGGCGAACATCTTCGGTTCGCCCTTACATATAAAAATAAGGGGGCATTTTTATGGCAACTACTACCAGGCCACCAAATATTTTTCTAAAGTCCATATTGCGTCAGCCGGTTAAGTTAACTATGTTGGTTATTTTGCTTGCAGCGGCGTCATTTGTAATTACTTTGCGCGTGTCGGAATACATAATTATCCGGCAAGAAATAACCCGTATAGAAAATTACTACCGCTCTATTGGCTATTTATGGCCGCTTGGTGCGGGTGGTAACATGCCCGTACCAGTGTTTAGAGCTGTCGCTAGTGCTAGGGGGCTTGCAGAGGACGCTGGTTATGTTTTAACCGCAGTCGAAACCAGACCATACTTGGATTTTACAGACAACACATGGCAGGATGTTATATCAAATGACCAAAGAGTGACACTCGCAGATAGCCGCCGTATTTACAGTGCGCAGCTTTTAAATATGACTAATGGGTACATTAGGGAAGGTAACTTTTTGCACAGAGGGATGGGCGATTACCACAGTGACGCTGTTCTTACAGCTACTTTGCTCGAAGGGTATTCGTACTGGAGTTCGCCAAATATGATTGGGGGTAATCCGCTTTCTGGGATAACAGAATATTTAGTTAAATATTTTATTATCGAAGAAGTTTTTGCTGCACATTTGGAACACGCACAGCCAGGGCAAGAATTAGCGCTTATTGTGCCTATTTGGGATATTGACAATATGCCAACTGATGATTTGTTGGTAGGCAACACATATTTGATGCGCGCGTGGCATCATCAAGTTGCATATAGCAGAGTCCGTAATGAGCGTAGTGTATATCCAAGTCCACTCTTTCCACCTGCTTTGGTTTTGGCACCATTGCATACAGGTGGGAATGTTTATTTCTTAAATACCAGTGACGCAAACTTTGGCCAAGAGTTCCAAGATATTACACCACTTATAGAACTGATTAACTATCACAACAGGCGGTTAGAGGTTATCGCCACAGTGGACGGCACGGCATCACACGTCAATCAAGGGTTACACGATTACCGCCTTCGCGAGGGCAGGTGGACTAATTACCAGGATTATTTGGACGCAAACCCCGTAGCTGTAATTCATATAGCATTTGCTAGGCGGCGTAATTTGCGTATTGGTAGCATGTTGCAAATTGCCCCGCCAATGGGTAGTGAAGTACAGGCTATGTACCTTGAAATTATAGGGTTTTATGATAGGGGTAATCTTGGTGGTGGTGATGCAATTGGAGCATTTTTTGATGTGGGTACTATTTTCGTCCCCGCTTCACTCCCGCTGTATAACTTTGCGCACCAGTATCAGCAGATGTACACCCTAACCGATAGCCTTTACAGCTTTGTCTTATCCTCCCCCCGCTATCAAGAACAATTCACCCGCGACATGGCCCCACAACTCTTCGCCATGGGATATGTCCTCGTCTTCGTTCCTACCAATTTTGAGCTTTTTGTCTCCGTTGCAGACCCTATCATCCAAACGCTTATTCTTAATCTTATCATCTTCTCCGTATCTGGTATTGCCGTTCTGCTCCTCGTTGGCTTCATTTATATGCGTATGACAAACAAAAACTTTGCATTATATCGTGCGTTGGGTATACCCAAGCGCGTAACCTTGCGCAAGGTGCTTGCGCCACTTGTTCTATTTGCTATCCCCGCCATAGGCATTGGCGCGGTGGCCGCATGGTGGTATGCAACCACAAGTGCAGACGGTACACTTGCGCCGCTGTATGAACTTGAACCGCATCTATTGGCAGGCAGCAGCCTTGAATTGGCTCATATCGCGTGGTTTGCAGGCGGTGTTGCCGTGGTTGCAATTGGTATTGTTTTTGTAATGGCATATCGCTTTTCCAAGAAACCAGTGCTACAATTACTACAACAATCAAGTAGGTGAAAAAAATGACACGATTTACAAACAAAACTAAATTTGTATTAAAACACATCATGCGTTCGCCGGTGCGCACAGCATTGCTGGCAGGGCTTTTTGTCTTTAACATAATCGCCGTAACATTTTTTTTAGGGGCTATCGAATCCAGTAGCGAAAGAATAGATTATCTATACTTAAACACATATGTAACCGGGGCTATTGTACGTGACGATGTGTTTGCCACCACCAAAGCGGCCGAGCCTGTGGTATCGGCCTGGGGGGTAAACCAATTGCGTGAAACGGGCTTTTTACAGGATATGTATCTTGAAATAATTGACCATGGTTTCGCGATAATACCCAGGAACTTTCATCCTATGCTTGTGGTTAGCTGTTTTGACACATTTATGCATCATAACGAACCAAGGGCAATGCAGGCAGCCGTTCCCGGGTTTGCGCCTTTTGGCGGGCCGCTGGTTATCGAGTTTGCAGAAGGGTTTACCAGTGTGGATTTGAAAAACAACGCAGATATCATTCCTGTGCTATTTCATACAACGCTGCTGCAGCGGTTCGGCTTTAACATAGGGGAATATGTATATGTAACAAGGGAAAATGATACACGTTTGCGTGTACATATTATAGGGTCAATTATGGGTGGGCACCCCGTAAGCTTTGGCAGGTTTAACGACATCAACAGGCCATTAATACTGATGTACTATGGCGTATACCACACTATTTTATCTGGCGGCGGTAGCTACGCCTCGGTAGAGTTTACAATAAACCCTGCACACAATCGCGACCTTGATTATTTCCGTACAGAAGTGGGCGGTTTTATATCACGCGGGGCAGCACAGGCAGACCCAGATATACCATTAACGCTTACGTTAAACGATAGCGAATTACGGTTTGTGGTGGTGCCGCTAGAGCAAAATTTAAGTTTGTTGCGCCAGTTGTGGCCGGTGGTCATTATACTAACCTGTATTTTAGCCGGTGCGGTATCATTTTTGCTGATGATGCAAAATGCAAAGCTGGCAGCAATTTTACGCGTGCTGGGTACATCAAAAATACAAACGCAGCTTATTTTGTTTTTGCAGCAAGTGGTGGTGTGTATTTTAGGCGTAATAATTGGCGGGGTTGTTGCCTTTTATATAGGGTTTTCTATAGAACTGCTTATTGTTATTGCGCTATTTCTTGGTAGTACCGCGGTAAGTAGTATAGTGGCTGTCGTTTTAATAACCAGCCATCAACCATTAACGCTAATACAAGTGAAGGAGTAACGGCTATGGTAAAAATCGAAAACGTAAGTTATAGGTACAAAGGTAGCGATAGAGATGTACTAAAACAAGTAAACGCTAGCTTTGATGCGGGGAAGGTTTATGCAATCTTAGGGCCTTCCGGCAGCGGTAAAACAACGTTGCTGTCAATACTGGCCGGGTTGGATAGGCCTGCAGCGGGTAGCGTATTTGTGGAAGAAAAGGATTTAAAAGATTTAGACTTAGATATGTATCGCAGAGAAATGGTGGGCATGGTGTTTCAATCGTTCCAATTGTTCCCGTTGCTTACAGCGTTGGAAAATGTAAACTTTTCTATGGAGGCCAACGGTGTATCCACAAAGGACGCCACCGCAAAAGCGAAAGAACATTTAGAAAGCGTTGGCATAACAAGCGATAAGCACAACCGTTACCCCGCAAACTTATCTGGCGGCGAGCAACAACGCGTTGCCATTGCCCGCGCGTTATCAACAGGTGCAAAAATAATCATTGCCGACGAGCCAACAGGTAACCTTGATGTAGAAAATGGCGAGGCTGTTATTAAAATATTAAAAGAACTTGCCGCAGAACAAGGGCTGTGCATTATTATTGTTACGCACAATTTGGATATTGCTAATATTTCAGATTTTGTATATCGCATGTCGGACGGGGTGCTAACACCAGATTAAGACAGGAGTAATGTTTTAGTAATACTAGAACGCGAGATGTATTGAAAACGCACCCACAAGGCTAAAACAAATCCCCGTAGGTGCGTTCTATATTTACTACCCTAATTCCACCCTCGCCGCAAAGGACATCTTTTCCTCACAAACACCATAAACCAAACACCTATCGCCGTCCATATGGGCGGCTATTTTTATTTCGTCCCCTAAACGCGTTTCGCCCAGGTAATTAATTTGCACTTCCTTTATCTCCCGCGCACTTTCGGCACATGGGAACGCACCGTTGCCAACCAGGTCGCCATATATGCTGTTGTTCATGTGCATGTTGGTATCCACGTCTGCATAACGTACGGTATGTACGTGCGTTGCATATGGCGCGGTATCGCAGTGTTGCTCTACTTTTAGCGGGTGCACATCCACTGCGATGTCTGTCAGTGTTGGTATTTCTACCGGCAAAGCAGATGGTTTTAGGATTTTACGTGTGTTTATGTCAAACAAAATCCATAGGCTTGCCCATTCCATAATTTTATGACCAGCGGCGTCGTACATATCGCCCTTACGGATAAATGTACCGCGCGCCATTTCTGCCGGCCATGTGCGTATGGTTACGGTTTCGTCATATTTGGGCATACGGGTTATTTTTAACCCAAAGCGGTTAAGTACAAAACTTATACCCAATGGATGCAGTGTTGCAAAACCAATGCCAAGTGCGTTGGCGTTTACATCTGCGGCGATATGCGCCATTTTTAAAATGGCAGAAAGCTTTACACGCCCGTTAAAGTCTAAGTCGTAGTATGTGATACGTATTTCGTGCTCGTACATACACTCACTCCTTATTTAATCAGTTTAACCTCGCCTGCCTTTATTGCATGTATTATATCAAAAATTGTGTCTGCTTTTTTTACCAATTCTACACCGGTACGTACGGCGTCCATTTTATTGTGCGAGTCCGACCCTGCCTGCTGTGGCAGGTTGTGCTTTCTGGCAAATTGTAATGCTTTTTGGTTGCTTTCTGCGGGGTCAAAAACATTGTATACTTCTACCGCATCCAATAATGTGTGGCATATTGGCCCCGGGTTTGTAATATAGTTTTTTTCCCGATAAGGGTGTGCTTGTGCAATAAAGCCACCATGTTTATGGACAAGGTTACAATATTGTTTATGTGGGAGTTCGTTGAGTTTAGGGTGTGCCAGCAAAAAATCCATTCCAAGCCCGTAGGTTAAAAGCTCTAACCCTTGCTCTGCGCCCCTGCCGCCAAACTCCCAGCCAAGGAAAACGTCAAGCCCAATTTTGTCGCCCTCGTCTTTTGCCGCAAAATAACCGGAAAGCACAATTTGCATAGACTCTTCCCACGGTAAACCCAGCGGGCAAGTTGCGTTACCATTAATAAAATGGTCGGTCACGATAATACCTGCGTAACCAAGCTGTTTGTATGCGCGCACTTGCTCTGCGGCGGTGCTTGTGCCGCACTTGCTGCCCTCAGCGGTGTGAACATGTGTTTCGTATAAGTAAGCCATTGCTTCCTCCTATGTAGTATTTTAGTACAACTATACCATATATACTTCATATTTTACCAATGTTTTGCTAATGTTTTTGTTGCACTGGCGGTAAATTGCGACTATAATAAACGTGAGATTTAAGACATTTTCTTAGGAGAGTGTCCATAGATAATTCTATTAAACCGAAAGGACAGAAGAGAATGATTGATTCACTAATTAATGGGATACATCGGTTAGCATTTTTAGCCTCACCACCTGCGGGGCTTGTTGGCGAAGGTGGTGCCGTTGGCGCAGGCGGCGGGTATAGTGGTGCAGGCGGTGCCGGGTACGACGTGGGCAACCAAATAGCAGACGCCGTTGCAAACGGCGGCGGGGGTGGCGGCGGTTTGCTTATGCCACTATTGTTATGGGGCGGCGCGTTTGTGCTTATTTATTTAGTAATGATGCGCCCACACAAGAAACGCGAAAAGAAATTGAAAGAATTGCAAGCAGGGATAAAAACTGGCGACAACATAGTTACCAACAGCGGTATGTTTGGCCGCATTGCAGACGTTGGTACAGACTGCTTTATTATTGAAGTGGGCATTAGTGGGCGCACAGTAAAACTCCCAATTTTAAAGTCGGAAGTACTGGGCGTACGCGAACCAGTACTTACCCCACCACCCAAGGACGAGGTGGAGTAATTTAAGGAGGTTGTACTATGCTAACCTTATGTATTATTTTGCTGATAGTTGGGATACTTGCCCTAGCGTTGGAACTTTTGATGCCCGGGTATGACGGTTTTATCGGCGCGTTTGTAGGGGTGGCTGCCCTTATTGTTTCGGCTATTTTGGCTGTTGTGTATGTACCACACGGCTGGATTTTTGTTGGCACAAACATAACCGTTATCGTTTTGTGCGGGTATTTTGCGTACATGCTTTTCCGCCGTAAGCAAATGAACGGCCAGCTTGTACATGGCGAAACCCTGGCGGAAGATTTGCCACTTGTCGACTACGCCAGCCTAGTTGGTAAAGAAGGCAAAACGGTTACCCTGCTTAGGCCATCTGGCGAAGCCGATTTTAACGGCTTGCGTGTACAAGTGACCACTAACGACACAATGGTAGAGCGGGGCGCACGTGTTCGTGTTGTAGAAACACAAGCGACGAAGGTCGTTGTTGCCGTCGTAAACGGAAACTAACTTTTGGAGGACTGATTAACTATGACATTTTTAGCTACAGCAAGTGGGATTACAACCCCAATTAACGTAACTATCATTGCAATTCCAATTGCGGTTATCATTTTCTTGATTATCTTTTTACGTTTTGTTCCCGTTGGGTTGTGGATTTCGGCTTTGTCCAGTGGTGCAAAAGTTGGCATTGGCGCACTTATTGGTATGCGCCTGCGCCGCGTTGCCCCTTACAAAATTGTGTTGCCGCTTATTAAACTAACAAAAGCCGGGATACCAATACCTGTTGCACAATTGGAGGCACATGCGCTTGCCGGTGGCCGTATAGATGCTGTTGTAAATGCGCTCATTGCCGCGCACCGTGCAAAATTGGAACTCCCGTTCGAGCGCGCTGCCGCAATAGACCTTGCAGGGCGTGACGTTTTTGAAGCTGTACGTATGAGTGTAAACCCAAAAGTTATCGAAACACCTATGATTTCCGCCATGGCTATCAACGGTATCGAAATTAAAGCCGTAGCGCGCGTGACCGTGCGTACCAACATAGAACGCTTGGTTGGTGGTGCGGGCGAAGCAACCATTATCGCCCGTGTAGGTGAAGGTATTGTTACAACCGTAGGCTCTGCCTCCACCCACCGCGAAGTTTTGGAAAACCCGGATAGGATTTCTAAAACCGTACTTGCAAAAGGGCTGGACGCAGGCACAGCATACGAAATTCTTTCCATTGATATTGCTGACGTAGACGTTGGGCGTAATATTGGCGCAGCACTGCAAATTGAACAAGCCGAAGCCGACAAAAAAATAGCTGAAGCAAAAGCGGAAGAACGCCGCAGCCTAGCTATCGCAGAAGAGCAAGAGATGCGTGCCAAAGTACAAGAGATGCGCGCAAAAGTTGTGGAAGCAGAGGCCGAAGTGCCGTTGGCACTTTCAGAAGCGTTGCGCAAAGGCCATATGGGCTTTATGGACTATATCAATATGCAAAACAGGCAAGCCGATACAAAAATGAAAGAAAACATTGGCGGCATGCAAATTGAAATGTCTGCAACACCAGTGAAGTAGTTTAGTTAAACTTGGATATAAAGGGGTTGGACACTGTGGTCTAGCCCCTTTACTTTTAGAAAAGATTGGGGTTTTGCTCATGAGCCACTTTGACAGAAACCAAAAGGATTTCCCAAGCTATATGCACCGGTGCATATGGAGCAATGGCTTGCTGCTGGTACCGCCAGAAGTTTCGCTCGAAAATATTGATGCTAAGCACAAAGAGATATATCGCTCGCTTTATGGTTACAAGACAGACATGTTTGCGGATATGTATCAAAACCCGGAACTATACCTTGCAGACCTGGGGGGTATTATAGATGCAATGGGTGGCAAGCCGTGGCATCAAGCCCATTTGTCGGCGCGGTGGAATAAATATAAAGCAAAATTAAACAAGTTAGAGGAAATAGCGCAAGTTAACCTGCCTCATGTTGTTTGTCGGCAGCTGCTTGACCATTTGAAAAATACTGATAGCGAATATTTCATGGATAAGGCCGACTACGATAAATTTTTTGTGAAACAAACCCTAAACAAATGCAATTATAAGATTACCGAAAGCCAATTCCTATCTATTTTACTTAGGTGTGGCCTAGCTGTTGCATGCAAAGGCGATAGGGTCTATTTTAATAACGACAAACATCCGCTAATGTTTGCGGCCATTGCAGCATGGCAAAAACTCCTTGACCCTTACCGCAAGGTCAGCAGCAAGAAGTACAGGTACGACTCCGCTTTTACGCACTTGGATTATCGTTTCTTTCTTGACGGGCACCACCTTAGTTTTGAAAATTCTAAATGGTACATGAATGACGAAACCATTGCATATTTAAGCGATATTAGTGAAATTATTAGCCGCAGCAAAAAAGCATTCTCTAAACTGGATAACACTACCCGCATTGCTATCGGGTTCCGCATGAAAGGCGGCGGCTTTTTTGAGTTTGACCATGCAGACGCTTACCCCATGGCGCCTTTTTATGCCTGCCCAACTGTACTTGTGAAACTGTTCAAGTATAATTCTGCGGAACATATGGCTTTTGAGGAAAGGGTAAACCAATTACCCAACGCCGATGAGATAAAGGCTACGTTTCTCAAATGGGTAAGGCGTTGCAATAGATGCCCATGCCGCCCTGTGCCTAAGGCTTCTATGATAGGCAACCCACGGGTTGTGTTTGGGCAGCATATGAAGTTGTGCGGGCCGCATGTTTATTTGCGCACTGCGGATTTGTGCGAGAAGTCGCTTGCTATAATGAAGATTATATTGGAGTTAAGTGTGTCATTTTCCTAGGACAAAGTCTTAGACATTTTCCTAGTGAATTGACCGATAGTTTGGTATATAGTAAGCGCAAGTCAAGAGGCACCACCCATATAACCCTCTCTAAGATCGGCCCTAACGACAAACGATAGCTTCGTCCCTGCGTATAGCCCCCGATGTTTTGATAGCCGTTGTATGTGAGTTTTTACCTCAAAGGCTTGCAGGAAAGATATGTTTCATGATTATTAAGATTTGACCTGCACCGCAAGATTTATCGCGCGCGGCGGTACTTGTCGAGTTTGTAGTTTTTAGTAGTGTAACCTCTATCTTTCCAAACGTGTTAGCTGTTTTACCAAAAGTTTATGTATATGAGGAATCCCTGGTACTTGTACCAGCCTGTACAGCATATATTATGGACGGCAAAAATGGTAAAGCGGCTAATGCGGGTAACACTGTCACTAAACTCTGTCATTCCCGGAATCTAATTAAATCATCTTTTGTTTTATTTGAAATAGAGCAGCTAGCCCCTAATTTATGGTTAGCTGCTTTTTTGTATGGTACTATGATAATGGCTGGATAAATGTATGCGAGAATGTTGTAGCCCCCTGATGATTTTTGGTGTGGTATAATGGAAATGAATCTGAAGAATCTACAGTTAAAGTTGTAGTCCCCTAATGATTTTCGGTATGGTATAATGCCCGTTGTATCTGGTCATTAGTAGCCCCGGTTGTAGTCCCCTAATGATTTTCGGTATGGTATAATAAACCGTTTTGGCTCTACGCACGAAATTGGGTTGTAGTCCCCTAATGATTTTCGGTATGGTATAATCGGGCGTAGGGAGGAAATAGGAATGGACAGTTGTAGTCCCCTAATGATTTTCGGTATGGTATAATGATGTGTCTGTTGATGGCGAATTTAAAACCGTTGTAGTCCCCTAATGATTTTCGGTATGGTATAATAGCAGCCGGTTTAACTGTAGTAGGCGCCCCGTTGTAGTCCCCTAATGATTTTCGGTATGGTATAATTGAAAGACAACACTTTTTTACCACCCGTAAGTTGTAGTCCCCTAATGATTTTCGGTATGGTATAATACTCAAATTCCTTTTTACACTCTGGGTTTGTTGTAGTCCCCTAATGATTTTCGGTATGGTATAATCATAGGCGCAACTGCTTATAACGCGGCATTGTTGTAGTCCCCTAATGATTTTCGGTATGGTATAATGCATTACCTATACCCTCCACTACACTGCTTGTTGTAGTCCCCTAATGATTTTCGGTATGGTATAATTCGTCCCAACGCCTAGACAGCACAGCATTAGTTGTAGTCCCCTAATGATTTTCGGTATGGTATAATACGCAGGGGAATCATAATCAAGTTGTATCCGTTGTAGTCCCCTAATGATTTTCGGTATGGTATAATTACACATCCACTAACAACGGAAGCATACTCGTTGTAGTCCCCTAATGATTTTCGGTATGGTATAATATTTTCGTTGGTTACACCATTATCAAACATGTTGTAGTCCCCTAATGATTTTCGGTATGGTATAATAGACCCCCTTCAAGTCCTATAACTTCAACGGTTACAGGCTTGCAGGGGGTCTATTATTTCCGCAAAAAACCAACTAAAACAGTGTCAATTGTTCATATTTTATTTCAGTTTTTTCTTCCTTTAGTGCGCCAACCAATATATCCATGCTTTGATATTGTTTTTCTGTAATAGTCAAAAGCCTTACAGAGCCATTGTTAGGCAAGTGTGTATTTATTCTTTTTCTATGCTTTTCCACAGCATCTGTGCCGTTGCAGACCCTTGCGTAAATAGAAAACTGTACCATATGGTAGCCGTCCTCTACTAAAAATTTACGAAACTTGGTTGCGACTTTACGTTGTGCCGCCGTTTTTACAGGCAAGTCGAACATAACCAACATTCTCATAAATCTACTCATAGGTGTGTTGCTCTAATGGGACTAGGTATGGCAGTAGCAAATCTTTGCGCTTACCCATTACAACAGAAGAGAAGCTTTGTATTGTACGCTCTATTGCATAAGTGAGGGCGTATTTTTTTGCATCAATTTCTATGTTGTGGTTGACAAGGTTAAACAACTGTCGCTTGGTATCTGGGGTTAATTTACTACCACTTTCCCAATTGGATGCAACAAATAAATCAACTATAGGCCGGAAAGGCTCTATAAAATCGTCTGCAAGATTAAAGCTGTTTTGGCGTGAGTGATGATGCAGTCCAAAGGATTGGAAGAACCCATATACGGCAAGCGTCCTTGCAACGCAACCGCGCAAAATGGCATAGCCGTAGTTTAGCCATGCATTGCGGCTGTCTATAAGGTTGCCACGTGTATATCCCTTGCCAAACAAGGAAACAAAATACTTTGCCGCAGCATGAGCCTCTGCATTGCCCGCATCACCGGATTTTACGTTTTTTGCTATAACTTGAAGTGCCCGTGCGGTAGCAGCATTGCCGCAAAGCTCTAGACATTCTGCCTGGTTGTTAATTTTTGCAGTAACTATTTGCTTCCACAGTTGTTTTTTTGCAGGCTCGGTGAGTTCTAGCTGACTTTTTGACACTTCGTGTAAACGGGTGTGCTGCAAATATGGCAGCAAAATACCACATGGCATATGGAATTCGTCGCATACAAACAATGCTGTGCCGTTTTGTGCTAAGGCACTAAGCAGAGCAGTGCTTATGGAGCTGCGGCGGCTTTCCAGCAATATTGTATCGATGTCCTCTACAGGCATAGTGCCGTATTTTTCTTCGGTTTTTATACACATCTGTTTCGATTTTAGTGTTAAAGATGCATCGCCAGAGATAATAATATTGCGGTATGCCATACTATTTCCCCTTGTGTTTGAAGTCTTTGCGTGGTTCTTTGCCCACTTTAGAGATGTCGCCTAGCATGTCCACTTCCCATTTTTCGAATGCGAGGAGAGTTTTTGCACCGCCTTCAAAATAGTAGCTGTTATCGTGATTTATCGCGGTTATATTGCCGTTAGAAATATTTACGCCCTTGTAGTAGAGATACTCTTCTTGCATTTCAATTTTTGCAGCTAATGTTCCAGATTTATTCTTTTTGTTCAAGTTAAGCGGTAGCGTTTTCTTGTGTTTCAACAGAATCAAATCATTCGGATACAGCGAAAACAGAAAATCTTTCTCTTCCATTACCGGCCATTCTTCATATGGTTTTGCTTGTACTATCGCCTTATTCGGCAACTCATCTTTCAACGTATCCGCAACATAAATTGGCACAAGGTAGTACCCGCCACCTTTGCCTGCTACAAAATACACATCTGTACGCACCATACTGTCGTTGTCTGCCCGGCCTTTGCCTTTGTGCACCGGCACGCTAATGGTGCTTTTTTCTGCAATTTTAATTTTACTAACCACTCTGCCGTCGCCATTTGGCTTAACTAAAGGCGTAGCCCATGCTTTTTTAGGGTCATTGCCGTGCGCCAGCAGGCGTTGCTTGATAGCCTCGTACAATGGCATATCGGCTTCCTTGCGGTAGTAGCCGTCAATTTCGCCGTCTTTACCTAACTTAACGGACGACAGCGCAACTTTTTTAATAAGCTCACCACTTGGGGAAACGCCTTTTATTGTTTCTTTATGCGCCGGGCCTGCTACTTTACGTTCTGGCGCACGGGAGACAAATACATCTTTTAGATTCCGCTCTAAGTCCAGTACAAAACCCGGATAGGGTTCTGGAAAGTGTTCGTCTTTGCCATATGCGGTTTCTTGCTTGCTGTATCTGGTTTCCTTATATTTGGAATGCCGTGTGATATCGTGAATCATACCTTGTGTTGTACATGCTACAACTGCGGCGTCTATTGCATGGTGCTTGTCGCCGTCTTCCCGTATTTTTTGTATACCCAAACGTTTACGGACTTGTGCGGTTACACCGCCATTTACAGCCGTCACATGACGCTCACGGCCAGACTCTAGTGCGCTAAATTGCAAATTATTTCTGAGGTAGTTGAACATAAAGCGGGAAATAGTTTGCGTATCTTGCATGTTGCGCTGGGTGAAATTGTCCCTATCTTCTTGGGTTATTTCCGCCTTTAATAGCGCGGTCTTTTTTGCCCTTGCAAAAGGGCGGCTTTCTACCCATATTCTAAAATTGTCACGCTGTTTGCCGGTTAGGTATTGCATGGGCAGTTGGTCGCCTTTTTGCTGGTTGCATCTTGCATGAACCACAACCTTATTGCTGTAAGTATCGTTAAAGCTAATGCTATAGGGAATGATATGGTCAACTTCTGCACAACCATTCTCAAATAGTAGTTCACGCTTTAGAGGCTCTAGGCAGTAAGGACATATGCCGTCTTGGTCGTTTTTCCACAGTTTTAGCTTGACGATATCATGCGGCCTAGGCTCAAAAGTGGTAGCTTCCTTAATTTCATTTTTCAGTTGCTCATTTCTTCTTTGGTTATCTTCCATCGCCTTTTCCATCTTGTCACGTTCTTTATGCGTTCTTGCCATTTCTCGCGCAAGTTCTATATTGATATACACAGGCGGGACTTCACCCATTTCCCGTATAATGGCGTTTATCACTTTTGCGCATTGGGAAAGCGAGCGGCGCGCAACCGGGCTTGTTATTTCATATTCGGTTGCTTCGGCAAGGTGTTTAAGGGATATGGTTGGCTTTCTGTCACCGTTTTCTTCGCCTTGAAAGTCGTAACCCGCCGCTTCACAAGCCTTGTCGTAAGATAAGCCAAATTGCAGATGAGGGATTATCCTATCTAGTGCCTTAATAGACAAGTTGCCAAATTTAGAAAATGAACCAAGGTTTTGCGCCAGTTCTTGTTTGTCTATCGCGTTCAGGGTTGTTGTGTCAAGCTCTGTCTTTACTCTATCTTCATTTTTGTACAACGAAAAAATGCGCGCAATTTCGTTGCGCTGGGCAGGCATAATCGCACTGATACGGTCGGGGTCAATACTTTTTAATGCCACTCGCATTGCGTGGTAGGCCTTTAGATATTCAAACTTAGTTTTATCCTCTTGCGCCAGGATATCTTCTTCCGATGTTTTGTCTTTGTCGTAGCGTACATGGTTAAATACGTGCGATGTGGAAATGCCCAGCTCTTTACGGATTTTTTTGTAGGTGAGTTTTTCTGTGTTATGAGCATAAGCCTCTAGTTTATTGCGCTGTTGCTGGGTTAGTGGGGTAGCATTACCGCCTTCAATCAAACGTATGTTATTGATTTTTTGCAGAAGGTTGGAAAGCTCAAAAGAATATGAGGCTTTGGGCGCACGTTTTTCATCTTTTTCAAGCGTGCAGAACCCTACCATATCTTCAAAATCGACTTTATATTGGCTATCCCCGCCGGGTCCCTCGTCAAAAGAACGTTGCCCCGCCCAAATTTTTGTATACTTTGCTTCAAAAGTTTCATTTGCAAAAGCATTGCCAAGGCTACGCTGGGCGGCAAAGATTTTTTTCACTTCTTCAAGCACCAAGTCACGGGATACAGTACTAAGGTAGTTGCCTTGTTTGTTGCGTTTATGTTCGTTATATCGTGGGTCGTTGATATACATTTCTGCGATGGTGCGGTAGCCGCTTTCTTCCATTTTAGCTTTGTTTTCCTTCACGCTTTTTAGAAGTTTTCCGGCTTCGGCATCTTTTGCATCGCTACGGCGGTTAGACTTAAACCCACGCCGTTGACTAAGGTGAATTAATATGCGAGCAAATTCTTCATTCGTAACAGCACGGTCTAAAGCTTGCACGCGCAGTTCATAAATATCGGACATTAAGCCTGTATACAAATTTTCTATTTGATCAACTGTAAGGAGGCCTTCATTTTCAAGCAAACGCCAAATGCGCAGCTTGCGGTGGCTTTTGCGGCGCAACCTGCGCCTAGCCCCTCTAGCTTCCCGGCGCGGTTCAGCAAGGGAGGAGCCGTCTTTCGGATTTTCCGGTTTATTAAACACCCTTGCCCCAATGCGGATAATTTTTATTGGGCGGTCTTCCTCGTTTAGTTCCATAATTGCGTAGCCTGTAGATGCAATGCCAATGTCCAAACCGATACCATAACGCATAAGAAACACCCCTGTCCTATATGTAGATAACGCCCCACTGCAATAGTGAGGCGTTAGTGCTTTGCGGTGTACTACACAAGGTAGTAACCTTATTGTAGCAACCTAATGACTTTTGGTATGGTATACAAAAGCTAATAACAATTAAAACATATTGTTAGTTAGCTGTCAAGTAAATTTTTACAAAATTCAACAAATAAAGCCTAATTGCGCAGACTATGAAATAAAAAATTCCCCTCTTGACTCTTCCTGTGGGGAAGCGTGTACCATTATCACAGATCTATTTAAGGAGGACACACATGAACAACCTAACCAAAATCAAAGATATGTCGGCCAAGTATGGCATATCAGCAAGAACATTGCGCTATTACGAAGATATGGGGCTAATAAGCAGCACCCGCACCGACGAATACGCATATCGTTTGTACGACGAAACGGCGGTTAAGAAACTGAAACAGATTTTGATTTTGCGCAAGCTAAACATCAACATCAAGGATATCCAGCAAATTTTTAATTCTTCCGATTCGCAAATTGTTTTGGATATCTTGGGCAAAAAAGTCGAGGATATCGACGGCGAGGTTTCGCTGCTGTACGAGTTAAAGCAGATCATTCTATCGTTTATCCGCCATATAGAAAAAGCGGATTTTAACAAGGAGGGCGATGTAAAAATGCTTTATGACAAAGCCAAAGAAATTGAAGACCAGATTGTTAATGTGGAATACGAAGGCAACCCGTCTAGTTTTAAACGGCTGCTTGAAGTATCAGAGGGTCTGAAAAAACAACAGCACCATCATGTGATGATTACAAAATTGCCAAAATGCAAGGCAATATCGTCCGGCTGGCAATGGTGGGACGACGAAATTATGGCAGAAGGCGGCTTTAATCAATGGGCGTGGGCGCGTCCGCACTTGCATAACGAAGCATTTTTTAATTCCGCATTTTATGGCGTAGATAGAAGTGCAGATTTCCACGGCAGCATGGCTTGCATGAATTTTGTCGTGCATGACGGTGTTACTGCCGCCGATGCTGCGCCATACGCGCTTGTCGATTTTGAGGGCGGCTGGTACGCCTACATGAACGGTTTAGAATCGGACGGGGAGTATTGCGATGCGATGTAGCACAATATATTAAAATGGCTGGAAGGCACCGATTTTGAATACGACAACACACGCCCTTTTATAGCGCAAAGCCCTTTTCAGGGGTACTGGGAAATTAGAAAAAACCCAGAAAACAGGCAGTTCCAAAGATATGTGCCAATTAAAATGCGCGGGGAAAATCCGGTAACGATTGCAAACCCTAACGAACATAGCCCAACGGATATAATCAAAAAATTCTTCGCTGCTTTTCACGAAAAGTTTGGCAAAAAATTAGAGCGGCATTTTACCGATTACGATTTTGACAAACGCGAAGAAGATGCCGCCCATGTGGCATATATGTTTGAGCGCGACGTAACGCCCGGGGTATCTGTGATATTTGAAATGAATGCAGACAAACATGACCCCAGTGTGCTTGTCGGGTTTGGTATGATAAAAAGCGGCCAGCGGGTAAACTTTGGGGATAAGGAAATAGTCAACCAACTGCGTGAACATTATGGTGTTGAAGAAAAAAAGGCATGGTCTGAATGGTTTATCTGCTTTGACTATCTGATGTATGAAGGCGAAGAAATAAAACTAATAAACTCGGATGGGGGCTATGGCAATTTTGTAAAACTGTTTGACCCAGAAAAGTTTGATAAAATTGTCGATAGCGCGGTTGAACAAGCGCAGCTGGTTTTTGCAAGGCTAAAGCAATCTTGATATCAACCATTTAGCTTGTCACACATCTACTTGTCCAGAATAATATGTACTATCTTGTAAAGATAGGAGCGTGACAGGAATGTCGGATGAATTTGATAATTTTAACGACTTTAATGAAGATACAGAAGCAGTTTTTGCCCAAGGCTTTGATAGACACCACACGAGTCCACTCCACCATAGGTTTAACAGACGGCACTGCAGGCCCGTTTGCCGGTGCGGCCCTTTTGGTTGTAAGTGTCAAGCCCGCTGCAACAGGCCGTTTTGGAGATAGACGTATATTGTAAGTTGAAAACCCTGGTTTCCAGGGTTTTTATTTTTCACCCGTTCCAGACATAAAATTAAATTTCCCGTTTATATAATTGCGCGCAGTACTTAACAACAAAGGGAGATAAATCATGGCACTCATTAAAACAAAGAAATTGGGCAAAGCATTTTCGATAGGTGGTAGCGAGCAACATGTCCTAAAAAATCTTGACTTAGAAATTTACGAGGGGGATTTTACCGTAATCATGGGGCCTTCTGGGGCAGGGAAATCTACTTTGATGTATGCACTGTCCGGCATGGATAAACCCACTAGCGGTTCTATCCGCTTTTCAGACACAGAAATTTCTACACTATCCAACGACGTGCTGGCGCGCTTTCGCCGCCAAAACTGCGGTTTTGTTTTCCAGCAAATGTTTTTGCTTGATAACATGAGCATTTTAGACAATATTTTGGCCGCCGGGTTTTTAGTTTCTAGCGACAGGGCGGCGATAATTGCCCGGGCTAAACAGTTACTTGGCAGCGTTGGCCTTACACAGCAAGAGTGGAACAAATTCCCTACGCAAATTTCTGGTGGGGAAGCACAGCGTTCTTCGATTGTTCGCGCTTTAATTAACAAACCTGCCGTTGTATTTGCCGACGAGCCAACGGGTGCGTTAAACTCTGCTGCCGGTGGCGCAGCACTGGATACGCTTACTACCGTCAACAACAATGGGCAAAGCGTGATTTGCGTAACGCACGATTTGCGCACAGCACGCCGCGGCAACCGTGTGCTGTACATTAATGACGGGACAATTGGCGGGGAATGCGACCTTGGCTCATATGTAAGCGGCGACCGTGACAGACACCAGAAACTGGCTGCATTTTTAGCTGACATGGGGTGGTAGAAGAAGATGAAACGGACATTACTGCTGGCGGGTGCAAATATCCGCAAGTCCAAAGGACAAATGACCATTTTGGCCGTACTTTTTCTTATTGCGGCTATGCTAATGAACATTGGCTTTGCGCTACTATTTAACTTTGGCAACTACTTTGACGAAATGGCCGAAGAGCTTAATGCCTCAGACGCGCTGGTAATTATTTCGCAAAATTTATGGAACGACGAAACAGAAGCATATTTGCGGGACAACTCAACCGAGTTTGAAAAACATAGTGTCATACTTTTGCGTGGGGAAATTCCATGGGGCGAGAATATGATCACAAGCTTCTTTATGCTTAGCGATGTAAATGAAGCACGCAACTTTTCGCAATGGAAACTGGTGAGCGATAGCCAGCCTTTGGCGGCAAATGGGGCATACATTCCGTTTGGCTTACACATTCACGGGCATGAGTTAGGTAACGATTTTGTGATTAACACACCAGACCATGGTCCTGTACATTTTACAATTAACGGGCATACCGAAAGCATTTTAAGTGATGGTGTAAACACACCGGCAAACCTTTTTATTCCCACAGAACGTTTTGAAGCGTTGTATTACCAATTTGCAGACTATCGGAGTTATTTGATTTTTGCTAACGGCATTGACAATGTTGGCGGTTTTTTGTTTGGGCTTGACGAGCTATCGGGCTTTGTATCCGGCTTAGACAATGTAATTTCGGGCATCTCTTTGGAAGCGATTTCTATGTTTAGAACAATGATGGCCAACATGACAGCAATGATAATGGTGGTGTTTACCTTCATTATTTCATTGGTATCTTTGTTTGTGGTGCGCTTCCGCATTAAAAATAGCCTGGAAGAAGACATACAAAGAATAGGCTCATTAAAGGCCATTGGTTATACCAGCAAAGAAATTATACGGTCTGTTGTTGTGCAGTATGGGACGGTTATTTTTATCGCTTCTGTACTGGCGATTATTCCCATTATTTTCCTTTTGCCCATGATAGGCAATGTATTGGCAAGCCAAAGCGGCATTTTTTGGCGCCCCGGTATCACTCCAGAATTTTATGTACTAACCGCTGTCATTTTAGTGCTAATTGTCTGGCTGGGTACTAAAATTTCGGCACGGGGAATTAAGAAAATCACACCGGTGGCTGCTTTGCGTGGCGAGTCTATAACTAGTAAAAAGGCCAAGCGCAACCGTATTTTGCTGAGCAAAACCAGGCTACCGCTAATTTCTGCGCTAGCCGGTAAATCTGTTGTTCAAGGTTTTAGGCAAAGTTTAATGATATTTTTTATCATGCTGGCCGTTTCCTTTACAGGAATGATATCGCTAGTTATCTTTTATAATTCTACAATTGACTTAACGGCGTTTGAGTTAATCCCCGGTAACGAGCGCGCGAACTCGGGTATTGTTTTTAGACCCGACCAGGATTTACCTACTTTACGAAGCCAAATAATTGCCCTGCCGGAAGTCCGCGATGCCCAGTTTCAAGACTTTACCCAAACGATTATTTCCGGCGAGTTCTCATTTATTGCTGTCATGGATGACTTTGACCGCCGCGTAACGCGCAACATTCACCGGGGGCAATTTCCACAAACAGCCAACGAAGTTGCTTTGTCTGGCATAGCGGTAAACCGTTTTGGTGTAGATATTGGTGACGAGGTAACCATTGGCACAACCCAAACGCCATTTGTTGTTTCCGGTATTTTTAGCGGAATGGCAGAAGAGGCGATGGTCACGATTGACGGGATGCTTCGCGCCCAGCCAGAATTTACGCAAAGCACTTTGCTTATTTACCTGCACCCCGGAACAGATTCTGCGGTGTTTACAGAAAACTTAGGCCAGCAGTTTGCCGCAGAGTCCTTTATGGTAGTAAATGTAGATGCGGAATTTGAAGAGGGCGCGGGAGCATTTGCTGCAATACTTTCGCTGGTTGGTATCGCTATTTTAGGCGTTGCGATATTTGTTATTTTGCTCATTTTATATCTTGTAATTGGTGCAACAATCATACGCCGCCATCGCGAGCTTGGTATCCAAAAAGCGATTGGCTTTACTACAGGGGACTTGATGCGTCAGATAAGTTTGGCATTTTCGATACCGGTTACATTGGGTACAGTTAGTGGTGTGTTGTTGGGGATTTTTTATGCCAGCCCACTCCTTAATGTAGCCATGCGGCCTATGGGTGTGCTTGCTGCCAACTTGCTGGTTAATAGTGCGTGGATGGCTATAGCCGGTGTTATTATTATGGTTTTAGCCATAGGGCTTAGCTTGCTGGTTACCTGGCGTATCCGCAAGATATCTGCGTATAAGTTGGTTACGGAATAGTAATAAAAAAGGGGGTTTGGATGGCGGTGTTGAGATAAACACACGATTCCAACGTCCTTTTTGTTTTTGGAAGCATAATGCACGCAGATATGCTATAGTCGTAATGAAGAGTTGCGAAGAAAATTTATATTTGGCACGGGAGGAGCTAATCGGATTGTATGAAAATCAATATAATTAAGGAACATAATGTAACGCTGCATAAAGCATTGAGAGAACATACTATCACCTTGCGCCCCCTTAGTGATGACCATTTGCCTCTTTTGTATAAGTGGAACACAGACCCCGAAGTGCTTTATTGGAATGAAGGACCTGATGCAGACCCGAATGATAACGACGATGAAGCCGTGCAATCCATTTATAGAGAAACTTCTAACGCTGGTTATTGTTTTATAATTGAAATAGACGGAACAGCCATTGGTGAATGCTTGCTTTGTAAAATGAACGTAGATTATATCATGGAAATATATGCTGATTCCGCTGATGTGCGGAGAATTGATATTCTAATTGGCGAAAAATCGTATTGGAATATGGGGATTGGGTCGGTAATTGTGCGAATGTTAGCCTATTTAGCTTTCAACAATGAAAAAACTGATATTATTTATGGCATAACGGGTGATTATAACAAAAGAAGCGGTCGAGTATTTCAAAAAAATGGTTTTCGTCTCTTTTTAGAGTGCCCAACCAATAACGACCCCGAAGAAGATGGCTTGGAATTTCATTATCGTTTGACACGGGATGAATATGAAAATAGCTGAACAAAAAATAATAATTTGCGTGCTTAATAAACCCAAATAGGCAATGCACAAATCAAAAATCTTGGAAATCAGCGTTTCAAGACTTTATACAATTTTATCAAAGGTGACGTGAAAAAGGGGCTGCCTTAAAGCATTTTATCCACAAATGCTAACAGACAGCCCCTTTTTTGGGTTGCGCACACTAAATTAATTACAACCCCACAAACATCAACCAATAACCCTCGTCGCCTGTGCGGGGGCGTTCTTTTTTTAGTGGCTTAAACTGTGTAAAACCCAGCCGCTTGGCATGTATTTTATCCTCGGCACTGTATGTGCCTGCCACCCCGATTATATACTGGTTGCCTGCTTCTGTTATGCCAAGTAAGAAATGCTCGTGGTCTGCCCAGGCTCTTAGCATAAACGGTTCGCTATTGTGGTGGAGGCAGTCTGGTGGAAGTGGCATTTGCTCTAGGCGGTCGCATTGTACCCATTTTACGTGATGGTCTTGGTTTGTAAATGGTTCGCAAGGGGTGTTGACACTAAAAATGGCTTCCAGCAATTGTTGTGTGTTGGTATGGGTGGTTTCTATTTGTATGTTGTGCTGTGGGCGGGTGGCTTGCGGTGGAGTTAGTGCCGGCGGTGGGGGCGGTGCTTCGACCACTTCAATAACAGGTATAGGTGGTTCCTCTACAACTGGCTCTGCTTCTGCAACGGGTGGGGGCAGTTCCTCTACAACTGACGTTTCTTCTACTACGGGGACCAGTGGTTCTTCTATTGTTTTAGGTTCCTCTGCCACCGGTACAGGAACCGGTGTAGGCACTTGGACTCGCACTTCCTCCTGCTTCCAAACACGGAAGCTGTGCCGCCAGGATACCTGCGCATCGCGATATCCGCATAATGGGCTTGTAACATTGCCCGCCCCCGTGGCAACCACTGCGACAGCAGTCACTTCTGCAATATTAAATGTATGTATGTTTGTAATGTCGCGTTTAACTTCTGCCTTGCCTTTTGTATCAACCGCAAGTGTCCCCATGTCAAAACCCACATGTTGCCCTTTGTCGGCAAAAACCAGGAATAAGCTATACCTTGTTTCAATTTTTAAATCTTGTACCCATACAGACAATTTGCCAACGCCGTCGCGTACTTCCACAATGCAACGCCCCGCGGGCTGGCGTCCGTTAAATTCGTACCCTTTTGCCTCTTGCACAAGCGGCATAAAAAAACGTGAATATGCCATACTATACCTCCTAGTAATTTTATTACTATTGTATGCACGCTACGCGACAGCAAGAACTATGATATAATGGTATCGCAAACGATAATTTGGAGGTCTAGCATGAAAAAATATTTTGGAACAGACGGCGTACGTGGCATCGCCAATGTAGAACTAACACCCGAATTGGCATTTAAACTTGGGCGTGCAGGCGCATATGTGCTTACAAAAAATTGCGGCAAAAAAACAGAAGGCGCGCCAAAGGTGCTGCTTGGCAAGGATGGGCGGCGTTCTGGCGATATGTTGGAGGCGGCACTCACAGCGGGGCTTTGCTCTATTGGGGCAGAGGTTTATCAGTGTGGTATCATTCCCACGCCAGCGGTGGCGCACCTTATACAAAAATACGGTTTTGACGCGGGGGTTATGATATCTGCATCGCACAACCCCATGCAGGATAACGGGATAAAATTTTTTAGCTGCCAAGGACTTAAATTGCCGGACGAACTGGAGGCAGAAATTGAAGCCGTGCTAGACGCAGAAGATTTACCGCGCCCAAGCGGTGCAGGCGTTGGCATTGTAAAACAGTGCGATTATGCACTGGGCGATTATACCGAATTTATATTGTCTACCGTACCTGGTTTAAACCTTGCCGGCAAAAAAATTGCGCTGGACTGCGCAAACGGCGCAACAAGTGCGGTTGCGTCAATTGTGTTCGAGCGGCTGGGCGCGACGGTTTACACGATACACAACACGCCAGACGGCTGCAACATCAATGCCAATTGTGGGTCTACGCATATGCAAAGCTTGCAAGCATATGTAAAAGCCAACAACATGCACATAGGCTTGGCGTTCGACGGCGACGGCGACCGTATGTTGGCAGTGGACGAAAACGGAAAAACTATAGACGGCGATATTATTATGGCTATTTGTGGGTTTGACATGCATCAGCGTGGCAAGCTTAACAACGGCACAATTGTTGCAACGGTAATGAGTAACCAAGGGTTGGAGGTGTTTTGCCGTAACAATGGCATGACCTTACACCGTACCGCCGTTGGCGACCGCTATGTGCTGGAAAAAATGCTGGCAGATGGTTTAAACCTTGGCGGCGAGCAGTCTGGCCATTTGATTTTTAGCGATTACAACCCTACAGGTGACGCAATTCTGGCAGGGGTACAATTGCTGGCGGTGCTGCACAACCAGGGTAAAACCATTGGGGAACTTGCGGCGCAAATTCACATTTTCCCGCAGGTACTTATTAATGCAAAAGTGCCAAATGCGCGTATGACAGAATTAAAAACCAACCCAAAAATACTGGATGCAAAAGCGCAGGTAGAAGCCCAACTTACTGTGGACGAAAGGCTGCTGCTGCGGGCATCCGGCACAGAACCAGTTGTGCGTGTAATGATAGAGGGGTTAGATATTAATAAGATTACGCAATTGGCAAAAGGGCTGGTTGCGGTGATAGAGGATAATTTGGGGTGAAAAACAAGCCTATTTACAACGAATGGCTAATAGCGCACCGCTTTCGATTACAATTTCTGCTTCCTCTGCGGTAAAATAATTACTGACGCCGCGCACCACGCCTAAACGCAGCGTTTCACCACAAAGAGGATAGGCCAGCCCCTGTGTTGTAATACCCGCAACTTCTGTAGATAGCGGGATAAGTGACAGCGTCTGGTAGTCTTCTTTTTGCAAACAAAGCTTATCATGTACTAATTGCACACTGGTATTCTTGTCCCAAATCTCGGCAGGTATCCCTGTGGCCATTGCCAATACATGAAAATTAGCAACAAGATGGTCTACCCGGCCACCCAAAGCACCTAAAATTATAATGGACGAAGCGGGTTTATCTATGGCATATGTCATTGCCAAGGCTAAATCTGTATCGTCTTTTTTTGTTGGGTAAACATGCACTGGGATGCCTTTCAACTTGCAAGCAGAAAGATATGCAGGCGGGGCAGAGTCTAAGTCACCAATAACGACATCTGGCCATATGCCCATAGCCTGAGCATGGCGCAGCCCGCCGTCGCAAGCTACGACGTGGGCTACACCTTGTAATTTCTGCTTAGTGGCAGTGTAATCATTTATTTCGCCATTTGCGATAATTGCTGTACACATAAGCCTTAATACTCCACATTGATAAATGCAGTGTTGGTAGAATTACTTGGGATAAATTCATTGTCACGTATCCAATAGAAAAAGGCGTTCCAGCGGTTGGCATCAATATACCCCCAGCGGCTAGTACTAAAATAAGCTTGGCTTAAAAATGCTTGCGAGGCAATAAGTAAATCCCTATTCATTTCAGGTGCATGGCGGTGCAGTATGTCTGCAGCTTCTGTTGGGTTGTTGCGCGCAAAATCAAAACCCCTTGCAGACGCACGCATAAAACGTTCCAGCAAGTCGGTGTCTACATTGCGCGGGTGTGTAACCAAAACAGGTGTGTAGTAGTCGAATACCGGGTTTACGTCGCGCAGTGCAAAATAATTTACTTCAAGACCCATTTGCTCTGCAATAACCCTGTCCCAACCTTCAAAAACCCAAGTTGCGTCAAACTCCCGCTGTATACCCGTTATGTTGTCTAAGGCCATATGTGGCACAAACTCGACTAAATCTGGGTTGCCGCCGTCTAGGCGTATGCTTTCGCGTACCATTTCGTCATACAGCGGAATCATCCAACTGCCAAAGGTTCTGCCCTCTAAATCTCTAAAACGGGTTATGCCGTGCGCTGCTAAAGATAAAATGCCGCTGGTGTTGTGCTCTACCAAAGCGGCTACAGCCACAACGGGTATCGGTGAATGTGGGCTATTGGCGGCAAGCAACACTTCCTCTTGAAACGATATGCCAAACTGGGCGTGCCTGGCAGCAACAAGCAAAATAGCACCGTCTTCCGGCGGCTGAATAATATTGAGCAAAATACCTTCTTCTTCAAAGTAGCCCCGTTCCATTGCAACATAGAAACCTGTATGGTTTGTATTTGGTGTCCAGTCAAGCACCAGTGTTATTTCTTCTAAATCTCCACTTCTTCCGCTGCACCCAGCTAAAAACAGAATGCAAGCAAGTACTACAATCGCTCTAAATAACATCCTTCGTCAACCTCTTTTCTAAAAATTTTACACTGTACATAAGTATTAGGCTAATAATTACAATCAGCAAAATAACCGCAAACATTTTATCAAACTCGAAGGATCGCCGGACTCTGGTCATGTACACGCCAAGCCCGGTTGTGCCCCCAACCCAACCTGCAATAACTGCCCCTACAAAGGAATAAGTTACAGCAATTTTTAACCCGGAAAAGAATGTGGGCATACCAAGCGGCAATTTTATAAAGCATAACCCCGCAAAATAACTGCCGCCCATCACTTTTAATTCGTCCAAGTATTCTTGCCTTATTTGCCGTGTCCCGTCATATAACCCTATAACCAGCGGGAAGAAGCAAGTAAGGCTTACCAATACTACCCGCGGAGCCATTCCATGCCCAAGCCAAAGTACCAGCAACGGGGCAATGGCAATGTAAGGTACAGCTTGACTAATCACCAGCAGCGGATACAATGCCTTACGCCAATATAAGAACCTATCCATTCTTACGGCGGCGGCAAATGCTAGGCCAAGACTAATGGCAAGCCCGGCCAAGGCTTCGCTTAAAGTATAAATGCTGTGGCGCATGAGTAACGCAAAATCCCCCACAAACGCCCTAATAACGGAAATTGGCGCAGGTAAAATAAAGGCCTCTACCATTGCCCCGGCGGTGGCAACCTGCCATACCAGCAGAACGCCCGCTAACAATGAAACCGGTTGCCAATGTTTAATCCACCGCAATTTACGCATTGTGATGTTTTTCTGTTTTTTCATTGATGCTCCATATTCCGTTTTGGGGTGAGTAGTGAATTTTTACATAGGAAAGCACATGTGGCGCACCGGCAGAAATACATAACCGCTGGCATTCTTTTACCATATCCATTAAAGTATCAAAATCTCCCTCAACGGTTGTTTCAAAAGGCCCAACTGTCATCGTAAGACCTAGGGATTGGATATAGGTAATGACCCTATCTACAATCCCTATAACTTGCGAGTCCTCGACCTGTGGCAGCACTTGAATGGCTACACTGCACTCTATTTTTTCCATATTTTCCTCCTTGCCCTCTTAAAGGGGCTTTTTTATTTTTTATACAAAAGAACCCCATACGCAGGTAAGGGGTTAAAAAACCACTCAGTCCCTACGTTGGCATTACCCAAATCAGGTACGGTCGGGATATTTTTATCCCCTCTCAGCCTGCGCACACAAGCTCCCGTTGATACATATATAATTTTGAAAAGCGATATTACCCTACCATGACGGACACATAATCCCCCCCAAGGGCATGGATTTCTTTAAGTGTGCTTTTAATTATACTTGCAGCCCTTACCTGCAAGAGTGCCGATTCGCCATGCACAACAGCAAATGCACCGCGCTTTATTGCATCGCGGAGTTCCGCTATCGTTGTAAGTGATTCTTCAAATTGATTGTAAATACAGCCAAACTGGAAAGATTGATGTGTGTCACTCCCAGCCAGAACAGGTACACCCAAGCGTTTTGACAATGCCTGTACTTTATTTTCTGTCCCGGCTTTGTCAAAAGCAGTGTCTTTCCCATTTAAATCTATAAAGTCAAGTTGTTGCAGTTGTTCTTCGGGTAAGTCCGGCATATTATTGCCCTTGCTGTTTTCACGGAAAGGATGTGACACGCCAAACAAAACAGAGTGTGATTTTACAACGTCCAATAATTTTTCAAAAGGCGGATGTTCTTTTGTTTGTAAGTAATTGCCTAGTTGGCTGTAAATGGAGTCCACTTCTTCTGGCGAACCTATGACCAAAAAATGTCCGCCCTCTGCCGCATTTACTTCCAAGCCAAAAAATATTTTAAGCCCGTCGTTATTAATAAAACTATCACCGTGCCGCACCATAGTATCGGTTACATATTGGAACGATTGAACCAAATCAACCCCATTGTAATGTTCTGTTAAGCAAAGCGCGTCAAGCCCCGCTTGTTTTGCTTCATGGAAGATTCCATCGGTGTATGCCTGTGAAAATGGCATTTTTTTTGCCAATTTAGTATGGGTATGAAAATCAATTTTCATATAATTTCACATACCTTTCTTGAGTTATGGTTTGGGCAAAACCAAGAGTGCTGGCTCTGTTCAGCACCCTTGATTTTAGCACTCTTGAGGAGAAAATTATGAAGCCAATATAAATTCATCGAATTGTTAATAGGAAATCAAGCACTTCTGGGCTGTTGCGATAAACAAATTCACCATCATGCACAAACAAGTTAAAATCGCTTAAAGGTGCAGGTTGGCCTGGGTGTGCCGCAATATCGGTACGCACTAACCAAGAGCCTTCAAGGTTACGGTCGGCATTACCAATGCCCAAAGATTCGCCTTGCCCACCAAGCAAGAAACGTGCAAGCAGCTTTGCCGCATGAGGGTTGGGCGCTTGGTCAAATATATACACATAGTTCATGTTGGGTTGGGAAACCCGTGGTGTTAGCATTGCATTGGCAAGGTGTAAGCCTTCATCTACGTTGCGTCTGATACCGGACGAGCTGCCCCAGCCAAGGAAAATTTCTGTCTGGTCGGATCTGCCGACAGTGCGGTTCATGCTAGAACCTGAGTTGTCTATAATAATATTGTTAGCAAAGAATCTGCGCATCCATTCGTGTGCTGCTGTAGGCGATTGTGGGTGAAGTTCGATAGGCTGCCCAAAAATTCTTTCGTATTCTTCTGCAAACAAATCGGCATATTTAACAAAAGTGGTAAGGGCAGAGGTGTAGCGGATTTCTGTCAGCGGGTCTTGCGCAATAATTCTTCCATACCATTCGGGGAGTGTTAAATGCCACCAGCTGGTAATAGGCGACCCTTCAGGGAAGAATGTGTAATTATAGTATATTAAGTTTAACACAACATATGAAGGCATACCTGCCAATAAAAATGCAGGGTCATATATCAATGGAAGAATGTCGTATGGGAAATAACTGTGCATAAGGCCTCTTGCTTTAAATTCGTTGTAGATAATACCTTCTGCGTCGGCACTTCTCATAACGTCCAGGTTAAACATACCCGCAGCGTGCTCGATAGGGAAGCGTGTCAATGCATCCCCGGTGCCCATGTTAATAATATTTACTGTAATACCGGGGTAAAGTTCCATAAATTCTGCTGCTGCCTCTGGGCCGCGGCTACCCGATGTTACCCAGTTTACTTCGCCTTCTTCTAAAGCGCGTCTAACAAGTTCTTCGTACGAAATAAAATGGTCGATGTTAGCGGCAGCCCAGTCATTGGTTGGGCTTGGCATTAAAAATTCACCAGTTTCTTCAATGAACAGAACGCCCATTGTGTTGTTTACGACCGTTGTTCCATCGTCTAATTCTGTTGCGTCACCAGGTCCGCCTGGGTTTGCCGCTGTGCGCTCTGTGTTTGGTTGGTTATCGCTTGCCGGAGCAATTGCTTGCGGCGCGTCTTCTGTGCCACATGCCGTGGACACTATTACTGACAAAATCGCGATTGCTGCAATTGCCACTGCTCTGCTTTTAAGCTTTTTCATTTTTTTGGCTCCTTTAGTTTTTTATATTATACGGTTGCCCGTTTAATAAGTATGGTTGATTCTTTGTCATAAACATTGGTGGTATGTGGGTTTATGGTCACCCACACTTTTTGGTTTGGCTCAAGATTTGTTATGCCAAGTTCTTTGGCCAACAACATTGTTTCGCCAACTTTTATATGCACTAACGTTTCCGACCCCGCAGGCATACTTGAGTACACAGTGCCTTCCAACATGCCTTTTTCAGTGCTAACTGCAATTTGCTCTGGGCGTATGGCAAGCACACATGGGAATTGCGACGAGGCAGGCGGCATGTTTTCTGTGAAAGTATCATTGTTAAACGCCATGCTTCCAAAAACAGAGGTTACTGTTAAATTGCCGTTATTTAATTTAGCAGTTGCATCAATAAAGTTGATGCTAGGGTTACCAACAAAATCTGCCACTTGTAAATTGCATGGGTTTTTATATAGATTCACTGGCGTATCCACTTGTACCAGAACCCCATTAAAATAAGTCGCAATGCGAGTAGACATTGTCAAAGCCTCGGTTTGGTCGTGCGTAACGTAGATAACTGTAGTTTTGAGTTCTTGGTGCAAGCGTTTTAATTCGGAGCGCATTTCTATACGAAGCCGTGCATCAAGGTTAGAAAGTGGCTCGTCCAGTAGCAGTATTTTAGGCTCTGTTACGATTGCCCGCGCAATGGCAACGCGCTGTTGCTGCCCTCCAGAAAGTTCCGCGGGGTAACGCCCTATATATTCATGTATTTGCAAGCGTCTAAGCACGCTTTCCACTCTTCTTTTTGTTTCGGGCTTCGGCACTTTTTTAGTTTCTAAACCAAACGCTACATTTTGATATACTGTCATATGCGGCCAAAGGGCGTAGCTTTGGAAAACTAAATTAAGGTCACGCTCACCCGGAGGTTTGAAAAGTGCCTCTGTCACGTTAATAATTTCCTTATCTCCAATGTACATTATCCCGCTTTGCGGCTCTTCAAGCCCCGCAATAACACGCAGTGTTGTTGTTTTACCGCAGCCAGACGGCCCCAAAAGTGTCATAAACTCGCCGTCTTCAATCGTTAAATCGAGGTCTTTAAGCACGTGGTTTTTGCTAAAATATTTATTAACGTTTTTTAACACAATCTTACTCATTTGCTTTTTCCTCCCCCAGAACTTCCGCCATAAGCAGCAGCCAGGTCTACTTTCCCAATTTTAATAGAGATTAAATATGTTGCCAGCACCAACAGGAACATAAATGCCGAAAGCACGCTGGCATGTGCGCTTTCTCCGCTTTCGGAAAATGAGAACACCAAGTAAGAAAGCGTAGTAACCTCGGACGACATTAACAAGACAATCAAATCTAGCGTGGTAATTGTACTCATAAAAATGAGGATAAACCCTGTAAGAAACCCTGGCTTTGCCAGTGGTAGCACAATTTTTCTAAACCGTCTTATGAATGACGCGCCTTGTATGCTTGCGGCTTCTTCTAAGTCATACCCGATTTGCATCATATTTGCCGTTCCCGCCCTGCTTGCCGATGGCAAACCATTGACAACGCAAATGAGTACCAACAATGCAAACGTACCGTATAAAGACGGTATAATCCAACGTGGCTCTATCCACATTTCCAGGTAAAGCGCGCCAAATGTAACTGACGGAATCATATATGGCAGAAACGCACATTGTTCCAATATTTTTCCGGATAACCTGCCTCGCCCACGTGTGCATACATACCCCAAAAACTGGCCTGCAAACATACCTATTACGGCAACGCACACAGTAAGCAGCATCGTTGTGCGGAAGCTTTGCCAAAACCACGGGTGACGGAATACCCCCGGCATCCCTGCAAACAATTCGATACCGCCGCGTTCCCCAATCCAATAATGCAATGTAAAATTGGACGGTGAATACACACCGGGTACTAACATGACTGTGTCCAGCAAAAGAACAAACATTGGAATAACAACGGTAATCGTAAGGAACACTGTGAGGAAAACGAACAAAGGATATTTAGCCTTACCAAGCGTTAGTGGCGTGGTGCGTGTCCCTTTTCCCATAATCGTGGCATAGCTGCGGCGCAGCCCTATCATCTTTTGGTTTATAAATACGGCCACGGCAACAATTAAAATAAGCACAATAGTAATAATATATCCTGTGCTTAAATTGCGGTTGCGGATAGACGACACAAGCATTGTCGCTATCGTATCGTAACCCACCCTAGCACCTAAAAGATGCGGCGTGCTGAACGAACCCATTGCACTTGCAAACGACAGTATAAACCCCGAAAGCATGGCAGGCAGGACAAGCGGAAAGGTAATTTTTTTTAATAAGCGTATCTTTCCTGCCCCCATAATAGATGCCATTTCTTCCACTTCGCTATTGACCGAGCTTAAAGCCCCAGACACCAGCAAATATGTGGAACCAAACCCGCTTAAAGACATGACTACTATTATCGGAAACGGCCCGTAGGCAAGCCAGTCTGGAACGGGAACACCCATACCTGCCAGGAAGCCAGGCATTCCACCTCGCATTCCTGTTCTAAACACGGTTAGCCACATCAGCGAAATAGTCCAAGTGGGAAGCATATAAGGAATGATCATCATTACGGACAACAATTTTTTGCCCGGTAAATCTGTACGCACCATTATCCACGCCATTAGCGAGCCAAGAATAACGCTAATGCTTGCTACATTAATGCCCAAAAATAATGAGTTGCGAAAAGGTGTGTACATTAGCCGGTTACTGACCTGACGCACCGATGCAAAAGCTGTTGCAGGGCTGTTAAAAACCCGCCGCCAATGGTGCAGAGTAAAATCGCCCTCTTGAGAGCCTGGGATATGCCGCAAATCACTAAACGACACAAAAAAAGTGCTGTATATCATTTCGAACAACGGGATTATTATTAAATATCCCAGGGTAACCAGCAGTATAACGACAATTATGTTATATGGATTTTTTACTGCGCCAAGGATTGTATTTTTAATGCGCCTTGCCTTTGAGTATTCACCTGTACCGCCATTTTTCATAATGCAATACCAAGCTTGTCTATGTATGTGATAGTACTAGAAAATTCATACTGGTGCATGGTGTTTCCCCCTCGTTTATCTGTGGTAGACATGCCACATAATATAACAAGCGTATGTAAAGCCGAAACCAGAGGAACGTGAAAATTAAGTAAAATGTTTGTAATATGTTCCGAAATAAAAAAGGCGGCCATTGGCCGCCTTTTTGTTATCCTTCCGTTATCTTAACCGTACCCGCCCCAAGCAAACTTTCTAACTCCTTAGTTAACAAGTGGTTTGGCGTTACCCAAAATTCTTGCTTGGCTTGGTATTTTTTGTGTTGCGCTTCGTTGTAAATCATAACAGGGGTGCTACCATTGTGCGATGCTAATATATTGGTGATATCTTTTAGCTGTACTTGCAAGTTTTGCGGCACCTTTATCCAAAATGTTTGCTTTAGCACAGGTTGCGGCGTATTTTCTTGCGGGCGTTCTACAAGCTCAAAGGCCACATCCTCGTAAAACAGAACATCTTGCGCGGTTATTTTTGTGGCTTCGTCTTCGCGTACGCTCACACGCCCTTGCACAATTACAACCTGGTCAACTTGTAAGCGTGAGCCTACTTTCTCGTACATTTTGGAGAAAACGATCACTTCCACCGCGCCGTACATATCTTCAACGGTTAAAAAGCAAAACGGCTTGTTGTCTGCCTTAGTGTACTTTACGCTTTTTGCCGTAACCAGGCCGCCATATACGACTGTGTCTTTATCCTTAAATTTGCGCTCGCTATCTTCCTGATCGTCCTCAAAGTCTAAGCTAATAAGATTGGTGTATTTGCTCAAACCTTCTTCGTATTCGGCCAGCGGGTGACCACTTACATACATGCCCATCAGTGTTTTTTCGTCAAGAAGCAAAAGCCGCTTAGGGAATTCGTTGATGTCCGGCAAAACATCGTCTGTCGTTTCTTCTTCTGTTGCGTCTGACATATCAAAAAGGGAAAGCTGCCCTTCAAGGGTGTTTTTTTTCGCATTGGCTTGTCCGTCTACCAAATTGGCAAACACGTTGATATACTGCGCGCGTTTGCCACCCAGCGAGTCGAACGCACCTGCGCGTATAAGGCTTTCCAGGCAGCGTTTATTTATTTCGCCGCTTGGTACGCGCTTGATAAAGTCTGCCAGGCCTTTGAATTTGCCGTTTTTCTCACGTTCGGCAACAATGGCATCCACTGTGCCGCGCCCTACATTTTTTATGCTGGATAGCCCAAAGCGGATGCTGCCACCTGTTACGCTAAACGTAGCAAAACCTTCGTTTACGTCTGGCGGCATAAGATTGATACCCATTTTTTTGCATTCACGGATATACACCGCCGTTTTGTCACTGCTATCTATCACGGACGTCATAATCGCCGCCATAAATTCTACAGGGTAGTAGTATCTAAGCCATGCGGTTTGGTACGTGATATACGAATACGCCGCGCCATGGGATTTATTGAACGCATACGCTGCAAAAGCCGTCATTGCGTCAAATATTTTGTTTGCGGCCGCTTCCGGAATACCATTGGCAATACAGCCCGGCACGTTTTGGTCGGGAAGCCCATGTACAAAATTTATACGCTCTTGAGCCATGACATCCGCTTGTTTTTTACTCATTGCACGGCGAATCAAGTCACTTCGCCCTAGGCTAAAACCCGCCAGGTCGCGTACAATTTGCATAACCTGCTCTTGATAAACGATACAGCCGTAAGTGGCCTGGAGAATAGGCTCTAGCGACTTGTGCATGTAGCTTATTTTTGCAGGGTTGCGCTTGCCTTGGATATATTGCGGAATAAAATCCATCGGCCCCGGGCGGTATAGAGAAATACCTGCTGTCAAGTCTTCTACGTTTTCTGGCTGAAGCTCCTTCATAAAGCTTGTCATACCGGAACTTTCTATTTGAAACACGCCGCTTGTTTTGCCTTGGGATATCATTTCGTATACCTTAGGGTCGTTGTAATCCCAATTGTACATATCAATATCTATGTTTTTGCTACGCTTTACTTCCTCTATAGCCAAGCGGATTACGGTTAGGGTGCGCAAACCAAGAAAGTCCATTTTCAGTAAGCCCAATTCCTCGACGGTTCCCATTGGGAACTGCGTTGTGACTAGGCCATCGTTGGTGTTTAAAGGTACGTATTCGTTTACAGGCCGGTCGGCAATGACTACCCCCGCCGCATGAGTGGATGCATGGCGCGACAGCCCCTCTAGGCGAAGGCTCATGTCCATAAGCTTACGAGTTTCCGGCTCGGTTTCATATGCGGCTTTTAGCTCTGGGCTTACGGCCAAGGCTTTTGTAAGGGTGGTGCCTAGGTCTGCCGGGATCATTTTTGCAATGCGGTCTACATCGCCATATGCCATTGCTAATGCACGCCCTACGTCACGAGTAACCGCTTTGGCTTTCATTTTTCCAAAAGTGATTATTTGTGCGGTGTGGTCTGCCCCGTATTTTTGCACAACGTAGTCGATAACTTCTTGGCGGCGTTCGTAACAAAAGTCTATATCAAAGTCCGGCATGGATATACGCTCTGGGTTAAGGAAGCGTTCAAAAAGCAAATTGAAAGGGATTGGGTCAACGTCGGTAATGCGCAGAACGTACGCAACAATGCTACCCGCACCAGAGCCGCGCCCCGGGCCTACAATAATTCCATTATCGTGGGCATACTTAATAAAATCCCCAACGACAAGGAAATAGTCTTCAAAGCCCATGCCTGTTATAACCCGAAGTTCATGGTCTAGGCGTTCTTGGTGCAGGTGACCATCTTCACCATAGCGTTTTTGCAGCCCCGCTTCGCATAATTCACGCAAATAATCGGCGGCAGTGGTGCCTTCTGGTATCGAAAATTTAGGCAGGTGATAATTGTTAAACTCTATTTCCACATGGCATCTATCGGCGATTTTTTGTGTGTTTTCCAACGCCTCTTTTGCATGGGGGAAAAGTGCGTACATTTCTTCCGGAGACTTTAAGTAAAAATCGTCAGAACTAAAGCGCATACGGTCTTCGTCGTTGACGGTTTTGCCGGTTTGAATACATAACAATATATCGTGCGCCTCTGTATCGCTTGCGTCTATATAATGCACGTCGTTGGCAACAACAAGCGGAATGCCTGTTTCCTGTGATATACGTATAAGCATTTGGTTGACTTGCCGCTGCTCTTCCAGCCCGTTTTCTTGCAATTCTAAGAAGAAATTACCTTGCCCGTATATATCGTTGTACATAAGTGCGCGTTCTTTACCAGCGTCATAACCCTGGTTTAGCAAAATTCTTGGCACGACACCGCCTAAGCAGGCAGACGTGGCAATTAAGCCCTTGCTGTATTCGCGCAGGGCTTCTACGTCTACGCGCGGACGATAATAAAACCCTTCGGTAAAACCTAGGGACACAAGTTTTATGAGGTTGCGATAACCCTCTTCGTTTTCTGCCAGCAAAACCAAGTGTTGAGAATTGCCGTCTTCCCGGCGTTCTTTCATATGGCGAGATGCAGGGGCAACATAGACTTCGCAACCCAAAATTGGCTTAATACCCGCGGCTTTTGCTTCTTTGTAAAATTCTATTGCGCCATACATAACACCATGGTCGGTAATGGCGATGCTGTCCATGCCCATTTCCTTGGTGCGGGCGATTAGGTCTTTTATTTTTGCGCTGCCGTCTAGCAGGCTATATTCTGTATGTACATGTAAGTGAACAAAGGGTTGCGCAATTGGCTGCATAAGACACCTCTTTCCGCCCAACAGTATACCAGGAAAATTAAAAAAGGACAAAATCCTAAGATATTGTCCTTAATCTACAAAAGAATAAATTAGTCACGGTTATATTTTTTCTTAAACCGCTCAACACGTCCACCAGCTTCAAGAAGAAGTTTTTGACTGCCCGTATAGTAAGGATGGCATTTTGCACAAACCTCTACGTTAATACTTTCTTTTGTAGAGCCTGCTACAAACTCATTGCCGCAGTTGCATCGTACTTTTGCATCATAATATTTCGGATGGATAGCCGCTTTCATTATTTCACCATCCTTTCTTCATGTGATTGTCAGCGCATTTAGCGCAAACGATATTGTATCATAGTTGTTTGCATTACGCAAAAAAATTTTATTCTCATACATTAGTCTAAGTCTATCAAGCTATGTGCGATATGCGATAATTTTTTATTTATGAGAAATTTAATAGACGAAAAAACATTCAAATTGGACGATAGAAGTATTTTATTTTGGAGTAATTTATGTAATAATGTCATAAATAAACAAATGAAAACTTAGGGAGGATTTTTATGTTAAAGAAATGCATAAGACAAATCATTCTTTTTGCAGTCGTTGCTATTTTTGCATTGCAGCCGTTGGCGGTTTTTGCGGAAGCAACATACCAAAACCACTGGGCAAGCGATTACATTAATCTGTTGCAACAACTGGGCATTGCCCAGGGTGACAGCGGCGGAATGCGCCCCAACAGCGGTATTACCCGTGCCGAGTTTGTTGCGCTGATAAACCGTACTTTTGGGTTCGAGACAAATATAGAAGCGGCGGAAGCCAACTTTGCAGATGTGGCAACAGGCCGCTGGTATTATAATGATTTTGCAATTGCCAGGGCAATGGGCATTGTACAGGGCGACAACCGCGGCAGCGCAAACCCAAGCGCAAACATAACCCGCGCAGAGGTTACCACCATACTTGCCCGCGCGTTGGAAGCAGCAGAAAACTGT
>Ga0123352_10000336_pt1 | contig 56326 bp, 55 predicted proteins | sample TergutLab28metaG_FD_89700 | JGI IMG/M metagenome (GOLD analysis project Ga0123352, IMG submission 89700) | Labiotermes labralis P1 segment gut microbial communities from Petit-Saut dam, French Guiana - Lab288 P1 | ecosystem: Host-associated > Arthropoda: Insects > Digestive system > Gut ... | reverse complement strand
ACGATTGTAACCAATGCACGGGGAGGGCAATCCATCCACAATTACCGCTTGGCTTTTGACTTCTTTCGTAATGTAAGCGGGCAAGCTTTTAATGATAGTACCCCTGCCGAACGTGCATTTTGGAACACAGCAGGGCGTATTTGGGTTGAAATGGGTGGTGTATGGGGCGGAAACTGGACAAGTTTTGTAGACCGTCCCCACTGTGAATTTACAGGCGGGCTAACTTTGCACGATTTGCAAGCAGGAAAACAACTGCCAAAGGACGCAAAAATGCCATGGGAATTATATGTTTCAGAAAATGAGGTGGAAGCAATGCGATTTAATTTAGTTGATGAAATGCCCGACTGGGCGCAGCCTACAATCAAAAGGCTTATAGAAAAAGGTCATCTTCGGGGCAATAATGGGGATGGTACAGGACTAGACTTGAGCTTAGACATGGTTAGAATTTTAGTACTCAATGACCGTGCAGGGCTATATGGTGTGGAATAAAAAAGGATTGATAGTTATAGAAAACGCCCTTGGATATCCGTCAGTGGATATCCAAGGGCGTTTTTTTATTATAGTTATTTACATAGTATCACAGTCACATCATTCACGTTTGTGCCCGTTGGTCCTGTGATAATCAAGCCATCTATGGCTTGAAGCCCATGATAAGCATTGTTGTCAGAAAGGATTTTATCTGTATCTAATCCTTTTTCCCGCATTTTTCCTATGGTTTTCCCACAGGTGATACCCCCTGCGGCGTTGGTTGGGCCATCTGTTCCGTCAGAGCCTAATGAAAATATTAAGGTGTCTTCAAGCCCTGCAATGCCTTTTGCGCCAGCAAGGGCAATTTCTTGATTGCGCCCGCCTTTACCTTTGCCCTTGAGGGTGACGACGGTTTCTCCGCCAGCGATGATTGCACAGGGTTTTTTAAAGGAATTACGCCCTGCGTGTGTATCTGCGGCTATGGCGGCAAGTAGCCGCCCTGCCTCCGACGCTTCGCAGTTCATGGTTGTGGTTAGTACAACAGGGGTGTAGCCCAGGGTTTTTGCCACCCTTGCGGCAGATTCACATAGGGTGCGGACACTGCCTGTTATAACCGTTTCTACATTACATACTTCTTTTGGGGTTTCTTCTAATAAATATTTCCGTTGCAGGTCTGTTAGCTTTAAGTTGTACTTTTCAACGACTTTTGCGGCATCCTCTACCGTTGAATGGTCTGGGACGGCTGGACCGGAAGCAATGGAGTCTAATCGGTCGCCCAGTACATCAGAAAGGATGATGGCAAAAACATGTGCAGGTTCAGCCAATTTGGCAAATCTACCTGCCTTTACACTTGAAAAGCGTTTACGCACCATGTTCATTTCCACAATATCTGCGCCGCTGGCTAAAAGCTGATTGGTTACATCTTTAATATCATCAAGGGTGACACCTTCAGCAGGTTTTTCAAATAAAGCAGAACCTCCGCCAGATACTAAGAAGAGCAACTCATCATCTGCCGTTAAGCTTTGCGCCAGTTCAATACATTTTTGAGTGGCGGCTATTGTGTTTTCATCTGAAACAGGGTGTCCTGCCTCGCAAATGTCAATACGAGGCAATTCTCCTTGGGCATGTTCATATTTTGTTACAATAATGCCCTGTACAAGTTTTTCGCCTAAGAAGTCAGAAGCGGCTTCTGCCATTGTCCATGCAGCTTTGCCTATGGCAACCAAGTGTACATTGCCTTTGAAGCTGTGCTTTTTTAGGGCTTCTTCAACTGCGTGACGGGGCATATTATCCCCAATGATTTCTTTTATCATTTTTTGTGCATCGTCATAGATTTGACTCATTATGCCACCCCTATGACACGCATAACCAGTGAAAACACGAAGATACCAGCCATACAAGCCAAGCCTTGAATGACAGACATGGATGTCCAGTATTTATACCCTTGCTGGGGTGTCATTTCAGACAAGTTGGAAACCACCCAGAAATAAGAGTCATTGGCATGGGATGCCATCATAGACCCTGCGCCAATGGCCATAACGGTAAGTGCGCTCATGATTGAAGAATCCAGTCCGAGGGTTGCCATCAAAGGCATCATAATGCCCGCGGTGGTAATCATGGCTACAGTTGAAGAGCCTTGTGCGGTTTTTATAATGGCTGAAACAATGAATGGGAAGAATAGCCCCATGCCAACGAGTATATCTGCGTTGTTTTCAATGAAAGGAACCATGTCAGAAACCGCAATCATGCGCCCTAAAACGCCGCCAGCGGCTGTAATAAACAGAATAGGCCCAAGCATTTTTAATGTGTCGTTGGTTAAGGTATTAAACTGTGTGGTTTTTCTTGTCATAACCAATAGGATAATGGCAAAGAAAAGCCCGATTGTTAGTGCCACAACAGGTGTACCAATGAATCGCATCAAGCGGAAAATCAGTGCTTGACTGTCTGGGTCTATAAATGAGGAAACAGAACCAATGGCCATACAAACAATGGGGATAAGAATAGGTGCGAGAGACATAAAGCCGTTTGGAAGCCCGCCAAACTCTTTAACGATTTCCTCATATGTTTTTACGGTGGTGTTGTTGGAAATTTCTAAATCTTCTTTAGACTTGTCTTTTTTACCGCAGTAATTTGCCCAAAGGAAAGCGGCAATAAGTGCAGGGATAGACACAACAACAGACACACCAATAACTAACAAAAGCTGGTCTGCAAGATTTAGAATTTCAGAAGCCGCAAGAGGCCCTGGGGTAAGGGGAACCAGTACATGGGATGTATACAGTCCTGCGCCAAGTCCTACAGCGGTAGCAATACCGCTTGCACCTGTACGTTTTACAATAGACCGTCTAATGGGGTTGATGATAACAAACCCGCTGTCACAAAATACTGGAACAGACACTATCCAGCCCATGACAATAATTGATAAATTGGGGCTGGCTTTGCCTAGCACTCTAATAATCATGTCGGCAATTTTAAATGCACCGCCAGTGGCTTCAAGGATAGAGCCAATGAGTGCGCCAATGATGATAACCAGACCAATACCTGTGAAAATTGCAGAAAATCCTTGACCTACTTGCCAAACGATTCCCATAGTGGTAGTGCCGTCTGCATTTGGCGTGTTGACAATGGGTATACCTGCCAACAGCCCTAAAGCAATGGCTGTACCCATAATCGCCAAGAAGGGGTGAACCTTCAACTTTGAGATTGCCAAAATCATCACAACAATAGCGATGAGAAAAGCAATAATTAGTGCAATTCCTGTCATAAACCTTACATCTCCTCTTTCAATTTGTTAGTCTTGCACTAATATATTCTTAATCCCAGCATCCGTCAAGCATATTTCACAAAATTATTTGTTTATTGCACCGTAAAATCGTCAAAGTATCCACGGACTAGAATAACCGGTGTGCCTTTGTCACCGCTTCCGCCCATAAGGTCACACAAACTGCCGACTAAATCTGCATAAACCCGAGGGGTTGTGCCTTCGCGGTAGGCTGTGGGGTTTGTATGTTTTTCTTGAATGATTTTTGTCATTGCCGCTTGCTTTTCTTCCCCTTGTAAGTCACCTAAAGTGGAATCTGCGACATATTTCATTTTTATTTCAAAGGGCTGACTGCCTAGGCGTTCTGTATATCCAGGGGATACGACAGGGTCTGCCAGTTCCCAAATGCCGCATACAGGGTCTTTAAAAGCACCGTCACCATATACCATAACCTCTGGCGCAATGCCTGTTTTTTCTTTTAATCGGGCGCGGAGGGCTTGTACAAATTCAGACGCTTTTGCAGGAAAGAGTTTTAATGTGTCCCCTGTGGATAAATTTGAGCCAAGTACACCATAAGCAGGATTGAAACCGCTTCCGTTTATGCTTTGGCTTAAAATATCTGATAAGGTGAAGATTTTTTCTGCACCAGCTTTTTCTAGGCGGGCTTTGGTGCGGTTACGGTTGTGAATTTCACCAACCAGCACATTTTTAGTTAGTTTTAGAATATCCCGCGGGTCGTTTGAGAAATATATACTAATGTTGTCGGCGGCGTTTTCGTATAGTTCAACATAGTCAATCCCTGTGAAAACAAGTTTGTATTCCCCTGCGACTTTACGAAATGCCTCTGCTGTCACCATGCGTCCGTCAAATGCGTCCAACACTTCATCAAGACGGTCAATGTCCATGATTGGATTGCCCACTTCATCATGGGGATAACTTAACAAAATATGCACTTTTTTTGCACCTGCGGCAACCCCTTTTAAGATATTCAGCAAGCGATTGCGTGACAACATTGGGAAAACAAAGCCGACTTCTTCACCATTAAATTTTGCCTTTATATCCTCTGCAATGTGACTTATTTTTGCAAAGTTGCCCTCGGTTTTTGCCACAATGGCTTCTGTGACTGCAATAATATCATCTGCACGCAGTGTTTCCCCTGTTGCGGTGAGGACACTCAAGACATGTTCTGCCGCTATGCTCACAAGGTCATCCCCTGGGCTGATTATCGGCAAGCGTATACCCATTGCTGTTGTTCCTGTTAAACGCATTCACTATCCACTCCTTCATTTTAATGGGGATTATACCCCTACGCCACTTCTGCGCCTGTAATAACGTACTTTGCACGTTGGATTGAATGTATTATACATGATATAATCTAAGAACTCAAAAGCGGAGGATATTTTATGAAGATTATTATATTGCTTATAGGGATACTTGCGGCAATCAATGTGGTGATACTTGCTTTTACATCAAACATTCATCAGGGGCATTTTGTACAAGGTGCTGTAGCAGTTGCCCTTATACTTTATGCTGTTTTTTATGACAAAACACCGTTTAAACTCCATGTTGCCATTTGGACGGCAGGGTTTGCGGCTATTGCATTTGCAGGATTTTTGGCTGTTTATGGACGGTTGGGCAGTGTTGACCATACAGAGGACGTTGTGATTGTTTTAGGCGCGGGGCTTCGGGGGGAAGAACCTGGTACTCATTTGGCAAGACGTTTAGACACTGCCATAACCTATCTCAATCAAAATCAAGATGCACTTGTGGTGGTGACTGGCGGGCTAGGGGCAGGGCGAACGATTACCGAGGCAGAATCCATGGAGCGGTACATGGTGGCAAGGGGTATTGCCCATGAAAGAATCATTCAAGAGGGGCTATCCACAACCACCCATGAAAATTTAATCTTTGCCAATGAAATTTTAGAAGACTATTTTCCTGATGGGTTTCATGGGGTGCTTGTGTCTAATGATTTTCACATTTACAGGGCAACCCGCATGGCAAGACAGTTAAACATCAGCGTAACACCACTGGGCGCACCCACACCAACTTTCACCATACCCATCAATTATTTGCGGGAAATGTTTGCGGTGGTGCATATGTGGGTGTTTCGTTGAGAGACTGTAAGAAAGTGCAGGTGAACCCATGAAGCTTACATCCACCAAGGACGACCAGCTTGATGATGATTATATAGACATAAAATACCGTCAATTAACCCCTGTCATACACAAAATTTTTCAGTTGTGCAACACCACGGCTTCTGTGCTTTTGTGTGAAAAGCAAGGGGTGGTGTGTAATGTGGATGTTAATGATATTTTGTATATAGAATGGGTAGACAATGTATCCTGTATCTATACTAAAGATGATGTTTTCTCTATGGATTCGCCTCTTGTTTACCTTGAAGATACCCTTAAACACCAGCATTTTATCCGCGTGAGCAAAATGGCATTGGTGAACTTGTACAAAATTAAATCTGTGTCTAATGGGCTTCACTTTCGCCTGACTGCGGAAATGATTAACGGTGAAAATGTAGTGATTAACCGCCATTACCGCAAGGGGCTTTTGGCGGCTATTCGTGAACTTGCAAAGGAGATAAGTGAAAATGTTTAGAAGATTCTCTTTTGATAAGATGTTTGAAGGCAACAAGCTGGTGTTGATTTGTATATTGATTACAATACATGTGGTCATTAGCACCATTGTACATGCCCTTGCAGGGTCTTACTTTACTTTAAGCCTTTCAGGACTTTTTTGGGTTATTATTTATTCTACTGCGCCAATTTTACCCATAGCTATATGCCAGCATTTGATGAAGCTTAATAAAATTAGTGAAAAGCGGTATGAGTTTTTAACCAGCATTCCACCTCATTTTATTTTTTCTTGTGGGTTGCTTGTGTTTTATGTATTTTTGATGGGGCTTTGGCAATCGACTTTATTTCCTGTGTCGGTGTATCTTATCACCATTACAAATTATGTGGTGGGTTATATACTTGTCATTAGCGGCGCGGCAATGATTGACGCGATACAAACTGCCGCGGTTAATAGAGATTTAAAAAAAATTCGTGAAAGTCAGGCACATAAGAAAGATAATTGATGTGAAAAAAGACGGCATTGAACCCATGATATCATGGGTTCAATGCCGTCTTTTTTTTATAAATTAACTCCACCGTGTGGCATGACGACCGCGCCCGCCGCCGAAACCACCGCATTGACCTCTAACACCAGTAGCACCGCCGCCGTAGCTAAAGCACCAGTCAAATCTTTCAAGCATAAAGGTTCTGTCTTGTGAGTTGATAAACCCTTCGGCAATCCAATTATCTAGTCTTTCTTCAAAGGCTTCGCGGGTTAAAAAGTTTCCATCCTCATCCCACATCATACCGCCCAATTGTCTACCCATGCCACCGCCAACGCAACAACCGCCAAATCTGCTCAACTCATTCGCTAGGGCTGTGGTGTTTGTGACGGCAATAAAGCCAACCACCATAGCACCTGCCAGTATAAATGCGGCGACTGTTTTTACCATTCTTTTCATGATAAACCTCCTAAAAGTTTGTGATGGTATTAGTATAGAAGATATTTGTGGCAAAAGTGTGTTTTTTATTTTCTTTTTTGATGTCATTTTTTATATTCTAAATGTCTTCTTCTCCATTTCCTGCGGGCAGTTGAGAATTTACTTGTGATATTCCATTGCTCCAACTCATAAAATTTTCATTGACAACATAGCCTTTAACACGCTATAATTTCCATGTAACAAGGAAGTATCTTCGGGCATAATATGACGTGACGAGAAATCGTTAAAAGCATTACAAGTCAGAGGATGAAATTTTCTAAAGATTATTTGGCAGGCAACAAGATTGTTCTGCCTAGCGTTGAAGTAGGAGGCTGTTTCAAGATGCAGTTTCTTATGGAGCTTTACCGAGGGTTATGCGTTACCTCAACTTGAATAGGCGAAAGCTGAAAGAAAACGCTTCGATTTTAAGAGACTCTTTTAAGGGTCTCTTATGCGTTTGAGGTTACTATGGATATTTTAATGCAGGCGGCTAAATCATGGGTCAATATTTCCAAAAGTTGTTATATTATAACGTATGGCAAAAGTAAAAAGTTGCATACTGTGAGAATTGTTTTTGAGGATGTAGACTTTTATCATCTTGCGGGATTTCAATACTTGACTGACTTAGCGTTGCCAGCTGTTTCTCGCGCTAAAATGATTGCCACTATTTTTAACACCAAACTTAGTGGAGAATACATAAAGAGTGGTAATAGGTATTCATCAATGGTAGAAACGAGACTGTTGGCATTGATAGATTTAGAATGTTCTCTTGATAATGATTTTAGAATGTTTAGATACAATCATTCTGCTTATCCTTTCCACACAAACATAAGAACACCAGAATATCTAATTGAAGGGAAGATGCTGAATAATTCCTTATTCTTCTTTACAATTAAAGTTGATGAATCCTATAATGGAATGTCAATATTTATTAAAGAAGATAAGGATTTTTCCATGTATCACCGCCCATTATCTATTTTGAAAAAAGAAAAAGTGAGTATAGACACACAAAACATAACAATCTTGTACGATAGATTAACAACGAACTCCACATCAACCTAAACTTCTACTGTGGTTCAGCGTTCCTTGCCATTCAAAAAACCTCCTATCTCTTTTATTTTACGATAGGAGGTTTTTTCTTGTCTTGTTCTTTTTTTACGGTTCAGTGCAGGTCTTGGGGTTTTTCTTTTAGTTTGCCACGGTTGGGGTAGTGGCTTTCTGAATAGGCTCTGACGAGTTTTAAAAGAAATTGTTTATGGTCTTCTTCCATAAATGATGTTTCTGCTTCTATTGCCCGAAGAAATGGGTCTGATTTTTCTATTTTTTGAGATTCATCACCTAGGAAATAACCCACTTTTACATCCAGTATTTCGGCTATGGCTTGCAGTCTGTCAAGGGATGCTCCGTCATCCCCGCGTTCTATGGCAGATATAGCACTTTGCTCTGTGCCTAGTACGGCAGCTAAATCCATCGTTGACATGTCCCGCTCTATACGCCGTTTTCGTATTTGACTTCCTGCTAAAATGTAAGATAAAGGTGCGCGCACTCTAGTATTCATATAGGAAAGAAATTCAACGATTTCATCCCGTGTGAATCTATACAGCTTTCTATCACCAAACTTTTGAAGCTTGAGCATTTCCTCACTTGCTATTTTCTGTTTGTCTATATAAATACCATACCGAATATTTAAAACATGCTCCATTGGAGAATTATTTTTCTTTGCTATTTTTAAAGTGTAGTCATAGCAACTTTTAAATAATTCATCTACTTTAGACATCTCAACATCAGAACCAAGATATTTTGCACGAAGCAAGCGGAGTGTAAGATTGTATTGAGCAATGTAATGAATCTTTTTAAATTCAATATCATCTGCATGGTCATCCATAATTAAGTCTGTCATTTCTTCATATAAAGCTAATGTTTGACTAACCGATGAAGCATGACCAATTACAGTAGATAGAGAAAACATATCTAAATGCGTCCATGGATTAGTTGCCTCTAGTTGCTGAAAAACTGATGTAGCAATAGCACAACATGCGTCAAAAGATTGTTGGTCGTTGTCTGCTTTAACAGTCTTTAAAACATTTGAAGCCAAGTTTAAATCCGCATCAGTTGACTTTGCCAGATATCTTTCAATCCTCTTGATAAGTGTGCCTAATTTTTGATTTTCCAAAAGGTCAAATTCTAGAAATTCTTTAAGCAACTGATCCTTTGTATCTATCTTCATTCCAATGCTCCCCTTCTTTACTTAATGAAATGTTTAAAATTCCCATCCTTTGCAAGACCCCGCACTGCCTGGGCCACCAAAAGGCATGAATGGTACAAAGCTACATATTGATGTAAACAAATTAGAGAAGAACATAAACGCTCATCCTTTTTTGGGGCTTCCAGCCCTCAAGATTTTTTCAATAATACCACGAGTGCTGTCGCTTGTAAAGGAAATATACCAACTTTTGAAAGCGGGCTATCATCCAAAGACAAACACTGGATGATAATGTAATATAAACCCATAGCAAATAATCCCATAAAAACAGAAAGTATTAAGGAGGAAGCAGTATGCAAAAATTAAGACTATGTACAATGGACGAGCAGGGAAGGGTTTTCATTCCAGAAGCGTTCCGCAATCACATGGGGTGGAGTATAGACAGTAAACTTACTGTACTCATTAGCGAAGCAGAGCGTAGTATCACCCTACTTACTAAAGAAGATGGCGAAGTTCAACTAGACGAACAGGGCAGGGTACAGTTTAGTGAAGGGTCGCGCATACTCCTTGAATGGCACGAGCAAGACGAAATGGAAATCGCTTTAGACCAAGACAAATTACATGTGTGGAAATTTGCAGAGGAGGATATCGCATGAAAGCAACCGGAATCGTAAGAAATGTTGATGATGTAGGCAGGCTCGTAATCCCCAAAGAAATCCGTAAAACCTTTGGCATTGATAGGGAACAGGGCTTAGAAATTCATGTGGATGGTCAGAACATTATCATTAGCAAATACTACAACAAGTGCATTATTTGTAGTGATACCAATGGACTTACATCTTTTAATGGCAAGCTTATTTGTAGCCATTGTGCTAAAGAAATAAAACAGGCTTGTTAGAATGCATAGAGAAAACCCGACCTTATTCGGGTTTTCTTGAATTTACGTTTGTATTTGCAATTATTTGGAAAATCTAATCTTCTATTTTTTTACCTCACAAATATTATTTAGAAAAGGTGTATTGACTATGAGAATTAAAAGCACAATCCTTAAAGACTTTCGAGAAAAGGCAAATTTAAGTCAAAGCGATATTGCCGAAAAATTAGGTGCTACACAACAGCGAATATCTGCAATTGAAACAGGTGCTACAGATGTGAGTATTTGGGAGTTCATGCAAATTATGCAGATAATCGGACAACCTACAGAAAATTTCTGGATGCTTTATGTGGAAACCAATGAATACGAAGCCTATCGAAAATACCGTGAACTTAATCGTCTTCTTCGTGATGACACCCAACTTGATAAAGCAAGAAAACTCTTGCCTTACTTTGAAAAAAAGAAACTAGCCAAAGAGCCGTTTATCAAGCAATTTATTGCTTATGCTAAAATAGTAACCAATGAAGAAATGAAGGCAGAACAGGCTATTTTTGAACTTGAAGAAACTATCAAAATAACCTTTAAAGACTATGACGAATCCCAAGTAAACGGTAAGCATATGACGTATCATGAAATTAAAATTGCTACTGAAATTGCATTTAAACTCAACCAATTGGGGGAACATGATAGAGGTATTGCATTGCTAAAGGCGATACTTGAGGGGAGAGAAAATGCTAAAACCACCGAAGATGATAAGCGAATCTTATTTCCGTCTTTAATGTATAACTTGGCAGGTTTTCTTAGAGAAGCTGAAAGAATGGAAGAAGCGATAGAGACTTCTAATGAAACGCTTAAAATATGCAAGAAGTATAAAAGTTACAAAAGTGTACCATGGATACATTACAATATCGCTTGTTGTCAACGCGCTTTAGGGGAAGAAGAGTATTTATATAAAAATCATCTTCAACTGGCATATTATTGCGCCCGCGCACATGGGGATAACCAAAGTGCGACAATAATAAAGAAAGATGCCGAAGAAAGCTTCAACATCTTCCTTCAATAAAACATTTTATTCGTAATCCGCACGCTCAACTGGATGAGCTACATCAAATGGTATTGTTTCAATGTAATTAGAGAGTGTGTTTGCAACTGCTGGACTTGTCCACAATAACCCTATTGTAAATACCATTCCAACACCCAATGCCACTAGCCTAGAAATCATATGTTTTTTTCCTGCCATGTTTAAACATCTCCTTTAATTATCTTTTGCTTTAATGGTATCAGCTTTAAACACCAAAAGCTACATTTGATTTTATGTAAAATTCCTATGCTTTTTACATAAAATCGAGTGTAGCTTTTTTGTGCATGTCCGTTTATACTCTGTAGTATTACATCAGTCGCGCGATAGTGTAGTAAAAAGCAACACAATTATAATTTAAAATGAAAGGGTTTTAGTATGAAAAAACTTGTAGGATTGTTTCTATTTGCGTTATTAACGCTAGTCATGTCGGTGGTTGTTTTTGCACATACACCTTATCACGAAAATGCGGAATATGAGAATAGTGTGTATGACATTATTGAACAACTGAATACTCTTGATTTTGGCAGAGAAGTTTCATTCGAGCCAATATATTTTCTTCCTTTTAGCGGAGAAGATGATTTATTGCAATTCGATACTCTTGATGAGTTTGAATCATTTTTAAGGGACTTTATCACATTGATTGAATCACCAGAATTTGCAAATGGTGATACTATGGAATATATAGGCTTTGTACCATTTCGCTTTGATAGAACTGAAACTTGGTGGGCAGGAAATCCCCTGACTGGACTGTTTATGTGGCGAAACATTGGGTATGATATTCTTCGTAATACAATAACATGGACTGGAAATCCTACTGTTGGAGTAAGGGATTCTTGGTTAACTGGTGCTTATGTTGGAATACAATGGACTCACAGAAGTGCAACAGTATCATCTGACTGGGCGCATGTTATTGGTGGTGCAGAAGCGATTGTTTCTGGAACATGGCGCGTTAGTGCTTCAATTGGAGGTGTTGTTTCACTTCCAATCGGCGTTACATTTAATGACGAATGGCACAGAATACTTCCTATTTAAGGAATCAAAACATACTTGCATAAGCAAGTATGTTTTACATAACATCTTACTATGAAAAGGTGATAATGTGAATTTTAGAAAAAAAGCACGACGAATAGTTTTTATCACTATGTTAGTTATTAACTATGTATATGTATTTCTTTTTCCTGTAAAGGCAGATGGGGAACTGTTAGGGACGCTAGATATGTATTTATTCGGATGGTATCCCAGTACGTTCTTAACTATTTACGACCTTCGCTCTGTGAACTATCAAAGTTCTATTTTACCCTTTAGTTTTGCTTTTAATCTGTTACAGCTATTTCTTGATATATTTGTCATTTGGTTGGTTTCATATGTTCTATGTAAAGCAGTTTTTTGGGTTGTTGATAGATACAACCCAAAAAACTAACTGCAAGCGTTAAGATTTTTATTAAGCTTTAATATGATTATATTTAAAAGGGGTGATTTTCATGATAATCAAACCGTCAACCGCACTACGCAACGAATATAATAATATTTCTGAACTTTGCAAGGAAAAACGAGAGCCTGTATTCCTTACAAAGAATGGCGAGGGCGATTTAGTCATTATGAGCATTGAAACCTATAAATACCGTGAAGAAATGCTTGACTTGAGAGAAAAATTGCTTGTCGCTGAAGCAAACAGACTTTCAGGTGCGAAAACCTACACAATTGGGGAAGCAAGCGAACGACTGAATCGTGTACTGCACGGGGCGACGAATTACCCACTGCTGTATGAAGAGATGGCGCAGGATTCAATGGAGAATTTTTAAGTTATCTGTTTTTTTCTCCCCTTCTGTTACGGTACATTTAGCGGATTGCAGAAGTAAGTGATAGAATTTATTTGGATGGTATCCCATTACATTCTTAACCCTTCGTAACCTTCGTTCCGTAAGTTCTAGAAATTCTATTTTACCATTCAGCTTTTCATTTAATATGTTGTTTAATCCAAAAAAGCCCGACTTTTTCAATCGGGCTTTTTTACCACTACATATCTTTTACAAAGAAAGTTCAGCCTTACATGCTTTAAATGCGGCTAGGGCAGTATCTAGCTGTTCTTTTGTGTGCCCTGCGGAAATTTGGCAACGCACGCGGGCTTTACCTCTTGGCACAACAGGGAAGAAGAAGCCGATTGCATAAACGCCTTTTTCTAATAACTTTTCTGCAAGTTTTTGGGCAAGCAGTTCATCATAGGTCATGACAGGTACAATAGGGTGTTCACCCTCTACAATTTCCAACCCAATGTCTTTTATTCCCTTGCGGAAATAGGCAGTATTTTCAGCCAATCGGGTTTTTAATTCGCTGGAAGACATCAGCATGTCTAAGACCCTCATTGTGCCTGATGCAATAATGGGGGATAAGGTGTTGGAGAAAAGATACGTGCGGGAGCGTTGGCGAAGAATGTCTATAATCGCCTTTTTACCGCTGGTGTATCCTCCTGATGAACCGCCCAGTGCCTTGCCTAATGTACCTGTAATAATGTCTACACGGTCAATTACATTACAATGCTCATGAGTACCGCGCAAAGTGTCACCAATAACACCAACGCCGTGACTATCATCAACAATGACTATAGCATCATACTTGTCTGCTAAGTCACACACCCCAGGCAAGTTTGCAATTACGCCATCCATAGAGAATACACCGTCACACACAATGGCTTTAATACGGGCATTTGCTGCTTGTGCCGCTTTTAGCTGTGTCTCAAGGTCTGCCATATCGTTATTTTTATAACGGTATCTCATGGCTTTACATAAACGTATACCATCTATAAGACTCGCATGATTTAGTTCATCACTGATAATTGCATCTTCTGATGTAAGAATCGTCTCAAATAAACCACCGTTTGCGTCATAGCAAGAAGAATATAAAATCGTATCCTCTGTTTGCAAAAATTCGCTTAATTTAGCTTCAAGGTCTTTGTGCAGTGCCTGTGTTCCGCAAATGAAGCGTACAGATGATAACCCATACCCCCATGTATCTATACCCCTTTTGGCAGCGTCTTTTACTTCATCATTATTAGACAATCCAAGGTAGTTGTTGGCGCACATGTTGATAAGGTCGCTTTTTTGTTGTGTGGATATTTTTGTAGATTGGGGGGTAGTGATTACACGTTCGGTTTTCCATAGTCCTGCGGTTTTTATTTCATCTGTAAGGGCTTGCCAGTGCGTGTATGCTGTTTTCATTGTGTACTTCCCTTCTAAATTTTATTATTGAGTTGCACTTATGTTTCTGCGCTCAATATTTAATGGCTAATGTATGGTTACAATTTGACTTGATTTCATATTTTATTATATCTTCGTGAAACTCATGAAGGCTTAACCTAGCATCTTCATCTTCGTAACGAAGTTTACTTATGTTGTGTATTGTTGCTATTATCAATTCTTTAGAGCCTATTACGGTTTTAATGATTATATAGCGCGTTTCGTCATTAAGATATGTGACAGGATAGTATGTATTTAATAACCCTACAATTCTATCACATTTAGATATTGGGATAAGATTATACTGCTTTTTTGACACACTATTTAGCTTATTACATAGCCTTTGAATATCTGCGCCGTATTCAGCCAAAGAGATAAAATCAATATTATTTTCTAAAACTATCTCAACCAAACTCTCATTTATGTTCACAGTTTTTTCTTTATCTGCATTGGGAATATTCGTATTCCAGAATAATATATTTATATTCTCACCCCTTAAAGGGCGTGGTGTACACAATCACGCCCTTTTATCGTATGTCATTAGTTCCAATTTAAAATAACCTTTCCAGACTCCCCTGAATGCATCATTTCAAATGCGGCTTGAAAATCTTTAAAGTTGTAGTTGTGGGTGATTACTTTTGCGACTTCTTTATCCAGCCCAGATTGTAGCATGGCGGTCATGCGATACCATGTGTCATACATTTCCCGCCCATATATACCTTTGATAAAAAGACTGCGGAAGATGACTTTATTCCAATCGACTTTGGTTTCATTGGGCAGTATGCCGAGTATTGCCATTTTGCCCCCGTTTGCCATTGCGTCAACCATGTCACCAAAGGCATGAGGTGAACCTGACATTTCCAGCCCAATGTCAAACCCTTCTTTGAGTCCAATGGCTTTCATAACATCAGCAATTTTTTCCTTTGTCACATCTACTGTAGCAGTCGCGCCCAGTTCCTTTGCCATTTCAAGACGTTTTGGGTTGATATCTGTGACAACAATGTGTCTAGCACCTGCACGGCGAGCGATGGGTACAGACATTAACCCTATTGGCCCTGCCCCTGTAATGAGTACATCCTCACCCACTAAATTGAAACTTAGTGCGGTATGGACGGCATTGCCCAAGGGGTCACATACGCTAAGTACATCTTCAGAAATGGAAGGGTCGCACACCCATGCGTTGGACGCAGGAATAGAGATGTATTCAGAAAAAACACCATCAATATTTACACCAATGCCTGTGGTTTGGCGGCAAAGATGTTGTTTGCCTGTAATGCAATGGCGGCAAACACCGCAGACGAGGTGTCCTTCCCCCGAAACGATATCGCCTACTTTAATGCCTGTGACCAGTTCACCAATATCTATAACTTCGCCTACAAATTCATGCCCTATGATTTGTGGGGTTTTAATAGTTTTTTGCGCCCATGTATCCCATGTGTAAATGTGGATATCTGTGCCACAAATGGCGGTTTTACGGATTTTAACCAGTACATCACTTGCGCCCATGGTAGGCATAGGCACATCGGCTAAAAGCAAACCCCCAAATTCGGGGGTTTGCTTTATAATTGCCTGCATAGTCGCCGCCATCTTACAGATGCCCGCTTTCTGTAAGCAGCTTGCGCACTTGGGCTTCATCTTCTGGGGCAACAAGCACAATTGGGCCTGTGCAACCCATACCGCTTGATGCAAAAATGCCCGCACGCCATAAAACATGCACTGCATCATCAAGGTCTAAAATCTCAATGCCTGGAATTTCTGTGGTGACAATTTTTTCTGGTGGGGCGGTTGGTGTATCGTCTCCGCTGTCTTCGCTTTTTGAAGGTGCTGAAACTTCTGCAAATTTTTTGAGTACATCATCCATACCCGCTTTTTTTGCCGCTGCAAATTCTGCATTCACTTTTTTGAGCAGTTCACCTTTGGCACAGTTTGCAGCAAATGCCAATGCCCCAGCAACAACAGGCGCACCAGACGCACGGGAAATAATGTTGATGATTCTATCATAACCATCGCCAACCCCTGGGCCATAACCATCACCAATAGATTCATAGCTTCCGCCTGTGGTAAACGCGCTGAGGGTTTTCATCATCACATTGCCTGTAAGGCTATCCATCACCATAACATCAGGCACACCTTGAAGCAAGTCGTTGCCGCGCATGACTGCACCGCCGTCTGCTCTTGCACTTTCAGTAAAGTTGATGTCATATCCTTTTTCTTTTAACCCTTCAAGCATTCTTTCAAGGGCGCGCGCACCGTCAATGTTGAGGATACCCACTGTTGGACGGGCAATGCCGCAAGCTTTAGCAACGGCTACACCTTGCAAGGTGTTTTTAAGCAGTGCCGCGTTGCGCACGGTGTCGGATGTGCCTGTTGTGTTGGCAATCAGCATATTTTTGCCTTTGGCAGGGGTTACAACACGCCCAACAGTGGAAACACCAATGGGGAAGTTGTAATGCATTGTTACTGCCGCGTCCAACTCGCCTGATTTCAGCATGGAATCCATACGGGCATGGGCTTCTTTTTCGTCTACCACCACAATGGATTTAAGGGTGGTGTCATGCTTGCTTCCAATGACAACCACTTGAATATCAGAATTGTTGGCTTGTGCAAGTTCTGCCCCCCGCAACAACTCTGCTTCACCATGTTCACTGCCCATGAGTGTAAGGGCAACTTTTGTGCGTTTTACTGGTGATGTATCGCTGTCATCTGAATCATCTGTTGTAAAGCCAGGGTTTTTCTCCATGACAAAAGAAACACCATCAAATAGATTGGTCAAGCGTCCAAGGAAAAGACTGCCTTTCCCTACAATCATCACACGATTAAGTTTTCCAGCTTCCATGATGTCTTTAAAATGCCCAAGCATGGGTACACCCGATGGAATATGCCCTTGTGTAGGTGCAAAGCCTGGTATTGCAATTTTACTGACCACATTGTTAAGGTCTGTACGCTCAAACTCCTTACGCATAACGCCAAGGGCGGCAATCATTTTATAGTTAGCCGTGGGAACGTCACCTGCACCTGCGGGTTCTGTGACTTCTGGGTTTTGCATTTCTACACTAAAGGTGTCAATGTCTGCAATTTTTAAGCCTGCACGGTCAAGAGGGTCTGCCACAATGGCTTGGGTCACTGCCTGTGGACTTGCGCCGCTTCCAACAGTGTGACGACCCACAATGTCTGTGCGGATGATTGGAGAAGTGCCGTCATCTTCCGCAATGTGTGCGGCAAATGCGCCAATAACATCTTCAAGAATAGGCATACCTTTTTTGGCATGGTCTTTACCATTCATGCCAAGCTTTGTGGACGCGCCGCCAGCCACCACAATAACATTTTTGTACACGCCTGACTTAACCAACGCCGCCGCGTTAATCATGGCATGTGTAGGTGCGGCACAGAATCCCCGTGTATCTGAACCTGTTGCATTAACACAACCGCAGGTTTCACCAATAGATTTAGCAAAGTTGCCGCCGCCGCGCTGGTTCATATCGCCGCAAGCTTCTTCGGAACATTCGATAATATAGTCAACGTCAGCAGGGTCAAGTCCAGTGTTTTTGAACAAAAGTGAAAGTGAAAACGCCGCAGAAGCCTTGCTGACTAAGTTTTCAAACATAACATGGGAAGAAAGTGCTTCGTCAAAAGCATGGGCTTTTTTTACACAGCCCACCAATGTTTCTTCATAATAAAGTGGTTCAGAACCATGATTGTCTACAGAGTCTTTAATTGTTGCCACATCTGAATGGTTTTTTGTCAGCTTTTCAAGGAAAGGCCACGCACCAACCACATCATGGGCTTTAAGGACATCATACATTTTATTTTGGAATTTTTCTTCAAGTATAACAAGGTCAAAAGCATCGACTGCTTTAATTAGCCCGATAAATTCATCTAAAGGCATGATTTCACCATGCTTGCCCTTGCGTACATCTTTTACCGCCCCTTTTACAGGGTTTTCATACCATGGGCGGGGAATATCATTTAATGCCTTTGGCTCAAGGTTGCCAATATACACTTGGTTTGGTGGATAAGCCGCCGCTTGCTCGAAGGTTCTGTAATGCTTTGGCAGTTCCTTCAAATAGTCACTGTCAGGGTTTAGTCTGCGTTCGCTGGTTTGCGTGCTGCCCTGATGGGTTGTAATGTCATTCGCATGAATGAGCGCGTATGCCGCGCCTTTTAATACAGGAAATCCCATATCTTTAAACCTCCGAATATTTTATAATTAAATAATTCAAAATCGGACTTGCCTATCGTGACAAGAACGCTCAAAAACGCTTATTTCACGTTTTCGAGTGTCAATCTGTCAAGACCGTTTCTCATTGATTTCATTATAATTAAATTGAAAAACTCAACCGTAATAAAAACCCCCAAATCAAAACCCAAATGTTAAAGTTTTTGAAGAGGGGGAACGGTCTTTCTTTATAAACTAATCCTCAAATACAGTTTGCCCATCCACTTCGGTTTCAAGAGCCTTTAAGGCTTTTACAACCAGCTTACGGCGAAGTTCTTTTTCTTCAGCTTTTGAAAGACTGGGGTCACCAAGAGGATAAGGGATTGCAATGGTTGGAACGATTCTGTTCGCGCCAACTGTAAGGGAAATTGGAACAACAGTACACATGTGAGCCACAGGAAAACCGTGGCGTTCAATTTCTTTAACCATCGTTGCACCGCAACGTGTACAGGTTCCTCACGTGGAGGTAAGAATTACACAATCCACATCATCGCGGAGTAATTCTTCTGCAATCTCCTTGGCAAATTGTTTGGAATTGGCAACAGATGTACCATTTCCTGTGGTTGAATACCAGAAATCGTGCAAAGAGCCGATTTGCCCAGCGGCAACCATTTCTTTAATAACATCAATAGGAAGTACACGGTCTAAGTCCTCGTTGGCATACACAGGGTCGTAACCGCCGTGGGCAGTTTCACCGTTGGTGCTGTCAAGGTCAACAATATCCACAAGTGAATATTTACCGAATTTGCTTGCGCTGGATGCTTCAATGCGGTCAGGATTGCCTTTCGGCACAGGTCCACCAGAACTTACAAGGGCAACGCGGGCTTTTCTCATGTCCTTAACAGCAGGTTGAGGGTCAACCCTATCAAATACAGGCATAGGATATTCTGTTACAAATTCCTCACCTTTAATTTTTTTAAGCAACATGTTGACTGCACGCTTACTTCCCCGCTCTGGGGCGAAGTAGTTTTGACGCAAGCCTTTTAATACGTAACCTTCGGTGGGTGTTTCACCAGCGATAAGTTTCTTTACGATTTCTGCCATTGCAGGCATGGCTGTACGCATGGATGCCGCACTATTGCCTGTGGCTACAAAATAGCCATGACGTTTATAAATTTCAAGTCCAGGGTTCTCTTCATAGAGTCCGCCGACTACGGGAATATTTAATTCCTCATCCACAATTTTTGCCACTGCGCCGCAAGCCATGCCATAGCGTCCAGCGTTAAACCCTGGGCCTACGACTACAATATCTGGCTTAAAGCTGCGAATCATCTCCAGAACTTCTTTGGAAACCGCTTCGAGGTTTTCGTTGAAATAGCTGTCACCGCAAATGACTGTACCAACGATTTCACCTGCTCCGCCCAGTGCCGCATTTAATGCTTGACCAGGCCCTACGAAGCCATCGCGCTTTTCAGGCTTGATGTCGGCTTTTTCTTCACCGCCAATTTGTGCAAAAAATTGGTTTATATAATGAACAATACGGGGCATGTATACCCTCCTTATTAACCGCGATAATTTGCAACTTCGGCAATAACCGCATCTACATCGATTACCATTTCCATCATCGCAATTTGGTCTTCATATACTGTTGCGTCGATTTCATCTTTAAGTTCTACAATATGATATGCTTTGAGTCCCAACGAGACTCCGGCGAGAGGACCTGCAAAGGTTGGATCTCCAGCAGATACTGTTTCTGCGGCTAGGCCGCTGGCTTCTGCTTCTGCACCGCCAAGTAATACGATAAGGTCATCTTTACCGTACTTGTCGTGCAAATCTTTAATCCTCGCTTGATTTTCTAGGTCCATTGCGCCTGCGCTGGTTCAGACGAAGCATTCCGTCGTGGAAAATACTACTTCCGCGCCGGGTATCGCCGCCACACAGGCTTCAATCGCTGGGCCGGGGATTCCATCCCTGTCACCCAAAATGGCTATCTTTTTGTTTTCTAAAATACCCATGGTGTCATTCCTTTCTATATTTTAATGGGGCTGTGCCCATTATTAAGTTTATAATAATTTTGTTAAGCAGTTTTTGCTGTTAAGAATCCAAAACCAAGCTCGTTTGTTGCACTGGTGATGACTTGAATTTCAGCTTCAATGCTTCCGTCTGGACGTAAACTGCCTTCCCATCCGCCCGCGATAAGGTTCGCAACTTCTGGATATCCAATGATAGTATCCATTGGAGGAAGTACGACAACTTGGTTAGCGTTTCCTGCGGTTACACACGCATTGCCAAGAGGGGTTGAGTCTGCAAGGGATTGGCTTCCGCCGTCTTGTCCTGCATACTCATCTGTGATAAGCACAGTTTTGATACCTTTGCCTTCAATTTTGTTACAGTTCATCACAAGGTCTGCATCAGGATTTCCAAAACCTTCTTCGGAAATAATAACAGCTTCTGCACCAAGGAACTCAATGAGTTTGGCTGTCATGTTGGAACTGCGTTCTTTGTCTTGAAGGGTTACGTTTTCGTTGGTGATTACACAACCAAGGAAGTTGATGGTTTTACCATGTTCCTCATATAAGTCCATAATCACAGGGCTGTTACAATGGATATAGGTTGGGTTTTTGTCGCAAGCTGAAACACAGTTTCCGCTGACGATTGCGCCATCCATAATCTCTGTTGGATACATAAATGTGGGTACGATTTCAGCCACATCCACACCATAGTAATAGGTGTTGTGAAGTAACCCTTGGGTTTGTAACATATACACATAGGCTACTTTTGGCAAGTTGGGGAACTCTGCCGCTTGTTGCAATAACGGCTTGGTTTCGTAGGTTTTCACCTCGTCGGGTTTTACTTCTTTGCCCGCTTCCCCAAGATAGTTTGCCGCACGGAAACCTGCAAGGCGTACTACAAGCTCATGCTCATGCTGTTTAATGCCGTCTACAGGCTCGACTTTTAACACCACGTTTTGGGTTTTGCTAAAAGGTGTGTATTCTGCGCCTGTTCCGCTCATGTCTACAATACCCTCTTGGAAACCTACAATTCTACCTGTGGTAATAACGGCTGCACCTTTTAAAACATGGGTGCGACCAGAGCCAACTTGCTCTACACCAGTCATGAATCCAGGGAAAATTCCGCCGTCTCCTTCAACTTTTACCCGTGGCTCAATGGCATCCTTTACAGGAATAATACGCACAGATTCACCGGGTCTTGCCAAGAAAACTTCAACCGATTTAATACGGTCATCGTTTCCTGCAATTTCAGCGAGTTCTTTTTGGTTGACAAACAATGTTGCGTTTTTAACCTCAGTTTTATCGCCGAACTGAACATCCTTAATTAGGATATTACCAATTTCTAGCTTCATTAACTAACCTCCTTCTAAATGGGGCTCTGCCCCAAATCCCGCCGTTCCGACAGGCAAAGCCCGTCTACACTTCCTTGCGGGAGTTGCACTTACGCAACTCTGGTTTAGGCTAGTAGTTCATCCAACTTTGATTGAACTACCGCGATACCGCCTTCTGAAATAGCGTCTTTATCAAGGTGAACCACCTTTTCGCCACCTTTATAAAATGCAATGGTCGGAAGCCCCATCACCTTTTGGGTAATTAGGAATCTTGCACTGCCGGCAGTGTTAAATTTGCCAAACTTTGCGCGCCCTGCGTTTTTTTCTGCAAGTGCTACAACTTCGGGCATCAGTGCCAAGCATGGCTCGCACTTTTCGCCCCAAAAATCTACCATGACTAAACCGTCAGCCTGTAATACTTCGGCTTCAAAATTGTCTTTGTTAAATTCAAGCATGAGAAATCCTCCTTATGATGTCGTCACTAAAATGTGACCTTACCTTCCACATGACCTTCTAAGAATTTTTCAGCGGCAACGGCGGCAATAGCACCGTCTGCGGCAGCTGTCACGACTTGACGCAAATATTTTACCCGCGCATCGCCAACGGCATACACACCGGAAATATTTGTTTCCATTTTTTCAGTGGTTTCAATATAGCCTTGAGGGTTCATGTTTACTTTGCCTTTTAAAAACTCTGTACTGGGAATAGAGCCAATGAATACGAAAACTCCATTGGTTTCCATTTGTGTTTTTTCATTGGTTTTCATATTTTTAAGCATAACGCCTTCAACCATTTCCTCACCTAAAACTTCATCAATGGTGGAGTTCCAAACCCATTTGATTTTTGGGTTAGCCATGGCCTTTTCGGCACTTTTTTTATTGCAATCAAGGATACCTTCATCATGAATGACAATAACTGTAACGGTTTCTGCAAATTTTGTAAGATACATGGCTTCTTCAATGGCAGCATCACCGTTGCCAACCACCACCACGTCAAGTTCTTCAAAAAAGTCAGCGTCACAAGTGGCACAGTAAGAAACACCTTTACCGCGCAGTTTGCCTTCCCCTTCTACACCAAGTACACGGGGTTGTGAACCGGGGGAAAGAATCACCACTTTAGACTCGTAGACTTCTCCTGATTTTGTTTTAACTTTTTTTACTTCCCCTTCAAGCTCCACGTCGATGACAATGCCTTTTATCATTTCTGTACCAAAATGGGTGGCGTGGGCAAGCAGTTTATCCATTACATCTGGGCCTGTGGTTTTTTCAAAAAAACCCGGATAGTTTTCAAGCTCCATAGTGGTTGCGGCTTGACCGCCTGCGCGCCCTTTTTCAATCATGGCTGTTTTTAAGCGTCCGCGGCTTCCATACATGCCGGCAGACAATCCGCCCGGGCCTGCACCTACGATTAGAATGTCGTACAATGTTGACATTTTGAGCATCCTCTCAGTTTTTTGGTGGTACACTGCTTATTAAGTCGAGGTCGATTACACGAAAATCCTCCAGCATTCCATCTGTATATTGGCGATTTTTCACAGGCAATTTTCGCAGAGTAACTATCGCGTCCTCTATGATTTGCAAAGACTTTAAATCCAGCTGACGACCTCTCTTTGGCGGTGTGTCAACTGCCACGCTTTTATATGGCGATTCATTAGGCTTTATACTGCCGCTTAATGGATGACTAATAAGCACTGCCCCCATGTGAACCGCATCGCGCACCTCTACAAACACTCTTTGGACATCACAATCCATATAGCGCACTAAATCGGGATATTTGTCCCGTACAGCGGGATTGTTGGAAAATATCATCAGCATTTTGCCATTCTAACATACAGACAAAATCCTGTAAATTAGTCTTTGAAAATTTGGCTTTTCGTACAAAACTTAGCACAATATTTCGCGTTTCGCACAATAATTAAAAGTATAAAAAAATTCCCTGGGTGATAAACAACGCAAGGACTTTTTGACCATCATGGGTTAAACATCACTGTTTGAATATTGCAATGTGATATCAGGGGGTGTTTGTGCCATAAATCATTTTTTTATAAACATCCCGCACAATGGCGATGATTTCTAATGCTTTTTTAGCAAGATTTCTTTTTATAAAATACTTTTCAAGCACGTCGCAATAATCAAGGGCTTTAAAATATTTGTTTGTGCTGACTAAGTGAGGTATGGCAACATCCTTTAGATATCGGCATGATTGTTCATCTCTTAGTGACATAAGATGAGTAAGGGATTCAAACAAAACAAAATACTCCTTGTGTGCTTTTGTCATTTCAATTGTATCCAGCAACAGTTCCTTACATTTGGAAAAGGATTTAAGCCCTATTAAACAGCGCATTTTATAGTATATGTTTTCTAAATAAACATTATCGTGCTTTGGGAAATACTCAAATGCTTGGTTAAAGTATTCTAATGCCCTTTCTAACTTGCTTGATTTAAAGTACATACACCCTAAATTATGCAATGCTATGCCTATATACCTGTTGTTGTTGATATTTTGGGCGCGGATAAGATATTTATTTAGTAATTGTTCTGCCTCTTTAAGCTCACCAACGAATATGTAATTGACGGCAAGGTTGTTGCCCAAGCGCAGACCCAATAGGCTTGTCCGTTCATCACTGAACAATGCGTAAGCTTCGTTTTGATACATGATTGAACTATAAGGCATTCCCAGCCTTGTGTAGCATAAAGCAATGTTGAATCTAAGGGATACTTCTTTTTTTAAACTTGCAACATCCAAGTGATATGCTTTAAGAAAATATGCCAAGGATTGTTCAATTTTTTCATAAATCATATACAAAGTACCCTTATTATAATAGTAATGATAAAGGTTTTCACTGTTCATTGTATGGATAATTCCCTCATCCAAATCAAGAGCCGTTTTTGCTAAAGATGTTTTCTTCTGGGTCAGTAACAGTTCTATATTGAACATTTTGTACATCATCACAAGGTCTGGTTCAAAAGGCAGGTGAAGAATAACAGACAATTTTTTTTGCATGGTATCCGCTTCGTCCATTGCTTCATCTCTTATAACATCCCGCCATATATACAAACGCTCACGAAATACAAATCTTTCACCCTCAAGCAGGGGCACGCCCTCTATATTCAGTGATTGCCTTATGGATTTTAATATATGACTGTTGCATTCTATTTGTCCGCACTCTATTCTGCTGATGGTTGAAACACTGCAACATAAATCCACCGCCAAGCTTTTTTGAGATACATTCAGCGTTTTTCTAATTTGCTTAATTTTCTCCCCTACGGTTAAACTATCCTTTGTCAACACCGAAATCATCCCCCTAAATTTTTCACATTGTTCAGCACAATATACATTTTTACACATAAAAATACAATTTTACGCAAATTTCGAGGTTTACAAAATGCTGGAATCCCTACATTTAAAAGCCCTAACATAAAGGGGCAATCGAAAACCCCAATGATTCAGCCTATACTTATTTTCAAAAAAACGAATTTTCGGCAAAATTCTTTCATTAAAGCAAAGTTTTAGAGAATTTATTTTATTGACTACATCTCAATGCCCTCATTATAATTTTGGCATGAAGTACGCATAAAGTTCGTAAAGAACTCAATCCATGCAGGGAAGGAGGGCAAACTCATGAAATTGACACCAATCATTAACACAGAGTGGTCTGTAGAATCTGAAGAAATTACTTTTGATTTTACATCTCGCCAACTCAGAAATCAGCAATTTGGTATGGGAAACATGTGGTGCTGCGAGTGGTAATTTGCAATGACAACAACTGCTGTTAAGCCAAGTGCTTGGCAGCAGTTATTCATTTTTATACATTATGACAGAGGAGATGACGGGATGAAACTTATCAATCACAAAGTATTCGTCAATATTGATGATGACAAGAAACTGCTTATAAACACTTTAAGGGGTACTGTTGACGAGATAGACTCCCGTATTTATGAGACACTTTCTAAATGGCAGACTTGCGAAAATATTGTCCCCGAAAATGATTTGGAAAAAGAGCTTTTTGAAAGTTTGCAAGACAGGGGGCTTTTGGTCAATGACCATGAAGAAGAAATCGCAAAAAGGGAAGCAATCATTAAGGCTTTACGGGAAAAACATAATGCAAGAAACCCAGTAGACCATTTCATTACCTTTGTCATGACCTATGACTGTAATTTTAGATGTCCTTATTGTTTTGAACATGGTCTTAACGAAAAAAAAGCGATGATGTCTCCGACCCTTATTGATGCCGCTTTAGATTTGGCAGGGGATGATTTCACAGTCATAAACCTCTTTGGCGGCGAACCGCTGTTGCCTGAAACCAGACCTGCTATAGCGTATCTTTTTTCAAAGAAGCCTGATAAATACTATGATATAATAACCAATGGGTATTATTTAACAGAATTTTTGGACTTGCTTTTAAAGGTAAATATTTACAACATTATGGTTACTTTGGATGGCGAAGAAGCGATACATGACAAAAAAAGATTTTTGGAAAATGGTGAGCCAACATTTAAAAAGATTATGACAGGCATAGCGCAATGCTTAGAGAATAATATCCACATATGTATCAGAATGAACCTTGATTCAAGCAATTTTGAATCGGGAACGCGGTTAAAGACAGAATTGCTTGAAAAGTTTGACCAATACAGCGAACTGCTATCCTTCGAGCAATCTACACTACTTGGTGACGGCGGAAATAATCCTGATATGCTGGCAGATATCTATTTTCAAGACATGGAACTTCCCCTTGAAGAAAGAAAGCGGCGGAGCAGACAGCTTGGCAAATTTAACGCGATTGTAGACTATATCACTACAGGCAAAAAGCCTAAACCCATGTACTCTTATTGTCATGCCCATGTTAATAGTATGATGTTTGACCCCTATGGCAATATTTATCCATGTTTAGCCAGTGTAGGCAAGGAAGAATATACAATAGGCACATACTATCCTAAAGTTGAATTTAAAGAAAACTCCATACGCAACCGTAATATAGAAAAAATCCCCCAATGCAGAGAATGCATATACGCGCTCATTTGCGGCGGCGGATGCCCATTGAAATTAAAAGACGATTTCTTTCGCCCCGTTTGCGGTTCGATAAAAAAACATCTAAACGAGGTCTTGCCCACCCTTTACAGAGCAGAGCAGGAAAGCCGAAAGAAGATGAAAAATACAACTGCGGTTCATTGATACAAAAAAATCCATCTGTCTACAGGTGGATTTTTTTGTTTTATATCAACAGGTTTAAAGGGGGTTAATGGCTTTCAGTATAAGCAGTTGACCTGTTACTACTGAATGATTGAAGTAACTTATATGTGTTTGTGTATCAACTCATGTTATTGTAGATACACACAGTAGATTAACCTATTTTTTGCAAAACAAAAACCGTCATGACAAAAGTGATTCATTTTTGCCATGACGGTTTAAGTCATATCATTCTACTGCCCGAAACCGGAATCGAACCGGTACGCCCCGAAGGGCACGGGATTTTAAGTCCCGGGCGTCTACCAGTTCCGCCATTCGGGCACTTTATAAAATATAAAGCTTGATGATTCTATCAAAGATTTGAAGAAAAATCAAGCTGTTTACACAAAATAACCTTTTTTTATTATTCCAGTGCCAACATTGTAGTGTAATGGGTGTAAAGATAGTCTACAAACCCTTCTGCAATAAGGCGTTCCAGCACTTCATTAAACATCCCCAACAGTTCTGTGTCTTCTAAATGAAAAGCCATACCAAACTGTTCCGGCCCAAAAAATTCTTCGTCTGTAAAAATACGCAGTTGGTCAGGATGGTTTGCCAAGAACCCACGGGCAACAGGTGAATCTACTACAAAAACATCAATGCTTCCATTCAGCAAGTCAATAATCCCTGCTGTAGGCTGATTATAGCTGATAAGGTCATATCCTGTAATAATCATATCATCGTTTAAGCTGAGTTCTGCTGTTGTGCCAAATTGTACCCCAACACGCAGCCCTTCAAAATCTGCGACAGAGTGAATCGTATCATTGTCAATATTTACAATGATGGTTTGACGGGCATCAAAATATGGAATGGTAAAGTTCACTTGCTCTGCACGGTCAGGACGGATAGTCATACCTGATGCGATAAAATCAATGTCTCTGTTTGTCAGTGCCATAATAAGCCCTATAAATGGTTGGTCTTGAATGACAATATCCATGTCCAGCTCTTCTGCAATACGTGCGACTAATGAAACATCAATGCCAGCGTACCTGCCAATGACACCTTGCCCATCATCGGCAACAAATTCAAATGGGGGGAAATCAGCAGATGTACCCATAACCAATGTGCGCCGCTCGTCATCATCACTACTACAGCCTGTAAAAAGCACGGCTGCACCCATTAACATCACTGCGAGTAAAATCAAATACTTTTTCATAAATCATCTCCATCTTTCTATTTTTAATTTTAAAGTATTTTGGCTAAGAATGATTTTGTACGCTCATTTTTTGGGGTTTCAAATATTTCCGTTGGCGTACCTTGTTCAAGGATTACCCCTTCATCCATAAAAAGCACTCTGCTGCCTACTTCTTTTGCAAAGCCCATTTCGTGGGTGACGACAATCATTGTCATGCCGTCATTGGCAAGGTCTTTCATGACTTGCAGTACTTCACCAACCATTTCTGGGTCAAGTGCAGATGTGGGTTCGTCAAAAAGCATGACTTCAGGTTCCATCGCTAAAGCTCTAGCAATGGCAACCCTTTGCTTTTGCCCGCCAGAGAGTTTACCAGGGTAAACCTCTGCTTTGTCTGTTAGCCCTACCTTTTCCAAAAGGCTGTGCGCAAATTTATTTGCATCCCCTTCTGTCATGCCTTTGATTTTTTGCGGGGCGATTGTAATGTTTTTTAAAACCGTAAGATGGGGGAAAAGATGAAACTGCTGAAATACCATACCAACCTTTTGCCTAATGCGGTTTATATCCGCTTTTTTGCCTATGATATTTTGCCCGTTGATGATGATTTCCCCCTGGCTTGGTGTCTCCAGTAAGTTTAAACTGCGTAAAAAGGTAGATTTGCCAGAGCCAGAAGGCCCAATAACCACCACTTTTTCACCGGCTAAAATTTCTTCATGGATACCCTTGAGTACGTGAAGTTTTCCAAAATTCACATGCAGATTCTTTACAGTAATCATACGACCACCCCCTTTATGCAGTTGCGGTATCAGATTTCCGCAGCCTTTTCTCAAATTTTCCTAAAAAGAATGTAAGCACTGAAATTAAAACCAGATACATAATAGCGGAAACAAACAGCGGCGTTACATCAAAGGTGCGGGATACGATTTGCTGGGCGATTCTTGTTAAATCTGCCACCCCTACAAAACCAACGATTGCCGTTTCCTTCGTAAGCATAATAAATTCATTGACAAATGAGGGCAAAATATTTTTTATTGCTTGAGGCATAACTATGTAAACCATAGTTTTTGTTTTGCTAAACCCTAGTGATAATCCTGCTTCCATCTGCCCCTTGTCTATGGACTGAATGCCGCCGCGTATCAACTCTGCCACATACGCACCGCTATTGATACCCAGTGCAACAACACCTATCCACACCCTGTTTCCTCTAAACCCTGAAAAAAACAACGCCCCTACAATCAATAACTGTATCACCGCAGGTGTACCACGGATAACGCCCAAGTAAACAAATGCAATACCTCTAAGTATTTTAAACCGTGAAAGTTTAAAATATGCAACGATTGCGCCTATCACAATGCCTATGGCAATAGCCCCTGCCGTAATTTGAATCGTTACCAACAGCCCCTGCAACAGCATTTCTGTTCGTCCATAGCCAAGGGTGTTTAGCAATGAAGCCCAAAGTCCGTCAAACAAATTATAACCTCCTCGTGCATAATTATTCATTGACATTGCATAATTATACACTTATAATTGATTTTGTCAACAATAATTTTTTAAGGAGGATTCAAATGGAAAAGAGAAAGGTCATTATCATAGGTGCAGCGGGGCGGGATTTTCACAACTTTAACACAGTGTATAGAGATAATCCTGCCTACGAAGTCGTGGCATTTACAGCCACACAAATTCCAGACATTGCAGGGCGTAAATATCCAGCAGAACTGGCAGGGAAACTATACCCACAGGGGATTCCCATTTATGAGCAAAAGGAGCTTATTCATCTCATAAAAAAGCTTAATGTAGATGAATGTGTATTTTCCTACAGCGACATTACCTATGGAACGGTGATGAGTTTAGGGTCGGAAGTCAATGCTGCCGGGGCAGATTTTTTACTCATGGGCACGAAACAAACCATGATTAAAAGCAATAAGCCTGTCATTGCAGTAGGTGCAATACGTACAGGGTGCGGAAAAAGCCAAACCTCACGCCGCATTGTAGAATCCCTCATGGCAAAAGGATTAAAAGTCATTACAGTCCGCCACCCCATGCCCTACGGAGACTTAGCTGCCCAAAAAGTCCAGCGTTTTGCCACCGCCGCTGACTTAGACAAACATCAATGTACCATAGAAGAAAGGGAAGAATATGAACCTTATGTCGCCCGTGGCAATGTTATTTATGCAGGGGTAGATTATGCCGCTATTTTAAGCGCGGCAGAAAATGACCCCAGCGGCTGTGATATCATTTTGTGGGACGGCGGCAATAATGACTTTCCATTTTATCAGCCCGATTTGATGGTGACAGTAACAGACCCTCACCGCCCCGGGCATGAGCTTTCATATTATCCCGGTGAAGTTTCTCTGCGTTTAGCCGATGTGGTGGTCATCAATAAAATTGACAGTGCTGACTATGCAAATATCCAATCGGTCAGAAAAAATATTCAACACATTAACCCAAATGCAACCATTGTAGACGCGGCATCTGTCATCAATGTAGATAAACCTGAGGTGATTAAAAATAAAAAAGTGTTAGTCATCGAAGATGGCCCAACACTAACCCATGGAGAAATGCAAATTGGCGCAGGGGTTATTGCGGCACAGCGTTTCGGCGCAGCAGAAATTATTGACCCCCGCCCGTATGTTGTGGGGAAATTGAGTGAAACCTATGCGCAATACCCAAGTATAGGCAAACTCCTGCCAGCGATGGGTTATAGCCAGCAACAAATTAAAGACCTATCTGAAACAATAAACAAAACCGATTGCGATTCTGTTATCATAGCCACCCCTATTGACCTAGGGCAGTTAATAAAAATCAATAAACCCACTGCCAAAGTGGAATACAGCCTACAAGAAATAGGCAGTCCAACCCTTGATGAAATCTTGGATGAATTTTATAAAAAGTTTTAAGCCATAATAATAAAAAAATCCCATTGTAAGTTTTCCAACGGGATTTTTTTATACCATAAAATTCGGAACCTTTTACCACGGCAGAAATATGTATATAAAAAGGACAAATATTTAATTGGGAGTTGAGCGATATGCAATCGTTTAATGAATATAAACGACAGATAAAAAAAATATTTGCAATGGTGCTTGCATTCGTCATGGTGCTTGGACTTACGCCATTTGCAGCATATTCAAATTATAATGATGATACAGAAGAAACCACAGATATACAAAACAATGATGAGGAAGAAACTCAAAATAATGACGAGCCGGAAGATAATGATGAAATAACTGATGATGAACCCCAAGAAGAAGAAGAAGAAGAAGAAGAACTTATACAAGGTTTATATACTGAATTTACCCCAGCAGAACACATCACAGTTACATTTTGGTATAACTATCAAAGTCAACAATATAGTACCCAACTTGTAACAATGGGTGAACTGCTGGAGTATAAACCTCAACCTGATAGGATTTTTTGGCCTGTAGGGGCTATATCATTCCGTGGATGGTTTACTATGCCTCAAGAGGGTTTTTATAGTACAGCATATGAAGCCTTTAATTTTACTCAACCCATAGAAAAGCCCCTTGCATTATTCGCCCATTATGACAACCGACATCTTGTAAAGGTGTTAAATGCAGAAGGTACGGTGGTGCATTCTGCCCGTGTAGGTCAAGGGTTTATAGAACCTGATGATATAGATATCATTCATGCACTAGGTCATAGTATCACACCGCCTTCTGGACAAGTTTTTGCTTTTTGGGCAGAAGAAGGCAGTGATATCGCTTTTGATATTAAAAGTGAAATCAACAGGGATATTGTTCTTGTACCGATATTTGCAGCGTTGCACGTTATCACATTTATTTCAGATGGCGACCATGTTTCTCCAATCACTGCCGTGCATAATAGCCATTTTACACTGCCGCCAAACCCTTCAAGAGTGGGTTTTGAATTTCGGCATTGGGCATTAACGCCTGATGGGGATACACCCTTTATTGATGAGCCGATAACCAGTGATTTAACACTATATGCCGTATGGAACCCCCAAATGGTTTACTTTACTGTAGTATATTGGGTAGAAAGACCTAATTTTATAGGCGACCCAGGAGAAGTTCACGAAAATTATATTTTTCATCAGTCTGAACGCAGACAAGCCCAGGCAGGGTCAATGGTCAATCTTACGAATGGCTCAAATTTTGAAGCCTTTAACCTGCCGCAAGGTTTAACATTAACAAATGGCACTGAATGGGCAACATTCAGGCATGGTGAAAGCAGAACAGTCTTAGGCAATGGCAATACGGTTATCAATGTATATTTACGCCGTGTGTTATTTACTTTTGAATTTGACTTAAACCCCGGCACAAACAACAACACGAATAGGCGCGGCGCAACAATGGCCTTTGACGGACATTCCTTTTCTCAAGGAATTAGCCCAGAAGGTGTTGGATTTAACAACGCAAGATATTCCTTCCAAGCAAAGTATGAACAGGATATTACCCACCTTTGGCCCAGCAGTGCCAATGCCACATTTTTAAGAACACATGTCAGCCGTAATAATGCCTCAAGCCCATGGGGTAATACAGCCACCGCAAACTTCACAAGCTGGGCGCGTGCAAGCAATATATCTGCACCGTTTAATTTTGTAACCCATAGGCTAACCGTCACCCATGACATGGTGCCTAACAATGGGCAGGCTGCTGTATTTACAGTAAACTGGGGGGCTGTAGTGGTTCGGTATGCACAGTTTTGGATTGAAGCATTGCCCAATGAAACAGGCATACCCATGGAATTTAATGGTGTCACCCGTGACTTTGTTATGTGCCAACGGAACTCCCAAGTCCTTAATATTCAAAGCAATACAACCCTTAACCCAAGAGAAATAGAAGGCGCAAGGCATATTGGTGACAATAACCTGCGCCCAGATGGAACAGTGGTCAATAGCAGAAACTCAAATGATGTACAAACCTATCGATTTTTTTATACACGCAATCGCCACAACTTACACTTTAACACCATGGGCGGACAGCAAATTGATGCAGTAAATATCATGTTTGGTCAAGAAGTTTTGGAATTTGTGCCTGATGAAATAGATGACAAACTTGAAAATGGATTTATACACCGTTTCATGGGCTGGTATCTTGATGCAGATTATAGAGTTGTGTTTGACCCTTCAATGACCATGCCCAACAGTGCAGTCACATTATTTGCAAGATGGGCTTCAACTGAACTTGAAGTGACATTGCTATATGCACTAGGCGGGCTTGAAATGCAGGCTTCACCCATACCCATAGGGCGAGGTCAACACCTTCGTGAGGAATTTCTGCCCTATCAAGTGGGTCAAACTGTAGAGGGCTGGGGTGTATTTGTAGGTTGGTCAAGACTACACGCCAATAATATTTTGAGACGTTTTTCTTTTGACACACCTATCATGGAGCATTTGACCCTTGTAGCCACATGGCAAACAGATGGTTTTGTTATCACCTATGACATTGGACAGGGTATTGGCGAAACACCTGTAAATCCTAATGATTATAAACTCAATACTACAGCCCGTATTGCAGGCAATAACAATTTCTCTGCACCGCCTGGGTATACCTTTATAGGCTGGACAGAAGCCCGCACCCCAAGCAGAATCTTTTTTCCAGATATGTTTGTTACAATAGATGGGCATAAGCATTTTACAGCTTTATTTGTATCTAATGACAGGCTGGAGGATTATATCACAGTCGCATTTCATCCAAACTTTGTTACGGCACAGTTGCCATGGTCTAGGCTTATGGAGCGTGGCACGGTTATTTATTTAGATGAAACCAGAGGTATATTCCATCGTTCAGGATATGTACAGGTTGGATGGCATAGTCAAGCGGGCGATAACAATAACCTAGCAGGCATGATAAGTTTTGAGGGAACTATTCAACCCCAAGATTCCATCGTATACTATGCAGTGTGGGAACGTATTGATGAAATGTGGTTTACAGTAATCTATGAAGCTGGTGAACAGGGAACGTTTGATACACAAGTCTTTGAAAACCTTTTATATGGCGCAAACACTCCAGCATTTGATGGAATACCTGAAGGTGTTTCTGGTTGGATATTTGCAGGATGGTATCCTGACGTATCAGAAACTGTTACAGAAAACGCAATATATGTAGCCCAATGGATTTTTGATGAAGAAAATGATAATGGGGACAATGAAGATAATGATGACAACGACAATGACGATAACGATGACAGCGGTGACGATGACACCGATAATAATGAGGATGAGGATGAGGATGACTACGACAACGGCAACAACGTAAGTAATAATGATAACGAAGATAATGACTATACTGAATATAATGGCAGCAATGAAGGTTCACCGCCAAGCACTGTCATACGAGTACCTGCTAACATTGTTGAGACTAATGTAGGGGACAGGGAATATATCATCATAAATGATATAGAAGTACCCCTGTCAGCATTTGAAGACAATGAGTATGTATTTATAGATGATAGAGGCACACCCCTTACTGGATTTATTTTTGATGAAGAAGATGAAAATATCGTTTTTGTTGAAGGTGAAGTCACCATTGTTGATGAGCATGTAGTCATTATTGAGGCACAGCCCGTTCCACTTGGCACACTGCCGCGCACTGGGTTAAGCAATATCCGCCTTATATTACAGCTCGGGTTTTTTATATCTGTGCTGGCGGCATTGGCTACACTCCACTATATTTTTAAGATTAAAAGAGAGCTATAAACATTTCCTTATGTAATCGGCAAGCACATGCTTGCCGATTTTAATGTGAAAAAGGAAGAAAATATATATGAAAAACCTCCTTACGCAAAAGTCAAGGAGGTTTTTCATGCTCAAAAAACACTTTATTATAAACTTGACATATTTCAACCAAACACAACGCATTCATTTAAAATTCATAATTTTTCACAAAAATACATTTGGAAATTAAAAATATTTCGTTGACTTTGTCTATGCGACAATTTATAATCATGTTAAATAAAAACACAGAATTACTATAAAATCTAAAAAGAAGGAAATGCGCGCTTTTCCCTGTGTTTGGAGCATGGGATGGTGATTGTATAATTAAGCGTAGTAAAGTATTGTTCTTGTTGGCTCTTTCGTTGATGTTTGCAATGTTGACATTGCCAGCATTTGAGCTTGAATTGGCATTAGCAGATGAATTTGAAGCAACATTCAATGTTGAAGATTGTTGCTTCACCGAAGAGGGATTATTTGCTGTCGATACTACTTATATTGAAGTAAATCCAGCAAATGCAAATATTTGCGGAGGGAGTTGCGGGTCATTATGGGCGATAATTGCACCTGTATGCAGATGTTTTGCTATGAGTACTTGCAATTCTTCTTCATGTAGACATGCGTAGGCTTTAAATTTACGTTACTTGCCACATAATATGAAGACGGGGGTTCTAATGTTTATTATCGGTCAAATGGTGTGGTTGGCATTTTTTGTGCTTGTGCTTTTAATATCAGGCGAAGCTGTCTTTGATATAGTCATGCTTTTCATCGACTTACCTTCATTGTTAGCCCTTGCAGTGCCACTTTTAGGCATTATCATGGCTACACGAGGTTTTGCATTCTTTGGTATGGGCTTTAAAATGGCAATTAACCCAAAAGCAGTACTTTCACAAGAAGACAGAAATGGTGTTGCTGGATTATTTCGTCTTTTATCTATTTCTACCCTCATTATTGCAATTGTTGTTTTTGTAACATCTATGTTAATCACTATTTATAATGCAGACAATGATTTGTTAGTAAGCTCAATGGGGGATATTGTAATTATCTCATCTATAGTTTTATTTTATGGCACGTACATTTCACTTGGGCTGTTTGCGCCTATTAGCTTTATAGCCAAAGCCTATAAATAACTATTTCTAGTAAGATAACTTTTATCAATATCATTATTACAACACAAAAGCCCGATAAATAATATCGGGCTTTTAATGTGAAAAAGGAAGAAAATATATTAACGCCTAAAACTGAGGTGGCAGTTGTAGGAAAAGGCGTTCTAACAAGCCTGTTTTATTTCTTTAGCACAATGGCTACAAATAAGTTTACCATTAAAAGATGTAAGTTCATTGGTATCACTACAAATAATGCACTTGTTGTAGTATTTGCTAATGATAATGTTCTGACCGTCCACATGAATTTCTAAGCCCTGCTCCCTATCAATGCCAAAGGTTTTACGGATTTCTTTAGGAATTACGAGCCTGCCTACATCATCAACATTTCTTACGATTCCAGTTGCTTTCATGCGATATCCTCCTCTGCAAATTTCCACACATGTAATTTGTCTTGGTCTAAAGCGATTTCCATTTCGTCTTGCTCGTGCCATTCAAGGAGTATGCGCGACCCTTCGCTAAATTGTACCCTGCCCTGTTCGTCTAGTTGAACTTCGCCATCTTCTTTGGTAAGTAGGGTGATACTACGCTCTGCTTCGCTAATGAGTACGGTAAGTTTACTGCCTATACTCCACCCCATGTGGTTGCGGAACGCTTCTGGAATGAAAATCCTTCCCTGCTCGTCCATTGTACATAATCTAAGATTGCTCATTTTGCTTCCTCCTAGTGAATCTTATATTTGCAACAATATGGCGGAGTGTTGTGTTGGTATTATGCGTCACTTAACATATTTTAGCAAAAGAATATTACGTATTTTAAAATATGATATAAACATATTTACAGCCAACATTTCCCGTGATAATATGATAAAAAAAATGTATGTCTTTTATGTATCTATTTAGTCTAGTTACACTTATTTCTGGTTAGTTTATGACTTTTGTACCGTTCGGTTGCTCTGATTTGGTTGGAGGCCTTGAGGGATGTGACTTGTAAGACTTTCATTATGAAGGAGAAGTTTTTAATGTTGAAGAGTATACAAAAAATTAAAGAATCTTTAATTAACGAATACCTAGCATTAAAAAAGCTTGAAAATCAAAATATGGATAAACTTATTAACAATATTGAAAAGTGTCTGGCTAAAAAAGCTGATGATGATTTGACTATGATTTTATATGACTTGAAAACGACCAAGGCAGATAATGACGATAAAAGTTTTGAAGAATGTTGTGCAACAGCTGCTCCAATCTTTAAGTATTTGGAGTCATTAGTTGAATGGAAGTACTTAGACTTTGCTGTATTAGCAAGCATGATTGCTTTTCTTCCGACATTTGGTTCGACTATGGAATTTGCCGAAGAAGCTTTTGCTCTTTTAAATGATGAAGAATATGAAAGCCAGTATGAGTTTAGGATAGTTCGTGCGATTATGCACCATAATCTTACACATCGCTTATTACGAGTGAAATATCACGAATCTAATTTGAGTGTGGAAATACTTAATAAAGCCTTTAAGCGAAGTTTTGACCACATTATGGCGATAGCTATAAGAAATAAACTTCCTATGCAGTATGTACTACAAATCCGACAAGGGATTTTTGAAAATAAGCAAGAGTTAATTAAAGTTGGGCTAGAAGCACTTGCAGAATGCGGTAATAGAAAACTATACAGAATAACAAAATCAGACATGGCAGAATATCTGGCATATATGGATGAAACTTTAGACAGACCTTTAGAAGGAATCCTCACAGGACATCAAATACGCAAACGACGTATTGAAACAGATATGCTTGCAACAGACCTTGCTGACCTAATGAATATAGAACCCAGCGCATTAAATGCTATAGAACGCGGGGAGGATTCAGTATCCTTTAACAGGCTAAAAAACTTTGCTAAAATCCTTGGTGTAAAACTAGATTATTTTACGGGAGATGACGACGCAATAAAAGAAAATGCAGACCCTTTCCTGCTTGCTGTCAACGCTTGCACCGCCAAAGCAACCGAAGCGGACAAGGAGCTTATGCTAAACGTCCTGCACTCTATCATGAACACCAAATATCCAGACCGTGGCAAACTAAAAGAAAAACCTACAGACTGAAAAATCGGCAAGCACATGCTTGCCGATTTTTTATAAACAGGTATAATACACATGCATATTTTTACAATCATTTAGGGCATAATATTTTTATGATGAAAAATATGGAGGGCGTTTATGAAGAAAATGATTATATGCCTTGTTGCAGTCTTAATTGCTTTTCAAAGTTTGACAGTTTTAGCCGTGGGTGATAATGTGAATGAAACCATTGGAACAATACTAAGCATAGAAAATGATAAAATTCGTGTAAAGGGCGAAGCCATTACAGATGGCGGGCAGACAGAAATTGTGATTCATGTGGGTGACGCACCTATTTTTGACTTGCGCACTGGACTTCCTGTGTCTTTGCAAAATGTCTCGCCTAATATGGGAATCCGTGCGGCGTATGAGATAGTAGGCACGGATACACCTGCAAAAGCCGTTGCAATTTGGCTAAATCCAGAGGATGAGGATGCCGCAGTCTTTACCGTACTTGTCAGTGAGAATATTCAATATGGTACAGATGGCGTTGTCTTTCTTAGTGTTGATGAAAAATATCGTGTTGTACTAAATCAAGAGTCTCAAATTTTAGACTATAATCATGCCCCTTTAACCTCTGCAAACATTGTGCCGGGAATGGAGTTTTTTGTATGGGTGGACATGATAACCGCAAGCTGCCCTGCCTTAGTATACCCAGATAAGGTGGTGCAAATATATTAAGGATGTGAAGTCTTGAATCATAAAGTCAGTGTAGTTGTTCCTGCCTCTGGTGCAGGTATTCGGCTTGGGGGAGATGTGCCTAAACAATTTTTACCCCTTGATGGCAAGCCAATTTTAAAGCGAACCCTTGATGTTTTTGATACGTTAGACTTTGTAGAAGACATTGCCGTAGCCATTCCAACAGGGTATGAAAGTGAAGTCCGTGCCTATGGTATAAAAAAACTCCGTTATATCGTAAGCGGAGCGGCAACACGTGCCCACAGTGTATATGCGGCTTTACATTGCTTAAAAAATCATGAAAATATTGTGATAATCCATGATGGTGTACGTCCATTTGTTACGCCTGAAATAATAAAATCAGTAGTAGAAGCGACGATAAAGCATGGCGCAGCCATTGTTTGTGTGCCTATGACAGACACAGTAAAAATTGCTAATGAAAATAATCAAGTGCAATCCACGCCTAATCGTGAAAACCTTTGGCGGGCGCAAACCCCCCAAGGTTTTACATATCCCATAATCACCCGTGCATATGCTCAAGCCCAAACGGATGACATTCTATCAAAGGTCACAGACGACAGCGCGCTCGTTGAGCGGATAGGCATTTCCGTGCAAGTTGTTGAAGGTAGTAACCTTAACATAAAAATCACTACACCCATCGATTTGATTCTAGCAAATGCATTGCTGCATCAAAGTAAATTGCAATAAAGCAGACTTATAATTATTGCAAAATATGTCAACCATGTTGTAGAGATGTTATATTTACTTAGGAGAGAATCACTTATGAATGCACGCAATTTTCAATTTGAAGGGTGGTACTATAAGCATCAGGCAAATGGTAAGTCCTTGTCAATCATCCCTGGGCGGTCATATGATGAAGCTTTTGTCATGGTTGTCACTGATGGTAAATCTTATTATATTCCATATCCATTGTCTGAATACCGTAAAGGGGATACGCTCATTGTCGGCGGAAATATTTTTTCCCCTGATGGAATAACATTAGCGATTCATCATGAAACACTGGTGCTAACAGGTGAAATAACTTACACAAACCTCACACCCATTCATGGAGATATTATGGGTCCATTCAGATTTTTTCCCATGGAATGCCGTCATGGGATAGTCAGTATGCTGCACACCCTTCACGGTGAAATAATATTGAACGGTGAAGTCCAATGCTTTACAGGTGGAAAGGGTTATATTGAATCGGATAGCGGATACTCTTTTCCAAGTGGATATACATGGGTGCATTCCAATGATTTTGAAAAAAACTGTTCTATTATGGCATCTGTTGCACGGATACCTTTCTATGGATTAAAGTTTTGGGGATGTATTTGTGTAGTATGGCTTAACGGGCAAGAATATCGGCTGGCAACATACAAAGGTGTAAAAATATTACGCTGTGAAGCAGGCATGATTGCGTTGAAACAGGGCAGATATCAACTGACGATTACCATTCCTGACCCGTTGGTTAAGCATAAGCTCCCCGCCCCACGGGCTGGAAAAATGAGCCATAGTATTCGAGAAAGTCTGTCTTGCCCAGCACATTTTCGATTTATGGAGGACGGCCATTGCTTGTTTGATGAAAGAAGCAACACCTCTAGTTATGAATATGAAATGTAAATGTGCCTATAAAAAAATGCCTCAACAAGCTAACGATTGTTGAGGCATTTTTCTTAATCATGATGAACCCTGTACTCATTAAGGAACTTTATAAAACTGTCCTCTAAATTTATTCTACAGCAACAGGTATAACATTACCAAAGGCTAATGCCAAATTGGCAGGGGTTGCACCGTCAAATACGTTGGTGTACCCTTCCATAGCAAACCAATTTGCAATAGGAACACTTCTATTTCCGCCGCGGCAATAGGTGATAATAAGTGTATCAAAACCATTGTAAGCAGGCAAAGCGCGTATTCCGTCAAGGGCAACTTGTGCAAAAGCTTCTGGAATAATCCCATCAGTATCAAATGGATTACCATATGGGCTACTTGCCACATCTGCAAAATGTATTGCACCTGGCACATGCCCCTCTAAAAATTCATCCCTCATGCGTGCGTCAATAATAATATAGTTCCCCTCACCTGCGGCATTGCGAAGTGCTAAAAAGCCTTCTGGACTTGGTGCAGAGCGGTTAACTACATCATTAGGACTTGCGGTAGGGTTTCCACCAGGGTTAAATGGGCCTACTGGCGCGCTTAACTCACCGCTTGCGATGGATTGAACCATGATTAAAGCTTGCCGCGGCGTAGGCAAGTCAAAATCTGTCTGCAAATTAAATGGAGAATCTGCAACGATTGCCTCTCTAATTCTAATACCTGGGTTTCCATTGTCGTTGGTATAAGCAACAACCTTGTAACCTTCGGCACTGGAACTATCCCATTCAAGGACTGCATTCGTTAAGGTAATCATTGAATTATTGGATTTATTCTGTGCATAAACCATGAAAGATATCACCACCACACATAAAACTAAAGTTCCGATTATAGATATTTTCTTCATGCCCATTCCTCCTTTAGAATTTTAGCCAAAAGCGGAAATATTTGATGTAATGTAAAACGACAAATACCACTGCGGCAACGGCTATCCACATAGTCACATTGGCAATGATAGGCAAAAAGTATAAGCTGTAGCGTGTAACTAAAAAGTTTGCCCCAAGCCTAAACGCCAACGCACTAATAACCAATGGAAAGGTAAATGCCGCGTAGGTAGGATAAAAGTCAATTTTACGCAACTCTACAATTATCATAAAGCATACATAAATATAGCAAAGTGTCGCAATGCTAACCAATACATATACAAGTTGCGGAACGCCTTGCCCCTGTGAAATAAATGAACTGAAATAACCCACGGTCAAAAGCGCGGCTGGGGCAGTAAAAATTGCCACGGTTTTACGTGCAGGCTCTGGAAAGACGCGCACTTTATTCATCCTTACAATCACTAGCGATAAAGTAATGATGTACAATACCAACCCTACATAGAAGATGATTTGCCCAATGTGTAAAGCACCCATTGCTGGTGCGGTGACACTAGCCGTTACAATACCTACAGCAACAATAAACCAGCTTGGAAAGACTGTGCCAAGTTTAAAGCCTATGACAAATCTCCAGATAAACAATAACATAATTAGAACATGCACTACAAGTCCTGTATACCACACAACAAGAGCGACTTCCGGCACATGGGGGCGAATGTAAGTGGCAAGCAACATTATTGCCATAGTTGCTGTAGGCAAAACACTCAAAGGCACTGGTGTTTTTAGCTCCTCGCGGGCATGAGGCCAATCAAAAATCAGTTTTAGTGCAAAAATGAGCAATACAATCACCGCAAGCACACCGCATATATAGCGTATTGTTGCGGCATGTTCAAACATGACAGGAAAGTTTAACAAGTTACCCAGCGCGGCAAGCCCTAGTGCCAGCCCTGGTGTTGCCATGGGTATAGCCTTTATAAATTTCTTCATCGTTACCGCACCTCCACCCAGTCATAATTTAATTTTATTCCTTTTTCCCGTGCAATAATTTCAGCGGCTTTTTGCGCGCATTCACCAGTAAAGGCAACGCATTGCTTTTTATGTTCTCCGCTTAAAATGTCCATACCTTCGATGTGCTTATAACAACATAGTGTGCCTTGATGATTACTGCGGAATGATGCCTGTAATTCGTGGGCAAGTTCCATACATTTATCACTTTTTTCATCATTTGCCTTGCCTTTGTCACGCCCGAAGAAATAGCCCAGTGCAAGAATTGCACCAGATATTGCACCGCACATGCAACGGCTGCGCCCTACACCAATAGGAAAACCCGAAGCGGCAGATATCAAAGCCTCTGGCATATTGGGGTCAATATTTTTGCGGATGGAAGACATAATCGCTTCTGAACAATAAAATCCGCCAATGCGAAAAACCTCTTCTGCGTCATAGCGCACTTGCTTTATGCTCACTTCTTTTTTCATACCAGTTTACCTCCCAGCTCACGTGCCACAATTTCAGCCGTTTTCACTGCCATGTCTCCTACAAACCCCGCGCATTTTTCGGGATGTCCATTCCTTGGTTCATCCATTCCTTTTAGGTGAACATGGCAACACAAGGCTTTGTTCTTTTGCTTAAAGTGGTCTTGCAATTCATACGCAAGAGTAATGGTTTTTAGACTTTGCGGGTCAGTAATGGTTGTGGGGAATGTACGCCCAAAAAAGTATCCCAAACATATTGTACCCGCAGAAACTGTACCGCACATACACTGCGCTCGTCCAACCCCAACGGGAAACCCTGATGCCACGTGAATCATCTCTTTAGGCATATTGGGGTCAACATTAGCACGTACTGAATGCACAACGGCTTCGGCACACAAAAACTCGCCTGATTTGTAAGCCTCTTGTGCATCTGCACGCACTTTTTCCAAGTTAATTTCTTTCTTCACTAAATCTCCTCCTCATGTTTTAGACATCAAAAAAGATGCCTATTGGTGTAAGGGTTTTCGCAACATGAACAAACGCAAAAACCCCAAAAACCAAAGACACCCTAAAGAGAATGGATTTATAAATGGTGGTTTAAATGCGTATCGCAAATGCGCGTAGAAGCTCACGGCTTCTTCCATACTTTGCTCAAGTACAGAAATAATGTTCCATTTTGCTTCGCAACATCTTAAACCACCTTTGAATTTTAATGACCTATAAACTATGACACAAGTTCAAGCAAATTTCAACAGGTTCAATAAATATATTTTATTTTTTATCGTTTTTGTATTGCCCCAAATAAGATAGCCGAAACAGGAATGATTACCCAGCCCCATGCCCACCAGCCAAAAAACATTCCGCCCATTACAAAAATAAATGGTGTGGTTGCAACTATCTTATGTGTCCAGCTTATATTCGCACCCAGCCAAATTGCAGATACAGGAATAATCACCCAAGCCCATGCCCACCAGTCAAATGCAAAGCCCAACCCTAAGAAGATAAACGGCGTTAAAGCTATCAGCATACGCCAATCAATTTTTGTTTTGCTGGGAGATGTGTCATGGTCATGAAAGGTATCATGCTTTTTTAGATTCAAGTCTGCCACCAGCTCGTTGACATCACCAAGGTCATTTTTTGCCGTGTCAAAGGCTCTGTCAAAATCATAGCCCATTGCCATGTAGTCTTTAACACGTTCGGTCATGTTGGTTTTTAGTTCTTCCTTTTGCTCATGAAGTGCGTTTGTGTGTTCAAACTTTACAAAAAGTTCGTCTATAAAATCTGTAATACGAGCATTATTCATTACGATTACCCTCCCATGCTAAAATTCTGTCCACATTATTTCTTGTAAGTGCCCATCTGTTAACACTTTGTTGCAGCTCTTCGCGCCCATGGTCGGTTATCGCATAATACTTTCTGCGTCCGCCTTGGCTTTCATCACCCCAATAGCTTTCTATCATTTGTCCTGACTCCAACCTTCTTAACCCAGAATATAATGTAGCTTCTTTTAGCTCCCAACTGTGATTTGTAATGTAGGTTATCGTTTTACTAATGCTGTAACCATAGCAGTCACCCATGGATATGATTTTTAGAAGTACAATATCAAGATGTCCGCTGGCTATATTTGTTGTTGATAGTATATCGCCCAATATAGATTTTCCTTTCATTGAGTACTGTGTTGTACATAGCATTATATTTTGCTTATAAGAAGATGTCAATCCATAAAAAAAGAAAAAAACCCTCATGTGAGGGTTTTTATTTGTTTAAAATTGATTTTTCTGCTTTTATAAAAAGTATGTTGCTAAATTGGCATCCTTGTCTATAAAGGGCTCAATCAGTGGCAAATGGCTAGTTATAAGGGTTGTTACGCCTGGGCCATGCCCTGCCACAACACTATTGCCATGAATAATAACACCAATAGAACATGCACCCGTGCGATAAGAGTAGCCATATCGGTTGTCAGCATTTTGAATGGCAACGATATCACCGAAACGTAGCTCATCTAAACCATACTTGTCAATCATGACTTGGTCAAACATAGTAATATCATAGTCTCCATGGGCAGCACTTGACGCGCCCAACCCGCTTCCCATAATATCTGCTGGAACAATTTTTGACACGCCTATTTTAAGTATGCCCTCGTCTTCTTTAATGTTCATTTTTTCAAGCAAAGCAGGACTTGTGTTTCGTAACTTTATATCTGGATATTCAGTAAATGCCATGCCTTGACCTGTGGCTTTCACCGTTATTTTATCATCAATGTCTAGCTTTTCTAATGTATCTTTTGGAAAATAAATCATCACATGATTGCAACCGCCATGTTTTCCTGTCACGATACCTTTTTCGCCCTTTGCGTCTCCACTGCGTACAGTGGCTTCATTACCAATACAGCTAAGTACCGTATATGCTTGATTATGGTCATCCTCTTTGTGGCGTGTTGATACGCCTGGTTCTAAATGGTCTGCAACCCAGCCTATACAAGGGTCGCCAATTTTCACATTATATGTGATACCCCCTGTACCCTGCACCCAAATATGGTCGCCGTTCGCGCTTAAACGCCCTGCCGCACCGCCCTTTGAATGCCATACCACACCTGCAACTGACACTACAGGTAATTTGTCCTTGTTCGTCTTAATCATATGACTTACTCCTTTCCATCATCGCAGATGATGTGATTTTTACATATGTCCAACCTAGTCCATAGGCGAATATGTCACCAATCATAACCACGACACGATGCATAAGCAGTGCCGCCAAAAGGATTTCATAATATACAAGCCCTGTGAGAAACATCATCATGACCGCTTCGCGAATACCAAAGCCACTTGGCGCACCTGGAGTAATAAAACCCGCTAACCACGCTAGAAGATACAATCCAATAATCGTAATTGCCAACTGGGGCGAAAGGGGCTGCCCAAGCAGTAAAAGTACAATCATAAATGTAGAGCCCCAAAGGGACATTAGCAAAATTGCAACGCCAAAACGGGTGACTATAACAGAAAGCTTTAATATCTCCGCATTCTCTTTAAACCTCTGCCATGCCGCAGAGATTTTGTTCCAAAAAATAACCATTGGAATCACGCCCACAAGCAAAATCACACCTACAGCCAACAAAATAAAAGGCAAAATTTCATTATCGCCAAGGTTTAAAATATACGTTGTCGTAAATTCAAAAGAAAGCACAAAAGCAACGATAAGTGCGCCAATAGCAATAATTACACCTTCCAGCACCGTACAAAAAACCAGCTTTCCGTGGGAAAGCCCTTTTGTTTCAAGCACCATTTTATGCCGTCCTGCCACATACATTACCCCACCGGGTATATATTTGTACAAATTGGATTGCAAATATGGAATAATTGCAACAGGATGAGCAACGGTTATACCTGTGACGTTTCGCACCAATGCACGAAAATTAAGGGATGTTCCAATCATTGCAATCCCTTCCCCTGCCGCAACTGCAAGAAGCCCTATCACCACTGCTGGTGAATACAACAAAGAAAAATCTATTCCATAGTTCATAAACCGTTGTCCAATAAACCCAAAGGATATCAGCATTAACAATGTACCTGCCCATGAAACAACTCTTTTTATGTCGATTTTTTTTGTTTCTTTCTCATTTTTCTTATTCATTAAATCCTCCCTACCTTATTGATTATACTCTATTTCCAAGAAAAAATCACCTCGAATGGTGCATTCCTTTGCCGCCATCTTTTAACGTCAAAACGCCCTTGGCATACTCGCTGCCAAGGGCGTTTTGCTTATTTACCTATATACGTTCTTTTTTCGACTTACGAAGTGCAAATATTGCAAATGCGGCAATGAGGATTGAAAGGGCTAATCCTGCAACAAGTATTGGCATGATACTGGTTATACCTGTTTGAGGCATGAGTGCCACTACAGCGGCAATAGGAGATGTTGCTGGCAACATTGCGCCTAATGGTACATTGCCATCATCAAATACCCATTCATCTGCATCATCATCCCAAGTCCATGCGCCTAATGGCACATCATTGTCATCAAACTCTACCCACATGTTGTTATACGCAACCAAAGTATTGTCTGGTGATGCTGGTGTAGGTTGAGATTCTGGGGTTTCAACCTCACCATCTGGAGTTGGGTCTGATGGATTGGGGGGTACTGGACGAATGATGGTTCTGTCATAGTCATCATCTTCGTCCGAACCACCGCCTGGCTCTACAGGAGGGCCTGGGTCAACGGGAGGTTCTGGGTCAACGGGGATTGGTGTGAATTGATTGACAAAAGTAATGTTTTCCACACCTTGGGTAATGATTGTTCCTGTTTCGGTATTGTTAGGGAAGTTTGATTCAAACCCTAACTCCGAATAGTCAGCTTCAACCACTTCAAAATCTGTACCCATGAGAATATTTGTGAATCTTACTGACTCATCATGACGCAGTGTAAATGTTCCGCTGGTGAAGTTTTTATTGTCTTCAAATGTTACAGGTCTTGAGAAAGTGATGGTAAACTCAAAGTCCATTTCCCTTTCTACATCTGTAACATACTCACCAATGACCACCTTTGAAATGTTTAATGTCCGTGGGGTAAACTCATTGATAAAAGTCACTGTTTCTGCATGACGGTCTTCAATGGTTACTGTTGTGGTGTTATTTACAAAGTTAGACACAAAACCATAGTCGAGATAGTCGTCTTCAACAATTGTAAATACTGTACCAATTGGAACATTACTGAATCTTGCATACTCACCATGACCTAGTGTCACTGTGCCGCCTGCAAAGGCATGGTTCACATCGCCGCCTACTTCAAGGGTTATCACATTAGCATGGTTAGTATGGCTTGTTTCAAAGGTTACGGTAAACTCAAAGTCTTTTGATGTTATCAGTTCCATATCAACATCAACATAATCGCTTATGACTTCTTTTTCAAGATACAAAGTGCCTAGCATTTGTGTATTTGTAATGTTTACGTGATTCATAATGGCTTGCACTGGGCTATCCAGACCCAGTTGTGTACCCAATGCTGTTCTTGTTGCTTCTTGAACAGGGCTACCCGCAAGCACAAAGAATGTGTATGCTTCTTCACCTTGGGGCAGGTAGTAACCTTCGGGTGACACAGTTTCTACAAGCAAGAACAGGAAGTTGGATGTTCTGTTAAGCTGAGAAACTGTAAAATCAATTCTACCATTCGCATCTGTTATGCCATTGGTGTCGATACCAAAGAAGGTTACACCGTTGACATCACGTTGTTGAAGCATATTAGCCCCGCTGAAAACACCGAAGTTTGGCAAGAACGCAACATAGAGTTCAAATTCTGCACCTTGCAGTCCTGCACCTGTTACATCGTCTTGCTTATAAATTCTGATAGTTTCCATGCTTCCGCCTGCAAATGCATTGACACTATAGGTGAGGTTTATCGGCGTACCCGGCAAGTAAGCAATACCAAGTAAGCTTATAGAGTTATGCACTTCATGCACCTGACCTTGAGGGGCAGTAACAATGACATCATAGGTTAACCTTACAGGGGTTTCATTAGGGAGTTCAAGGTCAAATTCCCAAATTTCACGAGGGTTGATACTCCATAATTCACCCACTACTGGATTGATGGCTTGTGGCCGCCACACACCATTCCATGAGCCGTCTGGGTTTTGGTCTTGGGTATAAAGTCTAATGGTGTTGAGGATAAACGCCATATTTGTACTCATTGTGTCCCGTGCAGTAAAACGTGTGGGATAATGTGGTGCGCCAAGTCTTGCACCGTGCTGATTGATGAAAATTTCTACTTCTAAACGGTTTGTATTTCCGTCTTGTATCATATTTTTAACCAGTGGAGTGCTTATAAACATAGTTGATGTGTTGTCATCAAAGTTTCCACGGTCAGCGGTGACTACATTGGCTGTAAAGTTAAACACTGTGCCGTCAGGCATTGTAGATGCGTCAATAACACGGGTTGAATAGTGTACAGAAAAGCGTGGGGTTGGATTTTCCAATGCCCAGCTGTCAACACCATCCCATACTGGATTCAATGCATTCGGGCTTGCTGCGCCAACCGTTGCAGCAATAGAAGCTAAGTTAAAATGCTCTACAGCACCAGCCCAGTTAATGGTATTCAATTCACGCAGGTTTACAGAAAAGCCGCCGGGTGAAGATTGTACCGCAGTGGGGTGTGGGTGTGCGCTTGCACCCAGCACATGTCCGCTTCCTTGGAATGGGCCAAAGAAATGGGTTTGTGTGGTGTTGGTTTCTCTTCTGATGAAGAGGGAGTTTGGCACAAGTTCTAGGGTAGAATCAAAACTGTCTGTAAAGCTCCAACCATCTGCCGCTGGGCCCAAAAAGTTTCCACGATTCATGTTTCTGTGGTTTATTCTAACCGTATGGTGTTGGATTGATGGGTCTAATGTATCGGTGGTTACGGTTCTAAAGATAGGCCAGAAATCAGCTGTGCGAACGCTTCCAGTTAAACTTGTCACGTTTGCAGGATTGCCAGCGGCATTCAGCTGACGCAAGTGAGATTCAGAGCGTATAAAGGAAGCTTCATTGGCACGCAGAACTGTCTCTAAATCGACACCATCTATTCTAGTACTTGATAAAGGAACAGTGTAAGTTATCGTAATGGTTCTGGCATTTGTAAACTGCCATATTGAACTTGCCCTATCTATGGGGTTTTCACCAAAAAGAATTTCCCATTGATTAGGTGCGTCAGGGTGCATCACAATAGTATAGTTAAAGTTATCATCTGGAGGGTTTAGTGTGACTGTAATATTTTCTGGGTTGATATTCACAGGAATTGCAGTGGTAGGCGTTGCAGTACTCCGTATAATATCAACTGGAATATAATTTACAACATTATTCATCCAGAAATTACGCCCTTGGTTTCCGTTGGGCGTGCCTTGGGTTGCGGCTGGCACAGAAATTGTTGTCGTGTAGCGAATGATATACTCACCATTGGCTTGCGCTATGATACCCCGCCCTGAATTGTGACCTACTGATGGCCAAGATGTGGTTGGAACGGTTGGGAAAACATGCGAGAATTGTGCTTGTGCCCAATGATGACCACTACCTGTGAGTCCAAATGCAGGTGTTTCAGGTGTGCCATGATAAATTCTGTTTGTAACAGTGGCTAGTGTAGACTCTCCTTGAATTGGGGCAACGTGTGTTGTCGCATAAACAAACACTACACGATAGATATTTCCCAAGTTACTTGGAACAATAAACTCAAACCTATTGTCATCTACACGGGTAAAATAGTCACTCATTTCGCTTGCTTGTGCTGTTAGCACTCTATTTGCCGCAAGGAAACTCACAGTATATGCCAAGTTTCCTAAAGCACCTGTGGCAGGGTTTGGTTGTGTTGTGTTGGTATTTGTCCTACCTGTGGGACGACCATATAATCTTATTTGAATGCTATCATCGGCAGGAAGGGTTAATCTGGCATCCAATATGTCTGTTACCTGTTCGCCATTGATGATTTCCCTACCGTTACCCATGGTTGCTGTCCATGTTCTATTGGTCGTAACGCCACCAGTAGCACTTACTGATTTTGATATCCAAGCAGGAAGCCGTCTTTCACCACGAATAGCAATTGTCGCACTTACATCATAAGGCGAATTACTATCAATCCTCACATTATTTCTCATGGTGAAGTTGTACGCCGCTTCGTTAAAACCTATTTGTGTAAGACCTCCACGAATATTTGTGTGCAGATGTGGATTGTTTTCAATCAAGATATTGATATCCACGCTGTACATCACACGCAACATCGCATTTGGCTCAAGTGCTAGTCCTTCAAAATAATATTCAAATGATTCAAGTACATAATTTGAAGTGCCATTGTTTATGAAGTTGTACGTTACATCAATGTTCGTAAAAGCTCCACCGTCAACGGAATAACGCACGTTTGTTATTGCAGAATTTGATGGTGGGTTGATGATAAACATATCAGATGCTGTTCTGCCACCCCAAGGTGTTGGAAGTGTCAGCACTTCTGTCATGTTGATATTTCTTACTGCAACTGGACTGACTGTACGCATGTCAGTTGTAAAATCAAATCTATCCTGTGGGTGCGCACCACGGCCTATCCAAGTTGCGGCTGTTGTGACTGTAAGTTCTGAATCAGGTTCGACAATAAGGAAATTCCAAGTATGGTCTAAGCCAAAGAAAATAAGGTTGCCTGGAATATTGTTTACCTGTGCAAGAATTTGAAGTGAAAAGTTAACATTGTCATAACGGTCAATAAAATTTATCCCGTCATATGTTGGGCTACCTGTGCTATCTACCTCATAAAACCAAACATTAAACACATTGTTTGTGTTTAGATTAAATGCACCAAGGGGCATATTGTTTTGTGCAAGAATGCCCTCGCTCAACAAATCTTCGCTAATGTACAATACTTCTGGTAAAACATAGGTTAAAAATCCATCATTATTGTATTGAAACTGTGTAACTTCGTTTGCTGCAAAATTAAAGGTGAAGAGCAGTTTTTGACCTACATAAATTGTATTGCCTTCAATTTCAGTTCCATCTGCATCTGTGATTGACACACCTGTAATAAAGTCTGTCAAATCATATGAGTAAGTAACACCGTCATTTGAAACTACTGGTGGAACCAAAACAATTGGAAGTTCGGGAAGAAAATCGTGACATCCGCATTCGCAGTATTCATCACAGTCTACATAAGGGTCGCACTCACATTCAAATGCATCTTCCTCTTCAACTGGATACTCACACTCACAGTATTCCTCTTCACAATCTGGATATACTGGGTTTTCTTCGTTTTCTTCATCCTCTACTTGAGGCAATGTTTCTGATTCATGGTCATCATCTACAATAACTTCCATCTCCGTTGGAAGTTCACTGTCTGCAATTGTTGCCGCAGGTATAATAGATACCATACTTAGCATCAATGTAAATGCCATGAACAGCGACATGAGCTTTTTGCCCAAATGTTTGCGCTTTTTCATAAATTATCCCCCTTATTAAATTTTAGTGAGTTCTTTACTTTAATAGATTTTTGGAGTGAATCCTTATCTGGACGACTCACTAAGGCTCGGATATGTTACATGTATTATCCACTGTTTCATGTAAAACCGTCCATTTACATTTAGTCACAGTGGAACGATTCGTTTAAATGCACAAAAAAACCACGCATGTCATACATCGTGGTTTTTGTAATGGATACCTTTTTACTTTTTTATTGATTATATGGCTGTCTCTAAAGCTTTTACAGTAAGATTGATGCAATCTTCAACGTCAGAAAGGGCACACATTTCATTGGGGCTGTGAATGTATCTGGAGGCTATTGAAATAACACCAGAGGGAACACCGCCTTTGTTGACATGTATTGCGCCAGAATCTGTACCGCCCGCTTCAAGGATTTCAAACTGATACTTGATGTTTGCATCCTTGGCACACTTTTCTAGGTGGTTAATCATGGTTGGATGACACAAAAGAGATGCGTCTTTTAATTTAATTGCCGCACCGCCATACATTTTTGATGGAAACTTGCGTGATTTTGGCGTGTCAGCAGAAATGGTTACATCAAAAGATAATCCGTAATCTGGCTCAATGGCAAAAGCAGCTGTTTTTGCCCCACGCAACCCAACTTCTTCTTGGCTGGTAAACACAAAGTATAAATCATATGCTGGGTTTTTAAGCTTTTTTAAGGCTTCAATCATAATAAAGCAACCCATTCTATCATCAATTGCAGGGCTTATAAATGCGCCGCCATTTACAGTTGGTTCAGCCGCAAAGGTACATACATCACCGATTTTTACATATTTTTCAGCATCTTCTTTGTCCTTCGCGCCAATGTCTAAATACATTTTGTCAAAAGTAATGGCTTTGGGGTCGTCAAGTCTTTCTGTGTAGCATACACCAATGGTTCCGTTAGGGAAGACAAAACGTGTACCATAACAGATGGTAGGAGACATTCCGCCAATTGTACCAAAATGTAAAAAGCCCTCATCACTTATGAAGGTAATCATCAGCCCAATTTGGTCCATGTGTCCAGCCAGCATCATTTTTTTCCCTGCACCTTTTTTATGTGCAATCAAATTACCCATGGCATCTACTGTACAACTGTCTACAAGGTCTTTAATTTCATCACGGATAACATCAATGACTGGGCCTTCATGACCTGAAACGCCATTGACGGCACATAGTTTTTTTAGCAATTCCTTATTCATTTTGTCCAAACCCCTTCTTTTAATAGGATGTTTCTCATTTTGTCAAAGCTTCACTTTTTAAATATTGGGCAACTAATTTCACCAAGTTTTCATAATCGTTTTTATCCATAACCGATACTGGGGAATGAATATATCTGCAAGGTACGGCTATGCCAATACATGGTATCCCTGCGCCTGCGGTGTGATAACTGCCAGCGTCTGTTCCGCCCATGGCTGTGCGCCTATACTGGTATGGAATCTTGTTTTTTTCTGCCACAGCCACAATGGATTCTATATACTTTTTATTGTAAATAGAAGACCTATCCATGAGGGATAAGCAAGGGCCTGCACCAGATGTTGTAACATGCTCATGAACGGGAACGCCCTCTGTATCTGCGCAAATTGTACCTTCAAAGTTGATAACCAAATCGGCATGAAGCCCTTTGGCGGCTACAGCAGAACCCCGCAGTCCTACTTCTTCTTGTACGCAGAAAATTCCTGTCATTTTATAAGGCAAATCCATTTTTAAAATTTCAATAATGGCGGCACATCCCACCCTATCATCTAAGGCTTTGGCTTTTATCTTGCTTTCACCAAATTCTGTGAATTTGCTTTCAAAAGCGATAAAATCACCAAGACTGACGTGCTTTTCTGTCTCTTCTTTTTTATTACAGCCAATGTCAATAAACATGCTATTGATATCATAAACACTTCCACGGTCGGCTTCACTTTGTAAGTGGATTGGTTTTGTGCCAATAACCCCAGGGATTTTTTTCTCTCCAACAAGCAGACGCATAGACGGCAAAAGTCTTTGGTCAACGCCCCATGATACAAATTTTATAGTACCGTCAGCATTGATACTTTTTACACACAATCCCACTTCGTCCATGTGGGCACTAAGGGCAATGTGCGTCCCGCTGGCTTGACTATTTTTGGTTACAATCAAGTTGCCTATTCTGTCAACTTTAATACTGTCAACAATGCCTTCCAGTTCAGCTTTTATGATATCTCTTACTTCATCTTCAAAGCCAGGCAAACCACAGGCTGATGTTAGTTTTTCCAGTAGCATTCTTCACCCTCCTCAGCACCTTGCAGGCTTATAATATAATCAGAAATCAGTTTACCGCAGTTTTCAATATCACTTATTGCCGCAGTTTCTACTGTAGAGTGCATGTATTTTAAAGGAATAGATAATAAGATAGAAATAACTCCACCTTCGCCTATTTGTATTTCATAGAAATCTGCGCCGCCACCTTGGGCAATCACATCCACTTGATAGGGAATATTATTGTTACCCGCTACTTTTTTTAAGGCGTTAAAAAGTTTTCTTGTTTGACCAGGGCCAACGGCTATGGATGGGCCTTTCCCAAGCTCGGAAGATTCATGCTCCCCAAGCCCGCTTGCACGACCAAAGGTTACATCAATGGCTATACCAATATCAGGTTTAATATTGTAGGTTGCCGTTTTTGCCCCGCGCAGACCAACTTCTTCTTGGGCAGATGCCACAAAATATATATCTGCATTGTGGTTATAGTGTGCGAGGTTTTTCATTGCACAATACATTGCAGCCACGCCAACGGAGTTATCCAATGCTTTGCCTGTAATTTTTCCGCCTTTAAGTTCTGCAATGTCTTGATTAAAGGTAATGATGTCCCCTGGGCGCACCAATTTTTCTAACTTTTCTTGAGAATAACCCGTGTCTATTGCCATGTCATAAAAGCTTACAGGTTTTTTCATGTCTGCTGACGAGGTGAGGTGGGGTGGCTTAATGCCAATGACACCAAAAACTTTTTCCCGTCCATGGATTGTCACTTCTTGGGCAAGAATATTACGTTTGTCTATGCCGCCAATATTTGTGAACTTGACAAACCCATTTTCACAAAGGGCGGACACCATCATGCCAATTTCGTCCATGTGCGCACACAGCATTACTTTTGGCCCATTTCCTGTGCCTTTCTTGTGGGCTACAAGGTTGCCAAACTTGTCTACACTCACCTCTGCATACTTGGAAAACTTGCTTGTTAATACATCGGTCAGTTCGTTTTCATACCCAGATACATGAGGCACGGCATTGACTTCCTTCAAAAACTCCTTAATATCCAAGTTACACCTTCCTTCGCTTTGTTTTGGTTATATACCATATTGTACCACGATAATAGGATAAAGTCATGTTGTTTAAGTATTTATGCTGGTTCTTCAAATTGCCACATGAGCAAGGCTCCGTTTTTTACGCTCATTTTTATTTCATCCTGCTCATTCCAGCCTAATATTGCCCGTGATGCTTTCGTTAGTTTTACTCTGCCTAGCGGGTCAATTTCTAGTTCGCCTTGGGGATGTGGGGCTAAGGAAATGGTTGCTTTAAGTTCGCTGACAAGGGAAGTTAATCTTAGCCCGCTATCCCAGCCAAGTTTTGTACGGAACTGTTTTGGCACGCATACTGTGCCTAGTGGGTCGATTGTGCGAATTTCAAGTGTGTTCATTGTGTTTCCTCCTAGAAGTTTTATACTTGGGAATCGCTCCCTGCCAATATAATTTAACATCCATGTCACATAATAACAAATTTTTACATAATCTCAGACAAAACTAAACAATATCTTTACTTCTGACAGCTACAATGATATACTTACAAAAAGTACATTAAGGAGGACATTTTTTATGCTTTTAATGAATCTATTTATGTTGTTTATCCCCTTTGTCCCTTTTGGCGATTGTGACGCTCCAGGGGATTTTGATGGTTGTGATTTATAACGGAGGTGAGTTCTGCTAATGGCATTGTCAACAGAAGATTTAATTAGCGAATTTTTAGCATTTAGAGCGCGCACAATTTCAGAAACAGAAAGACTAATTGCAAAATGCGAAAGACAATTAGAAAAAGAACCTAGTGATAGGCTGAACCTTTGCATACTGGCGTTAAAAATAATTCATGCAGATAACACTAATCAAAGTTTTAAAGACTGTTGTGCTGTTGCTGCGCCTATTTTTAAGCATTTGAAAGAAACTAAAGGCGACTGGGACTTTTTAGACTTACACATCATCTCTATAGTTATTGGTTATCTACCTACTTTTGAGAAAACCATTGACATTGTAAAAGAAGCCTTAGAATTACTTAATGATAAAGCGTATGCAGATGATTATGAGTATAAGAAACTGTGTTTTACTTTACATCTTAATCTCACCTTGCGTTTGCTTAGGGCAAGATATCTGGAAGCTAATGTGGATATACCAGCGGTAACTAAAGCTTTTGCCGAAAGCTATAATTATACTATAGAGCGATGCAAGAGAAACAAATTACCGCACCAGTATAGACAGGAAATCCGTAAAGCTGTCTTTGAAAACAAGCAAGATAAGATTCAAGCGTGCCTAGAAAAGCTTTTAAAACTGGGCGAAAGAAAGATGTATAGGATGGCAAAGGCAGAAATTGCAGAGTTTCTTGCAGCCATGAGTAAGGACCTAAGAAAGCCACTTTCTTATATACTCTTTGGACACCAGCATAAAAAGCGAAGACTTCAAAACAACATGTCTTTAGAAGATTTGTCTTTTTTAACAGACGTAGAACCAACCAACTTAAATGCTATGGAGCGTGGAGACGAAGGTGTTTCCCTTGAAAGGGCAAGAAGACTAGCCAATGCCCTT
>Ga0123352_10000335_pt1 | contig 56390 bp, 48 predicted proteins | sample TergutLab28metaG_FD_89700 | JGI IMG/M metagenome (GOLD analysis project Ga0123352, IMG submission 89700) | Labiotermes labralis P1 segment gut microbial communities from Petit-Saut dam, French Guiana - Lab288 P1 | ecosystem: Host-associated > Arthropoda: Insects > Digestive system > Gut ... | reverse complement strand
TCCGACTGGGACAAACTCCGAGCATACCGCCAAACCCATCTGGAACGCATGACCGCCAAACGTGAACAGGAGTACCAAAAAGAAAGCGCACGACAACTGGAAAAAGACCCCAATTGGAGAAAAAGACCCTTGGGCATTGCTGAAATAAGAAAACGCATCAAAAACGGCTCACCTGTTACAAACGAGGAAGTCCAGCGACTTGAAACCTACAAAGCCCGAAAAGCTAAGTACGCAAGAGAAAGAAACGCCAGATTACGAGCTGACAAGGAATTACACCTAGCCCTTAACCCAGAATTACAACCACTACAAAAGCCATTCCAAAAAGATGTAATTGCCAAGCATAGGCAGGGCTTACCACTAACAGAAGAAGAACAAGCTATATTTGAAGTCTACAAAGAAAGGCAAAGAAAATACAATAGGCAGACATATCAAAAAGCTTTGCAAAACCCCGATATGTACAAGCAATACTATGGTCGGGATGTTCCGCAGAAACAGGTTGAAAGCGACACCAAGACCAATCACGAAGCTAAAATCAAACACAAAGCCAACAAAACCGAACATGAAGTCAGAACCGAGTATGAAGCCAAAACTGACAACAAAGACAAAGCTTACCACCAAGACAAAACCAACAACGAAGCTAAAACAAAGCACAAAACCCCAGAAATCCGCAAAAACGAGCAATTGAATGAGCCATTAGGACATTCAAATGAGCAATTATCCGACCGACCAGCGTAATAAGGCATCTAGCAACCACCCGCACAGTGGTTGCTATTTTTATTTCCAAAAACCTAATAAATACATTCCCGAAAACTTACACAAATACGCAGACACATAAAAATGATTGGAGGATTTTAACAAGCCATTGCGATTTTGTACTCCCCAAAAACCGTCCCACCACCAAAGTTTACCCTTGAAACCCACAGAAAAGTATGCTATAATACCACATGGAGGGATTACAAAATGACAAAACTAGAACATACTCTAACCAACGACATCTTGTGCAAATTACTATTTATAAAATATCCCGACCTACTCAAAAGGCTTGTGTCGGAGCTTTTAAGCATAAAATATAATGACATAACAGAAATTTATATGACCAATCCAGAAATGCCACCTGAAACCATAGGTGATAAATTTTGTAGACTGGACATCAACATGATGGTAAACGAAAAACAAGTAAGTCTTGAAATTCAAGTGGCACGGCAAAGTTATTACCCAATACGCAGTTTGTACTACTGGTCAAGAATGTTTTCAACTGCCCTAAAAGCAAGTGGAGAATACGCCACCCTGCCCCCGACAATCAGCATAAACATTATTGACTTTAACCAATTTGAAAACCCCAATAAATTTGAATGGGAATTTCAATTTAGAGAAACCCAGACCCACGAACTACTAACCGATAAAGCGACCATTCGCTTTTACGAGCTAAAGAAGTTACCGCCCTTAAAAGATGAGGATGGCGGTAAAGAACTATGGCTAAAGTTATTCAAAGCCAAGACCGAGGAAGATTTAGAAGAAATCGCAAAAATGGAGGTGCCAGTTATGAGTCAAGCGATAGCAGCATATCGCCATGTGGTGGCTACTGATGAATTTAAGGAAATAGAGCGTTTAAGGGCAAAAGCTAGGAGCGATGAAGCACAGGCTATGTATGATATAAATGAGCATTGGCGGGAGATTGTGGCGGATAAGGATGCGAAAATAGCCGAACTAGAAGCCCAATTAAAGAATCGTAATGTATAATTGCCAATAAATAAACGACAACAAAACGAGTTGCCACCCATTGCATGGTTGCTCGTTTTTTTGTTGTCAAAAATCGAATCTTATAAAAGGTAAGAAGGTTAATTATGCAACCACTCGCACAGTGGTTGCTGTTTTTATTTCCAAAAACTTGCATAAACATACAAAATGATTGGAGGATTTTAACAATGGAAGTTGTATCAACAGAAGCAATACCAACAACGGTATTACAAATACAATTGCCACCAACATCAACACCACCAACACAATCAAGAACCGAATTAAAACTCGGCAGAAAAGTATTTAGAGTAGCCATAAAATCCGACCCAACCGCCACCAACAACAAAACACTTAATGACTGCCTAACAGGGTTTCTCAAACAACGTATTTCAGCCTACCTCTCAAATCCAAAAGACCCTGCTGGCATATGGCTATCCAATCACAGAGCTAATTCCGAGGTTATTCACGGAGTTAATCATGAAGTTAATTCCAAGATTATTTCCAAAGTTAATCATGCGGTTATTCCCAAATACAACCTTACAAATGATAGCCACCCAAACCAAACACAACAACGCCCACCCCAAAACAAACCAAAACCACGCTCGCCCCCTCATCCATCAACACCACAGCCTTGACGATTGAGCAAGGTACGTATGATGATAGCCATGCTATCCCCATACACCTTGCGAGGGGTTGCTACGCCCCCTCGACCCCTGTTTAAGACCAGAAACCATAGCCCATAGGCTATCCAAAAACCAAAGCCATTTTACAGACCAACCGTCAAAAACCAAAGCCATTTTACAGACCAGTCATCAAAAGCCAACCCCTAAATCGAAAAAAGTTTAGGAGGAAAATTTTATGACCGCATAAAAATAATTGTAATAATGGATATACACCAAATTTAGATTTTGTAAAAGTTCATAAAAATCCTTATGGGACTTGCATATTGGTGAATTTTAATGTATAATGTCAAAATAAGCACTTGCAAAGGTTACAAGATTGGGGTGAAAATATGAAGCATAAGCAAGATACCAAAATGAGCAAAGAGCAGAAAATCAAGCACGTAAGAATTAAGCAAGGCATATCCCAAGAAACCCTTGGTAAAGGCATTGGTTCTTCAAAATCAAAAATAGGACGCATTGAATGTGAGAAAGACAAAAATCAAGATTCCAAATACACAGAAGATGAATTGCGTCTGGCAAAAGAATTTCTTGACATTGAAAACGCACCTTTCACAAATGAAGAACTTGATAATTTCAGAAAACGACTATACAGGTGGAATGACTTAACAAAAAACGGTCATCTGGTCGAAGCCAGAAACAGCCAGCAAGAATTTGAGGTTATAACCAAGCTTGACTTTGAAAAGGATTTGATTTTGCTTTACAAGATGTTTGAAGTTAGACTTTTGTTAAAGGAAAGAAATAATGCTCTTGCAGAAGAAATGTTGATGCTTTACAAACCTGAATTAGAAGAAGCGGATAGCGAAAACGGCTACCATTTCCATTACAACATGGGGTCGCTTTATATGTTAAAGTCGGACTTCGAGAGTGCTTTGGTCTTTTACCTAAAAGCTTATAGTCTTGAAGTTCATGCGTTTGAACGAGAAGTTTTTTTACAATTGAATATCGCCACTTGTTACTCAAAGTTAGGCAGGTACGTTTTTGCGATAACCTCCTTATTGGAAGCCGAGGACTCATTTAACCACGATAAAACTCATATAGCATGGACATACATAGATAACTTGCTTGCTTTGAATCATATTAGGATTGGGCAGATAGAGAAAGGAAGGAAACGCCTTCACGCTTCATTAGAGGAAGCGATTAGGATAAATGATACCGCCTGCATTGCCTATGTTTATCACAATCATGGCGTTGCTTGCTTTGTTGAAAATAAATACAAGGAAGCAATTGCGTACTTCGACAAAGCCTTTACATACTACAAAGATAACAACGCCTACTTTCTAGAATGTCACTACTACAAAATCCGTTGCACCATTGCAATGAGAAAAATATCTGATAGCAAAACACTTTTGCAAAATGCCGAAAAACTAGCAAAAGGAAACGACCATTACACCTTAATGCTAAAATCCCTAAATTCTCTACTGACTTTAAGCAACAAGAATTGCGTCCATTTTATACAGGAAACTACAATCCCATATCTGATTGATAAATACGAATATTTCAAGGCTTTGGATTTTTGCAAAGAGCTTGAAAAGGAATTTACGGGAAAAGAAGGTTACAAAGCAAAACTTGCCGAAATTGTATCGGTGATACGAGATACTCAATATAAAATAGCTTTTGGCGAGGAGGTGATTGTACAATGAAGAAAAAAATCATATGTGTTGCTCTAACTCTAGTGACAGTTTTCAGCATTAGTGTTGTTGCGACAGCAGAGGCTTGTGGCGCACAACCCTTCTCTGCACCAATCATCATCACACCAATCATTATTGCCCCAGACTTAGATACCGATAATTAATACTTAACAATTGTAAATGATGGCAACCCCCCCTTAGAACCGCTAAAATTGGCGGTTCTTTTTTGTTACTTGAAATACCCTGTACAGAAAATAACACCCATTTACTAAAAATATGGATTATTTACAAAAAAGACTTGCATTTAATACTGCAATTGGTTATAATTACAAAAAGACCATTTTAACTAATAAAATATATAAAAATTAAATACTTGTTTCCCATTTCGGGAATTGTTTCATGCCACTCTAATAAACATTGGGTTGGCTACGATAAACTTGGATTGACTGCACTAAAATCCAAGAAATTCACACTCACACTAAAGTTTAATAAAATAACAGCCTATAAATAGGTTTTATTTTGATACTCATTTACAAGCTGGTTGGGGACTAACAATCTAAACAAATCTCTAAATACCCTATTCAAGCCCAAATTCCAAAAGTAATTAAAATAAATATAATCATTAGGAGGACATTATGAACACTATTGTCAAGAAAGAAACAGAAAAAACACTAAGAAATTATGCCAATCTGGTAGTCAAAATCGGAGCAAACGTCCAAAAAGGACAGTTTGTAGTAATCACCAGCAAGGTGGATTGTGCGTACTTTGCAAGAATGGTGCAAGAATCTGCATTTGATGCTGGGGCTTGTGATGTGGCAATCAACTGGCATGATGAAAAATCAGCCCGAACCAAGTTTTTGAGAGCAGATGATGAAGTTTTTGACGAATATCCAGAGTGGATGGTAGACCGCCATAAGCAATGGGATGAAAAGGGTGCAGTTTACATAAGTATCATTTCAAATGACCCAGATAATTTTAATGGTGTTGACCCAAGCCGTTTAAGGCGTTTTAGCAAGTTGGCAAACTCAAAAAACAAGGCTCATTCAGATTTAACTATGGCTAACAAGTTGCGTTGGACGCTTTGTGCTGTGCCATCTCCAGAATGGGCTAAGAAGGTGTTTCCAGAACTTACAGAAGATGAAGCAATGGAGCGTTTATGGGATTGTATCATAAAGGCTTCTAGGGCTGATGGTGATGACCCTGTGGGGGAATGGAAGAAGCATAGAGAAAGCTTTGTAGACCGTGTGAGATACCTTAATGAACAGCAATTTGACTTAATTCGTTTTACAAACAGCCTTGGTACGGATATAACCCTTGGTATGCCAAAAGACCATGTTTGGAAAGGTGGCGGGAGTTTCGATAAGGACGGTATACCTTTTAATCCTAATATCCCAACGGAAGAAATATTTTCAGCACCAGACCGTATGCGGGTTGATGGGCGTGTGGTTGCGTCTTTGCCTTTGGCGTATCAAGGTAAGTTGGTTGAGGGTATAGACTTGACCTTTGAAAACGGAAAGATTGTTGATTTTAAGGCGAGCAGTAACCAAGAAACACTTGCCAATATAATAGAGATGGATGAGGGTAGCGGTAGATTGGGTGAGGTTGCATTAGTTCCTAGCTCATCTCCTATAAATAAGATGAAAACGCTGTTTTATAATACACTTTATGATGAAAATGCTTCTTGCCACTTAGCCATAGGAAAAGCGTATCCTAACAGCATAAAAGGCGGGGCTGACCTTTCTAGTGAGGAATTGCTGAATAGGGGTATCAACACGTCTTTGATTCATGTTGACTTTATGTTTGGCACAGCGGATATGAAGGTTGTTGGCATTAGGGCGGATGGTAGTGAGGTTGTTATTATTGAGGGTGGGGAATATGTTTTTTGATAATTCTGAAACGCTCACTTGACAGCCCTAAAATCTAAGGCGATGTATTTTAAGTTAAATTTCTGCCACAAAACATAGCGAAAATGACCACCATTTCTTGGATTTGGATGGTCATTTTAGTATGGCGAAATAAGACCTACTTATTAGCCCGTGAGCTATGCAAAAATAAAAATCATTTCACAGGAGGAAATTTTTATGACCCATCAAAACAATATCAATAATGGCTATACACATATCAGAGAAGTCCCGACAAATTCAAGTCTAGAAATAACAAACCTAAGACCATTAAACTCAAGACCGTCAAATATAGCACCACACCCAACTGTAACACCACAAAGACCACAAATACCAACACCACAGCCAGACCCACAATCAACCTCGAACACCGCAACACAAGCCGAGAACTTAATACCCACAGAAACCACCCTATCAGGAGTGACACCCGCTAAACCCGCCACCAAACCATCCACCCGCAAACGCTCACAACAAGTAATCCTTCGGGTAACGCCCATAGAAAAAGAAAATATCGACAAGAAAAAGTCCGCAACCAAGCACAAAAGCTATGCGGATTTTTTTATTGATACTATGTCTAGTAAGCGATATGTTACCGTTACTTCTCTTGATGCGGTCTTGACAGAGCTAAAGCATCAAGGTAACAACTTAAACCAACTGGCAACCGTTGCAAATGCTACAGGTTCTGTACATTTTGAAAATATCAATGCTACTTTGCGGGAGTATATCAGGGCATACCGCAATCTGGAGAAGTTGGCTAATGAGGTGCGTTATGGTAATGTTTAGGGGGTATGATGTAGCGACATTTAAGGTGGTGTGTTATGGTGGCGTTTAGAGAATGTGCCATAACGTCATTTGCGACAACGTTCAAGAAATTTGGTGTGTATGACATTGCAGAAGCATGGTATGTCGTGTATGACATTGGGGAGGTATGGTATGGCAATATTCAGCATCAAAGCACGAAAGAACGGCCCAAAGGCGGGTATTGACTACATAATCGACCCCAAGAAAGCCACTATCACCAGCACACAGTTTTTGGTGGATGACTTTGGCATTCGCTCGAATACCGCAGACAATCATGTAAATAACACAGCCCATGACAATCTAACCCACATTCACGCAAATCTTGCGGATAATCACGCAAATGTCACAACCAATAATAAAAAACTACCAGACAACCACAAAAACCTTAAAGTTGCCTATGATGAACACCCTAACAATAACATAGACATTGCAACCCATCACAGCAACCTTGCAGACAATCACAAAAAACTAGCAGACAACTACGCAAAGCAAATGAAATCCACAGCCCACCGCTTCGGTAAAAACAAAAAAGCTGGTGAGAGGACATACTACAGCATCATCATATCACCAAATCCCAATGATAATGCCACACCAGAACAATCCCACCAGTTAGCTAGGGAAATTGCAAGACGACTATTCCCGAAATATGAAGCTGTTATTGCTACCCATACCAATACAGATGATGTACATAGTCACATCATTCTGAATAGTGTCAACTTTGAGGATGGGAAGAAGTTACAAATATCAAGAAGCAAGAATGGCTTTGAGAAACACCATGGTTCGTATGGTTGGTATAAAGACCAAGTGCAGGATATAGCCGAGGAATTAGGACTTACCCCCACAGATTGGCGGGAGGACACTAGGACAAGACGCATTAAAGAGCGTGAGGGTGAGAAGTTAGGGTTAAAACCCGATTATTCCAGTCATTATGACCAACCCGACCACTACCGACAACCCGACCAGCACCAACCCTTACAGCCCACCCAGCCAAGCCATCACACCGAAAGAACTCATTCTACTCAACAAAACCAACCCGACCTTTCCAACCATCATAGTCAGTATCATCAACTGGACTATAGCTACCAGAATGGTCAAAATAATCAGCGAAACCAGCATTGCCAAAACAACCCCAAAATCCAACATCACAAGCGTAACCAACACACCCATCAAGAACAAGGCATAAAACTCCGTGCTGATGATACAGGGGTTGATTGGGGCGAATTATCATGGAAAGAAAACCTACGCCGTTGGATAGATGTAGCCAAGGAACAAACCGCAAGCCGTTCGGAGTTTGAAGCCTATCTCAAAGATAATGCTGGCATAACAATGCCTAGAAACACAGCGAAGACCGTGAGTTTTAAGCATCCATACCAAACGAAAAACGACACAAACAAAGCGAACTCCACAAATAACACAAACACAAAAAGTACCACAAATACCAATAACACCACAACCACAACCATCAGGGGCAACAAACTAGGCGACAACTACACCGCACAGGCAATAGACACCGCCCTAAAAATAACAGCCAAAAGGAGAAAATTCAACCATGAATATGAAACTACCAAACAAGCAAGAAACACCGCCACAAACCGCATCAACACCCCAGACCATACAGCACAAGATAATATTGGACGACTTGTCCATGAGAGTGCTAGAAACCTTAGAGAAGAACAGATTGCAAGACAGCGAAAACTTCGAGAACAGGCTAAACGAGATGCAGAAGCTACTCGCAGAGATGCAGAAGCAAAACAACAACCAAAACATCAACCTAAACAACAAAATTCGCCAATTACAGAGCCAAAACCACCTATTCAGCCAGACCGTGGCTGGGGTATTGGCAGATAGTGTGTCAGCTATAGAAGCGAATATCACACACCATGCCCAAAACACCATAGATACAGTAAGAGTAGATATGTTGACCGAAAACAAGAAAATCTTCAAAGACAATCAAAAAGCCTTTGAAGAAAGCCGAAAATCCCTCACCGAAAACCATGAACAAGTTAAAAAAGAACAATCCAATTACCTAAAAACAATAAAAACCCACCACACCGAAATATCCAAGAAGATGAAAGATTATTCTGTGGGTATTTCGTTATCAGGGTGGCTACTTGTCGCATTGGTTATCGCTATGATGGTGGCTGTTGCCACGACTAATCTTTGGAATGTGATTATAGCCCTACATTGGGGATGGTGGATTTTGATAATCATTGCTTTGGTTGGGGTTACTTGGTTGATTGTTTATTGTGTGAGGAATGAATAATCGGAAGCAACAATTCTTTATCCTTTAGCTATTTGGCACACGACCGTGTAATACTGGTGTTCTGCTATACAATGGACGGTTGTATGGTTTACCTACTTGACAAGATAATTTCTGGCTGTATAATTATATAAAGAATAAACACATTTTTTGTAACATTCTGTAAACGCTTTGTTTTATAACATTGAGGTGATAAAATGGCCATGTTTCATATAGGCACGCTTATTAAGGAGCAACGAACGGGCAGGGGCGCCACCCTTGACCAGCTATGCAAAGGTATTTGCCACCGTACAACCTTGATGCGGATTGAGGTCGGCGAACGCACACCTAACAATTTCGTTTTGGCGAAATTGTTAGAACGTCTAGGTTTTCATGCAGAAAGGTTTTATTTTAGCGGTCAAAGCGAAATAGAACTTCGCTTTTTTAATCTTTACTACGAGATAGAGGGTTGCATCATGGTAGGCGAACTTGCTGATGTCGCTACCAAAGTCTTCAAACTGGAGCAACTTCATCAAGAGATGAATCGAAGTGAAACGGAAAGCAAAATACGCCAACAAATGATTATGGTTATGAAATGTGCATTAGCCCAAAAGGAGAAAGAAGAAGCGTCCAAACGTATTGAGGACGCCAAAAATGCACTTGGATTGACATTAGGTTCATTTAATGAAGTTGATGTATCTAAGCTGATGATTTCGTATGATGAAATTTCGCTACTCAATATGCTGGCGGCGGCATATGGCGAAAACGGCGAAACGGATAGAGAAATAAATCTACTCTACCGAACAAAAGAAAGTATGGATAAATATCACATCGACGAATACGAAAAGTCGAGAGGGTACATATTGACACTTTTTAACTTGTCAACTGTTTTGGGATTTGCAGGGCGACACGAGGAATCTTTGGAAATAACTAATATTGCAATCAAATATTGTGTGATACACAGAAGACTCAACCTTCTCCCTGCCCTAAAATTTAACAAGGCTTGTTCATTACACTTTTTAGGTAGTGACGAAAACTATAGACGATTAGCCATCGAAGCCGTATACTCACTAAGAAATAACGAGCAGTATACAAGTGCAGCCAAGCGTAAAGAGTTCGCCGAAAGGGAAATGGGAATCGTATTCCCGTTTTGGTAATCATCGGGGTAACCTGCATTTTAGCTAGCAGTAGGTTTACTTATCAATAGGCTCTCTATCAATATATCGTGAACACCTTGCTTGTGATACCACCTCTTTGCACTCCTGTGACACTTCACAACACTTCGTTTCATTTGCAAAAATTTGCTTGCCTTGCACAGGTATAGACACCATGACGAGTAGGGTTAAAATTACAACGACTTTATGGCACTTGGTATTCGTTTTTGGGTTTTGAAAAAACTTCATAACAAATTCATCCTCTCTATAGAAAATACAGAATAACTCATATTTACCATGATTGTAACACGACCTTCCATTTTGTCAAGGTAGCATTTTAGGCAACAAGACACGAAGCTTGTTGCCTAAAATGCTACCTTGTTTTTTTCGACAGGAAGTGATATATTAAAAGCGGAAATACAATTGTCAGCCAATTATTGGCACTCTAAGGACAAGAAAGGAGGGTTAACGATGAGAATTTCAAATTTCAAAGCAGAAACAGTACGCACAGTAGTTTCGAGAGTGGCGGGTAGATGCAAAGTTGGAGATTGTGCGCAGCGAGCTGAGCAGATGTGCCTTCGCTAAGTAGATTTAGTATGTAGTGTGGCAGCACTCACTAAAAATGATGTACATATTTATATGTAGACATAGTGATGTGCTGCCCTACTACAAAAATAGAGGAGGGAAGCTTCATGGCTAGCTTTTGGATTAATTTGACAGATAATTGTAATCTCAATTGCTCCTATTGTTATCAAAAAGTGCGTAAGTACGGCAATATGACTTTGGAAACGGCAGGTCAGGTTGTGTCAATGATAAAAGAGCGGTGTAAGGTGGTCGGTGCTGAAACATTAAAGCTTACTTTTTTTGGAGGGGAACCTCTATTAAATTTTGATGCCCTTAAATACATCGTCGATTCTTTTTCGGACTTTGAGTTTCCAGCAACTTTCCTAATGACTTCAAACTTCTCGCTGGCTTCTGATGAAATCATAAATTTTCTTGTCAAACACGACTTTGGTATGATGATTAGTATTGATGGGGACGAAGATACGCAAGAACTCAATCGTTCATCAGCCGACAAAACTAAGAAACACAATACTTTTTCTTCACTCATTAATGCTATAAACAAATTGAATAAACTTGAGTATGGCGAAAATTTTCGTCTCGCAAAGGTTATCGCTTCAAACAGTGCCGCCAACCTGAAAAAAGACATAATATTTTTGAGCGAGCTTCACAAAGATATTGTTATTAATTTTGATAATAACGTCTATACAGATTGGGAAATAACACCTGAGGACGAGAGGGTTCTGAGAGAAGAACTTAAAAAGGCTTTCGAATGGTATCTAAATGATGGACGGACAAAAGGAGTACGTGTTGATTTTTTTGAAGCCTGCTTAGAAAATGTTGCTAATATGTTTATGTGCGGAAGTAGCACGAACTTGTCTAGTTGTTTGGGGATTGATAGTATCATGCCAACGTTTAGTCCAGACGGTGCCATTCATGCGTGTCATCTTTTGTTTGAGATGTTCGAAAACGAAGAAGGTCAAAAGACCACTGAAGAACTTATACATTTGTTGGAGCATAGTGAAGATTATGGAAAATTGAAAAATGAGCAACTTGCTGAAACGTTTAACGGGAGATTTAAGGCTGATACGTGTATTGCGTGTAGATATTTTCACTACTGTCGCTACGACTTTATAGATGATTGGGCTTCGGTCTGTTTTTATCGCCTGTACGGAGTTAATACAGGTATTGGTCACAGGAAATCAAATTTTACTTCATCTTTCTGTATCAATAGATTTATGAATGACTATATTTTTGAAGCCATCAATAATGGGGAGGTGGATATAAATGCTTTACTACAGCAATGATATAACTGCAAACATTGCACTAGACAACTTCATAAAGACGCAACTTAATAAAGATTCAATAATCAAAAACAACTTTGTTTATACAGATGTAACTGAGAAATGTATTGTTGATGCCGTGTCATACCTTAAAGATTACAACGATTATCTTTATTATCTATTGAACGATTTGACTGGTGTTTTCTTTAACTATGACATCTCACTAACAACATTTGATACTAGCCAAGATTTAGATTTGTCAACATTAAAACGATTTTCTTATGTAAAAGAGGGCTTTTTTTCTAAAGGAAATTGTGTGACGCTGTATTTCTCTTCTGACCACATATCAAATCCTTTGGATGTGCTTTATTCATTAAACAATATGCTAACATTGTCCTTTGAATATTTCGATGTAGTTATGGACTACCTGTTATTCGAGGACAAGATTGTATACTATATGCTATTTAGGTACAGCCTTTTATTGGAACCCAATTTAAGCGAAATTATGAAAATTAAAGACCTTATAAATGATTCTTTCGAATTGACTCATTGCAAAGACAAGGACAACATTTTTCCAATCATGCAAGTGAAATTTGAGAACGAACATATGTCTAGTTTCCCTGTTTTGAAAGTAGGAGACAGGCTTCTGTTCGAAGGCGTATCGCTACAATATCCATTATATCCTACATCGGACTGTAATTAATGTGAATAGAGTTATTTTATAACTTATTCTTAAAAACGTAGAGGTAGCCAAGGAGGTGCGAACATGAAAGACATCACCAAAATAATGCTTGGCAGTGTCGGAACGAAAGTCATGCTTATATTTTATGCCTTGCTATCAGTTGGTTCTGGGTTTTTAATTATACAAGGTAACGAAATGTTGAGAGGGGTTTTTGACAATTATTTACTAACACAAGTGTACGGTGTGTTCGGCTTCCGATTGGCGACCACCACTTCTGTGTTTCTGCTTATTTTTGGGGTACATATTTTGAGTGAGTTTCTTTTGCAACGCTTTACATGGGACGGACAAGCTCGCTTGGCAGAACATTATATGAGGGGGTTATTGCGTAGTAAATTTAGCTTTTTCACGAAGGAAGAACCTCCCAAGATTTGGAGTGACTTGACCACGGCAACACAAGGTACAGCACATCTTTATCAATCATTAGTTTCGACTTTCGATACATTTGTCAGGTTTGTTTTTTATGGAATTGTAGTGTTTAGCGTGGATTTTTACGCCGGTCTTTTTACATTGGTTGCATTACCCATATATTTTTTAGCTAACTGGGGTGCGCATAAAAGGTTTTATCCTATTCAAGAAAGAAGGATGAAGGCTATGGGTGAGTTGAGTGTGGCCGCTAACGAATCTTTCACGGACGTCGCCAATGTAAAGGCAAAAAATTCATATGACTTTTTTGTAGGACGTATCAACAAATCACAGCAAGTCACCTCTCGGTTGATGTGTAATTTTAATGTTTTGTATGCGTACATAAGCAATATATCGAATCTCGTCAGCATTATTGCCCCGCTTTTGATATTGTTTGGTGCCATGCAGTTTTCTGACACGCTGACTCTTGATGCTGGCGTTGTTCTGGTGCTTTACATAAATATCCCACTACTTTTGAGCAGTTTCCAAGGTTTTCACAATTTATATATAAATTACAAATCTAGAAAGCCTTTAGTCGAAAAACTTAAAAGCTTTGCGGACATCCCCGCAGAGCAAAGTGGAAGTACGACAATAAATACTTTTGAAAGTTTAAGCACATATGGTGTAAAAGTCAATTTTGAAGGTGAACGCAACGTCACCGTCCCCGATTTTACCATAGTAAAAGGTGAAAAGGTAATGTTTTCTGGGGAGAGTGGTGTAGGAAAGTCTACCATCTTTAATATAGTGATTGGATTGATTGAAGATTACGAAGGGGATATAACTATAAACGGCGTGAACCTGCGTGAAATCGACAAGGATTCACTTCGTGAAGTATTCGGTATAGCTTTCCAATCTGTAAATGTTATGACCCTCACATTGAAGGAAAACATTTTATTGGGAATAGAAAGTGATGACATTAACGAAATTATAAAACTTACAAACCTAAAAACCCAATTAGAAAGCAAATCAGAGCAAACCCTTAATAGTAAGGTGCTGTCGGGTGGGGAAAAATCCCGCCTTGGACTTGCCCAAATGCTGATTAGAAATCCCGAGGTCATATTTATTGACGAAACATTTTCCAGTCTGGATGAGGAGATGGAAAAACAGATAATCACAGGAGTGTTTGAAAAATACACCGACAAGACCATTATCTGCATTAACCATCGCAGCGGAAGTCGTGCCTTTTTTGAAAGAGTAATTGAGTTCAATTAAAGATGCAATAGAGCAATACTCAAAAACCGTTTTTGAGTATTGCTCTATTTTGTTTTACACCACTTATTATGGAAAGGCAATTTCTTCAAGAGTTTCGAAATACTCTACGCAATTTACCCACTTACAAACACCCTGTTACGTAGGTTGTTTGTAAAAACTCTTGTCTATATTAAATGCTTTTTTCACCAACCAAACATTTTTAGAAGTTTTCAAAATTACACCTTGACAAAAGCATCCTAAGTCGGAGCTTTACGCAAGCACCGCAGAGTATTTGCGAGATAAAGGATATGTGGTTAAGGTATTCAACCTAATATCCCCTGAAAACTCCGATAGTTGGAATTGCTTGCGGGAGATTGAAGGTGACAATCAGGAGCTTATGGCGCAGATATTTTGTGATGTAGTTATCCGAAATACTCTGCTTAACGGCAAGATGGATCCATTCTGGGACACAGGTTCCATTTCTCTACTCAAAGCCCTGTGTTTGTATGTGGTGCAGATATATCCAGAAGAAGATAGAAACATTGGCGAGGTTTACAAGTTACTTGAGAATGTAGCTTCTACCAACGGTGGTAGTGGTTTGGGCATGAGTCTAGGGAGTAGTGGCGGTAGTGGTCTAAAAGCTGCATTTTCTGCCCTACCCTTTGGACATTCCGCTAAAGCCCCGTTTAACATCTTCCAGCAAGCTAGTGATAATGTACAATCAGGCATCATCATAGGTCTTGCCAACCGCATCCAAGTGTTTCAAATAGAAGCCTTACGAGCAATTACAAGCCATAGTGACGGCATAGACTTAACCCTGCCAGGCAAACAAAAATGTGCATATTTTTGTATCACAAGCGACCAAGACTCAACATTTGACTTCTTGAGTTCGCTATTTTTGTCCTTTTTGTTTATTAAGTTGGTAAGGTTTGCAGATGGTCAACCTAACCAATCTTTACCTGTACCTGTTCACCTACTGGCAGACGAACTGGCCAACATAGGTGTCATACCTGACCTAACCAAGAAAATCTCCACAGTACGCAGTCGCAAAATCAGCATGAGTGTGATATTCCAAAATATTGCACAAATGCAGAACCGATACCCCGATAATGCTTGGCTTGAGATAATCGGGAATTGTGATACCCAGTTATTTTTAGGTTGTACCGATGAGTTAACTGCTAAATTCATCTCCGACCGAACAGGTGAGGTGACAATCGGTGTGGAAAGTACCGCTAAGGAAATACGTTCAATACGATTAAGCAACTATGTGCCTTCACACAGGGAAGTCACATCCATAGGGAAGCGAAAGCTATTAACTCCCGACGAGGTACTTAGATTACCCCGTGATGATGCTCTCGTGATATTTCGTGGGCAAAAGGTGTTGAAGGTTAGAAAGTTTGACTATACCAAGCACCCAGAAGCCAGGAAGTTGCGGGACTGTAATGCTAGGGATTATGTTCCTAACTGGCGGGTGGCAAATGTAGATGATGAGAGTTCAGGTGGGTGTAACCACATCGCAAAAGTGGGTACGATTGGTCACGAACAACGACAGAAGGATACTTGCAATCTAGAGGTCAGTAACATTTGTATGTACGATATGAATGGCGCGGTTGTTGCGGATGACGCAAACGGAGCAAATGATAAAAATGGTGTAAATGTCAGCAACACAAGCGATACTGATTTAACATCCTACGTAATACCTGTGGCAAAAGCGATTAGAGTTGCAAAGTCCGCCGAGTCCACCAAAGGAGTTATTTCCGCCAAGTCAGTAAAGCCGATAAAGTCAGTAAACCTCATTAAGACTAGTAAGTCTGACGAGTCCGATAGAGACACCGAGTTTTCCGAAACCATCGAACCTATCAAAGCTACCAAACGTGGCAGAGCTACCAATAAAGCCGAAACACCAATCCAAATATCCCTATCAGATCCAGCAATCACAATACCTTTGAGTGTTACGAAAACAGGCAAACATACTCAGTTGTCCTTGTCCGAATTGTCTGCCGCATCTACTACTACGACCAGATTTGTGGATGCACCTAAATCGCTTGCAATCAAACCCCTTTCAGATGTTGGCGGCTCATCTTCCCTGACACCCCCACCAACAGCAGTAGTAGTACCACCATCATCATCAATACTGCCACCACTACCTTCCACACGAACAAATGTGCCTGCAAACTCACCCAAAGCATCTGCCTTAAAAGACAATAACGAAGCCTTCAAGCAGATTCGTGTTGAGGATTTACTGGCAGATTTGTAGTATGTAGTGGATTGACTTACGAAAAGTATCAAGAAAATAACCAAAAAATAATTTTTAAGAAAGGAAAATTCGCATGGGAAATAAATGTTCGGTTACACGCAAACGAGCCAAACACATTTATGACGAGCGATCGTGTGAGCTGAAAGGACGCAATAGTGCTAAGTTCGGTGTTCTGAATCACAATCACAATAATAATAAATTTTGGTCTATTCCTGGTGGATGTCATGCACCTAAGAATAGGTCGTTTTTTATACCCAAGAAGCGGTGTGTAGTTCGCCGCAAACCAAAACAAAAACGGAGGTAATTGCTTATGGCGAAGAAGAAAGTTGAGGTAATTTCGGAAGCTAAAGTGACCACGGAGTTTGAAGTGGCTTCGGAAATTGAAAATCTGGTATCAAATGAAGGCCTGGATCTAAATGAAAACGGGGACTCGGGTGAAGATTTGGAGCTAAACGGAAATTTGTACTTAAATGAAAATTTGGAATCAAGCCAAAACATAGAAGGAGTGAACGGAATGATGGGAATGGACTTTATGACGAGTGACTATATGATAGATGATACAGACTCAGGAATGGAATCGGGCGATATGACCGTGGAAGTGTTTGACGATGCGGATTTTGCTGATGATACGAGTGATGTAGGCAACTCGAATAATAATCCAGATGATGACGATTATACAGGTTTGGCAGATGATGTTTCAACAGATGCCCTTACAGATTTGACCTCTATAGAGGACACATCCGCCCCCAAAGAACTCGCCCCAGCACCAAAAACAAGGAAATCTAGGACGAAAGCTACGACCTCAGCAACAAGCCAAGAAGTCGTTGTTGATGATAAGGAGCAGGCGGGACAAGCATCTACTGATGGTATTGCAGACCACGAACTCACCAATGACACCAATGCAGATGCAGAGCAAACCGACCCCGACCCTAACCACACCCTACCAATCGAACCCAACCAAGCCCCAACAGTCCCACCCATCGGGGATGACCCTACTATTACCCAGGATACTCCAGACCATACCACGGACAACCAATCCAATACAATCCATGACAGCCCCACCCATATCGAAACCGACAATCCCTCCGACCCCAACACTACCCGCACTTCTGGTTTAGACACCACCAACGATTCTTCCTCTAGCCCCACCCCACCCCCAGCACAATCCCGTCCCCAACCGACACCTCAACCACGACCTCCACAAGCCTCTGTGCTAACCTTGGAAGTGGGTGGCGAGATAGTCACCCAAAGAGACAAAGAAGATGCCATCTGGCATGAAATCAAAAACTCCCAAGTCAGCGGCTCTCATTTAACGGGAACATTAGGTAAAGTTGAACATTTGGAAAATGGCAACATTATTGCCATCATTGATTATAGGGGCCAGCGCATTGCCATCCCTCTCAAAGAAATGATGATTGTACTCAACAGACCAGAAGAACAGAGTGATGCCGTATACAACGAGCGTGTTTCTCGCATCCTCAACCGCATGATGGGTGCGGAAATCGACTTTATTGTGCGAGGTATAACGGGTTCTGGCGAGGAGCGTGCCGCTGTTGCGAGCCGTAAGGCTGCTATGCTTCGTTTGCGTCGACGCTACTACTTAATTAACACAGTAAACGGTAAACCTCAAGTCTATCCCGACCGCATTGTGGAAGCTCGTGTTATTGCCGTTAGCCAAACGGTCATCCGTGTGGAAGTTTTTGGCGTCGAAACATCAATCCGCAGTCAGGATTTAAGCTGGGGGTATGTGGGTGATGTAAGGGATTTATACTTTGTAGGTGATACAGTTCAAGTGCGTGTTGTGCGTGTGGATGGCGATGCTCCAGAAAATCTTAGTGTTAGAGCAAATATAAAATCCTTAACCATTGACAACACCCGTGAAAAACTGATGGCTCTAAAGCCCCAAACCAATTGCATGGGTACGGTTACTGATGTTCGCCAAGGGGTCATTTTTCTATCTCTGGTTGATGGTGTGAGAGCTATATCCCATAAATCCTTTGACCACCGCAGAGTTGGTCGTGGAGACCATGTTTTGTTTGTTGTGACTAAGATTGATGAGGATACTGGAACTGCTCTTGGCATTGTTTCCCGTATTGTTAAGCGGAATATTTGATCGGGAGGGAGTTGGAGTAAGTAATGGAAAATAAGTTTTTGTCAGTAACGTTGGCGATGCCATTGATGACGACAACACCATCTAAATCGGTCCAAGTGGGTCGACAAATCGGGTCGCTTGGACCGTCGATTCATACAATATCTTGCAAACCAATAATGTCAGTGATACTACTGACATTATTGGTGCTGGCGACTATAACATTTGTGGGGTGTTCTGGTGGTAATCCCATTAGCGATGCCACTCTGTTAGGGATTGATGTGCATATCAGAGAAGGTCAAGAACCGCAGGAACTCAACCCCAGTGATTTATTGTCCGTTCACTTCATAGATGTGGGTGAAGGCGATGCTATTCTGGTTGTACAGGGCAACTATGCCATGCTAGTTGATGGTGGCCCTACCGAGATGGGTACGACCGTATTTTCATACCTTCGCGAGCAGGGTGTAACCACCCTTGAATATGTGGTGGCAACCCACCCTTTTACCGACCATGTGGGCGGGCTTCCTGATATACTGCGACGTATCACCATCAGAAATGTTCTCCTGCCAATGGTCTACCACGATACCCCCGCCTACAACAACTTCTTGTTCGCTGTAGAGGATTCTGGCGCAACTGTGACAATACCATTTGCAGGCGACACATTTACCATTGGAGATGCAGACATAACCATCTTATCCCCAAACCCCACAGATACTTGGGATAATCGTGCCAACTACTCAATCGTTATGAGGATAGAGTTTGGTTCAACCAGCTTTTTGCTAATGGGTGATGCTATGCGTGAGGTGGAGAGTAACTTGTTAGACAGCACAGTGCAATTATTAGCAGATGTGCTAAAGGTTGCCCGACACGGTGCTTCGTCAGCAACCACCAGTGGCTTTCTTGATGCAGTAAGTCCGTCAATAGCCGTCATATCAGCAGGTGAGAGTAACAGCTTCCTATCCCAAGATACTTTGAGAAGGTTGTCAAATGCTGGTGTCCATACCTTTAGGACGGATTTGAGCGGGAATATTGTGATTACGAGTGATGGCACTACACTAGGAGTGGTATTGGAGCGATAGTCTTGGAACAATTATCGCCCTGTCGCTGTATACAGCTTGCAGCTACTGATACTGATTCCAGATTAAAACCATGAAAGCGAGGCGGAAAATCGCTATGGTTCACGGCGTTTTTCGCCGAAGCCTTTCATGGATTTTAATCGGAATCAGTATGACACAATGAGTCAAAGAAATGAACTTTCAACCAACAGCACACCTAAGTCAAAAGAGCGACTCTAGACTTTACTCAAGATAGATGCCCAACACCGTGACACTTATTAATCCCATAACTGCCCCTAACTCACAAAAAGAGAGGAGAAAACACTATGACCAAAATATATGCAGAAATGCTTTGGAATCTCAAAAAACACTTTGACAGGTGTTTTGACGAGTACATGGATGGAGTTTTGAAGTTAGACAAGCAAGCCATAATTGACACTTCCAGCGAGATTGCTGCCGTAAAGGAAGTTCATTGTGAAATGACATTTTGGCTGGTTATGTCCATGAGTAGCGGTACCAAATGGCCAAACGAATTGATTAAGCAACCCATCGAGGAACAGGATGTTATTCATCTGCTGTACCTTGAGAATCCCTTAAAAATGCTTGCGGATAAATTTTGGGTTTACACCGTTGGTAACAAGGCTGATTTTCAGGAGTTTTACTCAGAAGTTATCTTAAAGGTCCCAACCGAAAAAGAGGTCGGAGATACAAGTAGTGACGGAAATGCATGTTTAAGCGAAGTCGGAAACAAAAGCGTAAATGCTAGTAGGGGCGAGGGCAAGTGTAAGAGCGAAAGCGAGGGGTGTTCTTTATGTGTAAAAAGGAAGTAGATGCCTCAGAGAGCAATCATGTAAACTGCAATCCCCAAAGTATGCATCCCAACACCTGCTCCACTACATCTAATGACACTTGCATCACAATACACACATCTGCTTGCGATACCAACATAGCCACCCACCCCATAACCCCAAAGCCGATATTCAAAAGGCTTTTAACATTGTTTGGAGGTGGTGTGGGTTGTTCACTTGTAGGCATTGTGGTGTATGCGGGTACAGGGGATTTGGTAACGATGATTTTATCAGCAATCTTAGGCGTGTCCTTTGTTACCAAAGGCTTTATGCTTAGAAACAAAATCCGCAAGGGTTTGATTTTTGATGTTTCTGGCGTATGCGTTGGTATCGCCCCTAAGTTTTTCGGCAGATATAGGCGCATTGAGCTTCTTAATGTTGACACAGGGGGCAGTGCCTACTTTATTTTACCAAAGAAAATCACATTCAAGATTGGTCATGTCTATACCTGTTACCTCGATACCCCAATAAATGTCTCAGCTTCAGTTATTGCAGGGGACAGCAAAGGGTGCGGTAATTCCAATGACATCATTTATGGTGACAATGACCATGAAGGCAAAAGCGACCTAAACAGTCATTCTGACACTAATAACGGCATCAGTAGTGCGACCAACAACAACGGCTACGGGAGCAATTCACCCAAAAGTCGTTTTTTTAATTACGGCATGGACTTGCCAACCAATGGCTTTTTAGGATTTGAGGATTTTGGAGTTTATCAAGAAAAACCTCTAACTTCAAGCCTAACTGCCACCGAAGTAGTCACGGCTTCTGATAAATCACCTCACGACCAAGATGTTGTGGGGGACAAATAAAATTTGGAGGACACAAAACCGCTCCACAGCATCTGCTGATAGTATAGGGCTATCAATACAAAACTAAACGAAAGGTAAGTGTAGTGAAACCCTATGTTTTCATTATACAAGGATACATTATGAATCAAGAAAACGCCTTAAGAAGCAAGTTTTTAATGAATGAATTATTAATAAGCAAACCATCAACAAACAGGTCGTCACCGAGTCGAATGTCAAACCTCGTCACAAAGCTTGTCTTGGCTTTTGTTCTGACAATAATGCTGACACTATGTTTGCAGATGATTGTTTTTGCCAATGAAGGTAATCCAATCCTAACTATCGACACATCTTTGAATGTGCAGGCTGGGCAACGTGGCTCGGAAGGTACGGGGTACAACGATGACATACACAATCATCCAGCCCAAACCGAAGAAATCCCGTGGGTTTGGCATCCCATTAGTGTTACCCACGAAACAATGGGCGGGTTCAATGCCATACGTAGAACATATGCCCTGCCCTCTTATATCAACCCTGCCGTTATCTCCACTGGGGACATTCATATGCTAGGTCAGACATTCACTTTTGCATACATGACACAGCAACCAACCTCTAGCGAACACTTTAGGGAAATACGAGAAGTCGTCACCATCGAAACCCGCACCCGTGACCTTGGAGAGATATTGTCTAATCTCGAACAGGAGATTTGGTTTGAAAGGGACGGCTTTGCTGGTACATTGACATTGGATATTCACTCAATCACCAGTGCAGTATCAGGAACGACCCACCACACCAGCACAGCCACTAGACAACGCACTTTTCCATACCTATCCAGCCCAGATAACTTCCTTATACCCCGCACCATAGAGGATGGCGGCACTACGTTTCAACTAACAAATGTGGATTGGCGAACCAATAGCGTATCATCAATAGATGGTCACTCCTTTGCATCCAGTTATGCCGCCCACGCTACATACTCTGCCCAAGTAACTCAAACCCGTACCATAGGTTACACCACCACGGCAGAGTTTGTAGGGACAGTATTCAGAAATGCCCAAGGGATGACCATGTTTACTGCGGTGTTTTATGGTGACTTAATCCCAGAAATGTGGTTGAGTGGTTCGAGTGTTGGTGGTAGCGGGAGTGGTTTGGGAAACTGGGGTGGTTTCGACGCAGGTAATAATAACGATGGCGGTGGTTTTAATCATGGTGCGTCTGACGGCTCTTTTGCAAACTCTGATGGTGTCACCAATTCAAACTTTGACCCCAATTTCGACTCAGACTCAAATACGACTTCGGCTTCAACGCAAACAGGTGCACCTAATAACTTAGGTGGTGCAGATGGTAATACTGGTGATGCCAGCAGTGGCGGTGCGGATAATGGAGTTATGGTACTTACTATAATCGGTGTACTTATCTCTATTAGTGCAATTGGTGTAGGTGGCTTCATTCTAACAAAACGCTTTATAGGCTCTAGCGTCACCGTTTACAGCATCAATGGTCCACGGGAGATTATTAGAGCAGGCAAAGTGAAGATTGACCTTAAAAGCCCAGAACTCACTATAGCATTAAATGATACAGTTTCACGCTCCCCAGCCAAAACCGATAGATATATTATTCAGATTGCGAAAAAGACCACTTCAAAACTTGTCGGAAAGAGTTTACGGGTGCTTCTCCATGACAAAGAAGCTATCCATAAAGTACCCGAGCAGGCTCTGGACGCTCCCGTTTATGAGTTTGAGGTAAACTTTGCCGATGATGAGGATGAACTTGATGACCACGTTAATACCCCTATGGATTTGGGTCATTAACAAAGCGAAGTATTTTAGTGTAGTAACATCTACCGCCCTAGCGTCAAAAGCGAGTGGTCAGATGCCAACGCACAACAGCTCACCACCTGCAACTAACGGTCGACAATGTTTTTTCTTTGATTTTTTTGGACAAACACATTCGGCTTACGACTGTCGACACCTGTGTTTGTCAACCGATTTTAGTTTAGCAGAAACAGTCGACACCCGAAATATGCAACGCATAGTCACAAAATCTTTGGCTTAGATATCAAATTTAGAATATTTGGAGGTACTCATTTATGGTATTCAAAAAACAATCAAATGCAACAGCTGTACTGGCAAGATTGGTGAAAGATGCTTTCGCCCTTGCGACAATCGCCCTTATCACCCTAATAACCCCAACAACTGCCCATGCAGACAACACTGCCACCCACACCAATCACTTCACCAATCCCAACTGGCAGAACATGAACCACACGGAAAACTGGAACTGGCAACATAACTGGGCATATCACCCACCCCAATACCAATTCCAATCAACCTTTCCTGTTGACCAATGGGGACGACCCACTTCATCCAATATAGCCGCCCAAAATACCCCAAACATACGCAGGGACAGACACGCTGCATTTTTGCCCCCTGGTCACGGGACTGTTACTGGATTTTTTAGTGGGGAGTTTCCAACGGGGCAGGTAAACCCATTCGCCCCTAGGTACAACAATAATCCCGATGCCAGTCATGCCGTGATTATAGCGGGTTCGCCTTTTGCACTTCTTCCTAGTGAAACTGGTGTAAATGTGCAATCTCAAGCATCTCATTCTGGAGGGTTTCTTGCGAATACCAGTATGGTGCAGGGCGGTTTAGGGAGCGACAATGTCAACAACCCAGCCAGCAACCATACCCCATCACCCTCGTGGATAAACCCTACCAACCAAACCCCAATATCACCCAATCAAGTAACCAGCAATGCCCACAATGCAAGTGCCGACCAAAGTGGCTTTTCTGTGACTCACAGACCCATGCAACCCCCGCAAACCAATCAATCACCAACTCAATCCACGACCCAATCCACCAACCAAGCTTCATCACGGCAAACAACCCAAAGCAACCGCATAACCACAGTGACCCCGTTCAGTAATGGCACAATAGGCAGAATAACCTTCCCGACCCTTAACAATCGTGTCGCATATGTACGAACAGGGCTAGCACTTCCTACCTTAGACCATTATGTTGGACATTTCACAGGTACAAGCCAATGGGATGGGAATATATCCCTTGCAAGCCACAATCAAGGTCCAGGGAGTTTTTTCGCTGGCATTTGGAACATGAGGTACGGTGATAGAATTTACTATGAAACCACAATGGGTATGAGAGTATTCGAGATTGTGAGTATCCACCAGATATCCGAAAGCGACCTGTCGAACCTAGACCATAGCCATGAGAATATTTTGACCCTTGTAACCTGTGTTGCGGGACAACCTTCGCTTAGGTGGAGTGTTAGGGCTGTAGAGATAGCTTAGTTAAGCTTGAAAATCTTTTTTTCTGCAATTTTAACCCACCATTAGCTAAGCCATTCGCCACCTAAAAACAATGACCACTACACCAACATTCCACAAATCTTATGATTCATAGAAACGTCAGCACAATGAAATAGTGCATAGTGTTAGAATACGCAAGAAAAAAACGGCAACCACACAAAGCTCTGAACCGCCCCCTTCTCATGAGCTGTCTTTTGTTTTAACTATCCACATTTGAAGGTAGTGGTTCATACATCGTTGTGGTTGCTGTTTTTTTATTTATCTATATTCTAGTTTAATGCGAACAGGTTCTAACCAAAATGAACCACCCAGCGTCTTCATCAGAAACTTTAGTGTGCGAACGCTTTTGATGCATTATCCGCCCAAAACTGATAGAGTAACAAAAATCAACACGCAACAGGAATTTTCGGTTATTAATTCAACCCCAAAACCCTTCTCTAGTTTTTCGCAAACTTTTTATCGGCTCTTCACAAAAACCCCTTGACAAAATCCTTGCATAAGTATATTTTAGATAGATAGGATAGCAGTAAATCAACAAAACCATCCAAAGCTATCCAATTTTCAAAAAACAGGAGGAACACAAGATGAACAAATCCGAACTAATCTCCGCCATTGCGGACAAAACAGAAGTAACTAAGAAAAGTACAGAGGAAATCCTACAGGTTTTTGTAGATGTAATTACAGACGAACTCGCTAAAGGTGGTAAAGTCCAACTTGTAGGCTTCGGCACATTCGACGTGGCAGAGCGCGCCGCCAGAGAAGGCAGAAATCCTCAAACAGGCAAGCCCATGCCCATTCCTGCTTCGAAAGCACCGAGGTTTAAGGTGGGTAAAGGATTAAAAGATACCATTAATGTTAAGAAGTAAAGAAGTAGGTGAATATCTGGTGGTGAGGATGAAGTGTCATCCAAGTGTAACGAGCGTTTGCAATTACAACAATATCTCAATCCTTGCCTGCTGTAAGGTTTTTTGATTTGGAAGATTTTTGACATGAATACTCCGACACACCAACACTGTAATGCGGGATATTCCGATGTAAGAAGATATTGCCCCAATGAAAAATATTGCCCTAACTCAAAAATATAACACTCTTGAAGTTGCACTCGGGACAAATGCGACTTGGTTTAGGGGTTGAGCTTTCGTGGTTTGGGATGTCATATTGGATGCTGTTTGTCGACTCCTGAAGCACATTTGTCCACTCCCAAAGCAAATTAGTTATTGACAAATCTGGGATTATATGGTATTATGAGGTCATAAGCATTTCAGATTACAGAGCTTTATCAGATTGAACAATTGCAGGGCAGGCAAATCGCTGTTACCGCCAAGAATTGACGAGATAATAAGAAAATGAGAATGATGATCAATTACTGCCCTTCGGGATTTTTTGGGATGGTTCTCGTTTTTTGTTGTGACCCACCCCTGCTTGGTGGTATAATAGCCTATAGGATAAGGTGTACTGTAGCAGGCTTTCTGTGGAGAAATATAAAGTAGTCGATATGTTGGCTTATCAGTATAGGATAGAAGATGAGAATCAACCTCGTACATCGACGGGGTCGAGAATATGCGGACGTTACTTTTCTAATCAGATGCTTTCTAAACTGATGGCGATGTAATCAACGATGTCATGTCAAAGGCAAGTAAGCCGTCAGGTAATCAAAATCAAGCAAACGAACAACTAACCGAGTTAAAATCAGCGGGAACGGATTTATAGCCACAAAAGCGTGGTTTGTCCGTTCCCGCTTTTTTATTTTTTCTGAGAAGTTCATACACTTTAAGGATGCCGCTCCGAGATGCTTTTTCTTCGGAGTGACCTTAGTGCATTTGTGACAACCCAGAAACCAGCAGGAGGAGAAAGAGTTAAAAACTCAAGAAATGATAAGGAGGATTTACAATGTCAAACAAAGTGAACAAAGACATGGGCTTTAGTGCCTTCAACAACCAAGTAAACATCGAACTATTTAACGATGTTGTGGAATTCATAGCAGCAACGGCATCCGCCGACAACTCTATGACGATTTTAAGACACCTTAAAGCCACTAACCTATGGTACACCCAAACCCACGACGAAAATATTCGCCACAAATATGGATTTCGTTACTTCGGCGAACTACTGGAAAGGTACGAGGAGCGTTTTGGCTCTGATATTGCTGACATCCGTGCGATTGCACTGGCAATGGCTTATTCGAAAGATATGCTTTCAGACGATATGTTCGTGGGCAGACAAAAAGACGATTTTATTCGCAGGTTTACAAGACTTTCAGAAGCGAACCAGTCAACAGGCAAAGGGTTTGCGGTGTCATTAGAAACAGAAGTTGAAACCGAGGCCAAATTGGGTGGGGCTGCCAAATTTGAAGCAAAGTATCTTTCGGAAGTGCAGTCTGTGCCAAGAATAGCAAGTCCAGAAATTGGTTCAATAACAGCTACAAGTTCACAAATGAACCTAGGTATGTGTCTGGACATTCACATCGACACGCAATCTAACGGATGTTCAGGGGTTGGTACACTAGTTAGCACATCAACCGTTGTGGGGTCTGCACAAGCCACACCAGAAGAGGATGTGGCTGATGAAAAGGGGTTACGGATGTCTGCAACATCAGCAAATACTTCCGCAGAGTATTCAGAACCAACCTTAACGGCTTCTGGAAGGGATTTATACTTAACAGGTGCGTTATACCTTCTCGGTAAAGGTGAAAAGGACATCCAAGGACTCCTTAACCACCTCACCAAAGTAACATATTCAAAAACCGAGGAGCTAATCTTCGCCGTGTCGCTATTCGACAACTTCGAGGAAGCCTTTACAGTATTCAAATCACAACTCCTGAAACTGTTCGGGAAGGATAATAGCATCAAGATAGTTGGGGACTTGTGCAGCGGTGTAAGTGTCAACATAAACGACCAATTAAATAGTATTATGGGTAGCCATTTAATTGGCGTAACGGATAACGCCATAAATGAAGATGCAGCCATTAAACCATCCAATAACATCGGCATATACTGTTGGCTAATAAAAAATCTACGTAGAGACTCAGGTTCATGGATGAAATCCATGCGCACCAAAGACATGGTTTTATTCCGTGCTTTGGCAGAACTACCTGTATCTTTTGTGAAAGAAGGAAGCAGGCACCACACAACACTTCTAAACAATGGATACACTACGTATGACATTTTATTTCTGAACAGTATCCTAATAAGGTACAAAATAACAAATGACACACTGCACCCAGATTCCATAGTTGCCCACAAAATTGCTGTGCATACCTGCGAAACCTTCATCAATAGCGAAAACGCCCACACAAGGGATGTTTATGAGCATTTAGAGTGGCTTCTGAACAAGTATCATAACTTTACCATTAAAATAGGCGGAGATGAAGGGATCTATAAAGCCATTCAGAACACGATAAAACTTTCCAACCCACTAACTTTCCTTTGGCTGTATAGGATTGTACGCCCAAGGGATGTTCGCAACTATCACTGGATAAACAGGCTACCAGAAGCGGTCTTCGATTTTGACATCATAGATAAGAGGTGGGATGTGTTGAGTGCGGTGGCGACCGATAATTCTGATGATGAATCTGTTACAAGCTTCTCCGCTGATTGTTATCGCCATCTCTTTACCAACCATTTACTACGCAGAGGGCGCAAGTTCTCAAAAGACCAACTTGAAGAATATATTCAAAAATATAACGACCTCACGGGGTCGCCATATTTGAGTATATTTGAGAACGAGCATCTTCATGTCGGAGAACTCGTGTTCCCTTTAATGGTTGAAAAGGACATCTTCAATCTCGTAGATGCATTTGAAGCAAGTCGAGATAAATATATTCTAAGTAGAAATGCTGTAAGTGAAGCCACCTCAAAAGGTACTCAAAATAAAGATGGACCACCCGTGTTGTGCTACATTCTGGACTACGTTAAAAGTATACCGAGCAGACAGGCATTTGAATTTCTTCAACACCTCAGAAGTAAGTATAGCTTTGAGGTGATAAGAGAGTTGGTTGCTGCGAGGGGGTACAAGAGTGAAGACGACTTTTTTATGGATCCTTTCTATGTGCTTATCAGAAGAAATTACGGCAATAACGATACGTACCATATCAAGATTAAGAAGGATTTCTTGACGGATGAGGAGCATAGACAACTCTTTGAATGGTTGGATGAGTATATATTCACGTATAAATCCAATAAATACACTGATTTCACCGTGATTATGCTACTGGATGACTTCATCAACGACATCTATCCAAAAGAAGAATTGTTGCCAATATATCACTCCATTAAAAATCTCGACACAGTATTGATGAAACAACACGGCAACGCTAACCGTCTAAAAAACAAGTTTCTAACAGAAGTCGAGCTTCAAACTGAACGAGATGCAGATGAAGCTCGTGAGGCTGAACGGAGGCGATTGGCAAAAGAAGCGGAAATAAAAGGTTTTAGGGATGATATTCAGACCATATATAACGGCACATTTAAGTCAATCCATGATTTCCTAGAGAAATATAGATACAGAAATCAACGAGAGGTTGATATCGTAGCCATGGAGTATCTCATTCTTACCTTAACCGAGGCAGACTATAGCGTTTGCAGTGAGGATATTAGCTACTTCTTAATATCAGGAGCAAAGCTGCAAGAAAAAGGTGCAATCTCCTTCAATGATTTCAAGAGCTATATTTCTAAGATTAAGGAAGTTGTGGTGTCGGAGGATATTTCTTGCTCAGATAGCATTGATGACGTTGTCTGAGAGGCGGATACCAATTAGGTCGTGTCTTAAATATAGTTTTGTGGCATCGTATCGGTTGTGTCCAGATATTGTTGTATGAACATTAGCAACCTACAGCATTTGAAGAAATTGTTATCAAAGTATTCTTTCAGAAAAATATATAAAAACAAATGATTATGAGGAGGATTTATGCTAAAAACAAAAGAGCGTCTTGGCCTTGTTTTATCCTTAACCAAATATGGCTTGGATTTAGGTTTGGTGAAAGAGTTTAGCTCGGAAAGATTATTGAAGCTATGCCAAACACTCGAAGAAGAGCAAGCACCTAAATCTTGGTATTTAGGACAAATATCCATCCAAAAGGAACTGTTACAACATGAACGGTTCCTTTTATATTTGGATAAAGTGAATAACATAGAGCATCCCGACCCCAATCTTTTGGGTGAGTTTGTGAAGGTCATCCACGACCATGGTGAAAGTGCTTGTGATTATTCCATTGACCGATTCGCGAAGAGTGTTGTCGCAGTGACAGAGACAAGAATGACTGCTGATGTGTTTTACAACTTCCTGTCGTGCTTTAGCGGTTCGCATCCAAGTGAAGAGCATATACATATCATCATTGAAAATCTAAGCCACTACGGAAGTTCGTTATCTAAACCAGTTGCGGAGTTTCCAGATAAAGAAAAGACCCTGTTTGCAGAAAAGGCTCTGACATTAAGAAGTTTGATGCCAGAGTCTAAAGATATAAACAAAACCTTTGAGATGCTTGCCGAACAGGATGCCTTGCTGGACATTATCCGCTTTTTCTACGAAAATGAAGTAGGGGCTGACTTAACTATAGATAACTATAAGTCATTTAGCAAAAGCCCTGCGGAAACCCTAAAGAAACTGGAGGAGATAAAAACTCTGCTAGACGTTCACATTGGTTCACTCGGAATAAATATGTTCGTAAAATGTTGGCTGAGGAATAACTGCCCTAAATATGACCTTGATATGTTTATGCGTCGTATTAAGGAGTACACGGCAGATGCCCAAATCCAGGTTGGTCATTCACTCCAAGATGGAGATGATGGAGTTATATATAAAGATGAAAATACCCGCCAAAGTGAAACTGGATGCCAAGTAAAAACGACATCGGGCGAAGATGATAACGAGACAACTTTAGTAAGAAATGAACTTAAAGCTATTCTACATGGTCGTAGCTCATATATAAACTTCATCTACGGAGATCGCATCAGCACAATCCCTCTACAAGGACTACCCCACTACAAAGAAGATATTTTGATTTATGCCATTACCAATAAAAAGACCGCTTTTATACGGCTTGTTGAGGAAAACCCAGAACTCTTTTCTCTGTTGGGGCAAGATTCTATCTTATTTGAGCAGGAATTTTATACAAAGTATATCAACATCAATGCACTAAATACAAATAACCTTCGTGACTGTGTTTGGATGGTCAATCCTACGTATAGACGCATAATACCCAAACTTCAATTTGACAACCTTGAGGACAACAAAACATACACTTTCGAGGAAATCAAGATATTGTACGGACTTCCTGAGCAGTATTATAGGCTCTATGCAGGCTTAGACATATCCCGCATTGATGAGAAGCTGAAAGTATTCAGACAGATAACCAAGCGAAAGCTGTTGGCTAAAGTCTCCAATGATGACCACGTGACTAGGCTTGCGAAAAGGCTTTCACAAAAACCTCTGTCGGAATGGCACAAAGATAATTTTGCTCATATTTCAGGCATAAAAGCACAGGATGCAGTTCATTTACTTATCCATTGGGATGAGGTCAAGGGGTTGATAGCTCAAATGAAAGTCAAAGCCGATGCTTTATTGGTCATACGCAACGCCAATAATGCTTGTACATATCAATCTCTCGATGATATGAAAAGTGACTTAATTTCTGTTGATGTCGAATGGGGCAAGCTTGCGAAGAACATGAAGCTGTCAAATGACTTCTTGATCCGAAACAAAGACTGCATCGTGGATTTTCTCAATCAAAACGGTGCAGATATTGCCCATACCTATTTTTCTGGTCTTAAAACAGAGGGTCAAAAAGAGAGTTTTAAGCGGATCGTTAAGTCAGTTCTAATGGGTGAGTTTGCCTCATTAAAATACCATGGTGATGACCTTCGCAAGGAGCTTGAATACCCTGTTGTTGAAACTCAAAAGCTTGTGTGGATGGATAATTCCGCACTTAGTGGCAGGGATAGTGTTATTGCCAAAAATGCAAATAAGAAACTAGCAAAAGGTTCGGGCGATAGCTACCCAGTTGTTATTGGTGCTGGTGACATCGAAATAAGAGAGTGTGACGATTTCTACGGAACAATGCTTCTAGGGACTATGCCACAAAGAACTTGTCTATCTTATATTGACGGCAACGCAAAAGACTGTTTACTTTCGGGTTTTGACAGTAACAAAAAGATTCTGCAAGCCCACAAGGATGGAGAAGTTGTTGGGCGTGCACTTTTTAGGTTGACAAAGGGGAGATTTGATGCACCGCCAACCAAGATTGAAACATCGCTATCCTTTGTAGATCTGGACAAAGATAAAGAAACAAGTGTAGGCAACAGCAGTGGTGATGTTGGCACTTTTAGTAGGGATGGAGGTGGTAGGGATGGAGATGGCATCGCTACAGACGAATCAAGAGCAATGAGAAGAACCCAAGAGCGACTGATTATCTTCTTAGAGCGCCCATATACCGCAGGCGTGTGCGATAACACGGCGGAAGCAATCAAAGCCATGTATGTGGAGCTATTATCAAAAAAGGCTGAGGATATGGGGGCTATGTTGGTGTTGAGCAATTCCTATGAAGGAATCTCCAAGGACTTTGTAAGAACTTCATTTCATGTCTATATATCCAAATCTAAAGCAGGTGCCCAGTATCTCGATAGCCTTAATGGTTCTGCCTACATCTCGGATGAGGGCGGTTATAGGTCTAATGTGTTCTATATCCACAGGAATTCTTTGGAGTAACCAGTAGAGGCTACCCACTAAGTAAGGTGCATTTGCACATGACTGCTCATCTTATAGGCGGGTGAGCAGTCATGTGCAATGTACAAAAAAATCATAACCCAACCACACCGAAATGTTTCACATCTTTCGTTTGAGTTATTCAGGGTAGCAAACAGTCATGGCTATTCCATCTTTTTGGAGTCAGTTCAAACGAGTGGTCCGTGTGTGGCGTGGAGTATTCATCTAGTGCTACTAAATATAAAAGCCATGTGCCTAAAGCGAAAAAACTATTGAAAATCACACTCAAATATGGTATCATAAATATATAAGAGGAGAAGGTGCTGATATGGAGAAGAAAAAAGATATTGGACTCAAAAACGAAACCGAACCCAGAAAGGAACTAAACACCAGAGATTACTCCGTCAGAAACAGCAAAGACTCGCTTTTTCGGTACATATTTTCCGATAGCGATGCCCTTGAGGAAATTTACACATGGGTTTCTGGTAAAAACATAAGCCGAGATAATATTGAACCCATAATCCTCGATGAAAAGTTGCAACGCAGGAGCAGATTTAATGACACCGCTTTTATCACAAATGATGACAGACTAATTGTGTTTTTGGAACACCAAAGTACACTAAACATAACCGTTGCTTACCGTATGCTTGAATACTATGTCGATGTAATGAGAAGCCTAAAATTAAGCCGACCTAAAAATTTATCTCAATTGCCTATGGTGGAGATGTATGTAGCCTACAATGGCAAACAGGAACTAAAGGACGAGGAAAAGGTAGCCGTCATAAATCTGGGGGCTGTACAGATTAAAGTTGATGTGGTTGATGTTCGTTTTGAAGCATTACCCAAAGAGCGTACTGAGGATTCCGATAGCAGTCTTGCTGGTTATGCCTACTTCGTAAAGTTTTTTGAAGAGGGCAAGGCAAGTGGTAAAACAGCCTATGAATCCTACCATTACGCAATCAATGAATGTGCTGAAGCTGGATATTTAGCGGATATAGTTAACAATAAGGAGTTGATTGATATGTTTGGTGAACATTATAGTTATGATGACCAGATTTTTGATGAAGGAAGAGAGTATGTATTGCGCCAGGCCATAAAGAATGGTTCGCCCATACCTCTTTTAGAAACCCTTGCCGAGTATGCTGACATAAGCACAGAACGCCTATATCAAATTTTGGAAGAAATGAAAGGCAGCGTGTTGGTGTAGGTTTTAGCTCTATGCAACGACAAGGGGTTGATTGATATGTTTGGTGAACACTATAGTTATGACGACCAGATTTTTGATGAGGGTCGTGAAAAGGAACGCGATGAGATAATTATGAGAATGTGCGATAGTGGCTTTTCCGCTCGGAAAATTGCAGAGATTGTAGGTTTAACTACGGGCGAGGTTGAGGAGATAATTTCATCCAGCCTGCATTACGCATAGGAGTTTTCTGTATGTTTGGTGAACACTATAGTTATGATGACCAGATTTTTGATGAAGGCATGGAGAAAATGTTGCGAAATGCCATTGAAAGTGGCGCACCAACACCGTTATTGATAACTATGGCTGAACGCTCAGATATTAGTCTTGAGCGTTTGCAGGAATTAATCGAAGAGGTTAATGGTGGCGTATTAGTCTAGCTTCGCCCCAAGACCCTGCGGAAGCAACGGAATAGTTGATAGTCACAATACTTAATAAGCTTATAAAAGAGGAATGAAATCCTGCACAAGCAGGATAGTCATTCCTCTTTCTATTTCTCGAGCATATTCAGAATCCCGTGATGCAATACAGGAAATACGATTATAGACAGACAACCAACGTCCCAAGCCTAGCAAAAAAATGTTATCAATATTACGGCGGATAAATTCACCATCAGTATAGATTTATGCGAGCTTTGTCTGCCCCACGAATAGGGGTGTATATTATGGTGCTTAAAAATTGGTGCGGAAATCCTTGTGCAGAACGCACAAACTGTGCCATTCCCACTTTGCTAGACAGATAAATAAACCCAAAAACAACAGTAAAACACAAACTTACGCTACTTTACTCCTCGCATTGTCCAAATCCTTTGATTGATAGGATTGATTGATAGATTGATGCTCAAAAACCATAGGCGCAAGCCATCCGATCCCAGAATGAGGTCGTACACGATTATAGAATGTTTCTATGTAGCTAAAAACAGCTAGTTTTGCAGCGCTTCTAGTCTTAATAGTGGTTGAGGTAGATACACTCACATTTAAGGCAAGAGAAGAAGTTCTCAGCTACGGCATTATCGTACGGGTCTCCCTTGCGTGTCATGCTTTGCTTAAAGCCTTTTCGATTAAGTAAAAGACGAAATCTCTTTGCCGTGTACTGCACACCACGGTCAGGGTGGAATATCAGTCCTTTTGGAGGTCTTTGCCTAAATATAGCCATATTTAGGGCATCAAGGCATAACTAGGTATTTATCGCTCACTTGTTGCAAACCCCACAATCTTCTTGGTAAACAGATCTTTGACAATAGCACAATATAGCCACCCTTCACCAGTAGCTATGTAGGTTATATCAGATACCCATGTTTGATTGGGTCTGCTTGCCTTAAACTTCCCACCCAGAAGATTTGGCGAAACTGTGTTGTTGTGGTTAGAGTTGGTTGTAACCTTATAGGCTTTATGTCGCAAAGAACGAATACCCGCTTCCTTCTTCAACCTATGTACTCGCTTACGAGATGTACCGAATAAGGGCTTAATGAGCCTATGCAATGGGTCAAGTCCATTTGGTGTGCAGACGCACAAGTTCTCGCAAAATAGCCTTATCTTCAAGGTTTCGTTTGCTGGGCGGGCGTACCAACCAAGCATAGTAAGCACTTCGGGATATATTAAGCAATTGGCATAATTTCTCCTTAGAAAGCCCCGAAGTATCATCTTTAGCGAACTTGTACTTACATTCTAAGGTTTTGAAAGTATGCCCATGGACTTTTTTAGGACAGCTATTACCTCGTCCTTCTCAGAAGACTGTTTGCGGGATTCACGTAACTGGGCTTCTAGCTCACGTATACGCTTGGCATCCTTGTTAGACCTACCAGCCTCTTTCGGGCTAACTCCCGAAAGCCTTAACAAATCTCGCAGGGATGTGATGCTAATACCAAGTTTTGAGCAAAGCTCAAAACCAATGGCGTCATCAGCCACCTCTTTAGGCTGACGACCAGATTCCGTGACAAGTTTAACTGCACCCTCTTTGAAGACTGCATCATAACGGGGAGGTGCTTTTTTCTTATCCATAGTTTAACTCTCCTTTTCCACTTTATTATAACAGGTGAAATTTGTCTGTCAAATGGGGAAAGGGGGCAAACCCTTGTGAACTGGATAAGAGCATGGCCTGTTCTCCTTGCTGCGAAGCACTGTCCCCTGATGGATGTCGGGACATTCGGATGTGTTTGGAATCTGGATGTGATGCTATTTTTGATACTGACGAAGAAATTGCCTGCTTAAATCAAAAGGGTGTGACAACGACTTCGAGGGAGGAGAAAACCTCTTGCGTGGCTTGCTAGAAGTCTTTGAGGGTGAACATAAAGCGGATTGATTATGACTAAAACATTTTTCACAACAAAAAGACTGTCATCTCAACGGCAGTCTTTTTGTTTGTCCGTATTTATTTACTCAACCATTGGGGTGGGTTCGCAATGCTAGATACTTGATACTAGTAACGAATACCAACACCTCAAAACCCCTATGGGTGGGTGATGTGTTCTTATTTTTGTTTAAGTTGACGTCGCCATAGGTTTTGTGGCGATGGTTGCATTTGAGGCTGCACATTAGGGTTTGTTGTCAAGCTTCGTCAAGGTTCATTAGCAACTTTCACGAAATTCTTGCAAGGTTCGATGTTGCAGGGATGACTTGGACTTGAGAGTGTATGCATAACTGGATGTTCAAAACAGCACTTCAACCCTGCGAAGGGGTAAAATGATGTGAGGCAAGTTTACGACTTTACGCCCACTAAAGACTTAGCCCTGACCAGATGAAACTTATCTTCATGCTGTGTACAAGGCAGGCTTTTTGTGAACTTGTGGCAGATATGTTTGGTTTAGAGCTTTTGTTTCACTCAACCACAAGCTATCTCAGCTTGTGCACAAATTCTCGAAGATGCGGTGAAATTTCTTGCTTGAGGTCTGCACAAGAGATGCAACACTAAAATTTTCAAAGCAAAACAAGGTACTAGAATCAAGCTAAAGTTGCTAAACCCTAACCAAAATCAGCACCTCACATTAACTTTCACGGTTTAATTAGTTAAAATCGCCTATAGAGCCTATAGAAAGAAGTTCATCCTCTAGGTCTTTTAAGCAATCAGGAGGCCACGACCTTTTCCCTTCAGCTTTCCCTTCGAAAATTGCATAAGGTTTTTCATCGCTATCAGCAATTTGAAGTTCGATTTGTCGAAGGGAGCGACTTGTGTGAGCAACTGGTTCTGCCATGCCATTACGCGCAGGTCGATAATTTCCTTTTCTTGGCAACATTTTGTTTCCCCGTTTCGTTATTTGGGATTGTCTAACCATTATACCACAAGACGGTCTGGTCTGCAAGCCCAAAATTTGGATTTGTATAATCATTTTATTGCACGGCGTGAAAGTGCGTTCCTAGATATTGTGGCCACTAAAGGGCGTGCGTTAAAAGAGGAATGAAATAGCGTACACTGCATATGCCACACTAAATGAAGCAACCACAAGCAACATCAGAACTAAAACTATACAACTATATACGATTTGAAATCGAGCGATATGGGCACTATAAACTACGGAATGTGCGATTTCTGCTTCGAGTGAGTTTTTATGAATTGGCTTGATCCTCCTCGTTCGCTCCCTCACAAAGCACGCAAAATCGAAACCTGGTTCGTATGAACTATAAAATGTGCTTTGAAATTTCACTTTTCTATAGTCGTCAAGCTTGACTTTTTCTAGATTTTTTTTATTTTCAAGCTTTGAGTAGCGAGTAAGTGCTCCCAAAACCTTAAACCCAAGAACTTGGTCAAAAAGAGAGAAAAAAGATACAAAAATTGCTCCAAAAAAGGATGCAACTCCAAAAAACGCCAAGTAAATTGGGAGCGAACCAACATATTGCATTTCGGCCATTGCCCCAACTACAGTAGCCAAAGCTGCAATCGCAAAAATGCCAAAGGATACATGGAGTGCCTGGTAAAACAAGATTAGCTTGCCATTTCGTTCGTCAAAAATCTTCATCAGCTTCAAAAGCATTTTGTCATCTGGTCTTGCTATAAATGCGTCTGGCATCTTTTCCCTCCTCTCGCTTAACAACAAGCACAAGCCTAAGTCCTAACAACTCTATTTACGTAGTTTCTGTGTATTACTAATTCGGATCTTTTATTGATAAAGTTTAGAAGTTCTTCTAATTCATCAACCTCGCTAAGTTTATCACGATATGTTTCTATCAGTCGTCGGAAATCCTCTACGAGCTTCGCCCAATCGCTGCCTTCCATGCCATTGTGCCTATTGTTTTGTATAGCATGTTTATGAATGATTCTTGCAAGTTTCAAAGAAACAGCTAGTTTGGTTTTGCGCCCTAAATCGCTATCAGCACTTTCAAAGGAATCCATAAACCGATTAAAGAGTACGTCAAGTGTACCGTACTGTGTTAGAAGCTTAACCGGGATAAGCCCTCTCGAAGCCCAATCCCTAGTTGAATCTGTGCTAATAATTTGACTCCTAAAATTTCCAACATGGCTTCCATGAAATAAAGAGATGTCATTGTGTCCGTAATGAGTCGTATTACCGAAGCAAATACTGTGCCTTGGCATTATATGTACAGGGATTGTAGAATTCATTCCATCTATAGCTAGTAGAGCCTTAAAAGACGGCAAGCGATTTTCAAATAGAGCGGCAAGCCCCATAGTTTCAGGAAAATACTGGTGATTCATTGATGTAAACATCGCATCACACTCTGTTAGCTCATCATATGCTCTTTGAGCGTTAACTACAAACTCCTCTGTAAAGTAGCATGGGTTAACACATCGTATGTGTGCAGAATAGGCCACATCTATTTTTTCAGACCCTCTGACTTCATTGTGCATATTCATCCTCCACATTAGGGCTTCAATAAATTGTACAGTTGCCACATTTCATTATTGTCATGGGTGCAAATGTCTTGATAGCGTTTTGTTATTTTGTTAAGGTCAGTATCCCCATAGTTGTGCTTCGCACTCAAAAACTTGTGCATCTTTCTCGAAGTCATGAGCAGATAAGGGGCAACTATGCGCCAAGCGTGCAACAAGTCCTTGTAATTGACTTGGCCATCAGCAGCTAGGTTTATCATAGCCTTTGATAGTTTTTTTACTAGCTCGCTATCAGGATACTCTGCCTCTAAATTTTGAGCCCACTTATTCAATTCGTCAGGGAGTCCCGCTAAGATACCATCTAAGAGCTCCTTATTTGTAATAAGGCTGACGTTTGGTTCATCAAGGTGCTTCTTGAGTTCAAAGTACATTAATACAGAAATCGTACGCGTTGCATACAAATCGAAGCTGTACTTTCGATCGCCCTCGGTAGCTTGGTCGCTCATCTTATCTGATCTCTCCAAAGCATTTATAAACACATCAAAATACTCCTCTAGGCTCAGGCTCAAAACCTGAACCATTAACAAATCAGCATAACTTTCACTAATTGCAACCTTCATTTCGTGCATTAATCTGCCTTCCGAACCAAGGCCGATTTCATTAAAACTTGACTTCATGGAAAGGCGACCGCTTGTTGTAACATGAACTAGGGAGTTATGTGCATCGTACAGTTGCATTATTGCAAGCACCATGCCCTCCATCTCAGGCTGATTGCTATTTGCAGGAAAACCCTCCAAGAAAACATTCAACTCTTTTTCGCATTCGTTAACAATGTAGTCTAAATCATAATTCCTCCTTTTCAGTACCCTACTGCAAAGGTACTTGTTGACTTCTCTATGCAGGTTCTCTGTGTGCCTAGAAAAAATGTAAGAGGGTATCTGTGAATAATGACTGAAGCATAGGTCTCTGGTTATCCTTGTAACAAAAATAAACGATGCCATGCTGATGCATGCTTTTGCAGCATGACTCTTAAATGTAATTCCCACGTAATGCCCGATTTCATGCACAAATAGCGGTAGTGCATACTTAGGCTGCAGCATCACCTCAAGGGGCGTGTAAATAATTATACTTTTTGATCTATCTACACCCTGCGACAATGGAAATAAATCGTCTGAATGTATTCTTCCGTCAGCGAGAGTCCTTAGTGTGAACGGGAAATCGACTGCTAGCGTTTCGAGGCTACCATTTATTTTATTCTCTGCTTCACATAAAAGCTTGCGCAAGCTTACAATCCATTTGCGATACTGCTGAATAATGGCCTCGTACGCTCCCGTTGCGTAAGCCCCAGGGCGTGTGTTTTTTCGCATTGATAAATCAAGGACAATGCGCTCCTCGAATACGAGAGACATAGACTCTCGAAATCGTTGGGCTGCATTAAACAGCATATAAGCGCAATGGTTTTTATCGTCATTATTAATATCTCTGCTGTCAAGATAATCAAGCTCACTACCCAGTTTCACAAAAAACTTTTCGAAATAAGTGCGGACGCCCTTAAACTCGTTCCATGTCAAGGCGTAAAAGAGTCGGCGACACCCTTGCGCATGGAGTGCCGATAGCTCCTGTAATTCATTATACAGATATGGAAAACTTTTCTTGATTCGCTCCAACCTGTCTGCTTGTTGCTTGCTTTCTGCTTCGTTTTCACCCTTGAAGCTAAACAACCTAGATGCAACTTTCTGTTGCTCCTCAACCCACCTCTGTGCCATCTGCGTTTCTTCTTTTCGCATCTGGTCTTTTATGGCTATAATTTCAGCATTGTTGCCACGGTCTTTCTCTTGCATAATAAAGAAGCGCGTGGTTGAATACTCGACCATGCGTTCGCTAGAGCCTTTATAGGGTCTCCATTTAATGGTGGGATGCTCATAAATCCAATGCAACTGAGATAAAGTGAGTTCGCCATTGTACGTGTAGTCATATAGACCATTGATAAACTGTAGTTTCTTCTTTGGCTTCCCTGAAGCAGCCTCGGTTTCAATCTCAGCTCCACACTCCAAAAGCACCTTTTCGAAAGCATCCCGAAACATACTCATGTCCGCCCCTGGGCGCAAGCGAACTTCTAACTCAACGTCGAGCGACTCGTCGGGGTATGATGTGGAATATATCTCGGCAAAATCTTTGTAGTTCCTGTAACTATTAACTTCCAAAGCATCATGCCTATATCCAATCAAGGAATGGGTCAGTAAGACACCAGGCATTGGACTGCAAGCTCGCACTGCTCCCAAGCACCTTGCTCGGAAATACCAATATTCAGAAGTTTTCTTGGCATCATCTGAACTAATTTCGGCATCATTAATAATGCTTTCAGTAATCTCCAAAACTTTAGCGGGTGCAAGAAGTCTTTGCTTGATTTGCGCCTCCGCAAGAAGAGTCTTACACTCCTCAATCTTTGCATCCCATTTTTTGGTGTTGAGTGACTTATAACGACCTTTCTTTAGTTCATCACTAAACCTATCCAGCTCACTTATATGGTGCTCGGTCATTTCGGCAACTCTCCCTACGCTTCCGCCACTTCCTGCGCATACGTCAAAAGGGCAAACAAAATTATGCAGTTTGTCAACGCTTCTTAAAAAGACTTTGGGGTTATTACCAATCATCAGAACATATATATCATCTATACTTAGTGAATTCATCGCAAAAATATGGCAGTCATCTGAACCATCAGCCAAAAAGTCTTCAAGACATTTGATAGGACTGCATTTTCTCGATTCGTCGATAAATTGATGACGCAACTTGATAGCTAGTAGCCCGATGAAAGGTCTTTGATTATCGCCTTCCGAGGGTACATCTGCGCCTTTTGCATCCTTATAAATAGCGAATCTTCTAAACAGCTCTTCCTTTGTGTATGCAGTGTTGTCTGAATCTATGTGGAAGTTTTCACTATCCTCAAACCACAAAAAAATCTTCTGAGTTTCTGGGTGAAACTGCATACGCTTTTCGAAATTTCGGTTAGCCAGATTGTCTTGCAGTGCTTTTAGCGAAAAACCCTCTGGCTTATTAACGATTTCCAATCTCATCTCGTCAAAATGCCCAAAAACATTATAAGACCACGTTCCGTCAGTTTTGAACTCTTCTGACATATAAGGTTCACGTTGGGACATGACTATAGAAACGCCGACGATTTTTTTGACCTCGGTATTTTCAACAAACGACATATATTTCCCTCCCGAATCTTGGTATATAAACTTCTGTAACCATTCTTGCCGAAGGTACGTTAGCTTGTGCAATTATCTTAGCTGAACGCCGAATCCATGCAGCTAGTATCGCTCTTATTAACTCTAGCCCTTAAAAGTTTCACGCACGGGAGTATGATTTGGTGTAATTCCAACAAGTAGTACACAGGCTTGCGTATGCGACAGTGTACGGCGGTTTGTCCATCTCACATCCATACACATTTAATAATATGAAAAATGCCGAATTATGTCAATAAGCATTATATGCAAAATGAAGCGTTGAAGGATTTTGCATATAATGCTTATTGATAAATGTAAAATATTAGGTTAAAATTAAATTTATTGATTGGTAATATTTACCAATCAAAATTATGCAATACAATTACTCAAAACAAGAAAGGTGGAAAAACAATGGAAATAACCAAAAAGAAGCATTTGGGTACAAAAAGAAAGTTAGTAGCCTTGGCACTTGTCGGCATCATAGGGGTGGGGTATGCGCACTTGGCTCACGCTCCACTAGAATCTAGTGAAGTTCCTGTAGTTGAAAGGGCGGATGGGGCAAGTACGACACTTCTTGCTTACACGCGTGCCAAAGGTTATAACAAATAATGTGTCAGAGAAGACAATGTGATAAAAACCTTACATAGGAGCCCTGCAAATAAAAGTCAAGAGGTAATTTTTGGAAGATAACGGCAATCTTTCCGTGCTACCGCACGGGAGTTTAACGCTTTATGTTTCCAAAGAAGGTGCAGGAGCAAAGAAAAAAGATGCTGGCCTCTCACAGCATCACCTTCTTCGCAAACCTCATAACGGCGCTCGGGTTGCACTCCTGCATTGCCCTATCCTCCGTATGAGTAAAGCATTACTATTATGCCCTTAAAATTTGCACGGCAAACAAGCCTATACCAAATCCTTCTTGCAAGCTTGGCTGATAGGGTGAATGAGAAGGCTATGCCTTAATCGCTAACTGCTTTGGCTAACTTCTTGGTAAGAAGCCAAAAAAGGCTTTATTGTGCCGTAATAAATGCGCAAAAACTTGTTTGCTCCTGCTGTCATATAGACGAAGTATGGCTTACCCTCTGCCCGCTTTTTGTTAATGAATTGATAAACCGCTTCGTCTGCTGGAGAACGCTTTAGGTGTGTGCTAACTATTTGAAACAGTGTTTTGCGCAAGTGAGATGAGCCACGCTTTGTAACTTTACCGCTTTTGGAGAGATACTTGCCTGATTGGGAAGTAGACGGGTCAACTCCAGCATAGGCAATCAAAGAGCCGCGATTATCAAAGCGGCGGACATCGCCGATTTCTGCCATGAGCTGTGCGGCAGTTATTTCACCAACGCCATACAAAGACAAAACCATCTCGTACTCAGGCATGAGTGTGGCAATGCGAAGCAATTCTGCTTTGATGGCGGCAAGGTTTTTGGGGGTGGTAATGAGCTGATTGCAAGCCGTTGTTACGAGCAACTTTGCATAGGCGTTTTTTGGGAGTGTGATGTAATGCCCTAAAGCAGAGACATACACATCAAATGCCTTTTGTTCGCTGAAATTGTAGCCCTTACGCTTGCACCACTTTCGATAGCGTTCAATAAACGCTTTTTGGCTCATGCGTGAAATGTAATCAGCGTGCCAAAAGGTCAAGAAGAAATCAACCCATTTTTGATGGCCGTCTTTGCGCATTGGAGATGTGAAAATCTCGTTGACGCCAGGAAAAACCTTATCTGATAAGGCAATTAGGTTGTTTTGCTGCTGAACAACGTGTTTCATGTAAAAGTTATACTGTCGACCGACAAGTTTTAGTTGTTGGCGCATGGAATCAAGTGGCGTATGCTCCCTAAGCTCTGCCCAGTGGTCAATGCCATATCTGGCAATCTTACGGGCGTCTGCCTTGTCGGAGCGCACTTTGCGGATAGTGTTGTTGCCATAATTGTGCGTGACTAGCGGATTTAGAACGCAAACAAAAATACCAGCTTCATGGAGTGCGCTAGCTACAGGTTCATGGTAACGCCCAGTAGCTTCCATGATTACCTTAACTTCACCGTCAAGGGCGAGCAATTCATTATAAATCAATCGCTCTAACCCAACTTCGGTGTGGTCAAAATCGCGCGGGGTTAATACCACGTCTTTGGAAGCATTTACGGCACAAACCGTACTTCTTCCCTTGGAAATGTCAATGCCTACAGCGGTCATAAATCGTGACCTCCTTGATTGAAAATTCGGCAACTGGTAAACGCCTCGTTTCCTCATCGCCGATTCAATCTCCCGAGTGACACGAACACACCAAAACTGGCGGGACAACCTGCGCAAATCGAACTCTGTGAATGAGAGAGGCGGTTGACAGACTCCCATACGGACATATTAGTCCATGGAGAAAACGTCAAACCAATCACTCTCCCAGTATTCACAGTTTGGCTAGAGACGAAAACAGACACGGCTGGCTGCCGTGTCTGTTACCGTAAATATATTGTAGGAGGAGGCTCACTAAAAAAGTCCAGCAATTCAGTCTGAGCTGCTGGACTTTTTTAGTGAGTCCTTAGGATGCAGGTCTTTGTTATTTTATAAGGCGAACCGCAAATGTATCTACTGACCAATTCCGCAATGTTGAAAGTTTAATCCAAGTTTTTCTTCAGCTATTTTAATTCGCTCCTTAGCATCATTAAAATCTTCATTGTTAATTAATGTATGAATAGCATCTGTGGCGAGCTGCTTATATTTGTCTTTGTTGCCAGAATAGAATAAAGCACAGGCTTTATTGAATTTGAGGTGAGGTAGCAAGTATAGTCTTCTATGCTCGACACAGTATTTTATCGCAATGTCGCAAATCTCTATGACCTCGCTATGCCGCTCGGCATATCCTAAGGCACTTGACAGATTGAAGAGTGTCAAGGTATATCCACGTGATTTTTCATACTCATCAAGGTAATATTTGTCTATGCTTTTCTTGAGTTGATGTAAAATATCAATTTCTTTATCAGAATTGCCTACATCCCCATAGGCTGTGGCGAGCATATTTAACAATGCAATCTCGTCATAGGATAGCATATATTCGGAAATTTTAGTTTCATCGAAAGCCGAGATAGTTAGGTGGATTGTTTTTTTAATTGCTTCTTTACGATTTATCGGATCTTCGTTTTTGTTCTGAGAGACATTGAATTTCAACACCAAAATCATCTGCTCTCGGATTTTGTCACCACCTACTTTGCCTAAGTCAAAGCCTGCTTTTTCAAGAGTGTCGATTTTAGGGATAGCTTCATCAAACTTTCCACCCATAATTAAAGCTTCGGCTTCGTAATACAGGTTGAAAAAATCAATCTCGGTTTTTGTAAATGCACCCACAAAGAATTTTTCTGATTCAAAACCGAGTCTTTGTATTAATCTCATAAAAACGAAGATATTAGGTGATTGGTCGCCTTTTTCTATGCGATGTAATGTTGTGAAATGACAGATGTCATCGCTAAGTTCTTCAAGGGTTATTCCTCTTTCCTCCCTGTATTTCTTGATTAATGCTCCGCCAAAGACTTTTACCATTTCTTTGCCCCCTAATTTATCCCCTTTGCCGGTCTAAAATCTGTAGGTTTTCGTCCAGACTTATCCCGTAACACAAATTTAACTATTCATTTTGCCAAACCCATGTACATCGCCTATTTAGTGCTACTTAATTTTACCACACTTAGAAATTATCGTCAACAAATTTCTTGTCCAAAACCTACACATTTCCATCAACCCCACCATTTCGACAATTCTCAAGGTGTGTCATAACCCAATTCATAAAAGTGCTTCGAGGGACACCAACCTATTCTGCCACCTTGCGTGAGGATAGCTGACCGCTTACATATTTTTCGATGTATTCATTGAGGTTGCTGGGCTTTTCTCTTGGAGGTCGTCCAAAGCGCACACCATTTGCTTTTGCGATGGCAATACCTTCTGCTTGTCGAGTGCGTAGATGCTCAACTTCCATTTGCGAGATATAGCCAAGTAGTGTGAGCACTACATCAGTAATAATGATGCCAGTTATGTCAAGCTCGTCTTTGGGTTTGGTGTTGAGAATTGGCAAATCTACAACAACGATAAAGGCTTTGATTTCTTTGGTGATTTTACGCCATTGTTCGATGATTTCTTCGTAATTTCTGCCTAGACGGCCAACACTTTTTATTACAAGGGTGTCGCCTTGTCGCAACCTTCTCATTAGCCTTTTGTAGCCAGGACGGTCAAAATTTCTGCCAGAAACTTTGTCAGTAATTATATTGCTTTCGGCAACTCCAAACTCTTTTAACTCAATTAGCTGTCTGTCTTCTTTTTGATTTGCCGATGACACACGGGCGTAACCCAGTAATCTTCCTCCCATAACGCTTTTCCTCGCAATCATAATTTTATTTTGGTAGTAAAATTATGACCAAGCGAAACAAGTTTGCGGGCATAGGTGGGTGACAGTTGCGTTGTGATTGGGGGAACGTGGGAGGTGTTTTTGGGGTTTGCATTATTTTCCTGCGTATGAAGTTTGAAAATTCCTGATTTTCATCACATTATAGATCATATCTGTCGATCATCACTTCTCACTAGCTACCCTGTACCTTCTATAATTACAACAGCAACCGCATTTTATCAAGAATAAGCTTTGGAGAATCTAGCAATATTAATCGATTCGATTGTTTTACTTCTTTTACGATAAATATTTGTAGCTTGCTGTCTTTCGACTTATTTAGTTCTGGTATGTCGCGTCACACGCATATCAAGATGGTGGTTGGCACAGCAGGAACGGGCAGACACGGAACAGTTTACTATTATTACAAATGTGGCAACAACCTCTATAAGAAGTCATGTGACAAAAAGGCTGTCAAAAAATCTTGGATTGAAAAATTGGTCGTGGTAAACACAACCGCCCATGTACTCAAAGATAATGTTATCGACAAACTGGCGGACGAGGTCGTCGCTCTCCAAAAGCGCAAGAACACCACCATCCCATTTCTACAAAAACAGCTATCAGAACTGGACAAGAAAATAGAAAACATCCTCAAAGCGATTGAGGATGGCATATCCAACGCCTCAATCAAAAACAGACTGGACGACCTTAAAAACAAAAAGCTGATATAGAAATCGCCATTGCCCGTGAGAAGATTGAGAAAACACCAATCTCGAAGGAGCAAATTGTGTTTTGGATAAGCGGGTTCAAAGGTGTAAATGTGGATGACCCAGCCTACCGTAAATCCATCATCGACATATTCGTGAACTCGGTGTTCCTCTATGATGACCACATCGGCATTGACTTTAACTGGAAGGACGGGATGAAAACCATCTTATTGTCAGAGTTAGAATTTGGTAATCAAGGACAACAAAGAGAGTGGTAAAAACAAAGTAGGTGCCGATATAGAAGAAATGCAAAGCCAAGAAACCCTGCAAAATAGGGAAGTTGTAGGGGTTCGTATCTGGGGGATTGTAGACCGCTTCAAAAATAAACTCTCCGCAATAATCTCCTGACCAAGTGCTACATATCGCGTGGCCAAATGCTACACCCTATATGGCCAAATGCTACAAAAAAATTTGGCCAAACAAAAGAATCAAAAAATTACAACTGGCTAAAAACTTTTTAGAAATCAAATGAAGAACCTATCTTCTTACAAGAAATAAAAATTCCCTCATCAAAGTCAAAATCAAAAGAAACGCTTGACATTTTTGGAATTATATGGTATGATAATCACACAATAATATTTCAGATTATATTTTTTATCAGATTGCACAATTGCAGTGATTGCTTATCAAAACAAAAGCTAGAGCAACCTATCTGCCAAGAATCGCTGACAAGGATTTTCTTCGTCTATGACTTCATGTATTGTGACCACCTGATATTTTTTATGTCTGGAATACTTTATCACACACAAAACAGGAATGGATTAGCCTAAATGGCTTACATTCCTGTTTTTTATTGCCCATGAGGCAGAAAGGAGAAAAATGAATCGCCAAGAAGCTATTGATTTTTTCAGAGAATTGTTGGAGAAGTACCCAGCTAATGTCTGGAGCGACTGAGTGTTGCTCAGAAATCTACAATGATTGCTGTTGTGAACAACAATAAGAATCCGCTTGATAATCTAGGGTTGTCAGCACTGTTGGTATCACCGTTAATGATTCAGCAGTCATTGTAGGCACAAGCGGTACAAAATGTAAGTTAGTGGTTTATCGGCTGACTGACTATGCATGGGAGGTGTTGAGTGTTTACAGAAGTTGAAATTAACTTAATGGTAAAGGGGTTTTTGAGAACCTTTGCAGAAAAAGCAGCATTGAAAGGCGGGGTTGATCCCACCAAGAGTAGCCTATGTGATCGTTATGACGGTTTGAAGGTACATTATGTGGTGAATGGTTGCAGGGAGACCATTGAAGATGGTGAAAGGATTATTGAAGCCACCCTTGATGAAGATGCAGGTTTTTGGGGTGTCTATTTCATTGAAGATGATGGCAGAAAAGTCAATATTGCCGATTTTATGTGCAGGCAGGATGCCGTTATCTTTGCAACTATCAAGAATGTCTTACATTAGACTTCTTGCAAAAATAACTCACACGATTTTTTTCGCTCGACGCTATAGGCATTTGCTGCGCAAACGCCTATCGCTCCCGCACTTTGCTTCGCGAAGTGACGCTCAAAAATCGGTTTGTTATAATTTTGCAAGAAGTCTATTGCGAAGCAGGCAATGATGGCGATCAATTAGTCAAATAGAAATGACACTTGCTCTAAAACCAGTATCGTTTCTAAATCTCAGAAAAAAATAATAACCCAATGGAGGAAAATGCTATGATTGCTGATGCAATTGAAAAAATCGACGATGAAATGGTGAACTTGGATGAAAAACGAGTACCGGCTCTACCCATTGTAAATTACCTCACTGAACAATTGGAGGGTGATGAAAAACTTGCCGAACTTGTCAATCAAGAACACAAAACCCTAGAAAAGTGCTTTGAGTTCGTCTACGAGCAGGCAAAAAAGCACTTAAACAACTCCAATGGTTGGATTGACGATAACGAAGTCTATCTTATGGCCATTGACTACTATCTTGCTGATGATGCCGAACTAGAGCGTCAAAAAGCCATTGAAGCCGCTGAAAATGAGGAAAAGCGTAAAGTCCAAGCCGAAGAAAACCGCATTCGTTCTGAAGAACGTGCAGCGGCAGCCCAAGCTGAAAAAGCCCAGAAAGCAGTTGCAAAAAAGCAAGTCGAGGGACAAATGTCCTTATTAGACTTAGCAGGATAAGGGGGTAGTGCCTTATTAAAATTTTAGACAAGAAAAAACTAAAGCGAGTTGATATTGCCCAGTTTCCAAGGGTTATCGAAATAAGTCAGATTCTTGCCGATCGCAACAATGATATCCACTATACTTGGACGAAGAAACCATTAAAGTATGTATTCACCGCTCACTCTCCCAGAGATTTTAGGGGTCGTGTTCTGGTTGTTACATTCTTTGACATCGATAGCCAAGACGCTGCGTTTCGGGTATTCTTCAATAAAACAGGCTTTATCACTGAAAAGCTACATCCACAGCGGAAATGGTCTAATTCCACATTGAATTACTTCTGTCGTGAACTTTATTACCAAAGAGGGGTGATATGTGCGGATGATAGGTCTGCAAATCTAATTAGAGATTTTTTTATTACACAAACGCCAAAGACTACTGTTAATTCTGAGATTGAAGCAAAGACGGAGGCAGAGACAAGCACGGTTCAAGCACCAGAATCAATTGGCGACAGAGATTCAAGGTCTGGAGTGGCTTTAATGTCAGAAACAAAAACAAATGCAAGAGAAGTGTCTGCAAGTGATACGATTAAAATATGGCCTTTCGGCTTAATGCACGACTTCCAGAAGAATGTCCGCAAACAACAGCTAGAGGCACGCCATCGAACGGAAATGTGCAGTATTGACAAGCGCATGAAGGTCATACGCCCACTCCCAAAAGATTTTATCCATTGGGTGAATGAAGTCCCCTTAGACTTCAGCCGCTATATCTATTATAAACGAGCCAATAATCGTCTAATCGAGGGTTACTGCACATCCTGTAAAAAAGATGTGGAATTTCACATAACCCAAAAAACTCCCCAAAATAATGTTCGGCACAATCAAAAGGGTGAATGCCCCAACTGTCGCAAGGCTATCGAATTTAGGGCAGAGGGTAAAACCAGTCATAGAGTGGATAATTCTTGTGCAGTTTACACCCAAAAAACCAAAAAGGGCTTCGTGCTTAGGCTTTTTGAAATCACGAAGCGATACAGTAATGACCCTACCAATCCAGCCCACTATCGCCATCCCGAGTTAAGACTGTATGAGAGTGCTAGACATTTTTATGAGTTTGAGGGTGATGCCAGTTGTGTTGGCAACAATGGAAACAACAATGATGCTTCTGGTGTCCCTGGGGTTGAAGTTGATGGTTATTATAAGTGGTCAGAATATGCTGTCCATTATGAGTTCGGCGATTTCAAGAGGACGGGCGTTAGGCGTTGGTGTAAAAGTGTTAGAGACGATTTTTACTACAATGCACCCATTTATACCCGCGACCTTCGCAACGCAATGAAAGGAACACCGTGGCAACATAGTGCCATTTATGAGTTGGTCACGAAACTTCGTAGTGATGCGTCTTCTGGAAATAAAAAGAGTGACGGTGGTAGTGATTATAATAATCAGGTCAACCAAAATCACCAATCCGGCTTTCTTAACATTCGAGATTCTAAAAAAGAGCAAAACATACCCATACAAAGGTATCTAAACCTTTACATCCAGTATCCCGCTTACGAATACTTGGTCAAATCAGGGCTTCATCGGTTGGTGTATGAAAACATTGATGTTGCCAGCTTCAGCCACCTCAAAGAAGTCGAGTTAAATTTTGAAGGCAGAACTGTCCCAGAAATCCTCGAAATAAACAAAGAGGGTCTGCGTCAACTACTTCGCCTCGGTGGAGATAATAGACATCTTCACTTTATAAGACTCGCCCATAAAATGAACAAACCCATGACTGACGAGCAGTTACAAACATTTTTGGGTATGGGCATCTATGACAGTCTATTGGAGGACCTGCTAAAGGCTACCTTAGAAGTCACTAGCCCTCAAAAAGTAATCAATTATATTAGGCGTTGCAAAGAGAAGTGGTCTAATGAGAGGTATTCCGACAAAATCAAAACAATCGCTACCTACTGGCGTGATTATCTTGATAACTGTAAGATACTGGGCTATGACATGAATAACGACTTCAACATCTTCCCTCGAAACCTTAAAGTTCGTCATGACGAGGTGGTAATTGCCGTAAAGGTCGAAGAAGACGCAAATCATATCAGAGCAATCGCCCAACTACATCCGATTATGCGCTCAATTTTTGATTTTGCTCACGAGGACTTAGGGTTGGTAGCCATTACGCCATCAAATATTGCTGATATTGTGGCTGAGGGTCAAGTTTTACGCCATTGCGTCCATACAGGTTCGTATGTAGAGCGTATAGTTGAAGGCAAGGGTTATATCGTCTTTGTTCGTCGGTCAGACGCTCCTCATATACCTTTTTATACTGCAGAGGTAGTAAATGGGGTTATCACTCAATGCAGAGGCGAGGAAAATTGCGAAATGACTGATGAGGTGAAGTTATTCCGTGATTATTGGCAGGAGAACTTGGTGAAGACCAATGCAAGGTCATTTAGTGGCATGGGTTCGATAAGTACGGCGGGCGACTCAGATGATGATGTGAGTGCAAAAGTGATTTCGATTGTCACCAATAATTCAGATGATAGAATAGCCGCCTAACCTCGCAAGGAATTATGCTATAGCGAACGACTTTCGAAATTATAATTGCGTGTCGGGCAAAACCAATCCAAAGCACCTGGTTCGGCGTTTTGGATAGCTCTCCTTCAATTATGTTTCTCAATGTCGTTCGCTATATATAGTGCGCGAATCCGCTATGCCTTGCCTAGGAAGCGAGCTTTATCACAGGCTATTGATGCAACATAACTAGGACTAGCAGGAACACGCCCTAACCAACTAATTAAATGGTGCTTTAATGCACCCAAATCTAAGGAGGAAAACCCTATGTTTGTAAAAGTTGAAAGAAAAAACCTATTAGACAGCATCAACACAGCATCTAAAGCAGTTGGTGTCGGAAAAACCCAACCCATCGTTAGCTGTCTACTGATGGAAGTCGGTGATGACGGTGTAAAGCTCACAAGCAATAACCTTGAAATGAGCATTGAAACCGCTACAATACCCGCCATTCCATCTATGGAGCAGATTGCAGGCAAAATCGCTATTGATGCACGGATGTTTTCGGACATTGTACGAAGCTTGCCTGAAGGGGAGATTGAGATAAGTTCCAATGACAAGCTTATCACTCTCATCAAAAGCGGTAAAAGCGAATTTAAGGTTCTTGGAATGAACCCAGAGGACTTCCCTTCTATTAAGGAAATCACTCCAACTGGTAGTTTTATGATAGATTGCTCGGCATTGCACAACATGATACGCAAAACAATTTTCTGTGTATCCCAAGATACATCAAAACCCGTACTTACAGGAGCTTTGATGAAAGTATCTGGTGGGCGTTCTACCGATGGCGGCGATAGTGAAGCCAATGAGGTTGCCACTGAAACGTCTGCGGGTCATCCTATTGCAACTTCCGAAGGACAAACCGCAGGAGAACCCGTTGAACAGTCTAGCGAACAAACGAACGAGCCGATAGGCGGAATAGTCGAAATGTGTACTGTAGATGGTTTTAGAGTATCTCATATCCAAAGCCCAACTGATTATGATGGAGATGACTTCACCATTGTTATCCCAGGCAGAACCCTTGCAGAAATAGGAAAGATGTTGTCCACTGCCAAAGACAGCAGAGCAAGCATCTATTTCGACAACAGGAAAGTATGGTTTTTCTTTGATGGCATCAAGGTTATGTCTAGTCTTATTGATGGTGAGTTTATCAACTATACCAACTTTTTCTCGGTGGAAAGCACCAGCAGGGTTAGGGTGGATCGCATAGAGTTTCTTGGAGCCATTGAGCGGGCAACACTTCTTGGTGAAAGGAAGCCGCCCATCGTTTTGGATATTGGGGATTATGCAATGTCCATTTCAGCAAGAACGGAGTTAGGTTCTATGAATGAGGAGGTTGTGATTGAAAGCCAAGGTCAAGGGATGGCTATTAGTTTCAATCCTCGCTTTTTGGCAGACTTCTTGAAGGTAACATCTACGGAATATGTAGATATGAACTTCTCTGGTAAACTCAGTCCATGCATCATACATCCTGTGAATGATGACCTTGATATTGACACCGCTGATGCTATCGCTAATGACAGCACCAACGTTGAAGCTGATAGTGAAAAAACCAAGAAGGCCAAAAGTGATAAGAGGTCTAAAGATATAGCAGAGAACAAATATCTTTTACTCCCTTTAAGGCTCAATGGCGCTGCAGCGGCGACCAAAAGTGGTCCAAAAGGTGCAGAACCCAAGGCTACTCCCGCACCTGCGGATAAACCAGAGGGCGATACAGAGGCAAAAGCTGCCTAGCCCATCAATAAAGATAATGTAATTCAGTAATCTGATTATGGCTGTCTAATTAGGGCAACTAAATTTAACGGGGATGGGATGGTCGTTTTGGCTACCCATTCCTGTTTTAATTCTAAATTTTAATTGTTTTGATTATGTTCAATTCAAAATCTCTTTTCGGAGCAATCCAATCCAATTTCAAAAACCAATTCAGAATTATTCTCATCAGAATTATTCTCAACAAATCTTAAGTATAGGAAGGTTGTGTATTTTATGACATATGTATCAGGAGCAACGTCGCCACGGGCGAACTCATCACAGAAGAACCCTTTGCAAGCAACATTGGCACAGGCAGAGTCACCGAGAAAAATAATGGTATTAGTCTGCATTAAACAAGGATTCACCCGAGACCAGCAGTTTTACATTGGCAATAAATTCGATGACTGCATGGATGAATCCGAAGATGATAAATGGGTGGATACAGGAGGTTCTATTATTGTAGCTACCAAAGAAGCCGACAGCCTTGAAACCGCTATTGCCGAGGTTGCAAGGCTGTACGGTTGTTCAACTGAAATATTAGAGGGGTATCAGATAGTGTCCACTCAATAAGGGTTCAAGATATACAGGCAAAAGTTAAGTTTTTTCAAAAATAGTAAGAGAGGATGATTTGGTATGTGCATCGAAAGTATTTTACAAAACCACTTCGGAGTCAAGAAAGTGACCTTTGAAAAAAGCGATGTCATCAGGGACTGTGAATCAGCCTTTGGTGAGGATTGTACGGTTTGTGAATCTTTAACTCCATCAGGCAAAGAGGCATTTGCCAAGTTGATTGGGTTGCTGGAAGACATAGAGTGTGTTTTCGTCGAAGGTCACAGCACCGACCCGTGGGCAGAACAGTTGAAGGAAATCGCCAGTAAGCGTTGGAACATTTATGACAATGTTGACATCGAGGCGAATATACCCCGTTTCAGAAACACTAGCCTTGACAGCATTATTCAAGCACATTTTGGAATCAAGAGGGTGTTCCTAAAAACACCAAAGATTTATGGGTATTTACTTAGGGGCGAACCTGAGCCGCAATACGAATATTTCACAAGAGCAGGCGGCAGAGCCTATGGGCAGTTGACAGAGCTTATTTATGACCTTGGAGAATTGTTTGGAAGCGATTTTCACAGCAATCGTATAATTGACTTGATGGACAGCGTATCCATCAGAGGCCACTAAAAGCCATATGTAAATGAAGTCGAGGGTTTAAGTGATGTGGCCAATAGTGCATGACCCCTCTCACACGATTTTATTCTCCCTACATTCGCCCCCTACGGGGTCAAATTGTACGTTATTTCAGCTTTGCTGAAATAACTAGCGGTCGATAAAATCGGTTCGAGGAGGTTATGCACTATTGCCATGTGTATATCCCATCGAAAAGACCACTCGCCTCACCTGTTTGAGGTGCAATATTCAGTGAGGCGGCAGTCGCTAACGAAGTTATAACTTTGGTGCAATATCAGAGCAACATCGCTACACCAACAATGTATAGACGGTTCAGTAAAGTTTAAGGGGCATTATGTCCAGAAAAGGAGTGTTTCTATGAGTGATTTAACAACAAAAATGGTAAGGGTACGAGATTTAGTGACGAAGCTCAATCACCACCGTCATCTATACTTCAACGAGAACAGCCCCGAAATATCGGATGCTGAGTATGACAGGCTTTTTTGGTGAGCTTATCATCTTGGAAGCCGAAACAGGTCTTGTGTTGTCTAATTCGCCAACACAGACCGTTGGTGCAGTGGTTATGAGTTCGTTGCCGATGGTGCAACACGACATACCCCTGCTATCCTTAGACAAAACCAAGGATGTGGATGATGTGGAGAAATTCATAGGAAATCGAACAGTGCTTCTCATGCTAAAGCTTGACGGATTGACAACCAAGCTAGAGTATCGGGATGGAGAATTGTTTAGGGCGTCCACCCGTGGTGATGGCTACGAAGGTGAAGAGATAACCCACAATGTCCGCACATTCTTGGATGTGCCACTTAAAATCCCTCATAAAGGAAATTTAACCGTTGTTGGAGAAACTTATATGCTAGATGAAGATTTCAAGTATATCCAATCTACCACGGTCGGTAGTGATGGCAAACCCTATAAAAACTCCCGAAACTTAGCGGCAGGTTCCGCCCGCTTGCTTGATGCAAGTGAGTGCGCTAAAAGGCGTATTCGGTTTATCGCCTTTGGTGTTCAGAATAGGGATTTGTTGCTAGGTGAAAGTGCCGATAATATAAGTGGTATAAATGGCGTGGATGTCGTGAATGGTGTGAATGGTGTGAATGTCACTAGTAATATTGGGGCTACTTCTATTAATTCTAATAGCGGCACAGAAAAGAATGTCGTTTATTTTACTACTGACACCGACCCTATTGACACTTTCGCTAGTGTCGATACAAACAGCAAAGACTCAATGTTGCTCCATTTACAAAAGTTGGGCTTCAAAGTCGCCTACTATCACAAGATTGAAACTAAGGATGTTAGGGTAGAAGATGCTATAGATGCCGACAGACCCAACAATCACCCCAACATCTCCTACATCGTAAAACACCTACAGTCCTATGCCAAGAAAACGGGCTTTCCTATTGATGGGCTTGTGATTACCTATGATGATGTGGCTTATTCGGCATCTCTGGGACGTACAGGGCATCACTACCGTGACAGCCTTGCTCTCAAATTTGAGGATGGCATGACAGAAACAATTCTCCGCAATGTTGAATGGGGCGTATCCCGCTCTGGCGAATTATCTCCTGTTGCTATTTTCGACACAGTGGAGCTAGACGGCACAGAGGTTGGGCGAGCTTCGTTACATAATCTAAAATTCATTGAGGGGTTACGTCTTAAAATTGGTGATAGAATTGCTGTCAGCAAACGTAACATGATTATTCCTCATGTTGAGATGAATCTGGATGCCGAAAAGTTTGCTAGTGTAGATGATTGCAAAATTTTGAGTGATGCCACAGATGCTAGATTAGATAATACGACAAGCAAGTGTGTGTCAATGTTATCACCAGAACAAACGCCAATGGCAAACCTAATCATTCCAACCCACTGCCCATGCTGTTCATCGGTACTAATTACAGTCCACAGCGCAGACGGCGAACCCACCCTTTTCTGCCAAAATATCCAATGTTTTGATCGAAGACTGCGAGGGTTTGAACATTTTGTGGCTAAAAAGGTTATGAACATAACTGGTCTTTCGGTTGCAACCCTAAAGAAGTTTA
>Ga0123352_10000334_pt1 | contig 56481 bp, 56 predicted proteins | sample TergutLab28metaG_FD_89700 | JGI IMG/M metagenome (GOLD analysis project Ga0123352, IMG submission 89700) | Labiotermes labralis P1 segment gut microbial communities from Petit-Saut dam, French Guiana - Lab288 P1 | ecosystem: Host-associated > Arthropoda: Insects > Digestive system > Gut ... | reverse complement strand
TTACTTTCGCTATAATTTCCTTTTCTGAATTAATTAGCTACATCTAAAAAATATGTATCGTATTTTATGATATGTTTTTTAATTTTTTATATTTGCAAAAACTTATTTATAAAATGTTAAAATTTAAATAAGGATAATATATAAAATTATTAAAAAATTAGAAATAAAGTGAAATAAAAATAAATTTTATCATATTTTACCAAAAAACATATCTAGTTAAAAGATATTGTGTTAAAATCAGAATAAAATATTAAAATTAAACAAAAAAATAAGGATAAGTTCTATTAACGCAAATGCAATAATTCAATGTTCTGTTAACAAAAAAGTAATAATTCAAAAGTTGTTACCAAAAGAAATTTAATGATTATTGGCACTTATACTTACTATTTTACCGTGAATGAAGGGGAAATTAATATTATAAAAACCAATGAAAGAGAGGGTGCGGAAAGTGAAAAAAACGATGGAGAAACTTGTGTGCGTGTTGATTGCTTTGATTTTTGCTTTATCATGTACTGATAGCATAGTTATTGTTGAGGCGCGAGATGGGGCACAGTCACTTTCATCAATGGATTTCATGGAAACGATTCTGGTAGATGATTTTGATAAAGAGGAGTCTTTTGATGATGAATTGCGAGTTGATTTGAGCGACTATGATGTAAATGTTCTGATTGAAGAAGAGGAGGAAACGGAAGAAGTAGATGAAAACTATTTAGAGTATGATGATGCGGAACTGGAAATTATACTAGATGATGAGATTGACTTCGAATATAGAGAAGATGATTATGTACAAGAGGATTTGTTGCGAAGTGCAAATGTTGAGAGTTTTGCTAATATTGATAGCTTGTCTACAGCGCGTACTTTAACAGTATCACCGCCATCTGTCAGTTTTGCTTCAGTAGCTGCGAATCGAGTAATCAACGTTACATCCAATGGGGTGTGGAATCAGCCAACTAGAAATGTATCTTGGTTAACAATATCTAATGTTGCGCCGGCAAATAGAACTAGAAATGGTTCTTTTCGGATTAATGTTACTGCAAATACAGGAACGACATCACGCTCAGGAACCATAACCATTCGGCGAAGTGATGGAGCAGTTACCCGTACGATTTCAGTAACGCAAGCGGGGCGGACTCTCACAGTATCACCAACTTCAGTAGGCTTTGCTCCGGCAGCTGCGAATCGAGTAATTAATGTTACATCTAATGGAGCGTGGAATCAACCGGCGAGTAATGCAGCTTGGTTAACGATATCTAATGTTACGCCGGCAAGTCGAAGTGGAAATGGATCTTTTCGAATCAATGTTAGTGCAAACCTAGGTTTAGCAACACGCTCAGGAACCATAACTATTCGGCGAAGTGATGGAGCAGTTACCCGTACGATTTCTGTAACTCAAACAGGGCGGACTCTTACAGTATCACCAACTTCAGTTAATTTTGGTTCGGCAGCTACGAATCGAGTAATTAATCTTACATCCAATGGGATATGGAATCAACCAACGAGTAATGCAGGTTGGTTGACGATATCTAATGTTACACCAGCGAATCGAAATGGAAATGGTTCTTTTCGAATCAATGCCAGTGCAAACATGGGATCAGCAACACGTTCAGGAACTGTAACCATTCGTCGAAATGATGGGGCGATTACTCGTACGATTTCTGTGACGCAGGTAGGACGGACTCTCACAGTATCACCAACTTCAGTTAGTTTTGGGTTAGCAGCTGCAAATCGAGTAATTAATGTTACATCTAATGGGGTATGGAATCAACCAACGAGTAATGTGGGTTGGTTGACGATATCTAATGTTACACCGGCGAATCGAAATGGAAATGGTTCTTTTCGGATAAATGCCACGGCGAATACGGGGACGGCGTCACGTTCGGGAACTATAACCATTCGTCGAAGTGATGGGGCGATTACTCGTACAATTTCTGTAATCCAGGCAGGACGGACTCTTGCAGTATCACCAACTTCAGTTAGTTTTGGTTTAGCAGCCGCGAATCGAGTAATTAATGTTACATCTAATGGGGTATGGAATCAACCAACGAGTAATGTGGCTTGGTTGACAATATCTAACGTTACACCAGCGAACCGAAATGGAAATGGCTCCTTTCGAATCAATGCCACAGCAAATACGGGAACGGCATCACGTTCGGGAACTATAACGATTCGGCGAAACGATGGATTCATTACTCGTACAATTTCTGTAAATCAAGTAGGACGAACGCTAACGGTGTCACCAACTTCGGTAAGTTTTAATCCGGATGCTAACAATCGTGTTATCAATGTTACAACCAACGGAGTGTGGAATCAACCGACGAGTAATGTAGGTTGGTTGACGATATCTAATGTTACCCCGGCAAGTCGAAATGGAAACGGCTCCTTTCGAATCAATGCTACAGCAAATACGGGAACGGCATCACGTTCGGGAATTATAACGATTCGGCGAAACGATGGATCTATTACTCGTACAATCTCTGTAACCCAAGCGGGACGGACGCTAACGGTGTCATCTACTTCAGTAAGTTTGGCGGGGACGGCAGATAATCGAACAATTAATGTTACATCCAATGCAACTTGGAATAACCCGACCAGCAATGCGACTTGGTTGACTATTTCCAATGTGACTCCGGTCAATCGGAGTGGAAATGGTTCCTTTCGGATAAATGTTACGGCGAACACAGGTCCTGCGGCTAGAACCGGTATGGTTACTGTCACGAGTGGGGGAATTACTAGAAATATAACAGTTACTCAGCCGAGAAATGTTGTAACATTAACATTTAATCCGAATGGTGGTAGTGTAAACCCAACAACCAGAAATGTTACGAGAGGGGATGGAATAGGTGCAAATGTACTGCCAACGCCCACTAGGGCAAACCGTCATTTTGTGGATTGGTTTAATACTTCAGCAACAAGTGGTGGTACGCGTATTCGAACGGGGGCGACATTTAACAGTGATGCAACACTGTGGGCACGTTGGACTGATCCATCACGACATCTACACTATTGGACAAGACCGGCGAATACCGAAACAACAACGATTATCTTGAGAAATTTTAGTTATAATATGGTATGGCAGTCGGCAATGGAACGAGGGATTGAAAATTGGAATAGATCTGATGCACGTGTTGATTTTTCGAAAAATGCGACTTCAAATAACCGGGTAAGCGTTCATACAAGAAATTATGAGAACCTATCAGCACTTGGGACACTTACTCCAATAAGAAATGGTACGAATCTAACAAACTTTGATATTCGCTTATTTAGTGAAGCGATCGTTGCTTATGCAAATGAGAATGAGGGAGCAACGGTTGCACCTGTTATTGAAAGTGTGATGACGCATGAGTTGGGGCATGCGATTGGTTTGAGAGACAATCCTTTGCCAAATACTAGAAATGGAAGTATTATGAATAGCAGTGCAAACAGGCAACGATGGATAGTAGTAGCACCGACACAGTTTGATGAAACTAGTGTAAATATGATATATTAATCAAGGAGGAACAGCAGATGAAAAAGGCAAAGAAAATAGGCATGTTAATGATATTTGTGTTGGTAGTTATAATTTTGAGCGCATGCAATAATTCGGAAGATGTTTCTGCATCCAGTGAAAATGACGGAAACGGTGAAATGGAAAAAATGGAAATACATATTGATTATTTTATGTGGAATAATGTTGAAAGAATGGCAGAATTGGCAACGGATATCATACGTGGTGAGGTCTTAGACCAACGAGTGGAATGGAAGAATTTAATCGTACCAAGGGAAGCTGTTGTAGCAGATATGCTGGGGCAGGGAATGACACAAGAGGAAATTGATTTTGAAATATATGGATTTGATTTTGAGCCATATTATAATTTGATGACAGTTTATACCATTTATGTGTTAGAGGTTTTTCAAGGCAATCATGTGGCTGGGGATGTCATTGAAATGATGCGGCGTGGTGGAGAATATGGAAATGAATATTGGTTTGTTTCTGATGCAATAGAGTTGTCGGCTGGTATAGAGTTTGTGTTATTTCTATATACCACTGGGCTTACAGATAATCCTTATATACTTTTAAGTCATGTTCAGGGTGCTTACAGTCTGGCTGTTGGAATTGGAGAGGATAAAAAATTAACAGACCTAGATTATTGGGATATGGAATTGAAGAAAACGAGTGATTTGGATCCGATTATGATTTCAGTAAAAGATTTGGTTGAGATTGCGGAAGAAAATGAATTGTTGAATGGAGATGATGTTATTGGGAAAAACGGCTATTCGGATGAAGATGGTGTAGGAGAGTAAAAAGTTTTTTAAGTTAGTGATGATGATTTGAAATTAAGGATAAAAAACAGTAGAGGGCATAAAAAGGTTTTCTGCTGTTTTATCATGTTAATCAAGGAGGGACAGCGAATGAAAAAGGCAAAGAAAATCGGCATGTTAATGATATTTGTGTTGGCATTTACAGTTTTGAGTGCATGTAATAATCCGGAAGCTGTTTTTGTTTCCAGTGAAAACGGAAGCGGTGAAATGAAAAAAATGGAAATACAGATTGATTATTATACGTTGGATAATGTTGAAGAAATGGCAGAGATGGCAACGGATATTATACGTGGTGAGGTATTAGACCAACGAGTGGAATGGAAGAATTTAGCAGTACCACGAGAAATTGTTGTGGCAGATATGATGGAACGGGGAATGACACAAGAGGAAATTGATTTTAACTTGTATGGATTTGATTTTGAACCATTTTATGATTTGATGACAGTTTATACCATTTATGTGTTAGAGGTTTTTCAAGGCAATCATGTGGTTGGAGATGTTGTTGGAATGATGCGACATGGTGGGGAATATGGAAATGAATATTGGTTTGTTTCTGATGCGATAGAGTTGTCGGCTGGTATGGAATATGTTTTGTTTCTATTTACTCATGGGCTTACAGATTCTCCTTATGTACTATTAAGTCATGTTCAGGGAGCTTATAGTCTAGCTGTTGGAATTGGAGAGGATAAAAAATTAACAGACGTGGATTATTGGGGCATAGAATTGGAGAAAACGAGTGATTTGGATCCGATTATGATTTCAGTAAAAGATTTGGTTGAAATTGCGGAAGAAAATGAATTGTTGAATGGAGATGGTGTTATTGGGGGAAATGGCTATTCGGATGAAGATGGTGTAGGAGAGTAAAAAGTTTTTTGAGTTAGTGATGACGATTTGAAATTAAGGATAAAAACAGTAGAGGACATAAAATGGTTTTCTGCTGTTTTATCATGATACCTTTTTGCTAATAAAGCTGTTGTACCGGATATTTCCATAAATCCATACCATTTTGAAAATCAGAGATTAACTTGCATTTTTTTTGATAGGCTTGTATGATATCCTGTTTTCTTTCTTCTTTCAGATGTATATCTTGATTGATTAAAGCAAATAATTCATCATTTGTTAAAAGTGCATTCAAATCTAAAACACTTCGATCTGTTACATGTCTTAAAGAATTGACCTCTTTTTTATCGATTCCATTGACTTCTAATTTCAACAAACCTTTTAATGTTGTTGGTATATCTTCGCTGTAGAATAAGGAAGTGCCGGTATCGTAGATAGGCATGATTTTTGTGAATTTATGCAATTCCGTATTCCAGATTAATCCAAAATTCCCATAGTGCCGATCACTATTGCTTAATACAAAATCGGATAGAATCATATAGGATAAAAAATTATCTAGTTCGACGGAATCAATACCATTACTGTTGGCAATTTTTTTATACTGGGTAATCCAATTTGTGTTTTTTTCAACTTTTTCGGATTTGACAACATCATAAGCGATGGTTATTTGTTCTCCCTCTTTGATGGCGTTTGGACAACTACAACCATAGGTGCTTCTATCGTTATGAATGACTTTGATTAGTTTATAAGGTACAAAGTTGTTCATGTTCTGTTTTAAATGGAATTTAGTTGCAATAATTTCATTTAAAGCCTGTTGTATCGATTTGTTTTTTCCGACTTTTGTTAAGCATCGAACACCGGTTTTGTCAACAATCCATTTTTTGGCCATATCTCCATTTAGAGTTGAGTTTGGGGAATATTCAGTGACTTTTTGTTTACTTTCTTCTATTACATCAAAAAAATTTTTGTCTTCAAAATCATTTTTGAATAAATTAACACGGTCCCAATTCAAGTCGCTTTTAACGGGTTTAATCCAATAAGAATCTGTTAGGGATAGTGCCAAATTCTGAATAATTCGTTCTAGCCTTATAGTATGTGAGTTTTCATAATCATTTAAACCTTCTCGTGTTAGAGGTATAGAACGTTCTGAAAACCAGTGCACCAACTGCGGGATGTTATTGGCACCAAAAGGCAAAAGAGATATGGCATTTTTATTTATCACAGGTTTTGCCATACCGCTAAAAAAACCTTTGGCGATGACAAATGCTGCGACAGGTATATCTTTGTACATAAAATAGTAGTTGTCCATAATAAGCCTTTCTAAATCATTGGTCGAATATATTTTCCAAATTTTTATGTGATAGATATTCGTTTACGACGGAATCCAAATAGTATTCTATGCCAAAACCATCTTCGGCAAAGTATATTTTTTCATTTTTTTCTAAAAAGGTATTGTCGTATTTTATATTGTAATTGTTGAGTCCGTCTGTTTCTATCAGAGCGTTTTTGCCTTTTATTTCTTTTTCTATAATGATATACCATTTTTTCATATGTATATACCGCCTTAAGTTTATTATAAGGTATTTTATGAAATCCTGCTACTTTGGTTTTCGATAATGCTTATGCCAAAGGGCGATGCCGGCAGATACAGCTTGACATCCTTGATTGATTGCGCCGGTATAACCTTTTACGACAATGTTGTAGATGCCAATTGGAATGGAAGCAATGATTGTACAGATTCTTAAAATCTTCATGTTGGTTTGCCATTGTCCGTAAGTTTGGACGATGTCAAACAACATCAAAAGAGAAATTGGACTTTTCCAAGTTACATAAACGGCTCCACCTTGTAGACAGATAAAGAGTAACAACAACCAGATAGGTGCTCTTTTATCTAACCTACTATATAGGAAAAATGCAACTGTGCGGACGGTTGATATACTCATGACCGCTACTTCTGTCATGGCTCCAAGTAACAAAAATTCTAAAACCGTTAGCACATTACCAAGGATCACAAAAACCAGTAATGTGGATTTTGCTTTCATATGCGGAGAAATTGCAAAAGCGATAATCGCCAGAACTCCTAAGATTTGCGAAATTACAAAAGACATCATGTTCCTCGCTTTCTAAAAAACTAGGTATATTTTACCACTTATTTATGGTTAAGGAAAGAGTGTAATGAAAATCGACATTGACACTTATTATAAAATGGTTTATTATGGTTAAGCAATAAAAATACCAATGTTAGGTGATTGGACACTCCAGCCCTCACTTGATATTTGGTGGATTAAAAAAAGGAGAGAACAATGATTACAAAAGACAAAAAACAAGCTATTATTGCCGAGTATGGTAGAACAGAGGGAGATACAGGTTCTCCGGAAGTACAAATCGCAATTTTGACTGCGCGGATCAATGAGTTGACAGAGCATTTTAAGGTGAATCCCAAAGACCATCATTCTAGAAGAGGTCTGCTGAAGATGGTAGGTCAAAGACGTGGTTTATTAGCTTATTTGAAGAAAGCGGATATTGAAAGATACCGTACGTTGATTGAAAGATTAGGCTTAAGAAAATAGTTATAATCGAGTGTGGTTATAGGTCTGTTAGATTATAAAAGGACAGTGATTTTAATATGTATAAAGACCATCGGGAGATTGTGTTTTCCGATGGTCTTTATTGTTATAGATTAAGAAATTGTTCCCTATGCTTCTCCAACAAAGCACGTATCTTCGCAGTTGGATTGAGCACCTTTCCAATGGTTACATCGTGATTGATAGAATCCACAATCAGTGCCAAAAACTTACTCATATCGGCTTGTATGTAGTAAGGTTTGTCATGAATGGCAGGCGGCACATAGGTCAAGTTTGTTGTAATCAATTTATCCAAATAGCCTTTGTTGTAATAGTCATCAAAAGCATCCAATCCACTAGTGAATAAGCCAAAGGTGGTACATACAAAGACACGTTTTGCACCACGTTCTTTTAACATCTTCGCAGCTTCCAACATACTATCTCCGGAGGAAATCATATCATCAACGATAATCACATCTTTGTTGGTCAGGGAATCACCTAAAAACTCATGGGCGACAATCGGATTTTTGCCGTTGATGATGGTAGAATAATCTCTTCGTTTGTAGAACATGCCCATTTCAACACTCATTACATTTGAAAAATAAACAGCACGATGCATGGCGCCCTCATCAGGGCTAATAATCATCAGATGGTTTTTGTCCACATTTAAGTCGGGTACATTGCGAAGTAGAGCTTTTATAAATTGATAAGAGGGGTTAAAGCTGTCAAAGCCATTTAGAGGGATGGAATTTTGTACCCTTGGATCATGAGCATCAAAAGTAATGATGTTGTTGACGCCCATATCAATTAGTTCTCGTAAAGCGATGGCACAATCTAAAGATTCACGTTTGGTACGTTTGTGTTGACGACTTTCATATAGAAATGGCATAACAACATTGATTCGCTTGGCTTTGCCTGTAGCGGCAGAAATGATTCGTTTTAAGTCCTGATAATGATCATCCGGTGACATACGATTTTGGCGACCAAACATGGTATAGGTTAAACTATAATTGCCCACATCGGTTATGATAAATAAATCGGTTCCTCGTACACTTTCTTTGATATGTCCCTTTGCTTCACCGGTACCAAATCTGGGACAGGCATAATCAACCAAATAATTTTGCACACGATAATTGACATATAAAGGTGATTCTTTTACTTCGCTCACGGTATTTTCCCGGAAAGATACGATGTAGTTATTGACACGTCTGCCAAGCTCCAAGCAACTATCCATGGATACGATTTTCAAAGGGGCATAGGGAAGTATTTTTTCCAGTTGTTCAATGGTTGACATGTTGTTCTCCTTGTAATTCGGATTTTTAATATATGATATAGATAATTATATATGCAAAAACACATGAAAGCAAGTTACTTCTATGGACTTATTTTCAGTAAAATGGTACAATTTTAGAGATTATATGTTACAAATAGAGGATAAAAAAAATGAGTCACAAACATAAAATCCAGCAAATTATTCCGGATTCGATTGCCGCAGAGCTAGGCATTGAACCGGGTGATTTGTTATTAACGGTCAATGCACATGAAATTACAGATGTATTTGATTATTATTTTCAGGTGGAAAACGAAGCGATTGTGTTATTGATTGAAAAGCCCGACGGGGAGCAGTGGGAGTTGGATATAGAAAAGGGTGAAGACGAGGAATTGGGTATTGTTTTCCAAGAAAGTTTGATGGATCGGTATCGTTCTTGTTGTAATCAATGTATTTTTTGTTTCATTGATCAGATGCCAACGGGTATGCGGGAAACTTTGTATTTTAAAGATGATGACTCCCGTTTGTCTTTTTTGCAAGGCAATTACATTACTTTGACGAATATGTCTAAGCAGGATATTGAGCGGATCATTCATTTTCATATGGAGCCGATTAATATTTCCTTTCATAGCACTAATCCGGATTTGCGCTGCAAAATGTTAGGCAATCGCTTTGCAGGAAAGGCTTTGCAGAAAGTGGATTTGCTTTATCAAGCAGGTATTTTGATGAATGGGCAGATTGTGTTATGTAAGGGGGTTAATGATGGGCAGGAACTGGAGCGTAGTATTGCTGATTTGACAAAGTATTTGCCGTTTTTGCGAAGTGTGTCAGTTGTTCCTGTAGGCATTACAAAATATCGGGAAGGATTGTATGATCTGGAGTTGTTTACGGCAGAAGATGCGGCAGAAGTTTTGCAGATTATTCATACATGGCAGACACGTATTTTTCAGGATTTTGGTATTCACTTTATCCATGGAAGTGATGAATGGTACATTTTGTCTGATTGTGCATTGCCGCAGGAAGTCTCTTATGATGGTTATCCGCAGTTGGAAAATGGTGTGGGGATGTTGCGGCTGTTGATAGATGAGATAAAAGCAGAATTAAAACAGCGATCAGGTGATGAAAGACATCATAAATTATCAATGGCAACAGGTAAACTAGCGGAGCCTTATATCCGTCGTTTGATTCAAAATATACAAGAAAAATATCCAAATCTGCAAGTGAAGATATTTCCGATTCGCAATGATTTTTTTGGTGAAACCATTACGGTGTCCGGCTTGGTAACAGGCGGGGATATTTATAAACAATTGGTTGGTCAGGATTTGGGTGACAAGTTATTGATTTCTGAAAATATGTTAAAAAAGGATGAACCTATATTTTTAGATGATATGAGCATGGATGAATTGTCAAAACGATTGCAGATTAAGGTGGAGGTGGTAGCATCGGATGGAACGAGTTTTGTAAACGCGGTGGTTGGAGTGGAAACATGAGGGATAAAACCATTGTTTGGGATGGAGATATAAAAGCAGTTTTTAAGGCCATCGGCAGAGGGTGGCGACTTTGACTTATGTCTTTATTTTTGCTATTATGTTGTAGTTATAGATGTATTTGAATCGTTTGGAAGGATAGAAATAAAATGAGCAAACCAGTAGTTGCAATTGTTGGTCGTCCCAATGTAGGAAAGTCAACATTGTTTAATGCTTTGGCCGGTGCACGGATTTCCATTGTAGAAGACACACCGGGGGTTACCAGAGATAGAATTTATGCCGATGTATCTTGGTTGGACAAAGAATTTACTATGATTGACACAGGTGGGATTGAACCTGAAAGCAAGGACCTGATTTTAAGCCGAATGCGGGAACAGGCGCAGATTGCCATTGATACAGCGGATGTGATTTTATTTTTGACCGATGTACGGCAAGGATTGGTTGATTCGGATTCAAAGGTAGCGGATATGCTGAGACGTTCGGGTAAGCCGGTTGTTTTGGTGGTCAACAAAGTAGATAGTTTTGATAAATTTATGACAGATGTATATGAGTTTTATAATTTAGGGATTGGTGAGCCGGTTCCTGTTTCTGCGGCCTCTCGTTTGGGCATTGGTGATATGTTGGATAAGGTGACAGAATTTTTTCCGGCAAAAACAGAGGAGATGTCAGATGATGATAGGCCACGTGTTGCCATTGTCGGCAAACCAAATGTGGGAAAATCTTCCATTATCAACAAATTATTGGGAGAAGAGCGTGTGATTGTTTCCGAGGTGGCGGGTACCACAAGAGATGCCATTGATACAGAAGTGATGCACGGTGGCAAAGAATATATTTTTATTGATACGGCCGGGTTACGCCGTAAGAGTAAAATTAAGGAAGAGTTAGAACGCTATAGCATTATCCGTGCAGTCGCAGCGGTGGAACGTGCGGATGTGGTTTTGATGGTGATTGATGCAGTGGAGGGTATTACGGAGCAGGACGCAAAAATCGCCGGAATAGCCCATGAGCGGGGCAAAGGTATTATTATTGTTGTAAATAAGTGGGATGCAATTGAAAAAAATAACAAAACCACCAAAGAATATGAGCATAAGATAAGGATGATTTTATCTTATTTATCTTATGCCGAGATTATGTATGTATCGGCAAAAACAGGGCAACGTCTACCCAAACTATTTGATATGATTGATGTGGTGATTGAAAATCAAACATTGCGTGTTGCCACAGGTGTTTTGAATGAAATTATGACAGAGGCTACGGCACTGCAACAACCTCCGTCTGACAAGGGAAAACGATTGAAATTGTTTTATATCACACAAGTGGCAGTGAAACCGCCGACGTTTGTAATCTTTGTGAATGACACGGAGTTGATGCATTTTTCATATACACGGTATTTGGAAAATAAAATCCGAGAAGCATTTGGCTTTAGAGGAACATCGTTAAAATTCTTTATTCGGGAGAGAAAGGAAAAGTAAAGACTTATGGAAAGAATGATTTGTTTGTTGATTGGATATGCATTCGGTTTGATTCAAACAGGTTACTTGATGGGTAAGATTTACAAGATTGATATTCGCGAGCAAGGCAGTGGCAATGCCGGTACTACCAATGCACTTCGAGTTTTGGGCTGGAAGATAGGTTTGGTCACATTTCTGATTGATATGCTAAAATGCATCGGGGCTGTACTTTTGGTGCGTTTTATATTTCAAGAAAATGCGTTGGTTCAGTTATTGGCAATTTACACAGGTTTGGGTGTGACATTGGGACATAACTTTCCTTTTTATATGAAGTTTAAAGGTGGAAAGGGTATTGCGGTGATGGGTGCATTGATTATCATTACTTCCGTGTTTACAAATCCGATGCTTACTTTGATTCCTTTGGTGGTGTTTGTTTCGACAGTAGTATTAACCAGATATGTTTCTTTGGGCTCTTTGCAAATTGCGGTATTATTTTTGGGTTTGATTATTTTTTATGGACAAATGGGTGACATCGGTTTGGGAGAGTGGAATCTGATTGAATTATATGCAGTGGTGTTTGTTTTGGTACTTTTGGCATGGTATAAGCATTGGGAAAATATCAAACGTTTATTAAGTGGAACGGAGAATCGTTTCGGTGAAAAAAAGAATAAAATGAAACCGATTCGTGTGGGAGATTAAAGGGGTTTCGAAAAAGGAGAGTTTGCGATGACAAAAATAGGAGTGATTGGTGCCGGTAGTTGGGGAACTGCCCTTTCTGTTTTGCTACACAGCAATGGGCATCAAGTGAGTATTTGGTCCATTGACGCAGAAGAAGTCAGGGTTATGTCAAAGATCCGTGAGCAGACGTTTAAATTACCGGGGGTATACATCGCAAAGGAAATTGAGATTACCGGTGATATGGAACAGGCAGTGAAAGGAAAAGATGTTTTGGTATTGGCTGTACCCTCACCTTATGTAAGGGCAACAGCAAGATTGATGAAAGATTTTGTGCAGGAGGGGCAGATGATTGTGGATGTGGCAAAGGGGTTTGAGGAAGAGACTCTGATGACATTATCCCAACAGATTGAAGAGGAAATACCTCAGGCGGATGTGGCTGTTTTGTCAGGGCCAAGCCATGCGGAGGAAGTGGGAAGAGGGCTTCCAACTTCTTGTGTCATTGGGGCACGGACAAAAAAAACGGCTGAATATTTGCAGGATGTATTTAAAAGCAAAGCCTTTCGAGTATATACCAGTCCTGATATAATCGGCATTGAAGTGGGTGGTTCATTGAAAAATGTCATTGCTTTGGCGGCGGGGATTGCGGATGGTTTGGGTTATGGGGACAATACCAAAGCCGCTTTGATTACACGTGGGATTACAGAGATAGCTCGTTTGGGTATGAAAATGGGTGGTAAGTTAGAAACATTTTCCGGTCTTTCCGGTATCGGTGATTTGATTGTTACTTGTGCCAGTGTGCATAGCCGCAATCGCCGTGCGGGTGTTTTGATTGGGCAAGGGAAAACAGCCCAGGAAGCGATGGAAGAAGTGAACATGGTAGTGGAAGGCGTGTATTCGGCTAAGGCAGCGGCAAAATTGGCAGTAAAATATGGAGAGTCTATGCCTATCATTGATGAAATCAATGGGGTGTTATTTCATAACAAAAGTCCCAATGAAGCTGTGAAAGAGTTGATGGAGCGGGAATCCCGCAGTGAGTATGTGTCGGTGAAGTGGCCGGAAGAAAACAAAAACTAAATGGATGGTTGTTGCAAAATAAAATTCGTAGAATAACGTAGGAGGTTCTAATGAGTACAGGTTATGAAAGAGTAATAAAGGCTTATGAATATGTTCGTTCTCAAACAGATTTTCAACCCAAAATAGGCGTTGTATTGGGTTCCGGATTGGGAAACTATGCCAAGCAAATGGAAGTGGTACAAGAGATTTCTTATGATGAAATACCGGGCTTTCCTGTTTCAACGGTTGAGGGACACGATGGGCGTTTTTTATTTGGTTATGTGAGTGGTACGCCTGTGGTTTTGATGAAAGGCCGTGTGCATTATTATGAGGGTTACTCCATGGAAGAAGTGGTACTGCCGATTCGTTTGATGGCTTTATTGCAGATTCAGGTGTTATTGTTAACCAATGCGGCAGGCGGTATCAATCCGAACTTTAGAGTAGGGGATTTTATGATTATCAAAGATCATATTTCCAGTTTTGTACCTTCTCCTTTGATTGGTAGAAACTTGGATGAATTGGGAGATCGTTTCCCTGATATGAGTCATGTATACGATCCAAGCTTGCGAGAAGTATTAAAAGCGACAGCCAAAGAAGCGGGTATTGAAGTGCAAGAAGGCGTTTATGTACAAGCATCCGGACCGAATTATGAAACCCCTGTGGAAATTCGTATGTTTGCGGCTTTGGGCGCGGATGCGGTAGGTATGAGTACCACTTGTGAGGCTATGGTGGCACGCCATGCAAAGGTGCGTGTGTGTGGCATTTCTTGTATTTCCAATGCGGCGGCCGGGCTTTCAGATGAAGAATTATGTCACAGTGATGTGCAAGAGATGGCAAACAAGCGCGGGAAAATCTTTGAGCAATACATCAGCGGTATTATTCAGCATTTAAACACGAGTTTGGACTAGGGATTGGAGACGAAACCGGATGAAGGAAATGATGAAAAAGATTAAGAATATGATTCGGATTGTAATCAAAATAATAGCAATCACTACGGTGGTCAAAAAAGGGATTGTTTTTTTGATTGGTGCTTGGGGTATCTTGAAAATATGGATAGAGTTTCAAAATAAAAGGATAAAAGATGAAAGTTAGAATTTACAATGGGCGTATTTTAACGATGGTAGTCGGTGAAGATATTTTCATGGGAGAGCTTTGGATTGAAGCGGATACCATTTGTAAAGTGATTTCTTATGAAGATACGGCTGTTTGTGCGGATGAGAAAAGAAAGCAGGAGATTGTTTGGGATCAGGAAATAGATGCCAAAGGCAATTTGATTTTGCCGGGTTTTAAAAATGCACATACCCATTCTCCGATGACTTTTTTGCGTTCTTATGCAGATGACATGTCATTGCAGAGATGGTTAAATACCTGTGTTTTTCCTGCGGAAGCAAAGCTGACGGACGAAGATGTTTATTGGTTGGCGCGTTTGGCGATTTTAGAATATTTGACAAGTGGAATGACCACGGTTTTTGATATGTATTTTAAGGTGCCTTCCGGCGCAAAAGCCTTTTTGGATTCAGGATTTCGCAATGTGATTTGTGGCAATATGAATGACCATATAGGTTCTTTGGAACAAATGGAAGCGGAATTTTTACGTTATAATCAAGACGAAAATGTCATGTTAAGTTATCAATTGGGCTTTCATGCAGAATATACAACAAGGGAGGAAACGTTAAAAGAGATTGTTGCATTGTCACATAAATATAAAAGCCCTTTGTATACCCATTGCGCAGAAACAGCTTATGAAGTAGCGGATTGTCGTAAGAGAACCGGCATGACCCCGGTGGCCTATTTGGATCGTTTAGGTGCTTTTGCATATGGTGGTGGATTGTTTCATGGGGTGCATCCGGAGGAAGCGGATTTTGATATTATAAAAAAACGTGGATTGTATGTGATAACCAATCCAGCCTCAAATCTAAAGTTGGCCAGTGGTATTGCTCCCATTCAAGCCTATATAGAAAAAGAAATTCCCCTTGCCATTGGAACGGATGGACCGGCTAGTAACAATGGATTGGATATGTTTCGGGAGATGTATTTGGTGACGGCATTGCAAAAGGGTATTCATGGCGATCCGGCGGCCGTACCGGCGATGGAAGTGTTGAAAATGGCCATTGTGACGGGGGCGCATGGGATTGGCTTACCGGTATGTGATAGCCTTGCGGTTGGTAAAAAAGCAGATTTAATTATGCTGGATTTGCAACAGCCGAATATGCAACCGTTGCAAAATATTGCAAAAAATGTAGTTTATAGCGGTAGTAAATCAAATGTTAAAATGACGATGATAGCAGGTAAGATTCGTTATCGGGATGGAACCTTTGATGTTGGAGTAGATGCAGAAAAAATTTATGCAAAAGCCAATCAGATAGCACAAAGAATTTTAAGATAAAAATAAGGGAATGGTTATGATGAAAATTACGTATATCGGACACAGTGGTTTTTTGGTAGAATTGGAAGAAGTTTATTTGCTCTTTGATTATGAAAAAGGTGTGATTCCTGCATTGGATAAAGAAAAAGAGCTTTATGTATTTGTTAGCCATGCCCATGGCGATCATTACAATAGTGCAATTTTTACCTTGCGCGAAACGTATTATAAGTTGCAATATATTATTTCGGATGATGTTGTGGTGGAAAACAAGTTTGCAGCAGGATTTGATGATATTTTTCATATTGGAGAAGATGAAAATAAGTTGATTGGTATGTGCCAAGTGCATACATTGATTTCAACAGATTTTGGTGTGGCTTTTCTTGTGACCGTTGGTGGTCAGACAATTTATCATGCAGGTGATTTGAATTGGTGGCATTGGAGTGGTGAGAGTGAAGCATATAACGCTATGATGTGTGTTAACTATAAAAAGGAAATTAACTTGATACAAGGTGCTCAGATTGACCTTGCTTTTTTGCCCGTGGATCCACGTTTGGGGGAGGCTTATCTTTGGGGTTTGAATTACTTCATGGAAAAAACGGATACGAAATGGGTCGTTCCGATGCATTTTTGGAAGAAATATGCTGTATTGGAGAAGATAAAAGAAGATATTGCTTGTGAAAGCACGCGGGATAAAATCATAAGGATGCGAGAGGGCGAAAGCCGAACATTATAAAAAGTGTGCCCCTATTTCAAAGATTGAGATAGGGACATTGATGTGAGCTTGCCACTTTGTTACAGTAAATGTCCAAGGAAGATACTAACGGAAATAAAGTAAATTAACAATCCGGAAATATCTTTGATAGAAGTAATAATCGGAGCCGAACCGGCAGCTTGGTCAATGTTTAGTTTGATTAAAACAAAGGGAACCAAAAAGCCTAATAATGCGGCTAATGTCATGGTACAAATCAGAGAGAGTGCAACAGCCAATCCAAGCATCGGCATTCCTTGCCAAGTTGCAGTAATGATACCTGCCGCAATACCGATTAAAATGCCCATGCTAAATCCAATGCCTACTTCTTTGATGAAGTGGCTAAAAAACTTTGAGATATGAATATGGCCAAGCACCACACCACGAGCAAAAACAGTGGAGGACTGCGCTCCTACATTTCCGCCCATATCCATGATCAAAGGTATAAAGAATGCGACTACCGGAATGGCCTCTAAGGCCTCTTCAAAACCCTCGATAACCAAGCCGGCTAAAAAACCGGCAACTAAAGTAATGAGGAGAAAAGGTAGACGAACTTTCCAGATTTTCCACATATTACCATGAACCAAAACCTCACTACGATCGGATTCATTTCCTGTGATATCGGCAAGACCCGCTTGATCATAAATATCCTCGGTGGCTTCTTCTTCTAAGATATCGATGGCATCATCAATGGTAACGATACCAACGAGACGATTTTCTTTGTCAACAACGGGAAGTGCCAAAAGGTCAAGATCTTGTAACAGGCGAGCCGTTTTTTCTTGATCCGTGTCCGTTTGCACGCAAATGACATTTTTGGACATGATATCTTCAATGCTGGCATTTTCATTGGCAATGATTAGTTCTTTTAAGGTCAATACACCCTCTAGTTTTTTCGAGTCACTGGTGATGTAAAGGGTATAGATTGTTTCTTTTTCTTTTGCTTGTCGCTTGACATTTTCTAAAGCTTGCTCTACGGTTAAGCCTTTTTTTAAGGAGATATATTCTGTAGTCATGATATGGCCAGCGGTTTCTTGTTCATATCCCATTAAAAGATTGGTACTTTCCCGTTCTTCAACGCTTAATGTATGGATTAATTTTTTTGCGACACTTGCAGGTAATTCATCTAAAAGGCGAACCCGATCATCCGGTGGCATATTGTTGATAAAAAGCATAGTTTTTTCATTGGTGAAAGAACGCAGTAAGATACGCTGATGTTCCGTGTCTAATTCTTCAAAGATAGCAAGGGCTCTGTTTTTTTCAAGAAGCCGGAACGCAATGACTTGATCCTCGGCGGACAAATTGAAAAAAGCGTGCAAGAGCTCTGTTTCTTCTAAATTTACAAGAAATTCTTTTAGTTCTTTCATATTGTTGTTTTTGATGAGTGTTGTGATTTTTTCTTGTAGCATATGGCACCTCCATGTTTTGGTTTCGGAGGTAGGTGGTAAAAAAGACCCTTGTCTATAGGCAAAATACCAAGGCAAGGGATACACAAAGAATATGCGGATATAAATTTGAAAACTCATATCGTGCACTACCGTTTGAGCTTTAGCATCATAGGGCTTGTCATTGCGTTAGACTATGCCTTGGGTTCGACATAGACTGATAACCAACTAATAGTGTCTCCACTATTTTGCGGTAGCAACCCGTATCCCTATGGTAGCCTCACCTACCGGAAAATATTAACTTTTCACACATCTATCAATATACATGGTTGGTAATGCTTTTGTCAAGTTTTAAGAATTGAAATTTTCATAAAAGTTCATACGTTTTCACTTGCAATGCCTAACGATATAAGATAGTATAGGGTAGGTGCAAAAAGACATAAATGGAGGTAATGCATGCGACATTTAATTAGTCCTTTGGATTTTTCAGTGGAAGAACTGGCAGATTTGTTAAGTTTAGCCCAAGATATTGAGGTGAATCCTGAGAAATATGCTCATTCTTGTGTGGGCAAGAAACTGGCGACATTGTTCTATGAATCCAGTACCAGAACTCGTTTGAGCCATGAAGCCGCCATGTTGAACTTAGGTGGTAGCATTATGGGTTTTTCCTCGGCAGATGCCAGTTCGGCAGTCAAAGGAGAAAGCGTCTCTGACACCATTCAAACCGTATCTTGTTATGCTGATATTTGTGCCATGCGTCATCCCAAAGAGGGAGCGGCAACAGTAGCTTGCCAAAAGTCTACCATTCCGGTGATTAATGCGGGAGATGGCGGACATCAACATCCGACGCAAACCCTCACTGATTTATTAACCATTCAAAATTTAAAAGGTCGCCTTACGTCTTTGACCATTGGGCTTTGCGGTGATTTGAAATTTGGTCGTACCGTTCATTCTTTGATTGCGGCCTTGGTTCGTTATACAGGGATACGCTTTGTATTTATTTCGCCCGATGAGTTAAAAGTGCCGGAATATGTACGGCATGAGTACATAGAAAAATACAATATTCCTTATGAAGAAGTGATTCGTTTGGAAGAGGCTATGCCCAAATTAGACATTTTGTATATGACTCGTGTCCAAAAAGAGCGTTTTTTCAATGAAGAAGACTATGTTCGTATGAAAGATTTTTATATTCTGAATAAGGAAAAGATGAAGTTGGCCAAGGAGGATATGTTTGTATTGCATCCATTACCAAGGGTAAATGAAATTGCGATAGAGGTAGACAGCGACCCAAGAGCGGCTTATTTTAAGCAAGTCCAGTATGGTGTATATGTGCGGATGGCACTGATTTTGACCTTGTTAGAGATTTCGGTATAAAAGGAGAGAAGCCATGGTGCAAAGAATGTTAAATGTGGGTCGTATTGCAGAGGGTTTTGTTTTGGATCATATCCAAGCAGGCAGGAGCATGGATATTTATAAGTATTTAAATCTGGATCAATTAGATTGTTGCGTAGCCATTATAAAAAATGCAAAGAGTAATGCTATGGGTAGCAAGGATATTATGAAAATTGAATGTCCGATTGATGTGATGGATTTGGATATCTTAGGTTATATTGATCATAACATTACGGTTAATATTATAGAAAATGAAGAAATTGTAGAAAAAAGGATATTGGAATTGCCCAAGCATATCAAAAATGTCATTAAGTGTAAGAACCCTCGTTGCATTACTTCGATTGAGCAGGGATTGGATCAAGTGTTTGAATTAACAGATAAAGAGAATAAGATTTATCGTTGTCGTTATTGTGAAGAAAAATACTTAGGTTTGTAAAGAACCGGTGTCAAAATAAGTTATTTGAAGTCAAATGTTGGAATTTCTTTTTAGAATGTATATCTGTACAATGAAAGATAGTGTTATTTCAAGAAACCATAGCTACGGATTAATATGGGTAGCATAAAAAGATAAATAAATATGTAGATGGGAGAAAACTATGTCAAATCAAATCTGGATTCTATTAATTTTTATTCTTTACTTTGGGCTAATCATTACATTGGCTCTTCGCTTTCGAAAATCGAAAAACTTATCGGATTATTTTTTAGCAGGGCGTAACTTAAATACTTGGGTTGGGGCATTGTCGGCTCAAACTTCGGATATGTCAGGCTGGCTATTGATGGGTTTGCCCGGCGCAATTTATGCGGCAGGAACAGGTAGAGCTTGGATTGCGGTTGGTTTAATCATCGGCACGGTGCTAAATTGGATTTTCGTAGCAAAAAGATTGCGCCGTTATACGATTATTGCGAAGAATTCTGTTACGCTGCCGGAGTTTTTGGAGAATCGCTTTCATGATACTTCTCACGCTTTGAAAGTGATTGCTGCTATATTTTTCTCTATTTTCTTTACAGTGTATGCAGCTTCCGGTTTTGTAGCGGGCGGAACGTTGCTTCCACAAATATTTGATATTAGTTATCAAGCATCTGTTGTTATCATTGCTAGTTTTGTTGTACTTTATACTTTAATTGGCGGTTTAATGGCGATTAGTTGGACTGATTCCATCCAAGGTATGATGATGTTGTTGGCAATTTTCTTTTTGCCGTTGATTGTAATTTCTACCATGGGTGGTTGGGGAAATGTTTCAGCAAACATTCCGACCGGATTTTTTAACATGATGTCTGACGGGGCCGGCGGTACGGTTGCTGTCAGGTCAATCATATCGGACGTGGCTTGGGGTCTGGGTTATTTTGGTATGCCGCATATTTTGATTAAGTTAATTGCAATTAAAAAAGAAAGATACGTATCCCGCTCTGCTGTAATTGCGATTATATGGGTTGTTTTGGCACTTGGTTCAGCCGTCTTGACCGGTCTTGTGGGTCGGGCGTTTTTGCCGGGCTTAGAAAATCCGGAAACAGCTTTTATACAAATGGTGCGTACGATTTTTATTGACCGTGGTGCTTTGTGGGCTGTATTGGTTGGTGGTTTGTTTCTTTGTGGTATGTTTGCGGCGATTAAATCTACGGCGGATTCTCAGCTTTTGGTAGGTTCATCGGCGATCGGTGATATTTATAAAATGGCAAATAAAAAAGCTTCGGACAAGCATTTGGTTTGGTTTAGCCGTTGTGCTGTATTGGTTGTTGCTGTTGTTGCTTTGTGGATTGCATTGGATGCTTATGATCCGGTGATTGGCGGACCTGATCGCAGCACCGGCGTGATGGTACTTGTAGCTATGGCTTGGGCCGGATTTGGTTCGGCCTTTGGCCCTCTTGTGCTGTTGTCCCTTTTCTGGAAGCGCACCACTCGCATCGGTGCAATTGTCGGGGTTGCAGTGGGTGGTTTGACGGTTATTATTTGGCAATATATACCTATGGTTCAAGGGGTAGATGGTTTGGTGACCTTAAATACGAGCACAGGACTATTTTCTTTGGTTCCCGGATTTTTCCTTTCACTTGCTGCGATTATAATTGGTAGTTTGTTGACGAAAAAACCATCAGAAGAAATATTAACAGAATTTGCCACAGCTTCTAAAGCTTTGATTGAAGAATAAATAGAATAGTTGGTGTATGTGTTTGTTGTTTTGTTTTTGTAATGCATTAAGTAAGGCGATAAGCCGAGGTTGAAAAAAATAGTATTGATAAAAATCACCACAAACCCCTAGAAATAGGGGTTTTCTCTTATTATTCATCCTTTATTAAAAGTGGTAAAAAGTTGATTTCGTCCAAGATTCGACCAAAATGGGAAAAATAAAACTATCTTTTTCGAGTGTTTGAGGGTAGTATTTCTTTATGTCCTGCTGCCCTTGCATTTTATAAATGTCTTTGATAATATTATTCAAGGTGCTACGATACGGTAGCGGTTAGCCCTCTGTAACTAGAGGGTCAGCAAAACCCTCATAACTTGCCAATCTTACGAAAGTAGGAAATAAACAAGAAAGGGGGCTTGCGATGTCTGATTATGAGATATTAAGCCTCGTGATAATGATTCTAGCAATTGTTGTTACGGTGCTGGTAGCCTATATTAATCACACAAAAAAGTGACCGCTTAGTCTTGGCAGATTAGGTCACTTTTTGTGATTTAAACTATTAGGGCTGACCGTTATCGGTAGCACCTTTTTATATATCTATTCTAACAAGGAATTGATGTTCTGTCAATTCGTGAAATCCAGTTTGCTATAAAATTATGTGGGTGGTGATGGTTGCATTTCTTTTTCATGGAAAGCCTGTTCTTTGATTCGCTTTCTTCTTTCAAGGTATTTTTCTACTTCGGGAATCCAGTCACGCAGATATGTATGTTTAACTGAATCATTGACGTATTTTTTTATTAATTCAAGTCTATCTTTTAGCATATTATCGTTAATATGGTGGCCGTGCCATTTGGCGGGTATTAATATAGTTGCCGGGCGATTGAAGTCGGCATATCCACTATAGCCGAGTGCATGTATTCCCTCTTTTATTAAATTATCAGCTTGTGTTAATAATTTATATACGTCTGTAAAAGTAGCCTCTTCTGCATTGAATGTTGAATCACGACCAAGTAGATAATCAATGGGCTTATTGAAATAATTTGCAAGATGGATTAATTGTTCAACAGTAGGATGCCTTAAACTCTCTGCACTCTCAAATGATGATAAAAGGGGTTGTGTATAGACTACAGTGTCATTCTTTTCGTTTAATATTTCTGCTAGTTTTTGTTGTGCTATGTTTTTGTTTCTTCTTAAAGTTAATAAACGTTCTGAAAATAATTTCTTATTCATGCAGTTCCTCCAATTATATTATATCAAATATAATATAAAAACATGATTAAAGTATATAGTATCTTATATTTGATATATCATTCAGTTTTAGTATAAGCTAAAAACGAAGAAAGCACAAATAAACACACAGAGTTTAAGGAGGAAAAGAAATGCACGAATCGAGCAAATGGGGAGATGTTCAAGATGCTATGAAAAAGACAACGCTAGGAAGAAACGCCACATTTCAAATTGGGCGAGAATGCCGCTGTATTGTTAAAGTGGGTCGCAGGAGTTTATTTAATTTAGATGTTCTTGATAGGCATTTGAATGAAATGCTGAGGCAACAACAGGGGGATTAGACTATGATGAACAGAGATAGTAAAGTGGGTCAAATTGCCGAGTTGTTACCTGTAGGAAAAGAAAATGCAATCAGCACATCTGACCTTATGGTAGTGGTTGGGGTTGAATCGCCACGAATGCTTAGAAGTATGATTGCAAAGGAAAGAAAAACTACTGTTATATGCTCCACCACTTCCGGAGGTTATTTTTTACCAGCTAACCGGCAGGAAACGGCAGAGTTTTGTAAGTCATTAGAGAACCGAGCGAAGAATACTTTTGCAGCGATTCAAAGCGCAAGGAGAGCTTTGGGGATTCCAGAGGGTCAGCAGGGCATTTTATTAGATGATATTGAAAGGCAACACGAAGAACCAGCGTTGAGGGTGGTGAGATGGCGAGAAAAAGGGCAGGGATGCCTTGTTGGCAAACTTTAAACCACAATGGCATAGACACGCCATTTATTAGATTAGGTTTGTCGCAGTTGTTTCATAAGAATACCCTTGGCCTGTCTGGCAAGGGAAATGTGTACTTGACAGCACAGTGCATATTGTATACAAAAGAGTTTCCTAGTATATACATACACACGCAAGCCGACCAGTCGGAGCGTAGACACTCGTAGCCGTGTAGCCATGAGCCGACAGAGCGACAGCGTAGCCGTGTAGAGCCGTGAGCCAATCAGTAGAGCGGTGAGCCAGCCGGTGGAGCTGTGTTGTGTGACCGGTGAGGCTGGGCAGTAGGTCGTTCTCACATGTGGGAAACCGACTGCCATGATGGTTCTCACTTGCTGTTGGGGATTGGCTTATTACCAACGTAGCTGATAGGCTTGCAGGGCTAACAGGTGCAGAGGTAAGGCTTGCTGTGCTAGAGGCGGAGGGTAAGGCATAAGGAAACCGCCACTACCTAAGTAATGACGGCTACAGAGCTTATATATCCAGTTGTTTAAAGTCTATGACTAGTTCCTTGAAGATACCAGCCTTGATAGTATCGTCAAAGGTATATTCGAATGATTCTTCTAAGGATTCAAAGTTATATACGGTGATACGGTTTTTATCGGGGTCAACAATCCAGTATTCACAAACTCCTGCAGTACGGTATTTGAATAGCTTAAGGTAGTAGTCCATCTTACGGCTACTTGCTGATACTACTTCAATCACCCAATCGGGCGCACCCTCACAGCCTTTATCAGTTATCTTGTTGGGGTCGCATATCACGCTTATATCGGGTTCAACATAGTTATAGCTGTCTGCATTAAGGTATACGGCAAAAGGAGCTATAAATGGCTTACAGTCACCGCCCTTTGCTTTGATATAGTTGTTTATGGTGGTTACCAGTTCTAAAGATACGGATTGATGTTTCGGGGTGGGTGATGCCAAGTCGTAAATGATACCGTCTATCAATTCGGCACGTTCCCCCTCCGGCAGTGATTCAATGTAATCAGTGGTATAGGTTTCAATCTGTCTTGCTAATGGCATGAGTTACCTCCTTTATTGTTTTGCTTGCTTATCTCGTTCAATAGTAGTCATAACAGCACGTTTCATAAACTCTAATCTTGTTTCTCCCATACTGTCAGAGTGCTGTTTTATAAATGAGAGATGGACATCTTTGTTTATAGTCTCATCAATGGCACGCTTAATAAAGCCGTTGACTGATTCGTCCATATTGTCAGCATGAGCCTTGATATCATTGTACTTGTCTTTTTGAACATTTAGGGGAATACGTTTTAAATTGGTTTTTGCATACTCAATATCATATTGAGCCTTGCTTTTCTTTTCAGCCATGTAAAACCTCCAATGGGGTTAATTTAGCAGGTGGATATTCTTTATCTTGCAACTATAGTATAGCATAATTCGGCGACTAGGCACATAGTGATAATACACAAAAAACTATGCACATATTTATAGGTTTTGTCAATAGATTAATTACTAGGTGCATAGTATAATATAATTAAGTTCAAGGATTGCTAAAGGCAGTTGAAACCGTAGCGAGTGGATGCAGTTGACCAGTAGGGGCTTATAGACCACGCCAGCACGGCAGAGATAACCAAATAAAAAGGAGGGTTCCAATGACCGAAAGAATGATATCTCGCAGGATTAGGAAACTAAAGGAGCTGGGGGCACAAAAGGCAATGCTAGATAGTCAGATTGATAGCCTAAAATGCGAAATCAAAGCTGATATGGTGTCCAAAGGATTGGAGGAACAACAAGCAGGGAATCATATTATCAGACTTACATCAGACTTACACCGGTAACATCAAGTCGATTTGATACAAGAGCATTCAAAGCCCAATACAGCACTTTATACAACCAATTTACCAAAGCAATCAATAGTCTTAGGTTCACAATAGCGTAGGAGGTATTGTATGGATAAGATGCCAAAGCTCGGCGGTGAAATAACAGAGAATGAGTTCTTGCTTTATGATATTATTTGTACGATTCGGAAGATGTCACCGGGAGAATATGCGAGAGTTAAAACAGTAGTATTAGACAAGGTCGCAGAAGATACGGAGATTCACGATCTTGTTAAAAATATTATGTTTGAGTTAATGGAACGAATAGAGAAACACATGATAAAAATGGAGGTTGAGCAATGAATAAGGAACTACAAAAAGAATTTGATTTTTTAATGGACGGAATGAGCAACTATATAAATAGTTATGGAATGTCAATACTGGTAGTCCAAAATCAAAAGCATCTATTAGAGACATACCATTAACACAAGAAACTTATGAAGTGTTAAGAGAGCAGCGTATCTATTGGGGTTTTAGGGTGGAGAGTATCGACAGGTTTCTGTTTTGTAATAACAAGGGCGAGCCAATGGATAGGGACAGGGTAGCGAATGAAATCAAGAAAATTGTTAAAAGGTTAAGAGCGGACGGGTACGATTTTCCACATGTTACGCCTCATTGGTTAAGACATACATTTGCGACGAGAGCCATATTGAAGCAGGAATGAATCCGAATACTTTAAAAACGATTTTAGGGCACGCTAGCCTAAAGGAAACAATGGACAGGTACAGCCATGTAATGCCGGATACCAAAGCGGAAGAAATGGCAATGATAGCATCAGCGTTTTAGCTTGGGTTTTTCGACCAAAATCCGACCAAGATTGCACGGAAGTTGATAAACACTGATAAATTGCAAAGTGCCACAAAGCCCTTAAAATAAGGCATTATAGCACTTTGACAAACTGTAATAAATCGGTATGCAAAAAGTAAGGCGATAAGCCGGGTTATGTCTTGGACAATCATCTATCTAGGCCCAATGTTACCATTGGGCTCAAGCGACCTACCTAAAGCGTGACGGGCAGCCACATAGCTTTTTTTCGGTCTTGCTCCGAATGAGGTTTACATATGCCCTTTTTGTTACCAAAAAGGCGGTAGTCTCTTACACTACCTTTCCACCCTTACCCATCTCGCAATGGGCGGTTTATTTCTGTTGCACTGGCTTGGGAGTCACCTCCACCGGACGTTATCCGGCATCCTGCCCTATGGAGCCCGGACTTTCCTCGTTTGCGACCTTTCGGTACCTGCAATCGCGATTGCCTACCTTACTTAATGCATATTTGATTATATCACGTATCCTCTAACAAGTCATCTCCATCCGCCGCAGTGGTTGCCAATGTATCACAGCGTTCGTTTTGTGGATGTCCGGCATGTCCTTTTATCCATGTAAAGGTTACTTGGTGGTTCTTTTTTGCTGTGAGTAGACGTTTCCAAAGGTCAATGTTTTTCACTTCTTCTTTTTTGTTTCGTTTCCAATCCTTTTGAATCCATCCCTCAATCCAATGTTGATTAAAAGCATCTATGACATACTTTGAGTCGGAGAAGACCTCTACTTGACAGGGCCTATTTAAAGCCTCTAAGCCAACGATAACGGCCAGTAGTTCCATGCGATTGTTGGTGGTTTTTTTATAACCTTGTGAGAGTTCACGGATGTGTAAATTTCCTTTTGTGTCTATATATTCTAAAACGGTACCATAGCCACCGGGGCCATCCGGGTTACCACGGGCGGCACCGTCTGCGTATAATTTAATTTCCATTATATAAATGTCCTCCAAACTAGATTTAGTATATCATAAATCTCTCTGCTTGTGTAAACCGCTCTGATTGTGTAAAATATAAAACAGATATGAGAGAGTGGAATCATAAAATAGGAGAGGGTATCATGGAAAAGCTGGAGGATCTTAGGCAACAACTGGATAAAATTGACAAAGAACTGGTAAAGCTCTACAGACAGCGCATGGCAGTGTGCAACCAAGTAGGGGATTATAAATTAGAGGCGGGCAAGGCCGTTTTTGACCGAGAACGGGAAAATGAGAAGTTGCAAGAGGTAGCAACCTTTGTAGATTGTGCTTTTGATAAAAAGGCGGTTCGGGATGTGTTTTTACATTTGATGTCCCTGAGCAGAAAACTTCAGTACCAAAAATTATCTGCCGTAGGGAGTACAGGACGTCTTCCTTTTATTCCCATTGATTCATTGGACCTAGAGTCGGCACGTGTTGTCTTTCAGGGTGTAGAGGGCTCCTATGGACAAGAGGCTATGCAGTGCTATTTTGGTAAAAATTGCAATAGTTATTCTGTCCGTACGTTTCAAAATGCTTTTACCGCTATTGATGAGGGTGGGGCGGATTATGCGGTGTTACCGATAGAAAATTCTTCGATGGGTTCGGTCCGGGAAATATATGATTTGTTAGTGGAGTTTGAAAATTATATTGTAGGAGAGATTGTAATTCCGATTTCTCATACGTTGGCGGGATTACCGGGAACGCGCTTAACGGATATTGAGCAGGTATATTCCAAAGCGGAGGCATTGATGCAAACCACCAAATTTTTAGATGCGCATCCGAAGTGGCAGCAGATCAGTGTGGTAAATACGGCTATTGCAGCGCAGAAGATTGTGCAGGACAATGACAGTAGTAAGGCGGCGGTATGTAGTGCTTATGCAGCAAAACGCTATCATTTAGAGATTTTACAGGATCAGATAAATGATGAGCCGGACAATTCCACCCGCTTTATTGTCATTACCAATCAAAAGGTATTCTTAAAAAAGGCTGCGAAAATCAGCATTTGCTTTGAATTGGAAAATAAAAGTGGTAGTTTATATCATTTATTATCCCATTTCATTTACAATGATTTGAATATGACCAGAATTGAATCAAGGCCCATAGAAGGGAGGGCATGGGAGTATCGCTTCTTTGTTGATTTTGAGGGGAATATGGCAGATGTTGGAGTGAAAAGTGCCATTCGCGGTTTGCGGGAAGAGGCGAAAAATCTAAAAATATTGGGGAATTATGAAACATGTATAAAAACAATTTGATGGTTTATCAAAAGATTGGAAAAGCAGAAATTCTTGCGCATTTGCAAACGGATTATGTACAAGGCCTTTCAGGTTTGTTGGAAGTTGCAACAACATATGGATTTGTAGGTGATTTGTGGCATTGCTATTTGACTTTTTTGTTGGTATGTGATGAAAACCCTTATAGTTTGTCTTGCGAGGGCAAGCACGTAGTTGCAGATAGTCTTTATGAGATTGCAAATGCTGATTTTGCTGTCATTAAGGGAATGTTTGAGTATGATTTTACAGAGCTTGAAAAGAAGTTTCAAACAACAGGTATGGAGGCTTTACGCAATTATCATGTAGAGTCCCCCAAAGGCATCTTAAATCAAACCATGCGAGGGCAGTTGTGTGCATTAAGCAAAGCATTAGGTGAGGCAAAATCAGTTTATAAATTTCAAAAGATTATTTCAGAGCATTATCGTCTGTTTGGAGTGGGAAAATTCGGTATGCATAAGGCTTTTCGTGTGGTGCAATCAAGCAGGCAGCAAGTGGAGATTCTACCCATTACCAACATTGCAAAGGTTCGTTTAGACGATTTGGTGGGGTACCAGAGTGCGAAACAAAAGTTGATTCATAATACCCTTGCTTTTTTGCAAGGCAAACCAGCAAACAATTGTTTGTTATATGGAGATGCGGGAACGGGAAAGTCATCCTCCATCAAAGGTATTTTAAATCAATATTTCTCCCAAGGTCTGCGTATCATTGAACTGTATAAACATCAATTCCAAGACTTGAATCATGTCATTGCACAAATAAAAAATCGCAATTATAAATTTATTATTTACATGGATGATTTATCTTTTGAAGAATTTGAAACGGAATATAAATATTTAAAGGCTGTGATTGAGGGAGGACTAGAGAAAAAACCGGATAATGTATTAATTTATGCGACTTCAAATCGCCGTCATTTGATTCGGGAAACCTTTCGTGACAAAGAAGATAGGGATGAAGAATTACATAAAAATGATACGGTGCAAGAAAAGCATTCCTTGTTTCATCGTTTTGGTGTGAGCATTTATTTTGGCGCACCCGGGAAAAAGGAGTTTGATGAAATTGTTTGTGCCTTGGCAAATCGTCATGGGATTGACTTGCCGCAGGAAGAATTGTTGCTTCAGGCAAGTCGTTGGGAGATGAGCCACGGCGGGCGTTCAGGCAGAACGGCGAGACAGTTTATAGATTATTATTTAGGAACGCATTTTGAAATGACATTAAAATAAGGGAAAAATTAAGAAAAAAAAGATGGTATGAATTTGTCGCGATTCATACCATCTTTTGTTAGAGTCAATATCATTTTTATGATGCTAAAACCCGTCTTAATAAATTTGTTATGTGTATACCGTAATCAGGATTTGTTGCCCAACCATGGTTCGGGAAATTTGGATTGGCACCAATTGCAAGCCATTCAACGTAGGGAGCCATGCCACGTTGGCGTATATAGTGAAACCTAGGGCTATAGCTCCCATTTACTCGTCCAGTTGGCGGATGTGCCATATTGGTAGGATGCCTGAGGGTAGCAGTGGAAGCATAACCCTTTAAGTGTTGTACTTGAGCCCGCAGTCCCATACGCACACTAGGAAATCGGTTTGCTTCACCACGTTGATTATTATCAAGGGCACCGAGACCACCAAAGTTAAACATATCTACTGTTACAATATTATTGAATTGCAACCAACCTGTTTCATGCATGGCTTGGGCGAACACAACTTCTGCCCGAACACCCTCCCTGGCAGCTTCTTGCATGAGAATATCCACAAAACTTTCTATAGTCGGAGCACCACCTCGCCCTAAAGCAGTTGAGGGATAGGTGCGTCCGGTGTTCTGAAAGGCTCGAATCATTTGTGCTCTGGTTGCTTGACTTGCTCCCATAATAGGAGTGCGGGAGCCACTTTGATTTCGTACAACAATCCGAGTGCCACCGGCAAAGCCGGAAATATGATTGCCTTTTCTGACCCATACGTGGGCATGGAAATTGCCGTTATTATTTCGATGAGATTGTCCCGGGTTCACTCTTACACGGAAGCTGCCGTCGTTATGTCTTGTAGCAGTATGCCAGTGGATGTCTGCTTGATTGGGCAGACTCCAAATGGGCACTTGAACTCGATTAATGCCGGATGGATGATTTAGATTACGTATAATAACATCAAAGGTGCCGGTGCTACTATTGGTATGATTTACGCTAATATTTGCCCCTCCGATTGGCGAAACCTGAAAGGTGGTTCCTCCTTTGAATACACGCTGTCCATTTGCCCGGGTGCCCCAAACGTGGACGTAATACCTTCCGCTACTATTGTGATTGTTGATATTGGCATTGGTTACCCATAAGCCGTTGTTATTTTGTGTGGCATTGTACCAGACCAGATCATTTTGCCCGCCGTTTGCACTCCATACAGCAAATTGTACATTGCGCATGGCACCCATTTCTCGAATGGTGGTAGAACTTAGGTTAAAAATGGTTTCACGGCCATTGGAATCCCTTGCAGTAACATTTGCGCGTAAAGCGGGTACCATTTGTGTGGTGCCACGTACGATTCGGTTGCCGTTGCCCGTAATGATATGGGCATGGATGTGAAAGCGTCCGGAATTGAAATTGTGGTTGGCCACATTAAAATTGGCGACATAACCTCCGTTTGCCCGCCGTGTAGCACGTGTCCAGACCAAGTCTCCTTGGTTATTTTGGCTCCATGCGGCTACATCAATTCGGCTGACACCGGAAGCAGAATCGATATCATCCAAAACAATGCCAAAGGTACCGGGACCCTGTGTATGATTTGAGGGTTGTATTGCGATTCTATTTACTTGTGGTGCGGTTACATTAAAATGACTTCCTCCAATAAAGACACGTTGTCCACTGTTATTTACGCCCCAAGCGTGTACCAGATGGCGTCCCCAACCGTTGAAATGACGCACATCAGCGTTTGCTTCCCACAATCCGTTTGAATTTCGTGTCGCATTGATCCATCTTAAATCCGTTTGATTGTTTGCTTCTGTCCATACAGCAAATTGAACAGAACGCATAGGACCGAGTGCTGCAGTATTTACGGTACTAAGGGCAAAGATAGTTTCACGGCCGTTGGTGTCACGGGTGATAACATTGGTACGTGGCATAGTGACATGGTGTGTAATGCCTCGCACAACAAGGTGACCATTTCCGGCAGTAATATGTGCATGAATATGATAGGTACCACGGTTAAAATTGTGGTTTGCGATGTTAACGGCGATTCGGAAGCTACCATTTGGCTGACGTACGCCGGTATACCAACGCAGATCATTTTGATTAGCTTGGCTCCAAACCCCTATATTGATGCGATTAATCCCGGAAGGGCTTTGGAGGTTCTCCAAAACCACATCAAAAGTTCCGGCATTTTGATTTATGTTTCTTACTTGCATAGAACCAACGGTAGTTGGAGCTACATCAAAAAATGTTCCGGCCACAAAACGATTGATTCCATTTGACATAGTGACCCATGCATGGGCAGTATAACGTCCGGCCAACCGATGGTTGCTGATATTGGCTGTGGTACGCCAAGTATTTGTATTGCCTACGCGTGTTGCATCATACCATTGGATATCGTTTTGGTTTGGATTGGTCCAAACAGGAATCTGTACGCGTGTAATGCCCACAGGTACCTCTTGAAAAGTCAATTCCAAAACAAAATTGCGTTGGGTGCCGTCACTGTCCCGTGCGGTTAGTGTTGCAGCGGGGTTTGTGATATGGAATGTACTGTTATGAACGGCATTTCCGTTGCGCATAACTTGAATCAGAAAAGTTCCACGGCGATTTTGAAAATCTTGGATGCGGAAGTCTATGGTTCCGGCACCGGATGCAGGTACGGTAAAACTGCGCATATCATTTTGATTGTTTGCTTCGCTCCAAATGCGAACAATATCACCGCCATTAAAACCGGAATAACGGATTTCAGCTGTTCCGGTAAAGTCATTTTGATTTATGATTCTTACTTGCGGAGCTGTGGCAATACGTAATCCATATGTATTTACAATTCCGGCAGCGATGGCCAAAGCAATATCACGGCGGAATTGCGGATTTCGAAGTCGTGCCACATCATTTGGGTGATCCAAAAAGGCACTTTCAACCAGAATACCAACCATCCCAAGTTCTTTGGCAATGCGATTTGTTGCCAGAAAATCAAGAGGGCGACCCTGGTTGTCAGTGGCACCCCATGTGTTATTCCATGTTTTGGCACCACGGTTGTGCAAACCCAAACCGGCTAATCGATTGACAATATCAGTGGCCAATTCGCGGCCCTCTTCGTGAATTCTTCGATTTACACTGTTATTTGGATAAAATACTTCCGCACCGGTACCTCCGCCGGCATTAAAGTGAATGTCTACAAAAACATCGGCACCACGTTGGCTACGTGCATTGTGTATACGTTGGGTGACACAATGAGAGGTGTTGTGACCCGGAAAGGCGCATTGAATTGCAGACCGATCACGATATGCACGAACGCCGGCATGGCGGTTTAGTTCTGTTACAATGATTCCGGCAACTTCCCAATTTAGTTGGTATTCATGTAAAACGGGAGTGCCCAAATGGGACGGACTATGCGCACCTGGGTGGGTTCTGCAGTGCCCGGCACTTACGACGATGACAATATCACTGGCAAGCGGAATGATTTCGGCAGCAGAAGATTCTATTTGACCGGCAGCAGCAAATGGTGTGATATCAGTGATTGCTTCAACCAATTCATTTTCTTGACGAAAAACCAAATCATATTCATCCAAATCAGGATCAACCAGTTGCAAAATATCTTCCAAAGAATCTTCCAGGTTTTCTAAATCAGTGATTTCAAATACGGCAGCTCCGGCTTCATTGATACTATGAATGCTGATGTCGGTAGAATCTGTTTCTCCGACAAGGGTAATCCGGTAGCTGGCATCAATGCCATGGTCAGTAAAAATAAGACTGAATATTTCATCGTCTCCGTCCACGGTATAATCTATGCTTTCCAGTAAGATTTCATCTTCCATTTGATGGGTGCTATGGTCAATGGAAAAAAGCAGACCGGATCCCACAATATTTGTAACATGAAAAACAAGTTGTTCATACGTAACGGTTGAACGGGCGTACAAAGTAGCTGATGTGATTTCCAATGTTTCATCAGCAAAACCAATGGCAATATGCTGTTCTTCCAGAATGTGGACGCTTTGTTCATCAATGAAAACAAAGTCGAGAAGGGCCTCTTCTAAATCAAGGTCAGTGGGTTCTGTATCTGTATCATCTTCTGTGGTACAGCACGCAGAATCTCCGTGTTCTTCAAAGTCCAAAGATGTGTGTTCTGTTTCTCTTTCCAAATCTGCAAGAGAAAAATCTGAGTTTTCATTTGTTACTTCATAGGAAGAGCTTGTATCATCCCCTTGGGAAAACCGTTCCTCCGCAAAGGCCGGGAAACTCAAAGAGAGGACTAAAAGTAAAACCAATAGTCCGGATAAACGTTTTTTTAGTGTATACATAATGGCTAAAATACTCCTTTTTGAAACAATTTCAAGTTTTCTGAACATCTTATTTTAACACATTTTTGCAAAAGCCTAAAGGTATTTCATAAAATATTTATAATTGTTTATAATTTCGAAATTAAATTTATATTAGAAAATTTGCGTTATGTTGCGAATGTCACTGTCGATGACCAGAGAATAATTGCTGTGATAAATAACAAATCCCGGTTTTCCGCCTTTGGGTTTTTTTATGTGTTTTTTCTCTGCATAATCAATTTCCGCTTTTTCATTGCCGCGTAAAGCGGAGTAATAAGCAGCCAGTTTGCCGGCCTCCTCAAAAGTACGATTGGGCACTTTGTTATTGTTATGGATTTTTAAAATCACATGGGATCCGGGTGCGCCTTTGGCGTGAAACCACCAGTCATTACCTGTGGCAAAACCAAAGGTCAATTGATCGTTTTGCAGATTGTTTTTGCCTACATACATATGATAGCCGTCACCGGAGATATAGTGCAGTGGTTTGCTTTTGATTGTTTCTTTCTTTTTTGTAAACTTTCGGCGCATGTATGCGGCACGTGTCAATTCTTCTTTGATTTCAGCCAAATCCTCTTCTGTTGTGGCAATTTCCAAGGCATTGTTGATGGAATCCAAATAGACAATTTCATCCTTAGTTTCTTCAATCAATTGAGAGAGTGCTTGAAAGGTGCGTTTTTGTTTATTGTACTTTTCAAAATAACGATTGGCATTTTCTTGTGGTGTTTTTTGTGGATCAAGGGGGATGTTTATGATTTTGTTATCATCATAATAATTTTCAGCTTCTAAATGTTTTGCACCCGGTTCCAAATGGTAGCCGTATGTATTGATTAACTCACCATAAATACGATTTTTGTCTTGACTTTCGGTATCTTTTAGTTGCTTTAATTGTAAATCATATTTTTTACGATTTCGTGCCTGTGCCCTTTGGACAACCTGGCGTAAATCCGTAGATTTTTGGCGAATTCTGGTCACGATACTTTTTGTTGCATAATATGTTTCTGCCATTTGAGAGGGTGAGGTAAATGTTTTTGTTTCATACCCGGAAAAATGGGATAAGGGAAGCGCAGAAAACTCGGTTGGTATAGTATCTTGATAGTAGATGGTAGGTTGAAAGTTGTGTTTTGTTACATTGCCAAAGAAAATTTGGAATTGATTCCAAATATGGGCTTTGATATCTTCAGACAATTCCTGAAAACTTACATTGGAATCTATGCCAGCCAGATAGCAGATTTCTTCTGCTACAATGGGGCTTACACCGGTAAATGTGGTATAAATACTCTTTGCCAAGGGTAGGGATTTCTCCATTAGAGTAGGGATGAAATCTTTTGGTTGGATGCTCAAAGGGTCTTGCTTTTTCATTGTGTCAGGGATGAAATACCTTCGTCCGGGTAGTACTTCTCGGACAGAGCTTGTATGGGAAGAGATATGTTTGATGCTATCTACAATGTTGCCATTGTTTTCACAGAAAATAATGTTGCTGTGTTTGCCCATAATTTCGACAATCAGTTTTTTTTGACACAAATCACCAAGGTCATTGCGGTGCTCGATGGTAAAATCAATGATACGCTCCAATTTAGGTTGTTCTATCTGAATGATACGACCGCTGCCAATGTGTTTTCTCAAAAGCATACAAAAATTGGGCGCGGTCATGGGGCTGGGTTTATTGTTTTGTGTAAGGTAAATCAGGGGCAAAGAGGCGTTGGCAGAGATAGACAGGCGTCTTTGTCCATGAGGTCCTTTGATTGTCAGTAGTAGTTCATCCGTTTCCGGTTGCGCGATTTTAGCAATGCGCCCGTTTAAAAGTTCTTTTTGAAACTCATGCACCAAGTTTGCGATTACAATTCCGTCAAAAGCCATGTGCTTTCCTTCTTTCTAAAAAAATGATACAAAATCACTCTGATTCAATATGGTTTCTAAGGTATGTACAAATTTTTCTAAATAGGTTTGGTCTACTTCATCAAAGCGATTCAATTGTGGTGAATCAATATCAAGTACACCAAATAAAGTTCCTTTTATTATAATGGGCAAAACAATTTCGGAATTGCTGGCACTATCACAAGCAATATGTCCTTTGAAATGATGTACATTTTCAACGCGCAAGGTCTTCTGCTGATAAGCAGATGTACCACAAACACCTTGATTCATGGGAATATGGGTGCAAGCAGGCTTGCCTTGAAAAGGACCTAAAAAAAGTTCGTTTTTTTCTTTGTCATACAAATAAAAGCCAACCCAATTAATGTGTTCCAACGTTTCGTTTAGTAATGCGGCGGCATTGGAGAGAATCGTAATGAAATTTTTTTCCCCTTCCATGAGAGCTATCAATTGTTCATGGAGCAATTTATATTTTTCTTTCATCTTTAATGTAAAAATCCTTTCTTTTCAAACATTGTGTTCGAAAATAAGTATAACACATTTGATTGTTGTTGCCCAATCCTGTGAAAAGGTTTATACTGAATAAAGATTGGGAGGTGTTATCATGATCAGAAGCATGACCGGATATGGTAGATATGAATTGCAAAAAAGTACTTGTAGATTTACGATAGAGTTAAAAGGGGTCAATCATCGTTACTTAGACTTAAATGTTCGCCTGCCAAGGGTGTTGAATCAATTTGAAACAAAAATCAGAAATCTGGTAAAAAAACGCTTAACTCGTGGTAAGGTTGATTTGTTTGTTAATTATGAAAATTTAGCTGAAAATGCACAGAGCTTGAAGTACAACGAGGCTTTAGCAAAAGAGTATTTAAATCTTTTGAAACAAATGAGCACAGCCTTTTCTTTGGAAAATGATATTCGGGTATCTCATTTATCCCGCTATCCGGAAATATTTTCTATGGAAGAACAAGAGGTGGATGACGCAGCGTTGTGGTCCGGTTTGAAAGAAGCGGTAGAAAAAGCTTTGGAAAAATTCATTGAGACAAAAGAGCGAGAGGGAGCGCATTTAAAGGAAAATGTGCTTGAAAAATTGGATCGGATGGAGTTGGTTGTAAAAGATGTTGCATTGCGTTCACCGGAAATCATTGCTGCTTATCGTGATAAGCTGGAGGCTAAAATCAAGGAGGTACTGGCGGACCATCAGTTAGATGAAAACCGTATTGCATCGGAGGTGGTTTTGTTTGCCGATAAGATTTGTACAGATGAAGAAACGGTTCGCTTGCGTAGTCATATGGAACAAATGCGTGAAACCTTAAAGGAAGATGGCATCGGGCGAAAGTTGGATTTTATCGCGCAGGAGATGAACCGGGAGGCCAATACAATTTTATCGAAATGCAATGATATAGAAGTGTCCGGTTTGGGCATTCATTTAAAAACAGGCGTGGAACAAATTCGTGAGCAAATACAAAATATAGAGTAAAAAAATCAAATAGTAAAGGATGGGTTATGCAAAACAAAGGTATTTTGATTGTTGTATCAGGATTTTCCGGAGCGGGAAAAGGTACGTTGATGAAAGAGTTGATGAAGCGATATGAAGATGTGTATGCTTTGTCTGTTTCTGCCACGACAAGGAACCCCAGAAAAGGGGAAATAGACGGTCGGGAGTATTTTTTCAAAGAAGTGGTTGAATTTGAGAAAATGATTGCACAAAATGAGCTGATAGAGTATGCTAGGTACGTGGAAAATTATTATGGAACACCGAAGGCGTACGTAAACCAGCAGTTGGCATCGGGCAAAGATGTGATTTTAGAGATTGAAATCCAAGGGGCACTACAGGTAAAAGAAGATTATCCGGATGCTTTGTTGTTGTTTGTGACAACGCCAACGGCAGATTGTTTAAAAGAGCGTTTGATTAACCGTGGTACAGAGTCTGCGGAAGTGATTGCATCCAGGATGCAAAGAGCCATTGAAGAGGCGGAAGTGATGGAATCTTATGATTATTTGGTGGTCAATGATGATTTGGAAACTTGTGTGACGCAGATGCACAATATTATTAAAAGTGAACATTTTCGAGTTTTTCGCAATCAAGCATTTCTCGAAAAAACAAAAGAAGATTTGGCCAATCGAGGCTTGGCGTAGGTGCGAAAGGAGAAGCATATTATGTTGCATCCATCTTATACGGATTTGATGAAAGTAGTAAATAAGGATATAGAAGAGGGCGAGACAAAAATTGTCAACAGCCGGTATTCTATCGTGCTTGCCACTTCAAAGCGGGCAAGGCAGATTATCAATGGGGACGCGCCTCTTGTGTCCACGAAACCGGGAGAAAAACCGTTGTCTGTGGCGATTGATGAATTAAATGAAGGGCAGTTGAAGATTATTGCCGAGAATACAGTGGAAGATACGGAAGTGATTCCGGATGTGGAATTGGAATCATCAAAGGAAGAATAAAATAAAAAAAATAAGCGGGGGCTGTTGCAATAGAATCTAAAACAAGATTTTACAACAGTCTTTCACTATATTGAGAACATGTAAGGCGATGGAGAAAAGATGAAGATATTATTTATTTCGTTGGGCTGTGACAAGAATCTGGTGGATGCAGAGGTGATGTTGGGTTTATTGTCCAAAAGAGCTTATACCATGACAGATTTTGAGGCGGAAGCAGATATTATTGTGGTGAATACCTGTTGTTTTATTCAAGATGCCAAAGAGGAAAGCATTGAGCAGATTTTGGCGATGGCAAAGCAGAAAGAAACAGGAAATTTAAAGGCACTCATCGTAAGCGGTTGCATGGCGCAGCGATATCAACAAGAGATTATGGATGAAATACCGGAGGTGGATGCTGTTTTGGGTACCACCACCTATGATAAGATTTTAGATGTGGTAGATGAGGCTTTAAAAGGGCATAGTTCTTTAGAAGTTGCGGATGAAAACTTAAACCCACAGGTAGAGACGGAACGTATGTTAACAACAGGTGGGCATTATGCTTATTTAAAGATTGCCGAGGGTTGCGATAAGCATTGTACGTACTGTATTATCCCGAAAGTAAGAGGAAATTTTAGAAGCATTCCGAAAGAAAAATTAATCAAAGAAGCAAGTTATCTTGCCAAACAAGGGGTGCGGGAGCTGATTTTGATTGCACAGGAGACAACATTGTATGGGGTGGATTTATACGGAGAAAAGCATTTACCGCAGCTTTTAAAAGCCCTATGCCAGATGGATGGATTTGATTGGATTCGCATATTGTATTGTTATCCGGAGGAGATTACCCAAGAGCTGATTCAGGTGATGAAAGAAGAAGAGAAAATTTGTAATTACTTGGATATTCCCATTCAACATGCTGATGATGAGATTTTAAAGCGGATGGGACGTAAAACCTCTAAGGCGGAGATTGAGAAAATGGTGCATACATTACGGAAAGAAATACCGGATATTTGTTTGCGAACTACTTTAATCACGGGTTTTCCGGGGGAAAGTCAAGCACAACACGAAGCCTTGTTGCATTTTGTAGATAAGATGGAATTTGACCGTTTGGGCGTATTTACTTATTCACCAGAAGAAGATACACCGGCAGCAACCATGCCAAATCAAATAGATGAAACGGTGAAAAGCAATCGGCAGGCCGAATTGATGGAATTGCAGCAAGAGATTGCTTTTGAAAAAGGTAAAACCATGATAGGGCAAGAAGTACTGGTTATGATTGAGGGTAAAGTTGCTGATGAAGATGCTTATGTTGGTAGAACCTATCGGGATGCCCCCAATATTGATGGATTGATTTTTGTGCATACAGATGCAGTTTTGGTTTCCGGTGATTTTGTGATGGTTGTTGTGAGTGGTTCTATGGACTATGATTTGATAGGAGAAATAAAAGATGAATCTACCTAATAAATTAACAGTATTACGTGTGATTATGATTCCCTTTTTTGTATTTTTTATGTTGACGGATTTGTTTGGGGGTGTAGGAAAATGGATTGCTTTGGCTTTGTTTTGTATTGCTAGTTTTACAGATTATTTAGATGGGCATATTGCACGGAAGAACAATTTAATTACCAATTTTGGGAAATTTATGGATCCGTTGGCAGATAAGTTGTTGGTGTGTGCGGCTATGATTTGTTTGATTGAATTAGGTCTGTTGTCATCTTGGATTGTTGTGATTATCATTAGCAGAGAGTTTATCATTAGTGGTTTTCGTTTGGTGGCTTCAGATAGTGGCATTGTGATTGCAGCCAGTTATTGGGGTAAGTTTAAAACAGTATTCCAAATGATTATGATTATTGTATTAATTGCGGACTTGGGTGGTGTTTTTAACATCATCGGTCAGATATCCGTATGGATTGCGTTGGTTTTGACGGTGGTTTCTTTGTTGGATTATGTAATAAAAAACAAGCAGGTTCTTACGCAAGGCGGCTGGTAAGTGCTATCATTGATGTCTAAAGGAGGGAGGTTGTAGTATGTGTCATGTGGAAAACTATGGTTTGGAAGTGAAAATCATTGATTTGTTAAAAAGAAAAAATTGGTACATTACCACAGCAGAATCCTGTACAGGTGGATTGATAGGGGCAACTCTTGTGAATGTTCCCGGTGCATCAAAGGTGTTTCAGGAGGGATATATTACCTATTCCAATGAAGCAAAGATGAAATTGCTGGGCGTTCGTTCTGAAACGTTGGAGCGTTGGGGTGCTGTGAGTGAAGAAACGGCTTTAGAGATGGCCAAAGGCGCGGCTCTGGCAGCCGGATGCCAAGTGGGAATCAGTGCCACGGGCATTGCCGGTCCGGATGGAGGCACTCCTGAAAAACCGGTGGGTTTGGTTTATATCGGTTGTTATATAGATGGACACCAAAGTGTCTTGGAGTGTAGGTTTTGTGGTAGTCGCTTACAAAATAGAGAAAGTACGGTAACAAATGCTTTGGAGTTGTTGTATGATGAGTTGACCTCCTTTTAAAGAGGTAGAACAAAGAATTGACGGAACGCTGAAATTATGCGAAAATATCCAAGGTATGAAATAAAATTCATAGGTATTTGAAAGGAGATTCAACATGATGTATTCCCATGAAGTAGAAACGATGTGTCCGGTAGCACAAGGTGTGAACCACGGACCGGCTCCCATTCCGGAAGAGGCAAAATGGGTGGAAGCAAAAGAAGTAAAAGATATTTCCGGTTTTACACACGGGGTTGGTTGGTGTGCGCCGCAACAAGGGGCATGTAAGTTATCTTTAAATGTAAAAGATGGCATTATCCAAGAGGCCTTGATTGAAACGATCGGATGTTCGGGGATGACACATTCTGCGGCGATGGCAACGGAAATTATGCCGGGCAAAACCGTTTTAGAAGCTTTAAATACAGATTTGGTATGTGATGCAATCAATGTTGCGATGAGAGAATTGTTTTTGCAAATTGCTTACGGCAGAACGCAAAGTGCATTTTCAGAGGATGGTTTGCCAATTGGTGCAGGTTTGGAAGATTTGGGAAAAGGATTGCGCTCACAAGTCGGTACCACATATGGAACATTGGCAAAAGGTCCTCGTTATTTAGAAATGGCGGAGGGTTATGTGACGGGTCTTGCCCTTGACAAAGATGATCAAATCATCGGATACAAATTTGCGAGTCTTGGTAAGTTTACTGATTTTGTCAGAAAAGGTGATAGCCCAAATGAAGCATGGGAAAAATCCCAAGGACAATATGGTCGTGTTGATGAGGCGGTAAAGATTATCGACCCACGCAAAGAATAGGAGGACGTAAGCATGCCGTTATTTGAATCATATGAAAGAAGAATAGGTAAAATCAACGAAGTTTTAAATCGTTATGGGATTGCATCCATAGAAGAAGCTGAGAAAATTACAAAAGATGCCGGACTTGAAGTTTACAATCAAGTAAAAGGAATTCAATCGATTTGTTTTGAAAATGCGCCTTGGGCATATGTGGTGGGCGCGGCTATTGCCATTAAAAAGGGCTGCCGAAACGCTGCAGATGCAGCGGCGGCGATTGGCGAGGGAATCCAAGCTTTTTGTATTCCCGGTTCTGTTGCGGAGCAACGTAAAGTTGGTTTGGGTCATGGAAATTTGGGCAAGATGCTATTAGAAGAAGAAACAGAATGTTTTGCCTTTTTGGCCGGACATGAGTCTTTTGCAGCAGCAGAGGGTGCCATTGGTATTGCCGAAAAAGCCAACAAGGTACGTAAAAAACCTTTGCGTGTTATCTTAAATGGTTTAGGCAAAGATGCGGCTCAAATCATTTCTCGTATCAATGGGTTTACATATGTAGAAACAGCCTTTGATTATGCCACGGGCGAGCTGAAAGAATTAGAAAGAATTTCTTATTCTACGGGACTTCGTTCCAAAGTAAACTGCTATGGTGTAAATGACGTACGAGAGGGTGTTGCGGTTATGCATAAAGAGGGTGTGGATGTTTCGATTACAGGAAATTCTACCAATCCAACCCGTTTCCAACATCCGGTAGCCGGCACATACAAAAAGGAATGCACAGAGATGGGCAAACGTTATTTTTCGGTGGCTTCCGGCGGTGGTACAGGGCGTACCCTTCATCCGGATAACATGGGAGCCGGTCCGGCTTCTTATGGTATGACGGATACAATGGGAAGGATGCATTCGGATGCACAGTTTGCAGGTTCCTCTTCTGTACCTGCCCATGTTGAGATGATGGGGTTGATTGGCGCAGGAAATAATCCCATGGTTGGGATGACTGTTGCGGTTGCGGTTTCCTTGGAATTGGCAGCCACTGCGGGTAAATTTTAGATTTAGCTGTAATAGGATGAGTGAACGGAGCTGTTGCATAGATTACAAGAGCTCCGTTTTGTTACTTTAGGAGTTGAAGTGGGTTTGCCCACTTTGTGTAATAATAAAAATAGAATTTTGATATCGAAAACGTTGGAGGAATGTGGAATGCAAAAACCAGTTTTGGTGATTATGGCAGCGGGCATGGGTAGCCGCTATGGTGGTTTAAAGCAAATTGAGCCAGTGGATGAGCAGGGGCATATTATCATGGATTTTTCTATTTTTGATGCCAAGCGCGCCGGGTTTGAGAAAGTGATTTTTATTATTAAAAGGGAAAATGAGGCGGTTTTCAAAGAGTGTATTGGAAATCGCATTTGTAAGTATATAGAAGTGGTTTATGTGTATCAGGAGTTGATGACATTGCCTTATGGTTATGCGGTGCCTGCGGGGCGCACGAGGCCTTTTGGTACAGGTCATGCCATATTATCTTGTAAAGAGGTGATTGACGGTCCGTTTGTAGTGGTGAATGCGGATGATTATTACGGCGTACAGGGATTTCGGTTGACGTATGATTTTTTGTTGCGTGTTCAGGAGTCGGAGCGATTTGCCTTTGCTATGGTAGGTTATCAATTGAAAAATACCTTGACGGAAAATGGTTTTGTATCAAGGGGTGTTTGCCAAGTGGATACAAAAGGAAATTTAACATCCATTACGGAATTGGTTCATATAGAAAAACAGGGTGGGAAAGCGGTCTTTACCATGGATGGTGGTAAGTCTTGGGAAGAGATAGATCCTGCCTCTACGGTTTCCATGAATTTGTTTGGTTTTACAAAGAATTTGATGAAAGAATTGGAAATAGGATTTCTTCGTTTTCTGGAAACGGATCTTGCAGCCAATCCGCTGAAAGCAGAATATTTCTTGCCAACAGTGGTGGGTTCGTTGATTGAGCAAGGTAAGGCCTGTGTTGAGGTGTTAAAATCAGAAGACCGTTGGTATGGTATTACCTATCAAGAAGATAAGCAAGGGGTTAAGGATGCCATCGAACAAATGAAACGGGATGGCATTTATCCCAAAGAATTATGGTCATAAAAATCAGTTGACAATATAGGGGGAAATTGGTATCATATAAAAAAACAGAACGCACTCTGTTTTTTTGAAAAAAATGAATTTGCCCCATTTGGATCGTTTGATAAAAAGGAGTGATTTGATTATGAGACAGCAGATTTATTCATTGCTTGTAAGCAATAATCCGGGGGTTTTAAGTCGCATTGCTGGTTTGTTTAGCCGGCGGGGTTATAGTATTGATAGTATTACCGCCGGGGATACGATGGATGGGAGATACTCTAGGATTACGGTGGTATCTACCGGTGACGAGATGATTCTTTCACAAATAGAGAAGCAGGTGCGTAAACTGGAGGATGTGAAAGAAATTACGCTTTTTCAAGAAGGCGAGTCCGTTACCCGTGAATTGATTATGGTAAAAGTATGCATTGATGCGGCACGGCGTGCGGAAGTGATTTCACTGGCGGATATCTTCCGGGCCAATGTGGTAGATGTAGGTGTGGATTCGATTATTATTGAATTGACCGGAAGTCAATCGAAGTTGGATGGTTTTTTGAAGCTGTTATCCGGCTATGATATTTTAGAAATCGCCAGAACAGGTATTACGGCTCTTTCAAGAGGCATTTAAAAACAGGAGGACAAGATTTATGTCAGCAAAAATTTATTACCAAGAAGATTGTAACCTTTCAATACTAGAGGATAAAACCATTGCGATTATTGGTTACGGCAGCCAAGGGCATGCCCATGCTCTGAATTTGAAAGAGTCCGGTTGCAAAGTGATTATAGGGCTCTATGAGGGGAGTCAGTCATGGAAAAAGGCGGAAGCACAAGGATTTGAGGTGTTTGTTGCGGCGGAAGCAACCAAACGAGCTGATATTGTTATGTTTCTGATTCATGATGAAACACAAGCCGCCATTTATAAAGCGGATATTGAGCCAAATTTAAAAGATGAGAGTATGCTTATGTTCGCCCATGGATTTAACATTCATTTTGGTATGATTACACCGCCTAAAAATGTAGATGTGGCTATGATTGCACCAAAAGGACCTGGGCATACGGTGCGCAGTGAGTATCAATTAGGCAAAGGGGTACCTTGTTTGGTAGCAATAGAGCAAGATGCGTCCGGTAAAGCTTTGGATAAGGCTTTGGCCTATGCTGCCGGTATTGGTGGGGCACGAGCAGGGGTGTTGGAAACTACCTTTCGTGTGGAAACAGAGACGGATTTATTTGGAGAGCAAGCGGTACTCTGCGGTGGGGTTGTAGCCTTGATGCAAGCCGGTTATGAAACTTTGGTTGAGGCCGGATACGACGAAAGAAGTGCTTATTTTGAATGTATTCACGAGATGAAATTGATTGTAGATTTGATTTATCAATCCGGCTTTGCGGGCATGCGTTATTCTGTGTCTAATACAGCGGAGTATGGTGATTATATTACAGGACCAAAGATTATTACAGAAGACATTAAGAAAAACATGAAAAAGGTTTTGGGTGATATTCAAGATGGAACCTTTGCACGGAATTTTTTGGTGGATATGTCAGCCACTTCGGGACAGGCTCATTTTAAAGCCATGAGAAAATTAGGAGCGGAACATTCTTCGGAGAAGGTTGGTGCGGCGATTCGTGAGTTATATAGTTGGAGTGATGAGGATAAGTTGATTCATAATTAAGGATTAGAGTGCCGGAATATAACGAAAAATAGGGAGTGGCAAGGCCGGTGGGCCTTGCTACTCCCTATTATAATCTAATTTTTTTTTAACAAATGTAATACTTGCTTATCATATCACTTCATGATATGATAGATAAAAGAACTAACGTTCGCAAACAAAGGTTTGCAGCAAGGAAAAAAACAATGAATGAATTAAAAACAAGTCTCTGTGTTGAGAATAAAAAATTAAATACGCTGGTGATACAAGAGCCGTTTACGTTGCAAGAAAAGCTGCATATTTTAGGTGCTGCGGCAAAATATGATGTAGCCTGCACCTCTAGTGGTGTAGATAGAAGAAATGACGGAACAGGTATGGGAAATGCCTATGCTGCTGGTATCTGCCATAGTTTTTCTGCGGATGGTCGTTGTATCTCTTTGTTGAAGATTTTATTTACCAATGAATGCATCTACGATTGTAAGTATTGTGCCAATCGCTCTTCCAATGATGTAGTGCGGACGTCCTTTACGCCGGATGAAGTTTGTACATTGGTGATGGAGTTTTATCGAAGAAATTATATTGAGGGTTTGTTTCTGAGTTCCGGTATCTTGAAAAGCCCGGACTTTACGATGGAATTGATTTATATCACCTTGCATAAGTTACGGCATATATTAAACTTTCAAGGTTATATTCATGTAAAGACGATTCCGGGTACAAACGGTGAACTTATCAACCGCATTGGTTTTTTGGCCGACCGGATGAGTGTCAATTTAGAGTTGCCCACTGCCGAGAGTTTGAAAAAGTTAGCACCGAACAAAAGCCGCAAAAAGATTTTAGAGCCCATGCGTTTGGTTCAACAAAATAGAATAGCCAACAAGCATGAGTTGGCCTTAAACAACCGGGCGCCTGCTTTTGTTCCGGCGGGACAAAGCACGCAGATGATTATTGGTGCCACGCCGGAGACAGATTACCAGATTATGTCAGTGGCAGAAACTTTGTACAATAAATTTGATTTAAAGCGTGTTTTTTATTCAGCTTTTATTCCGGTAAATGAGGACTTGGCTTTACCGGCAGTGAAACAGGGGGGGCCTCCACTGCTGAGAGAGCACCGTCTCTATCAAGCGGATTGGTTATTACGATTTTATCATTTTCAAACCAAAGAGTTGCTGGATGAGAAAAACCCAAATTTCAATGTTTTTTTAGATCCTAAGTGCAATTGGGCTTTGAAGCATTTAGAGTACTTTCCTGTAGAGGTAAATAAAGCAGATTATAAAACCTTGTTGCGTGTGCCCGGCATTGGTGTGAGGTCGGCACAGCGTATTGTAGCGGCACGAAGATTGGGTATTCTCGATTTTCAGGATTTGAAAAAAATGGGTGTAGTTTTAAAACGTGCCTTGTATTTTTTGACTTGTAAAGGAAAGATGATGTATGCAACAAAAATAGAAGAAGATTATATATTACGAAATCTATTGCAAATTAAAGAAAGCCTTCCCGATTCGGTGACGGGTATGGCGTATCAACAGTTGAGCTTATTTGATGTACAAAGCAATGGTGATAAAAAGGTTTCGTGAAAGTGTAAGAGGTATGTTTCATGAGAAGTATTTATGTATGCCACGATACCATACAAGGTATTTTCTCTGCACTTTATGACGCTTGGGTCTACAATCGCCATGCGGATGTAGGCATTGAATTTGTCGGCAAGGTAGAGCGACAGTTATTTTGTCAGTATATTGATGTGGTAGAAAATGAAAAAAAGGTGTTGGCTGTTGAAAGGTTGATTCAAAAAAATTTAGGGGAAAACACCTATCATGATATCTACTATGCTTTACTGGCAGATGATGCTAAAAAAGCGGAGGCAGTGTTTCAAACCATGCAGGCGGCCAGAGCACTTAGAAATAGTCGAAAGATTATGGAGCATTTATCCAATGATAGTGTGACGAAAGTGTTTGAATTGAGTCGCAGAGTGGGAAATGAAGCACATTTATTTCAGGGATTTGTGCGCTTTCGAGAGTTGCAAGGTGGCGTGTTATTTTCAGAAATTGCACCCAAAAGTCAGGTGCTGACTTGTATTGCAGATTATTTTTACAATCGTTACCCCATGGAAAACTGGATGATTCATGACAAGACCCATGGTATGAGCTTGGTACATCCCAAACAAAAACCGTGGTTCTTACTGACCCATGACCAGGCGGATTTACAGCAGATGGGGTCTTTGATACAAGTAGAAGACGACTACGAGGATTTATGGAAAACGTTTTTTCAATCTATTTCAATTCAGGAAAGGGAAAACTACTGTTGTCAAAGGACGCATTTGCCATTGCGGTATCGGAAAGAAATGGTGGAGTTTCATGAAAGAAAAGTGGATCGCAAAAATATCGGTTCGTAATTTGGTAGAATTTATTCTGCGAGCGGGTGATATTGACAATCGCACGGCAGGAAGCTCGAACCCGGAGGCCATGCAACAAGGGAATAGAATTCATCGCAAGATTCAACAGCGCATGGGGTCTGATTATCGTGCGGAAGTTCCTTTGCGTATTCAAATTACCTTTGATGAGATTATCATTCAAGTGGAGGGACGCGCAGATGGTATCATAGAAAAAGAAGCGGCGGATTCTGCGGAAAATGAAAATAATGTTGTAACAATTGATGAAATAAAGGGTGTTTTAAAAGAGTTGCATTCACTGAAGGAACCGGAGAATGTTCACATTGCGCAGGGAAAGTGCTATGCCTACATCTATGCCAGAGAAAATGGCTTGGCACACATCCGTGTGCAGATGACATATTGTCAAATGGAAACAGAAGAAATCAAGCGATTTGTAGAATGTTATGATTTCTCTGATTTAGAAGAGTGGTTTTTTGATTTGGTAGGTCAGTATGAAAAGTGGGCACGTTTTGCTTATTTATCCCGTATTCAGAGAAATGAATCTATCCAAAAGATTGATTTTCCCTTTCCCTATCGGCAGGGGCAAAAGGAGTTGGTGACCTCTGTTTATAAAACAATTTTGCGAAAAAAGAAGTTATTTATTCAAGCCCCTACAGGGATCGGCAAAACCTTAGCGACTATTTTTCCGGCTGTGAAAGCGGTGGGAGAAGGATTGGGAGAACGGATATTTTATTTGACGGCAAAGACTATTACACGGACGGTTGCAGAGCAAGGTTTTCAACGGTTGCGCGCACAAGGTTTGCAGTGGAAAAGCATCGTGATTGTAGCAAAAGATAAAATATGCATGTATGAAGAAGCAAATTGCAACCCGGAGCAATGCATCTATGCCAAAGGGCATTATGATAGGGTAAATGATGCCATTTATGATATGATACGATCCTTTGATGAAATCAGTCGGGAAAGGATGGAAAGGCAGGCGGAAAAGTATAAAGTTTGTCCTTTTGAGATGTCTTTGGATATTGCGTTGTGGGTGGATGGTATTATTTGTGATTATAATTATGCTTTTGATCCGGGTGCACATTTGAAACGGTTCTTTTCAGGGAATACCAACAATGGTTATTTGTTTTTGATTGATGAGGCTCATAATCTGGTGGAGCGCGCGCGGGAAATGTACAGTGCCCAGTTGGTAAAAGAAGATATAATGGCGGTACGGCGTTCTATTAAAAATAGTGCACCAAAATTGGCAAAGCAATTGGAAGTGTGCAATCAGCTTTTGTTGACGTTAAAAAGAGAATGTGAAACCTATCAATTACAAGAAAGCGTTTCCCATTTTACTTTAAAATTGATGCATGTTTTTATGGAAATGGAACAGTTTTTAGAGCGTAAAGAGGAAAACCCGGAGCGGGAGCAAGTTTTGGAGTTGTTTTTTCAGATTCGCCATTTTTTGACGATACACGATGCTTTGGATGACAATTATTTAATATATACAGAACTGGGGCAAGACAATCATTTTAAATTAAAATTGTATTGTATCAATCCGGCAACAAACTTACAACATTATTTGATACAAGGAAACAGCACAATCTTTTTTTCGGCAACTTTGCTTCCGATTCATTATTACAAACAGTTGTTGAGTACTGTGTCAGACGACTATGCCATTTATGCTGAATCAACATTTCCAAGGGAGAATAGACGGTTGTTTATCGGAACGGATGTATCAACCAAATATACAAAGCGTTCCGTCAATATGTATCAGGCTTATGCACATTATATTCATCAAATCGTGCTAGGGAAAAAGGGAAACTATTTGGTGTTTTTCCCCTCTTATCATTTTATGGAAGAAGTATACCGTGGGTTTGAAGAGATGGCAGATGATGTGGAGTGGGTATTGCAGAGTCGTTATATGAGTGAGGAATCTCGGGAGATATTTTTGGAGCACTTTGAAGAGGAGCGAGAAAAGCCCTTTGTTGGTTTTTGTGTGATGGGTGGTATTTTTTCAGAGGGTATTGACTTAACGGAAGAGCGTTTAATTGGAGCGATTGTCATAGGAACGGGATTGCCCCAAGTCAGTTATGAGCGGGAGATACTTAAAATATACTTTGATCAAAGAGGAATGCCGGGTTTTGATTATGCTTATCTTTATCCGGGGATGAATAAGGTGTTGCAATCGGCAGGGCGTGTGATACGTACGGAAAAAGACAAAGGTGTGATTGCTCTTTTGGATGAACGATTCCATCAAAGGCAATATGCGGCGGTTTTTCCGAGGGAATGGGATTATTATATGGTTTGTAACCAATACAATATCATGGAGAGCATAAAAGAATTTTGGGATGAATAAAAGGAGTTATCAGGAAATAGGCTTGGATGTCTTCTTTCGGGATGGCACTAAGATTGAGGCGAATGCTAACCGCTATATCTTTGTATGGCGTGGCGAGAAAAATCGCAAACGAAAAATCAGCAAGCTTCGTTCAGTTAAATTCGATTATAATATCAGTCCCTATGCTAAGCCTGCTTTTTAATGATAACTTCCAACCATACAATGCACAAGTATGCTTGACAATGGAAAGTCCCAACCCTGTACCACCACTCTCTATTGAGCGACTCTTTTCCACTCGGTAAAAGCGTTCAAAGATTTTTGATTGCTCTCGTGGTGATATGCCTATGCCAGTATCAGAAACAGTTATAGATACGCCTTTTTTGTTATTTTTGATTCTCACAGAAACTTTGCCATTTTGCTTGTTGTATCGTACTGCATTTTCTACAAGGTTTTTCACGACATCATATATGTGATTTGGTTCTGCATTTACTATTGCACTACCTATTATTTCAAAAGTAATAGACTTTTCCTCGAAAGCCGCTGAAACAGTATCACACACATCATTGATAGCCTCTGAGAGCGAAACAGGTACAGGGTTTGTTTTTGGAGTGTTCCCCAATTCAGATAACTTCAACATATCGGAAATTAAAAACATCATACGGTTTGTTTCACGAGTAATGCCAGCGATATATTTGTTAATTCCATCATCTTTGTTGTTAAGAGAAGTCAGTTCGTTAAACCCCTTTATAGCAGTCAAAGGCGTTTTTAGTTCGTGGGACGCGTTGGCAAAAAATTCTTCTCGTCTCTTGGCATTTTCGTGCTTTTCCGTTATGTCTGCTATCATAACCATTGTCAATTCCGTATCGGACAGACGTTTTACTGTGAGCAGATATGTTTTTCCGTCAAGCTCCAGTTCAAAGAGGGAGTCCTCTTGGTGGTTTGTACAATTAACTATCGCTGCGGCAAGTTCAGCATTGTCTGTTAGGTTTTGGAGTTCACTACCCTCGATACCGGGATTGGCATCAAATATATTGAGTGCCACTGAGTTTATGCCTGTAATATCCATGTACCCATCAATAACGAATAACCCATCATTAATACTGTTGAGTATGTAGGATAGCTTGTTTTTCTCTTTTTGCAAGGTGTTGAAGTTATCTTGCAAGACGAGAGCAACACCATCAATTTCTTTGGTTATTTTGCTTATTTCATCATACCCATCGCCAGCAATTTCGGAAGAATATTTGCCATCAGACAGCAGCTTTAGTTTTTGGCATATACCATAAATGGGTTTTAAAATGCGTTTGGTAACGCTACGCACCAAGAAAAAACAAGAAACTGCAAATGCGATGAGCAAGGCGAATAAGAGGGGGATTGATTGTAATAAGTAAGCATCAATTTGGGACGATGGAATTGATGCTCGTACAAAAACAAATCCATCTGATGTATCCACTTTTAGAGCATAATAAATAAAGTCTGTGCTGTGGGTTTGCGAGTAACGCACATAGACAGCAGGGGAATTATTTAATGCAGCGGCTATCTCTGGGCGGTTCAAGTAATTTTCGGTCAATTGACTTTTTGCAGGGCGACTATCTGCCAAAACTAAACCATATGATGAAATGACTGTAATCCTTGTTGTGCGCCCAACACTCACAAATTCTTCTAAGTCAACGCCGTCATAATAAAGCCCTGCAATAATTTGCGTGGTTTCAATGACTGTGCTTTTTGCGATGCTAAGGTTGTTTCTGTGGGTTATGAAAATGGAGGTTATGAAAAACCCTACAAGCCCAATAAACAAAATTATTGTTGTAAAAAGAAAAAGGCGTTTTTTCATATAAGCATATACCCCACGCCACGAATTGTTTTGATTTCTGCTTCACTTGCAGAGTCTCCTAGCTTTTTTCTAAGTTCCCTAATGTGAATATCAAGTGTTCGGGTTTCGCCCATAAAGCTATCCCCCCATACTTTCAAAAAAATATCCTCTCGTTCCTGTACCTTTTCTGCTTTTTTGCAAAGCAAGCATAGCAAATTAAATTCTTTAAGGGTAGTTTGGATGTAATTTCCATTAACAGAAATTTGATGCTTTGATAGGTCTATCGCTATGTCTTTGTAGGCTATGCCCTCTGTGGCATTTCCATTTTTTCGCAAATTAGCTTTAATTCGTGCAACAAGCTCCAGTACGCCAAAAGGTTTTGCTATATAATCATCTGCACCCCAATTTAGCCCTTTTACTTTTGAAATTTCTTCACCTTTGGCTGAAATCATAATCACAGGAATGTGAGCTGTTGTATTTTCGGTTTTCAAGCGGGACAATATTGCAAATCCATCATCGCCGGGCAACATTATGTCGAGCAAAACAAGGTCTGGGTTTTGCGCTCCGAGTGCATCAAAAAAGGATATTCCATTGCCAAAACAAAAACAGTCAAATTCGTTTTCCAATGTATATGTATAAAGCTCCTGTAGGGCGGCATCATCCTCAACCACAAAAATTCTTTTTCTCATAATCCTTTTCACCTATGCACTTTGACTTCATACCTATTATAACACATGGCTTTGCCACGCCTCAATATATCTTACAAAGATTTTACATAACCCTGCTTTCAGTCTTACATAGCTCTGTTGTATCATGTTCATGTAAGAAGAAATTAAAAAAAACGCAAGGAGGATTTTATGATACACGCTGAGAGATATTGGAAAATTCAGTTAGCCAGCTTGGTCATTTTTGTCGGAATGACTATGTTTGTGCTTTCGGGATGTAGCGGCAATAGCAATCAAGAGGTAAGCCCAACATCCGGCACAATAACCGTTTACACAGCAATCGAAAGCGAGCTTGTAACCCAATTTTTGGAGGCTTTTAACGCAAGATACCCCGACATAAATGTTAATGTTGTGCGTGATTCAACAGGCGTAATCACTGCTCGATTGATTGCAGAGGCTAATAATCCACAAGCTGACCTTGTTTGGGGAACTGCGGCATCCAGTATGATGGTGCTTGAGGGTATGGGTATGCTTGAGCCATACGCACCCGAAGGACTTGAACACATTTTGCCAATGTTTAGGTCAGAACAAGAAACTCCAACATGGGTCGGAAATGTAGCATGGGAAACAGCGTTTATCGTTAATACGGTTGAGCTTGCACGGCTTGGGCTTAGCATTGACGATATTAGATGCTATGAAGATTTGTTGCGGCCAGAGCTTACGGGTCATGTAGTAATGCCAGCCCCAGCGTCATCGGGAACAGGCTTTTTGACAGTAACGGCAATTTTGCAACTTTTCGGTCGTGACACGGATGCAGGGTGGGAATTTTTTGACAGACTTAATAATAATATCAGCCAATTTACACATTCGGGTTCTGCACCAGCAACAATGGCAGCCACAGGTGAAACAGTGATAGGTGTGAGTTTTGGCTATGCAGGTATTACACAACAACGTAGAGGTGTGCCTGTTGAAATTATTTGGCCTGCTATGGGTAGCGGATGGGATATGGAGGCAAATGCACTTATGGCAAAAGATAACATACATCCTGCTGCTCGTACATTCCTTGATTGGGCGATATCTGATGAGGCGATGGCTCTATACAATGAAAGTTTCCCTATAATAGCAACAGGTGGTGGCAACAACATGGACGGATATATAGGCAACCCTGTTGACCAACTTATTGAAAATGATTTTGTTTGGATAGCTGAAAATCGTGAGGCAATTTTAGCACGGTGGGCAAGAGAAATTAACTAAGGGAGGAAAAAGCGGTATGAGCTTTTTGAAAGTTGAGAATATAACCAAAAAATTCGGCAATCAGTTTGCCCTAAATAATGTAAATGTCGAGGTCGAAAAAGGTGAGATGGTTTGCATTTTAGGGCCAAGCGGATGTGGAAAAACAACGCTGTTACGCATTATAGCCGGACTTGAAACTTCTGATAGCGGCAAAATAGTCATTGATGGTCGGGACTCTACATACTTCCCTGCCGCAAAACGCAACTTCGGCATCGTGTTTCAGTCATATGCCTTATTTCCTAACATGACGGTAATAGGAAACATCTTGTTCGGAATGAAACAGAAATCAAAAGCATCAAAAGAAGATTTGGAAATTCGTGCTTTGGAAGTATTGCGTATGGTTGACTTGTTTGAACATCGCAATAAATACCCAAGACAGCTTTCGGGGGGACAGCAACAACGCACCGCACTCGCTCGTGCTATCGCAATCTCGCCATCTTTTCTTCTTCTTGATGAGCCATTATCGGCTTTGGATGCAAAGGTGCGAAATAAGTTGCGTAGTGAAATTCGATCTATTCAAAAGGAATTGGGCATTACCACCATCATGGTTACACATGACCAAGAGGAAGCATTGACAATGGCAGACCGTGCTATTGTTATGAATAATTCCGTTGTAGAACAGTCGGGAAGTCCTCGTGATATTTATAATAATCCATCAACCCCATTTGTCGCTGGGTTTATTGGTTCAATGAACTTTATTAAAATCACAAAAGGTGAGCAAGCAATACGTCCTGAGAAAATTTGTCTTGTGAGGCATAGCGAGCAACATGACTATACTGCTCTTATAAGAGCGATAGAATTTAAGGGTGCTTTAACTCGCATAAATGGGTTAATGAGGGATAAGTCAGAAGTTTACATTGACCTTTCATCCCAAGAATTTGATAGCATGAATCTTAGAGAAGGTGCAACGATGTTTTTGCGATTGCCGGAGAAGTGTTTAACAAGCTATTCTGACAGTTTGATAATAGAAGAGCCGGTATGATAGAGCGGATGAAACAATGGATTTCACGCATCAACATAGGGCAACTTATCGTATTGTGTTTTATGCTGGCGATGATGGTTATGATTATGGTACTTCCGCTTTTCTCCTTGTTTGCAAGAGCGTTTCAAAGTAATGCAGAGGAATTTGTAGGACTTGAAAATTATCAAGCGTATTTTAGGACGCCAGCACTTTTTAGGTCAATTTGGAATACCATAGATATTTCGTTGGTCACAGCATTTTTTAGCACTGTCTTTGGATTTTTATATGCTTATGCTTTGACCCGTACACGTATACGCTTTAAGACATTTTTTCGATATGTCGCATTGATACCAATATTTATCCCTACGGTCGTTCATGCGCTAGGGCTAATATACTTATTTGGTCGGCAGGGCGTAATCACTCGTATGGGCTTTGAAATAGAGCTGTATGGCAGAATTGGTTTGATTTTGTCGCAAGTCATTTACACTTTTCCGCAAGCATTTCTGATGTTTTTTGTAACGCTCGAATACGCTGATGGAAGATTATATGAGGCTGTCGAGGCTATGGGCGTAAAGCCTTTAACAAGGTTTATAAAAATAACTTTGCCCGAAGTGAAATTTACGCTTATAAATGTTATCTTCGTATGTTTCACCCTTGCATTTACAGATTTTGGCGCGCCTATGGTTATAGGGGGCAGTTTCAATGTTCTTGCAACGGACTTACATACGCAGATTGCAGGATTGTTTAATTTTAGCATGGGTGCTGTTATAGGAACTTTGTTATTGACGCCTGCGATTATGGCTTTTATCGTAAATCGAATTACAAATGTTGCCAATATGGGAGCTATGAGTGCAAAATCTACCAAGTTAATCATAAAAAAGAGCAGAGGCAGGGATGTTTTCTTTTTCATACTTTGTTCGGTTATAGCTTTCTGCTTTTTTGCCTTGATAGGAGCATTGGCACTTGGAGCTTTTACAACATTGTATCCCTTTAACATGACACTAACCCTTGATAACTTTAGGTTTAATCCAGCACAGGGGGGTATAGGCAGCTTTTTCAACTCAATAACAATGAGCTTGATAACCGCCGCTGTTGGTACAGTTTTCGTTTTTGCCTACTCGTACATGATGGAGAAAACCAACGGTTTGACTGCATTAACGAAAATAGGCAAATTATTTTCAATCTTGCCAATGGCTCTGCCCGGAATGGTTATAGGTATATCATTTATATTGTTCTTTAACACACCGACAAATCCGCTAAATTTTCTTTTTGGCACAATAGGGATTTTGGTGATGGCGAATGTGTTGAGTTTCTTTTCTGTGCCATTTTTAACAGCGACAGGCGCATTAAAAAAGTTGGACAAGGAGTTTGAGAGCGTATCTGACAGCATGAGCATACCTCGCTGGAAATTATTTTATCGTGTCAGCGTACCACTTTCATTCCCTGCAATACTTGAAATATTTATGTATTACTTTGTTAGCTCTATGGTGACGATTTCTGCGTTGGTTTTCCTGTATAACCCAACATTTAGAGTCGCATCCATATCAATAGCACATATGCAAGCGGCAGGCGACATTGCCCAAGCCGCAGCCATGAGCCTGCTGATTTTGGTTGTAAACGTGGCGGTACGTCTGCTGTATGAGCTTGCAATGATATTTATTAAATACAAAACCAAAAGGAGAGAATCATGAGTATTAAAACAATTATTTTGGATTGGGCAGGTA
>Ga0123352_10000333_pt1 | contig 56806 bp, 53 predicted proteins | sample TergutLab28metaG_FD_89700 | JGI IMG/M metagenome (GOLD analysis project Ga0123352, IMG submission 89700) | Labiotermes labralis P1 segment gut microbial communities from Petit-Saut dam, French Guiana - Lab288 P1 | ecosystem: Host-associated > Arthropoda: Insects > Digestive system > Gut ... | reverse complement strand
GGACGTACAAACACGTGACACCGGCGATGGCGATCGGGCTGACGGACCATGTCTGGAGCATGCGTGAACTGATGTTATTTCCCCATAGACAAAATGTCAACTGAATTCGACAACGTGACCCTTCCATATCTGTATAAAATGCGGAGAATTCGAAAAAGTCTCTAAGTTCTCCTTTCTCTATGCAGAAGTCATAGTCGCTTTCTTCGGTATGAGTTCCCTTTGCAACTGATCCGAATAGGTAATACCTTTTTGACACCATATTCTTCTGCTATCGGTTTCACTATTGACTTCAGTTCTTCGATGGAAAGTATTTTTTGAGTTTTTAAGTCCACATTCCCCTTATCGTTCTTGCATTTATTAATGCCGTCTGAAGTACAGAGTGTGCATACTGCAGGAACGGTAACGCCAGCGGAGTTAGAGGCCGTCAGCACTCATAGGGTTCATCATCCTTCAGAGTTCAGTTATCTTCATCCGGCCTCTCGGTGCAAATGGCGCAACAATTATTTCATCTCTATCATCTTTCTCAGCGGCCCTTCGGCGCGGCGCATCGTATCCTCATCCAAGATCACCTCGGGACCGATGTTCTCCAATGCTCTGACAACGGACGACAGGGATGTCATCTTCATTACGGAGCACAGCGCATGATCGATGAAATAGAACTTCTTATCCGGACATTCTTTGGAAAGCCTGTGCCTCATCCCGATCTCGGTGGCCATTATGAATTCCTTTGAATCCGACGTTTTGACGTACTTGAACATCTTTTCGGTGGAACAGATCATATCGGCCATGTCCAGCACATCCTTTCTGCATTCCGGATGGGCCACAACGGATGCGTTCGGATATTTTTCCTTCAGATCCGATATGTTCTGCTCCGTTATTGCCTGATGGATTGGACAATATCCGCTCCAGAGTATCATATTCTTTGACGGTACTTGGGACGCCACGTACGCTCCGAGGTTCATGTCGGGAACGAATATGATGTCTTTTTCCTTCAGTGAGGATACGACGCCCACGGCGTTGGACGATGTACAGCAAACATCCATCTCTGCTTTGGATGACGCCGAACTGTTCACGTATCCGACAACGGATGCGCCCCTGTAACACTTCCTTGCGTCGATTATCTGTTCGGCCGTGCACATGGACGCCATCGGGCATGTCGCATACGGTTCCGGCGCTATGACCTTTTTCTTCGGATTGAGTATCTTGGCGCTTTCCGCCATGAACGTGACTCCGCAGAAAACTATGATGTCAGCATCAGATTCCGACGCGATCAGAGAAAGCCCGAGTGAATCGCCGACATGGTCGGCAATGTCCTGAACCTCCGGAAGACAATAATTGTGCGCGAGTATCACCGCTTTCCGCTCTTTTTTCAAAGAAACGATCTTCTCGTTCAAGGATGCCATTGTCACTCTTAAATTTGACAACATTAAAAAATATTGTGAATTAACAAAGGATAAATAACTAAGTATAAACCGCTCTTTTGCATACCGGTCACTGATGACCTCAAGAGAAGAGAAGGCGTCACGCATGTTCGGATGTTCCGAAAGGGAGCGGGCATTATTCGAAGCCGGGGTGAAGATGGGCGCCGTATACCATCAGTTCGTCGGTACGCCGGTAAGTCCGTACAATGTTGCCGAGCTTGAGAAGACCATCGAACATTCGGTTATGGTGCAGCCGTTCGTTGAATCTGCATCCGTTAATATAAAGATAAACATGAACGATGAAAAGAAAGACGTATACGATTACGTGTCTTTGAAAGGAGAGATGATCGACGCCGTCATAAGGATAAAGGTGAACGGCGTATCGGTTACCGCAGAGATGAGATATCTTGAAGAATTGGAATATCCTCTCATGTACGTCTCTGATGTTTCACAATGATGCATTAATATACGTATGGCCATACGGGTTTAGGTAATTCTTACGAGGATTCGAGATGATAACGGACATAAAGATAGGCATCACAGGTCTGCCCGGAGCAGGGAAAACGAAGACGCTTCTCCGGGTGATAGAGATGCTTGGCGCCGAAGAACTCAAAATAGGCGGGATGATAAATGAACCGATAGCGGACGGCCGCCGTAAGGTCGGATTCTCTGTGCGCAACATTGTCACCATGGAGAGCCAGGTCTTTGCGCATATCGATATTGAAAGTAAGATCATGGACGGGAAGATCGGCGTGGATCTTTCAAAGTTTGAGTCGGTGGCAGTGAGCGCGATACGCGATGCCTGCGAAACATGCGACGTCATCGTCATTGACGAAGTCGGTAAAGTGGAAGTTGAGAGCCAGCCGTTCATCGATGCCGTGAAGTTTGCGCTGGATGCGGGTAAACCGATGATACTCACCCTTCATAAAAAATCAAGGAACCCTTTGCTTCAGGACATAAGGAGAAGGGATGACGTCAGAATACTTGAGGTAACGCCGACCAATAGGAATCTGCTTCCGCATAAGATCATTCGTCTCATGAACGGAGAAAATATGTGATGCCCGACATAATGGAAATAACGGAAGGCGGGACGAAGCTCATAGTTCCTTTCGAACATTCCAAGAACGGCCCCGGGAAAAGGACCGCTTCAGTGTTTTTCAACGAACAGATGGCGTTCAATCGCGACGTGAGCGTCATGTTCCTCCGCGCATTGGAAAACGAGATAACCGTGGCGGATGCAATGACGGCAACCGGTTCCAGAGCGACCAGGATAGCGAACGAGGTCCCCAACGCAAAGGAGGTCGTGGCCAATGATATGAATCCCGCGTCAATGTATTTCATAAATGCAAATATCGAATTGAACAGATTGGTGAACTGCCGCGCGTCCAATAAGGATCTGAATGTGCTTTTCTCCGAAGAGGCGTTCGATTACGTGGACATCGACCCTTTCGGGTCGCCGGCGCATTTCATACAGCCTGCGATAAGAGGATGCAGGAAGAAAGGCATATTGGCTATAACGGCAACGGACACGGCTCCGCTGGCGGGTGCACACAGAGCTAAATGCGAGCGAAGGTATCGATCCAGACCCATCAGAGGACCGATGTGCCATGAAATGGGCCTGAGGATACTCATGTGCTCGATTGCCAAAGAATTGGCAAAATTTGACAGAGGTATGGAACCTATGCTCTCGTTCTATTCGGATCATTATTTCAGGACGTACGTACGCGTTACGGAAGGCGCTCAGAACGCCGACCGTACTCTTTCGAAGCTTGTGTATGTTAAATACGATCCGAACACGTTAGAGCGTTCGTATTCAAGCGAATATGACTCCGAACACAAATACGGCCCATTCTGGGGCGGCAGCCTGCACAGTTCAGCGCATCTGAGCAGAATGGATCCGTCTTCAACCGCCATGGAAAAAAAGTGCGATAAGATGCTCAGAACGTGGAAAAATGAACTGGACGCCGTCCCTTTCATATATGACATCAGTGAGCTTTCCTCCTTTCTGAAGATCTCGCCGCCCCCCATTGATGATTTCGTTAATGCGCTCAACGGCATCGGAAACGCTTCAAGAACACATGTCTCGCCGGCCTCATTCAAAACGGACCTCGACCTGAAAGATATAATATCCGCTTACAAAGCAATGCCCAGGTAACAACGGTAGCAATATCATTCGTCCCGAAAACGCAGTGAAACTGTCAATTATTCGTCCCGAAAACGCAGTGAAACTGTCAATTATTCGTCCCGAAAACGCAGTGAAACTGTCAATTATTCGTCCCGAAAACGCAATCCAGATATACCAGAACAATGATTCAATTTATGTCTATGAGAAGAATGATCTACGATGAGCTTCTGAAATGGAAGAAGAGCGGAACACGTAAGCCGTTACTGTTGGAAGGAGTCAGACAATGCGGGAAGACGTATATACTGAAAAAATTTGGAGAAGAAAATTATGATGATGTTGCGTACTTCACGTTCGAAGACAACCCTGAGCTCTCTGATGTCTTCCGGAATAACCTTGATACGAAAAGAATAACGGATCGACTCGGTTTTATGCGCGCGAAAAAAATAGAACCCGAGAAGACCTTGCTTATATTGGATGAGATACAATTGTGCGGCCGCGCGCTCACTTCTCTGAAATTCTTCTGCGAGAATGCACCGGAATACCATGTCGCGTGCGCGGGATCCTTGCTGGGCGTTATGCTCTCCAAGGCCGATTCTTTTCCTGTCGGCAAGGTCGATCGGCTGAAAATGTTTCCGATGAACTTCAAAGAGTTCTTGCTTGCCGGTTCCGAAGACCTTTTGGTGGAGTATATAGACAACGAAGATAACATCAGCACAGAGGTGCTTTCGGAACCGGTTGTCACTAAATTGAACACATATCTCGATTACTTTTTCCTGATCGGCGGAATGCCTGCCGCAGTCGCATCATGGAACGCTGAAAGGGATATTGAAAAAATCGATGCAATCCTTGACGCCATAATAAAGGATTATAGGGACGATATTGCAAATCATTCTTCGGAGAATATATCGAAATTGACATTGATATGGGGATCCATACCGATTCAATTGGCAAAGGAGAATAATAAATTCATTTTCAGTCACGTCAAGACGGGATCACGATCAAGGGATCTGGAGGATGCCCTGGAGTGGTTGGTGAATGCGGGGCTTGTCTACAAGGTGAAAAAGGTCGATCCTCCGGAGGTTCCGTTGTCAATGTTCGCAGACAACACCAGTTTCAAGGTCTATATGGCAGATATAGGCGTACTCAGGAGAATGGCGGGAATGCCGCCGAATTTCGCATTCAGTAAAGACAAAGAATATGATCGTTTCAGAGGAGCGATAATGGAAAACTTTGTTCTGAATGAGATCGTTTCGTCTACAAAGGAGATACCGTATTATTGGAGGTCGGGAAGCAATGCGGAAATAGATTTCGTTGCACAGATCAACGGCAGAATGGTACCGATAGAAGCAAAAGCTGGAAATAATAAAACGAAAAGTCTCACGGAATTCATAAAAAAATATGATCCGAAGGTTGCAATAATAACTTCGGAAAGGATTACCGGCAGCAGTGTCGTAACGTACATACCGCGATATGCCGTCTGGAGCATTGCAGACCGGCTGCAGAGAATGCAGAACAACAATGGTGATCGTTGATCGGGTCGTCCGCAGACAATTATTATGTGTACCCGTAAACTTCGGTTTCAGAACCGAATAGCTGAAGGTTGACGATTCTGTCCGGCTTTATTCCGTTGAGCGCCGTGTGGGGGCGCGACCGTTTGTATCTCGGGGCGATGGCATGATTCTTATATTGAGTGCACGATGGACGGAACAGGTGTATAATTGCCGTCAATAGCTATCGTAGGTACTCAATGGGGAGACGAAGGCAAAGGTAAGATAACCGATTATCTCGCCGAGGAAGCGGACATGGTTGTGAGATTTCAGGGCGGGAACAACGCAGGTCATACTATCAAAGTGAACGACGAGACGTTCAAACTCCATCTGCTTCCTTCGGGCATACTGAGAGAAGGGAAGCTGGCAGTCATCGGCAACGGTGTTGTTATCAACATGGCGGAAATGATCGGCGAAATGGATCAGATAACCAAAAGCGGCAGAAAGCTTGACGGCCTCAGGATATCCGACCGGGCGCACCTGATAATGGGATATCATAAAAAGCTGGACGGTGCCGAAGAGATATATCGCGGCGACAAAACCGTCGGAACAACAAAAAAGGGAATAGGGCCGTCATATCAGGATAAGATCGCAAGAAGCGGATTCAGGGTCTGCGACCTTTTTGAGGATGATGCACTTTCGGAAAAGATAAAATTCAACGTTCCTTACAAAAAGGATCTTCTTAAGATGCTTCAGGGCGAACAATGCGAATGCACCGAAGAAAGTCTTATGGAAAAATTCACCTCGTGGAGAAATATCTTCGGAAAATACGTATGCGACACGTCCGTCCTTCTGAACGATGCGCTTGACAGCGGAAAGACCGTGCTTTTCGAAGGAGCGCAGGGCGTGATGCTCGACGTTGACCACGGCACGTATCCTTATGTGACCTCATCGAACACCTCAAGCGGCGGTATGTGCACCGGCAGCGGTGTGGCGCCCAACCGCATCGGCAAGATATTCGGCTGCCTGAAAGCTTACACCACGCGCGTGGGGGAAGGCCCTCTCGTGACCGAGCTTTACGGCGAAGAAGGAAAATATCTCATGGAGAAAGGCGGAGAGTTCGGCGTCACGACCGGCAGAGGAAGAAGATGCGGCTGGCTTGATCTCGTCGTTGCGGAACATTCCGTTAGATTGTGCGGAATAACATCGCTGGCTGTCACGAAACTTGATGTTCTCAATGAATACAGAAAGATCAACGTCTGCACCGGCTATGAGATCGACGGAAAAACGGTAAAACATTTCCCCGCTTCGCTTTCAAAATTGGGAAGGGCCGTGCCGGTCTATGAGGAATTCGACGGATGGGATGATTGGGATTCGTCTGAGAAATTAGCGTCGGAGGGATATGCCGCTCTCCCTCAAAACATGAGGAAATATATTGAATTCATAGAGAAGCAACTGAAGGTCCCTGCGGAGATCATCAGCATCGGACCGAAAAGATCGGAAACGATAGACCGGCGCTGATCCGTTGACTTATCTGTCCGTTGCGGCGGTCAGAGTGTTGCCTTTTTGAACATCTTCCCATCGGAACCGAACGGAAGTGTTGCATCGATACCGATCTTCCAAGTGGTTCCTTCGATGCTCGGATCGAGTGAGGAACCGGCAGCGTCGGGTATCCTGAGCAATCTGTTCCCTTGGAATCTCGTGGCAATGGCCCATTCCACCTGCCGGTCATCGAAGATATCGATGTCTCCGTCAACGATCGTTACCTGTTTCATCGACGGATGTCCTGTGAACGCTGCCATTATGGCGTTCACCGCATCGCCTTCCTTGTTCTTTGTTATCGACACCACTCCGTGCAGCCAGCAGCAGCCTCCTTCCGTGAGACGGACAGCATGCGTCCTCGGAACGGCCTGGCGGACGGTCCTGAGCATCATCGGTTCCCTGGGAAGTCCCATGAACAGATAATGCTCATTGCCTCCCGGTAAAAGCAGCTGGAACACCGGCTTGTCGGATGTCCATATCTTATCAACTTCGATCACCGGCTGGGAACGTATCGTGTCATATGTTCCCGTTATATCAACGAACGGACCTTCTTTCATCTCGTCCATTGTTATTCTCGCTTCGAGAACGTAATCGGCATCCGCCGGCACCAGGATGCCATTGTCGCATCTTCCGACCTCCAGCGGTCTTTTGAATGACGACATATGCATCGATGATGCGATCTCCATCTCATCGATCCCGTAATCCAATGATATTGCCGCAGCGAGTAAGACCTCCGGACGAATGCCTACGCATATCGATATGTTCAGCTCCTTCCCGGCGGCCTTGGCCATCTTGTGCATTGTGAAAAGATGACGGGGTACCAATCTGACTGCGATCTTATTCTTTCCGGCGATCATCATCCTGTGGAAAGAGACATTTTTGACACCGTTCCATTCAGCTATGATCACGCCGGCGGTGATGTATCTTCCGCCGTCCTCCGGGAAATATTTAGGTATCGGTAAAGAATAAAGATCCGCGGGAACGGAAGCTTTTCTGAAAGCGGGTTTGTCAACGACCTTCACGGGTTTAGGATTGGCGATCGCATCGGAAATGTGATCTACTATACCGCCTGCCTCAATGTTCATTGCGGCAGCGATCTTCGCCCTTGTTGAGAAAAGATTTCCGACCGCTTCCTTTCCGTTAACGTCTTTGAAATGGAATGTCCTGTCCTGGTCGCTGAGAAGTATCTTCGTTACCTCTTGGGAATCCGCATCTATCTTTTTACTTTCGAGCACGGCATCGGATGACAGGAATTTCCTGACTGACATGACTCCCAATCTTATCCTGAATATTTAAGATGAAGGATAGTCCGTCTGAAAAAGCACAGCCGTCGTTCTATTTCAAAATATCAGAATAACAATTCAAACGGGTTGAATTTCTCGGAAAAAGTAATTCTCGATATCGTGACAATAATATATGTGACGGATGTTCGTCAGTCCGATGTCCGATCCCATGCATGACGTGATAAGAAAATACGCTCTTCAGAACGCTGTTTTCTTCAAAGGCGCCGCGAACCCCAAGTCGGTCGTCGGCAAGGTCCTGGGAGAATGTCCCGAATTCAGAAGCAGGTCTGCCGAGATCATTTCGATGGCGGATGATATAGTCGCAAGCGTGAACAGAATGAGTTTGGAAGATCAGACGAAGGAATTGCAGACTCTTGATTCGAACCTTATGGTCAAAGAGAAGAAAGAAAGGACACATGAACTTCCGCCGTTGGACGGTGCGGATAAAGGAGTTGTGATGAGGATTGCTCCCGGGCCTTCCGGTCCTTTGCACATAGGGCATTCACGCGTTTCCGTTCTTAACGATGAGTATGTGAAAAGATACGGCGGTACGCTGATAAACCGTTTTGAGGACACGAATCCGGAGAAGATCGCCCCGGAAGCCTACGACATGATACCGGAGGATCTTGAATGGCTAGGCGTTAAGATACACAAAACGGTGATGCAGAGCGACCGCTTTGAGATATATTACGATATTACAAAAAAATTGATCTCGGGCGGGACAGCATACGTATGCACATGCAACGCCGATGAATGGAGGGATCTGAAAGAAAATATGCGCGCTTGCCCTTGCCGCGGTCTTTCTGAAGAAGAACAATCGGAAAGATATGACCGTTTGCTTTCCAATGGTTACGGAGAAGGAGAAGCTATAGCGGTCGTTAAAACCGATCTGCGCCACCCGAACCCCGCGGTGAGAGATTTTGTTGCATTGCGTATCGTTGATCATCCGCACCCCCGCGTTGGTTCCAAATACAACGTATATCCGATGATGAACCTCTCCGTTGCGATCGACGATCATCTTATGGGCATGACACACGTGATCCGCGGAAAGGATCATCTGAACAATACGTTCAGGCAGGAATACATCTATCGCCACATGGGTTGGAAGACGCCGCATTTCCATCATTACGGATTGGTCAGCATACCTGATTCCGTTTTGAAAACGTCATTGATCAAAGAAGGCATCGCCGGCAGCGAGTATGCGGGATGGGATGACGTCCGGACAGGTACGCTTAGAGCTATGAAAAAACGAGGTATACGGCCGGAAGCGATACGCAGATATTGGGTGGAGAGCGGCATGAAGCCGATAGACATACAGTTCACATGGGAAAATCTGTATGCAATGAACCGCGACATCATAGACGGCGAAGCGAACAGATATTTCTTTGTCGCGGATCCCGTTGAGTTTGATATATTCGGAGCTAAGGAGATCACAGGTAAGGCGCCTCTGCATCCCGATCATCCGGAAAGGGGAACAAGGGATTACTCCCTTTCCGGAGACATAAGCGTTTCAATATCCTCTCAGGACGTTGACGATTTTGAGAAGAAAGGAATGGTTCGGCTGAAGGATCTGTGCAACATCGAGTACGGTAAACCTGCCGCGTATGCGGGAACGGACCTTTCGGTGCTTAAGAAAGGCGTACGCGTGATACAGTGGGTCTCCTCAGGGATACCTGCGGAACTGCATATGCCGGACGGTACGATCTTAAAGGGAATGACAGAAAGCGCCATCTCGAAAGAGAAAGGCAGCACGGTGCAGTTTGAGAGAGTGGGATTTGCCAGAATAGAGAAAAATGACGATTCGGTTCTGGCAATATTCACACACCGTTAAATTACCGAGAGTACCGCATTGAACGCCGTTCCTATCAGTAACGCGACGATCAGCGATGTTCCGCTTATCAGCATCGCATTCTTCGGCCCGAATTCTTTCATTATGACTGCGAGTGTTGCCACGCACGGCAGATATATGGCCATGACCACGCCGAACACAATGAACTGATCGGGCGTCATGAATTCCGTAAGGTCTCCGGAACCGGACAACAGGAAAAGCATTCCTATGGCCATCTCTTTCCTCAGTACGCCGGCGATGAACGCGATTATGACGACCGCGGGAAGACCGAGCATTGTGACCGTTATGAAGGACAACGGATCAACTACCGCATCCAGCGCATCATAGTGCAGCAACAGCTCTATTATAATGCCGCCTGCCACCAGTAACGGGAAGGCGATGATGAAGAAATCCCTGCAGCGGTCCCATGTTTTGGAAAGGACATTCCTCGGAGACGGGACCGTCAGATCGGGCAGTTCCATAGCGAGGTACGAAGGTTCCTTCTTCATCCATCTGTTCATCAGCATACCGATCACGAATATCAGTGCCAGCAGCACCAGGAAGATCGAGAATGCCGCCATCAGTCCCGCATAACGGCCAGTCGCGCCCATTATTATCGCCAGCTGGGCTGAGCACGGGATCGCCATCACTATTATTGTGCTGAGTATCAGACGTTCTCTCTTTGATGCGATCGTCCTTGTTCCCATTATCGCGGGCACATTGCATCCCAGGCCGACCATCATCGGGATGAACGAACCGCCGTGGAGGCCGAGCGAGTGCATAGTGCGGTCCAGGAGGACAACCACTCTGGGCATATATCCGGAATCCTCCATGACGCCGAGGATCAGGAAGAACAGCATTATGAACGGTATCACTATAGCCAGTATCGCGATTATGCTCCCGTCTATGCCGGCCATTATTATGCCGCCCAGCTCGCCGCCTATCCCTTTACCGAATTCAATGAGTGAATCCCCTACGACCGAATCGTATGCGTTCACTATGATCTCATCCAATATTGCGCTAAGGGATATGAATGTCAGAAACATAAGGAAAAGGACAGTGACCATGATCGGTATCCCTGTGGAAGGAGTTGTGGTAACATCCGACAGTTTTTCCGAGAAAGTCCTTTCGCGTGATGTTTTTCTCTGGACTTCGTCTTTTATCACGCCGGCATGCCCGTAACGGTCCCGTGCGATGTGAACGTTTATCGATTCCCCGTGGGTCTTTTCGAACTCAGACCTCATGAGATCCGCAAGGGCCTTTCCTTCTTCGGACACCAACGGTAATACCGAGATGTCGTTCTCAAGCAGTTTTAAAGCGATACCTCGTTTGTCGAGACCGTTTGCTTCGCTTACCGATTCCAGCAGAAGTTCGATGCATTTCTCTATGTGACTGTCATATCTTACCTTGAAATCCGTTCCTTTGTTCTCATAGCCTATGACCTCATCGATCAGATCATTGACACCGAGCGCAGACCTTGCCGACACCGGGACGACAGGGATTCCGAGTGTTTCCTTCAGTCTGTTCACGTCCGTGTCGAATTTATTCATTGCCAGATCCATCTTGTTAAGAGCGAGTATCGTGGGTATTCCGAGTTCCATCACTTCAAAGCACAGAACAATGCTTCCTTCTATGTTGGTCGCGTCCGCAACCACTATCACAACGTCTCCGGCATCCTTTGTCAATGCGTCCAGAACAATACGTTCATCGTCCGAGTTGCCGGACATTGAACGCGTGCCGGGAAGATCGTGAACGTGCACCGTCACACCGTTCCTTGTGACCGTTGCCTCTTCTATCTGTACGGTGGTGCCGGAATAATTCGATACTATGACGCCGACGCCGGTCATACGTGTGAAAAGTGATGATTTGCCTACATTCGGCTGTCCTACGAGAGTTACCTTAACATCCATGATATCACATCTCTACATCCACGAACACCAGTGATGCGAGATCCTGATCCAAAGCTATGTTGGATTCACCCATGTGAAATATTATCGGGCCGTTGTTCGTCGTCCTGTTGACGAGTGAGACCACACGTCCCGGTACGAAACCGATCGATATGAGCTTCCTTATCTTTTCCGAATCTTCGCATTTGAGGTGCGATATCTTTGCCGTCGTGTCCGCTGACAGCCGGTTCAGCGGTATCACCGTTCCTTCCTTTGCGCATTCGGTCCCGCATACTTCGCATTCCGGCGATGTTGCGCCGAGTATCCTGCACATGCTCTTTGCCGATTCATCGGATAGTATGTGTTCCATCTTACACGCTTCCTCGTGTGCGGAGCCGCGGTCCTTGTTCAGCACGTCTATGAGGAACCGTTCCGCGATCTTGTGCTTGTCGCGTATCCTTTTCGCCTGCGTCAGACCTTCATCGGTCAGTGAAACGCCTTTGTACTTTCTGTGTACGATCAGACCATCATCCGCAAGAACCTTCAGCATCTCCGTTACGCTGGCGGCGGAAACGTTCATCAATGCTGCTATGTCCGTCGTTTTCGCGACCCTTTCCCCGTCAGTAAGCCGGAGTATGCGCAGCAGATAGTCCTCTCTGTTGCCTGTTGACATTGAAACACGCAAACACTAATGAGTATATAATTTTTTAGGATTACCTAAAATAATTACCTGTTCAGAGAGTGTTGTCACGGGTCCGAAGTATATAAAAATTTTAGTTCCGCCTAAAATAATTACATGCGTTCATTCACTGACAGACCTTTTTTATCCGCTTCCATCCTCTCGAGTTCAGTGTACGCTATCTTTCCGACCTTTGTCTTCGGAAGTTCGCCGATGAACTCTATGTTCGAAGGGACCGCATATTTAGCTATGCTCTCTTTGCAGTATTCTCGTATATCATGTTTCATGGCATCCGTTGCGTCCGCATCCTCTTTCAGGACGACGAACGCCTTTACCCTCTGGATGCGTATCTCATCCGGAATACCGATGACGCATGAACTTTGGACGAGCGGGTGCGAATCAAGTACGTTCTCGATCTGACTCGGATAGATGTTGTATCCGGAGCTTATGATCATCCTCTTTATCCTTTGTCTGAAGAAGATGAATCCTTCCTCATCCATCATACCTGCGTCGCCGGTGTGCAGCCACAGTTTCCCGTCATCGTGGGTTTTCAGAACAGCCGCCGTTTCTTCCGTCTCGTTGTTATAACCGATCATGACGGACGGCCCGGATATACATATCTCTCCGTCTGTTCCGTACGGAACCTCTTCATCTGTTCCTATTTTTACGATCTTATAGAAGGTATCGGGGAACGGGATGCCTATGCTTCCCGCCCTGTATCCGTTTATTGGCGTCAGGCATGAGGCCGTCACGCATTCGGTGAGCCCGTATCCTTCTCTTACCGTCGATTCGGAATTCCTTTCTTTCAAAAAATCATCGATCCTTTTCTTCAGATCCGTCGTAAGAGTGTCGCCGCCTACGAACACTCCCCTCAGGAACGAAAGATCCGTATTTTCAAGACGCTTGTTGCGTATCGTCAGTTCAAAAAGAGTTGGTACTCCGGCGATGAACGTCGGCCGTTTCTTGCGTATAAGGCGTGCATACGAGTCCGGGCTGAAGATCGGTACGATTATCAGTTTTGCGGAATGGATCAGGGTCATATGCATCCCTATGCATAATCCGAATCCGTGGAACATCGGGAGGACGCCGAGCATTGAATCCTTATCCGTCAGTTCGTATTGGCCCATTGCATAGGTCTGTAGCGCCGTTGCGTTGAAGTTCATATTTGAAAGAAGAACGCCTTTGGATTTGCCTGTGGTGCCTCCGGTGTACAATATCACGGCAACATCCTTTCCTGATGTGTCGGTGTATTCGGCATTGCCGGCGGCAAGGGACAGCATGTCCTCCCATGCGACCATATGCTCTTTCATTTCAACCTTCGGGATCTTTCTTGATTTGATGCGGTATGCGGTCTTGAGCAAGGGATTCAGGAATTTTGATATGTCCGCAACCACCAGTTTTTTCAGAGGAGTTGTTCTCTCAAGTCCGTCAAATGATCTGCAGAATCTGTCCAGCGTTACCGCGATCTCGCTTCCCGAATCGTTTATGTAGAATTCCACCTCTTTTTTTGATGAAAGAGGATGCACCATAACGGCCACCGCACCGATCCTGTTTATGCTGTAGAACAGCGTCACGGCGTGCGGGGTGTTAGGCAGGCATATCATCACCCTGTCTCCCTTTTTCACGCCCATGGAGACCAATGCGTTCGATACGGTGTCAATATCAGACATGAGTTTTCCGAACGTCGTGTTCCTGCCCATGAACTCGTACGCACATCTTTTCTCATGGCCTTCCGCCGCCTTCTTCAGCATGCCGTAAAGCGTAATGTCAGGATAACAGAGCGAAGGAGGAACATTACCGTAATGTTTCATCCACGGAGCGTCATTCACTGTCATTCGGTGCCTCCGGAACGAACGGCGCCTCGAGTACCGAAGGATTTGAAAGAATGTCCTTCATGAGCTTTATCGACGTCATGAAATAATACCCGTCCGCTATTCTCTCATCCACCGTGAATGCCAGATCTATGCATTTCCGGACCTCCGGTACGCCGTCGACCGCGCACACGGCGTCCGTGATCGCGCCGACGGTTATGAAAAGTGAGTTCGTTCCCCACTCGCTGAGATGATGGAACGGTGCGTTCGCTTTCAGACTTCCCATATTGGCAACGAATGCCGATGCGTGGTTCGGATCGGAATCGGTTATACTTCTCGGAACCCTTCCGAAATAGCTCAGAATTCTTAGCAAAGAAACTATGAAAGCTACCATGAAGCGGGGCATCTTCGAAAATGTTTTCAGTATCCCGTCAACGCCTGCGGCCTCGGATGATCTGAATTCATTCACGTGAGCATACAATTTATCGCTGATCTCGAATATCGTCAGCGAAGGATCGAATATTATCCGCACAACGGTTTCCTCACCGGCGTCGCTTAACTCTCTTTTCACAACGAACCCTATGTCTATGCTCTTCCTCCGGTACAGACGGCGTCCGGCGATGAAATTGTTGAGATTGGGACGCAATGCGAAGACTCTTACGATCGTTGACATCAGCAATGAGAACATCGTTATGTTGTTGCCGTCAACAGCTTTTTTCTCTTCCAGATATGTGAGAACTTCCGTCACGTCTATGCTTTCTTTCAGGAACACCTCGCATTCCGTGCGCTTTGGCATCAGATGCGGCATGAATTTGTGCAAAGGATCCGCATCGTACAGATAATATCCGTCCCGGCGATCTTTCCATCTCCTCTTCCCCATAGGAACGCTAACGCATATGCCGTTAATAATACATGTGGCTGTTATACACGACATAAGTATCAAAAGGATACTACCTAAAATATATTAATTATTTTTGATATAATTTAAGCATGTATGCCGCTCGGCATCCGTCGAAGGATGTAACGGCGGCCCGATAGAACATGATTTTTCCCTGCCCTTGAACAATATGTTAACACAGGATATGACACGCAGCCGCAGTTTATACCGCCGTATATACTCTATATTCATATATCCGCATGACCATCAAAGAATCGTGTCGCTTGAAGATCTGAAAAAGGCTGCCGCCGACGGCAGCATAAACGCAATGTTCGAGTTGGGTCAGTTTCATGCACTAGGAGTCAGCGCCGCTGTGGATGAAGAGGAGTCATTCAAATGGTATAAGGCGGCCGCGAACCTCGGACATACCGCTTCGGAATACATGGTGGGCGAATGCTATTCCAACGGAATAGCCGTTGAAATAAACGATCTTGAAGCTGTCCTTTGGTATGTACGGGCCGCCGAGAAAGGCGACAGGAGATCCATAGGGGCGATATCGCTGTACACAGAAAACTATTTTGATTTTAACGCTGCAGCCGCTTTCGATCATTACAGCAGTAAGATCAAAGAAGGCGACACCGGAGCTTCTTATATGCTATCCAGATTCCACTTTTACGGGATCGGTACTCCGCCTGACATTGACGTTTCCTTCAAACTCTGCGAAACTGCGGCGGAAAAGGGGCACATTGACGCCATGTGTGAACTTGCGGTGATGTACCGTAACGGTGTCGGCGCCGAAAAGGATCATGACAAGGCGTATGAACTTTTCCGGAGAGCGGCGGAACAGGGACACCGGACTGCTCCTCTCGCTCTGATAAGGTGTCACGCCGAAGGGATCGGTGTTGAAAAGGATGAAAAGAAAGCGTTCGAGATGATATCCGCGCTTGCGGACACCGGATCGGCGGATGCGGAATATGAGCTCGGCCGCTATTATCTGGAAGGGATCGGTACGGAAGCGGATCCCCATTATGCGTTCGGATGGTTCTCCGTTGCCTCCAACCACGGTTCCGTGGACGCACTGTACGGATTGGCGCAATGTTACCAGCGAGGAAGAGGAGCGGACCGCGACAGGAAGAAGGCCGTGGAACTTTACAAGACGGCGTCGGATCTCGGACAGAAGGATGCGATGGTGTCGCTTTCCCACATGTATGCGGACGGAAGGGACGTCCCGAAGAATGAGAATGAGGCTTTCAAATGGATGTTGGCAGCCGCCGAACACGATTCGGAATATGCCCAGTTTGCCGTTGCGCGAAGATACACGGAAGGAAAAGGCGTCAGTAAAGACGACCGTGAGGCGCTGAAATGGTTCCTCAGATCGGCGCAGAACGGGAATGCCGCGGCGCAGTTCAATGTCGCGGAAGCATACATGAACGGGCGCGGAGTGAAACGCGATGAAAAGAAAGGATACAGCTGGTTTCTAAGATCCGCGAAGAACGGCTATCACAGGTCGCAGTATCATGTGGGCGTCTGTTTAAGCAAGGGCGCAGGCGTAGCAAAAGACATTGATGCGGCGTTTGAATGGCATATGCTGGCAGCGAACTCAGGATACGGGAAATCACAATATTTCATAGCACAATGCTATTCCGGCGGGCGCGGCGCCGCCAAAGACGACAAGAAAGCGCTGGAATGGTATGTGAAGGCCGCATCCACCGGTCATGTTCTGGCGCAATATTATGCGGGTCATCATTACGCCAACGGCATTGGTACTAAACCGGATGAGGCCGCCGCGATAAAATGGTACACGAGAGCCGCAAAACAGGGACACACGTACTCACGGCAGCTTATAGAGGAATGCTGCAACAAAAAGGTCATCCCGGTGAAAGAAATGACTCCTTTCGAGAAACATATGGATGAGGCGATCAACGGCGACGCGGAATCGCAATACATAATCGGAAGGTATTATGAAGAAGGGATAGGCATCGAGAAAGATGTGAACGAGGCCAAGAAATGGTATACGAAAGCCGCCCTCCAAGGACATTTTAACGCCGAAAAGGCAATGACCATTTACGTGAAGCAGCAGAAATGATCCTACCGCAGCGAAAGAATAAAAAATGAAAAGGGGGACGGTCGTCCCTTTAGAATTCACGCCTCTTGAACAAGAATGCCGACAGCGCCGTTGTGACGGCGAAGTACGAAAGCATTATTGTCACGGAGACCAGATGCGAAGGATAGAACAGGGTCATGTACATCCCTCCTCCTATGGCCATCTGCTGCGTAACGTTTCCTTCGATTATATTCATGATGTCCAAACTTGCGTATGTCAGACTGAACAGCGGTTCGACATTGAAGAACATCATTATGCCTTCTATCATACCGAGTACCAAGAGCAGCATCGCTATCGTGATTATCACCGCGGTGGATCCCTTTTTGAAGAGAGCACTCATCAAGAATGCGAATCCGCCTGCTCCCAGCATGAACAACAGCGCCATTCCCAGCGAACCGAGGGCTTTCACATCCACGCCGCCGGCGACAATGAATGATAAAAGCATGCAAGCCAGATAGTAGGCTATTATCGTCACGCCGCAGACTATGTAGCATGCCAGCACCTTACCGACAAAGAAGGACGTCCTCTTTATAGGCCTTGGAAACAGCAGCAACGCTGTGCGTTCTTCGAACTCGGACGCTATTGCCGGCGCACACAGCAGTGATACGCCGACGATTATCAGCAGAGATATGAAAGCAACATATGATGACATGAATTCCGAGGGATCATTCGGTAATCCGCCGAAATAGATGTACAACACGGTAATGAGAATGAACAACAGCGCCATGAGTCCGGCAAATATCAGCAGTCTCCTGCTGCGTATGTGCTTATATAACTCGTATTGGGTCACAACGCCTATCTGTCTGAGGTCGTCTTTGATTCCTTTGTTCATGTTATCACCTCGACTCCTTTATGAGATTCAGATACACCGTCTCAAGATTGTCGTTCGTGATGCTGCAGACATCCATACCGAGCGCGGTGATATCTTTCAGAAGAACTGCTTGTTCCTTATCATCGCCTTTCAGCCTGACATCGATGCTTCCGCCGTCGATGTGTGCGTTTATGACGTTTGAAAGTCCGGATATTTCGTTTACGGCCGCCTGTGTCGGTTCGTTAAGCAGTCTTATCTTCACGATCCTTGCGCCGGCGCTGTTCATTATTGCCTCGGTGGTGTCATGCACCAGAAGTTTTCCGTGATTGATCATCGCTATCCTGTCGCACAGGTCACTGACTTCGTAAAGCATATGCGAACTCATGAGTATCGTCAGATTGTGCGTCTTGAGCGATTTGAGTATCTCTCTTATCTCGACCATTCCGCGCGGATCGAGTCCGGACGTCGGTTCATCCAAAATTATTACCGACGGGTCCGTGAGCAGTGCCTGACCGAGCGCAATGCGTTGTCTCATTCCCTTGGAGAATGTTCCGATGCGTTTGTCGGCCCATTCCTCCATTTTCATCTTCTCCAGCATTTCGGGTATGCTCGATGAAAGGGATTCCTTGCTCATTCCGTTTATCCTGCCGATGTACGTCATCGTCTCGACCGGCGTAAGATATGAATAGAATTCCGGAGTCTCAACGACCGTGCCGACGTTCATCAACGCGTCTTTTGCATTTTTTGTAACGTCGATGCCGTTAAGATATGCGGAACCGGAAGATGCGCGTATCAGGTTCGTCAGGATCTTCAGCGTTGTACTTTTACCTGCACCGTTGGGTCCGAGAAAACCTGTGAAACTGTTTTTCTTAACAGAAAGCGTAAGGTCGTTCACTGCTGTGAAAGCTCCGTACGTTTTTGACAGGTTCTCGATCACAATTGGGTTATCTGAATCAGAAATGTTTCCCACCTCTGCTACGGGAAATGTGTATTCGTTTAAAACCTTTTGACCGTTAATATACAAAAGCGGTAAAGAATGGGGTCGGGAGGGAGATTTGAACTCCCGTATGCGGATCTGCAGTCCGCCACAGAGCCCCTATGTTACCCCGACACTGACAGCGTCAATCTTTGGTATCCTATTTCAACTTTCCGCATTTTTTGATCTCGCAAAGCATCCTGAGCGCAGCCTCTGAATGACGGTAAGAATAATAACCGAATCGCGTATGTGTGAACGCATGCATTGCAAAGATGTGTCCGTAAGAGATGTTGATGTCCGTCTTACAGAAGAGAACATCAGCATCCTTATGTCAGACTGGAAAGCTTATACAAGAGCGGAATTCGTCATACTTCGCAACGGGAGCGATCACGCCGTCGTCAGATTGATGAAAGAAGAGGGAGTGAACCTCTTCAAGAAAGTGATCGATTTTGAGATCGTCTCTCTTCCCGAGAACACGGTCTTCACAGATATTCCGGAAGCAGACGTTGTCAACGTTCCGGCGTTGGCGTCGGTACAGAACGCGTTTCCCGGTAAAACGGTTGTCGTGAGAGGTATGTTCTCCCATATGAGCTTCGTCAGTAATATGAACGTCATGCGATTGAATGTCGCGGACACTGTTCCGCCGTCGCCTTCAAAGCTCGGAACTTTGGTCAGGCGAGCGTTGTCAACCGGCTTCATTGAACATCCGATCATTGTCAGCGACATCATTCTGGACATAACGGAAAGGATAGCGGAGGTCAGAACGGAAGCGGTGATGTTCCCTTGCAGAGTATCCGGCCTCACTGCCGGCGTACCGACATATTTCTTGGATGAATCTCCGCATCTGGATCATGACGTTACGCTTATAGGCTGCGACCTCTCGAAACGTATATTCTTATCGCTTTACAAACGCGATACGGAATTTGTGAACGTATGTCCGGCGGACCATATAACCGACGAAAATGTAAAAACAATAGTGAAATGCTGCAAGATCGCTAAAGGGCATTTGATAGAAGGTAACATTGCAAAGGTCCCGTGGGGTGCGACCGTTCCCGAGATCGTTGACGCGGTTAACGATCTGTTCTCGTAGACGCTCTCCGCCCGCGGTTCATCGCTTTGTATCCTTCGTCTGTTTTTCCGGATCCGCATAATAATTCGCCGAGCGCGTACCATGCGTCAGCGTCTTCCTGATTCTCTTCCAGATAGGATTCCAGATAATGTATCGCTTCAGCATCCTTGCCTGCGTCCGATAACATTTTGGATCTGCGCGAACCGTACAGACTTTCTTCAATGGCCCGCTGCATTTCTCTTTCCGCTCTCTTTCTCAATACGGTGACGGAATTGTCCGATATCCACGGGTACCTTCTTTGGATCATTGAAAAATATTCGTCCGAGGATTCATTCAGTTTGGATGTTCCTGTGACGAATATGCCGTATGGTAAATTCAGCGCGAGGGAACCGTGCTCTACACGAAGCGTTTTGGTCATGGTCACAGATCTATCTTTATTCCGGACGGGTCGCGTTTGGATCTTCCGAATTCCTTCAGCATCGGTATCTGTTCGTTGCGGAACACCGGTCCGTCCGCGCAGACGCGCATCCCGTCCATGACGCACGATCCGCAGAGTCCGATGCCGCATTTCATGTACCTTTCCAGCGATAACTGATATTTTATATTCAGTTCGTCGCATGCTTTGTGAATGTGATAAAGCATTATCTCGGGGCCGCAGGCGATTATCATATCATATTCTTTTTCTGTAATTCTTTCTTTCATCAGCTGGACCGCGTTGCCTTTGAATCCGTGAGTACCGTCATCGGTGGACACCCATACGTTCTTCGAATGTCTTCGGGCCTCCTGCTCCATTATTATCTCGTCCTTGCTTTTTGCGCCTATGATCATGTCCGCACCCGTTTCTCGTACGGCGGGCATTACTGCCGCGACACCTACGCCGCCTCCCACGACGAGTAATCTTTCATTCTCATTTATCGAGAAACCGTTCCCGTACGGGCCTCTTATTCCCATGATGTCGCCTTCTTTCAATTTATGTATTGCGGCAGTGGCCTCGCCGATCGCCTTCACGGTTATGCTCTTCACATCCTTCGTTGATGATACGGACATCGGGATCTCATCGATCCCGGGTATCCATATCATAACGAATTGTCCTGTCCTCACATTTTTGTTCCACACGAACTCGAATGTCTTCGTATCCTTGGATTCCGTTCTGTATGAGATTATCCTGACAACATCACTCATGCGCGGCACCTGCCATTTTCTTTATCGATGAATAGCCGAACTCTTTCATGAATCTCGTGAGACCATTGTTTATCTGTTCGAAGATATTGATATCCGAAACCACTGCGCTGCCAACCTGGAATGCCGATGCACCCGCCATTATGTACTCGGCGGCATCACTCCAGCTGCATATCCCGCCGACGCCTATAAGCGGTATGTCCAGTTCCCTGTACAGATCATACACCGCCCTGACGCCTACGGGTTTTATCGCCGGTCCGGAAAGACCTCCGAACCGATTGCTCAGCACGGGTCTTGCGAATTCCGGGGATATTACCATCGCCTTCAGCGTGTTTATCGCCACCACCGCATCACCGCCGGCCTCCTGTACCGTTTTTCCTATCTTCGTGAGTATGTGCGTGTTCGGCGTGAGCTTTGCAAAAACAGGTATTCTCACTGAATCCTTTACTTCGGAGACGATCTTATGCACAATATCGGCGTCGGTACCCACTTCCATACCGTAACCTTCGGCGTGCGGGCACGAGAGATTAAGTTCAACGGCCGATGCGCCGTATATCTCCATTTTTTTCGCAAGTTCGGCGAACTCTGCGGCCGATGACGCAAATATTGAACCGATTATCATTCCCGCTTTCGTTGCGGTCTCCATCTCTTCTTTGAATCCGTTTATACCGGGGCCGGGTAATCCCATGGCGTTCACGTAACCGTACGGCAATTCAATGAATGACGGATTCATGTGGCCGCTGCGTTTCACTGAACCTATTGATTTCGTTACAACTGCGCCTGCTCCGGAATTGAGCATCCTGACCATCGAGTCTCCGGTCTCATCCATTATACCGGATGCCGCCATGCCCGGATTTTTAAGTTTAAGCGGACCAATGTAAGTTTCCAACGGATTCATCCGCTTCCGTAATCCGCATCAAAGATAAAACCGATTTGCTTCGGATCACCAGAAATAGCAAAAACAGGTACGGTGTTGCGGTTCCTATGAACGTATCACAGATACGCAGGGATTTTCCGATCTTCGCGAAAAGCGATGCGGTCTATTTGGACAGTGCCTGTCAGACACTCAGACCGTACAGCGTCATAGATTCGATAATATCATATTACACGGATTTTCCCGCGTGCGGAGGCAGAAGCGTACATTCGATGGCGTCGAAGGTGTCGATGAGCGTAGACGAATCACGTGCCGTCGCGGCGTCGTTCTTCGGATGTAAGGACGCCGACAGCTTCATTTTCACAAAAAATTGCACCGAAGGCATGAACATAGTTGCCAAAGGCTTCGGCCTCAGGAAAGGAGATGTTGTCATTACCACGGATCTGGAGCACAATTCGAACCATGCCCAGTGGGTGGATATGGTCTCCGGCACAGGTATAAGAAGGAAGATAACGAAGACGACCGAGAACGGAGAGTTTGATATCGAGGCGTTTAAAAAAGATGTGTCAGATGGAGTTAAACTTGTGTCGATGATGCATACGAGCAACGTTACCGGTTCCTCGATGCCTGTGAAAGAAATTATTGAGATAGCTCATGACAGGGGCGCAGCCGTTCTCATAGACGGCGCACAGGCGGCTCCGCATATGCCCGTCGATTTAAAAGAATTGGATGTTGACTTTTACGCGGCGTCCGTTCACAAGATGCTCGGACCTTCCGGAATGGGGATACTGTACGGAAAGGAGGAACGTTTGAAAGATCTTAGACCGCTTATGCACGGAGGAGGGACCGTCGGTCTTGCCACATACGATTCCGTGAAGACCACGCCGCATCCGGACAAGTTCGAAGCCGGACTTATGGACTATGCGGGAATAATAGGAACTGCCGCCGCACTGAAGTATCTTATGAAGATAGGAATGAAGAATGTGGAAGAACATGAGCTCAGGCTGCAGAAGCTGATAGACAGCGAATTGCAGGACGTTCGCCCGCTGAGCATCATAGGTCCTGCGGACCCGATGAAACGCGGCGGAATATTCTCATTCAACATCAGAGGCATGAACTCCCATGATACTGCTATGATGCTTGACAACGTTAACATAATGATAAGATCGGGGATGCACTGCGCGCATCCTTTCTTTGTATCCCGCGGCATTGACGGGTGTGCGAGAGCGTCACTCTACATTTACAACAATGACGACGACGTTCTGAGATTCACGGCGGCGGTGAAGAAACTCGCTTCATCGTTCTCGAAGTGATCACGCAAGTCTTTCGAAAATAACCGCGTCAGCGCATTTGCTTATCCTGACAATGTCTCCGTATCCGAATGTGTCTTCTTCCGATATCATCGTGACGCGGGTCCAGCTTCTGTATTCGCCGTTTTCCGTCGTCAGGGTCAGCCGCCGGTCTCTGATCTCAATGTATGACTGTACGGGCAGAATATCGCTCATGTTTATCGTCATGCACTCCATCTCCGAATAATAGAAGCAGTCTATCAGCGAGGCGATGTCATACGATGCATCGGATTCCATGTTCGCTATCTGTTTTTCATACATACCCGTGACCGGTACGACGACCGCAGCCAGAAGGATCAGGCCGCATACGCCCATGCATACTCTTGATAATGTGAATTCCATCATACGACATTCACCGAAACCGCAGGACCGCCGTTCACCGTGCAGCTTGTTATCAGTAACATCACGGAACCTGAGAGCACCAGATTGTCGGTAACAAATTGTACGGGCGGTCTTTCCATGTATCTTATTCCGGTCTCGCGGCCTTTGAATGTCATTTTCACGCAATAACCTGCGGACCCGCTGCCTCCCGGTATCGATATCTCACAGCCGTCCGGTATTGTTATCGATACCGTACGGGAACTCCCTATGCCTGAATAGTGAACTGCCGCAACGGCATTGAATATCTCGTTCACCTCTCCGTTCATGACCAGCGTCGCGTTCTTCGACTCCCCTCTTTCCACCGCATCCGCCAGAAGCGGAAGCGATAATGATATCACTAACACTACCACCATGAGTTTGATGGGCATATCGATAACACCTTTCCTTCCGAAATTCAAGCGATCACCGCCGCCTTTGTTGCGGAGTTCGAACCGTAACCCGGTTTGGATACGTGTATCGTAATGAATCCAAGATTTTGACCGTGTAATGAGATGTGCATATCACTGAACTCAACGTAACCGTGTGCGTCCGTTGTTCCGTAGACTGTGCCTCCGGTGCTAGTGCTGACGCTGCATCCGCTCAGCACCACGGTCGCTCCGGCGAGCCCGTTGCCGTTCTGGTCGGTCACGTATACTCTCAGGTATCCTGAATCGGTGTACCGTGATTCACTGTTCAGAACTATATCATCGGAATCCACGTGCACCGATCCTATCTGATCGGGTAATTCCAACGCTCCCATCCATCCGATGATCACTGCGGTCCCGAGCGTTGCCGTCAGTATTATGATCATAAGATAGAGGGGCATCCCTTCGATGCCTCCGCTCTTGTCCGTTCTTAGTCTTCTTGCGCTTCGGAAAATCCTCATGTGGAGACAGTTGCCTTTCGGACGGATATAAACATTATACTACAGTTAAATTAACACCTTGTTCACGCCTCATTGACATTCGGTCCGAAAACGCACATAAACCCGTTTAAACAAAAGGTATTTAAATAGCTTTTAAATACAGACCGCCTAGGTGAATTGTATGGCAAATATGAACATAGAGAACGTTGTCGCATCAACATCACTCGGTCAGGAGTTGGACCTGAATGCGATAGAGATCGCATTGGACGGTGCTGAATATAATCCTCAGCAGTTCCCCGGTCTTGTTTACAGACTCAAGGAACCGAAGACCGCCACGCTTTTGTTCAGAAGCGGAAAGGTCGTGTGCACGGGTGCGAAAAGTCTCGATGACGTGAAGGTCGCCATCGGCAAGGTTGCAAAGGACCTTGAGAAAGCGAACATACACATCAAGATCGAACCTAACATAGAGGTGCAGAACATAGTTGCATCGTCCGACCTGGAACAGGAGATCAACCTCAACACTGTTGCCATAACCCTCGGCCTTGAGAAGGTCGAGTACGAGCCGGAGCAGTTTCCGGGCCTCGTTTACAGATTGGACGAGCCGAAGGTCGTCGTGCTTCTCTTCGGATCGGGTAAAATGGTATGCACCGGTGCAAAGGTCCCCGGTGACGTTGTACGCGCTGTTGACAAAATAGCGGCGGAACTCAGGGCTGCCGGTCTGATGATGTGATCGTCTTTTTTTAAAAACTTCTTCAATCTCATGTTTTTTAAATGAATGGAATATGAAAGAAGGTTTTTACGCATACTCGGAGATACGGACGGGACGGCCATGCTTTACGACAACATCCTCGGAACGATCGGCAACACTCCCGTGATAAAACTGAATGCGGCCGTATCAGAGGACGACGCGGAAGTTTACGCTAAGATGGAGAGCTTCAACCCGTCCGGTTCTGTGAAGGACCGGGCGTCGATATCAATGATACGGGACGCGGAATCGAAAGGACTTCTGAAAAAAGGATACGCGATAGTTGAACCGACCTCGGGCAACACCGGCATCGGAATATCAATGGCCGCGGCCGTTCTGGGATATAAGGCGATAATAACAATGCCCGATTCCATGAGCCCGGAGCGTGTGCAGATCATGCGTTCCTACGGCGCCGAGATAATAATGACGCCGGGTTCGGAAGGAATGACCGCCGCCGTGAGGAAAGCGGAAGAGATCGTTGCAAAAGGTAAGGCATTCATGCCGCAGCAGTTCAATAACCATGCGAACGTCATGGCGCATTATCTCGGCACCGCAAGGGAGATACTGCAGGACGTACCGGACGTCAATGCGGTGGTCGCAGGAATAGGGACCGGGGGCACCGCAACCGGCATAGGTATGGGATTGAGGAACTTTGCGCCGGATGTGAAGATGATCGGCGTAGAACCGTATGAAAGTCCCCTTCTGACCAAAGGGATACACGGAAAGCACATGATACAGGGGATCGGCGCCAATTTCGTTCCCGGTGTTCTGAATAGGGAATATATTGACGAGATATTGACGATAAAGGAAAAAGACGCCGTCAGAATGACAAAACGCCTTGCGAAGGAAGAAGGTCTGCTTGTCGGTATATCATCCGGAGCATCGGTCTCCGCCGCCTTGAAGATCGCAAAAAGATACGGCCCGGGGAAGAAGATCGTTGTCATACTTGCAGACAGCGGCGAAAGATATATGAGCACAGGAATATTCGATTGAGTGTTTCTATGAAGATAAACCGCGAAGACCTTGAGGCCGTACTTAAAAGAGATCCGGCGATAATAGACGAGAGCGACGCCCTGAACTATCACGCGGGATTGCACGCGGTCGCCATGTACAGGGAAAGCCATGAACTTTGGCTCAGAGGTGAATATTCAAGAGCAAGGGCGCTGAACTATGAAGCGCATACGATAACCGGCGCGGACATACACCCGGCCGCCCGCATAGGAAAGGATTTCTTCATCGATCATGCGACCGGCGTTGTGATCGGCGAAACGGCGGTGATCGGAGACCATGTGTCGATATATCAGGGCGTAACACTCGGAGGAGTCTCGTTCGAAAAGGGAAAGAGACATCCGACCGTAGGGGACCGTGTCGTCATAGGCGCGAACGCCACCATACTCGGTAATATAAAAATAGGCAACAACGTTAGGGTCGGCGCCGGATCAGTGGTCCTGAACGATGTTCCGGATGATTCCACCGTGGTAGGAGTTCCGGGAAAGGTGGTCAAGCAGGGAGGACTTAAAGTGGGCCACGACCTTGAGCACGGTGATCTCCCTGATCCGGTAAGGGATGCGCTCGCAGCGATGGAATCCGAGATACGGAAGCTCAGAAAGGAGATCGACGATCTGAAAAGGAAATAACGAATGCTTAGAGAACCAAGTTTATCACGAACACTCCGCCCGTGTGTCCCGACCTGTCGATTTTGAAGGTTTCCGTTGAAGTGGTTCCGTCAGCATTGACGAGCGTCAACGAGAGTTCATGATTCCCTGATGATACGTTTCGATCAAACGGAAGGTTTCCGTTCCATATGACAGTGTTGTTCACAGGCATGTCGAAAGCGTACCAGCCGTCTATCGATGCTACCGCATATACCGCGTCAGATGAGCTTATGTCAACCGTAAGCTCGGAATTGACCATTAAAGGAGTGTGGTCGTTCGTTCCGTGCCTGTATCCTCCGTCATATGCATCGTTTACCATCAGATACGCCATTGCTACCATTGCAAATGAAAAAAGAGCAAGGCAAACTATCGCAAATTTGGCAACATTCCCGTTTTGTTTTGATCCTTGACTCATTTACGGCCTCCTTTACATTGAAATGTCAATTACCAGCGATCCGCCCGAGGGCGTTTGTTTCGACGCATCGATCGTTACCGCGTTCGAGGTCACGGTCCCGTCCGCATGTATGAACGTCATGGACATCATGTGCTCGTGGCGAGCGATGTTCGCATCGAACGGAACCCTTCCTTCAAAGGCGACAGCACCGTTATTGACGGCCGCATCGAAAACATGCCATCCGTCGATGAACACGACTGCGTATACAGCATCGATGTTGCTGATCCTGATGTCGACGTTCACCATGTATGATTCGGCTTTTCCCATTGACAGAGCGGCCATTGTCAGAAGTATCAGAGCGGCTGCCAGAGCCGTTATCACAACGATCTCCCTGTATCGTTCGTCGATCAATTTCCTTATGGCGCTCAAGTTGTCTGATCTCCTCGGCGTTGAATAGTGTGTTGGTTGTTAAACTTTATCCCGGAACATGTTGGCATCCGCATACGATCGCGCCCGTGTTCATACACTTCATGTCCTGGCGGCGCATCAATCAATGAACATTTATACCTGTACAAAATGCATGAACTGTTCCATATGCCGGTCACGATACATAACACATTGACCAATAAGAAGGAGAAGTTCATACCGATCAATGACGGAAAGGTAAGCATGTACATATGCGGCGTCACTGTTTACGACGATATACACATGGGTCACGCAAGGAGCATGATCGTATTCGACATGGTTGCCAAATATCTCAGATATGCGGGATACGATGTGAAACACGTAACAAATTTCACGGACGTTGATGATAAGATAATAAACAGGGCCAACGAAGAAGGCGTGGACCCGCTGGAACTGTCTGCCGGATACATAGACAGATATTTTGAGGAATCAGATTCGATAGGAGTCAGCCGCGCGAACGCCTACCCGAAGGCGAGCGAGAGCATGGACGACATAATCGAAATGATCGAAGAGATAATAAACGCGGGGTTCGGATATGCGACCGATGACGGAAGCGTCTATTTCTCCGTTGACAAGGTCAAAGACTACGGAAGACTGACAAAGCAGAAACTTGAGAACATGGAATCGTCCGGCCGTGTTGCCATGGACGAGCAGAAAAGGAATCCGATGGACTTCGCCGTCTGGAAAGCGGCGAAACCCGGTGAGATACACTGGAATTCACCGTGGGGTAAAGGAAGACCGGGCTGGCATATCGAATGTTCGGCCATGATACGCCGCCATTTGGGCGATATGATCGACATACACGGCGGCGGAAATGATCTTGTGTTCCCGCACCATGAGAACGAGATACTGCAAACTGAAGCGGTAACAGGAAAACCATTGGCGAAATATTGGATGCACAACGGGATGCTACAGGTGAAAGGAGAGAAGATGAGCAAATCATCCGGTAATTTCTTCAGAGTTAAAGAGGTCCTTTCAAAGTATGACAAGTATACTGTGCGCTACTATTTCCTGAACACGCACTACCGCGGTCCGCTGATTTACAGCGAAGAGGTCATGGAAGAAGCGACAGCGAGCCTCAAAAGATTATGGAACAATTACTCTGAATTAAAATCGTACGTGAAAGATGCGCAAGGATCGGATGATCTTTCCGCTCTGATCGAAAAAACGAAAAAAGAGTTCATTGAGAACATGAATGACGATTTCAACACACGCGGCGCAATGAGCTCTGTGTTTCAGATGGTAAGGGAAACGAACAAAGCGATGTCGGAACGTACGCTCAGCAGGAAAGGAGCGGAAGATACGATCTCGCTGCTTGAGGAATTCGACCGCATATTCGGCATACTTCCCAACGATACATCAAACGATTCGCTGGATTCCGTCATGAATATAATCATTGACATAAGATCCGAACTCAGGAAACGCAAACTGTTCGATCTTACCGATATGATAAGGGACAAGCTGAACGATGCAGGAATAAAGATAGAAGATTCTGCGGAAGGCGCCAAATGGAAGAAGATCTGATAAGAAAGAAAACGCAGCTGATACTGGGCGGCGACGTCCTTCTGCCTGCCGGATACAAGATGCCGTACCGCATATCGCGATCCACGGCAGGTCCGGGAGCGGGGAAGCGTTCCGCCGTGTTCTCATTCGGCGGGATGCGCGTCAAAAAGGGAATATCATATGACGCCGGCGAGTTTGAACTCACGGACAATGACGGAATGTTATCGATGACCAGGAACGGGGAACCGTTTCTGAACGGTATTGAAATAAAACCCGTTGTCTTCCATTCCCCGGAGCAGGCATTCTTCAATCTGGATCAGAGATGTAAATACAATTGCAAATTCTGCACATCACCGTTGCTAAAAGAAGATGTCACAAAAACCCTTACCGATGAGAAGATAGTTGAGATGATCAGGAACGCCACGGAAGAACAGAATGTTCTCTCCGTCGCGTTGACATCCGGCGTTGCGGAAAGTGTTAATGATACCGTAGACAGAATGGTCTCTTGCGTTAAAGCGATACGCGGTGAATTCCCAAAAATACCGATAGGCGTTGAACCGTATGCTGATTCCGAGGTCCAAATAAAAAAATTGAAGGACGCCGGCGCCACGGAGATGAAGATAAACCTGGAGACGCCGAGGAAAGATATCTTCGAGATGATCTGTCCTGAACTGAATTATGATCGGATACTGAAAATGCTTCGTTATTCCGTGGAGATATTCGGCCGCGGAAAGGTAACCACGAATTTGATAACGGGCATAGGTGAAACTGACGACGATCTCGCGGAATGCATGGAAATGCTTGCATCGTTCGGCTGTGCGGCCGGGTTAAGGGCGATAAGGCTGAACGATCTGAACCGTGAGAACATGGAAAATGCGGGCGTCGTATTCAATATGACCGAAGAGAGAATGATAAGGCTTGTGCACCTTCAGAAAAAGATATTTTTTGATAACGGCCTGACAACGCGCACGTTCGATACCATGTGCTTCGAATGCGGATGCTGCGACCTCGTTCCGTTCAGAGACCTTTAAGTAAAAATGAATATGGGTTCCGAACGTTTCATTTTTTACGTTCATTCAGAAGGCCGGTCAATTCGCATGCCTTGCACTCCTTTCCAAGAGTGGGTTCACCGCATACACATTTTTTTAGCGTCGCTGGCTTAACGGACGAAGAGAGCATCGGAAGCAGCTGATCGTACGACGATATTATACTGTGCCTGGTTCCCGGAGAACGCGTCTCAAGTTCGCCGATGACGTTACGGTACTGATTCCTCAGCGCCTCATCGGAATACGGACATATCCCGTTATGGAATGGGATCCCGGTGACCATCGCATATAATAAGGATTCATTCTCAGGGATCATCCTCAGCGGCTGTATACGCGGTATGAGGTCCGGCTGCACTTTCTTATGGGGGCCCATCCTTGCCAGCCGCTCTATATCCCCTCTGGTGAAATTCATCATTACGGATTGCGCCGTATCATCCAGGTTCAGACCGGTCGCCAGATACGTTGCTCCTATTCTCCTTGCGACATCGTTCATAGCGTTGCGCCTGAAGACACCGCAGTATGTGCACGGGCTGCTGTCTCCCGAAAGCGGCGCAGCCTCATCCATCGTTATGCCGAATCTGTCTGAGAACGAACATTCGTTATATTTTATCTCATGATCGGAACAGAATCCTTTGACCACGTCAATGCTGTCCTTCCTGTAGCCTTCTATGCCCTCGTCTATCGTTATGCATTGTATTTCGATGTCACGGCGTTCACCCAGTATCGTGTGCAGCAGATGCAGCGTCACCATGCTGTCCTTCCCTCCGGACACCGCAACTCCCATCACATCTCCGGAACGTAAGTTCACTTGCCTGCGTATCTCTTTCTTGACGCGTTTCTCAACGAACTTCATGAAATGTTCCGAACACAGATGCGTACCGTTGTACCGTATGTACGTGACCGCTTCATGACCGCATATATCGCATTTCACGCTCCGCAGAGTGTTTGATCATTAAAAAAGGAATACGGTGCTGAATGAGACCATTACATTATTCCGCGGACGGATGAACGGAAAAAGGAAATGATTGAAGCGAAGCCGCTTCAAGGTTTTGTCTTCGTTATTCCTATGATGATGTCTTTCCCTTGCACATCCCATGTTCTCACGTCGTCGCCTGCCGGCGCATCGGTGAATATCATGCTGTCTGCGCGTACCTCATTCGATATGTGCGTCTTCCAGATCTCGAAGAATCTCGTCAGTTCCGGTTCGGCTGAAACGCTGCACTTTATGTATTGTTCAACGTCAAGTTTCATATCTTTGCGCATTTGCTGTATCCTTCGTATCAGTTCCCTTGCATAACCTTCCGCTTCGATATCCTCGGTCAGTTCGAAATCTATGCATATGTTCCCCGGTCCGAACGAGACTTTTGACACATTCGTGTTCTCTGTGCATCCGCATTCCGAGTTTGCGTCCAGATAACTTATCGTTTTTATGTTGCCCTGCTGCGCCAGAACGTGGTCGAACATTTTTACAGATGCGTTCACTTCATTCGATTCCCCGTGAACGGTCACCGATCTCAAAGGCCATCTGAGCTTCACATTTTTCTTCTGCTTTTCGGACGCTATTACATCAACGATGTCCTGAATGAGCTTCATACTGTGCTCAAGGTCGTCGCGTATCAGCTTTTCGTTATATGTAGGCCATCGTTCCATATGTACGGAATCGTTCGGTCCGCCCATATGTCTGTACACTTCCTCGGCTATGTGCGGACACAGCGGCGCGATGGTCAGTGCGGTGCTCATCACCGCATAATGGAGTACGAAGTACGACGCGTTCTTATCTTTCTCCGCATTTTCGTCCTCCGACCACGTCCTGTCCCTTACCAGGCGCACATACCATCTTGAAAGGTCTTCCATGATGTAGTCTTCCAATGCGCGTCCGACCTTGTGCAGATTGCGGGATTCCATGTTCTCGGTGACCTCGCGCTTCATGCGTTCGGTCTTCGATATCATCCACAGGTCCTCGTCTCTGAAGTGTTCCTTCATTGATCCGAATGTATTGCCGCTCGGATCGTAATTGTCTATGTTCATGTACGTTGAAGCAAAATTCACAACGTTCCAATATGTGTTCAGAACCTTTCTCGCATTCTTCGGACCGTCCTTCTGGAATGCCGTGTCCTCCCACGGGGAATTCACTCTTGTAACGTATAATCTCAATGAATCGGCGCCGGTCTCCTTGATTATGTCAAGAGGCTCTATGACATTGCCTTTGCTCTTGCTCATCTTCTGCCCTTTGGGATCGAGTACCCAGCCGTGCATCAGAACCTCATCGAACGGCGCCCTGTCAAATGATATTACTCCCGCGGCCAGCTGAGAATAGAACCATCCTCTCGTCTGGTCGTGCGCTTCCGTTATGAATCTTCCGGGCCACCATTTTTTGAATTCCGTGTCGTTCGAAGGATAACCGAGCGTTGCCCATCCCGCGACGCCGGAATCGAACCATACGTCTAGCACATCTTTTATTCGGTTCATTGTGCCCGCGCATTTCAGGCATTTGAACGTGATCTCGTCGATCCACGGTCTGTGAGTGTCCATGCCTTCTTTGTATCCTTTGCCTTCTTTCAGTTCCTTGTATGTTCCGACGACACGTTTCTCTCCGCATCCGCACACCCAGACGGGTATCGGTATGCCCCAGTATCTTTGACGCGATATGCACCAGTCCCTTGCGCCTTCCACCCAATTCTTCTCTCGTGATGAACCGGCCCAGTCGGGCACCCATTTCACTCTGTCTATCTCGTTCATCATCCTGTCCTTGATGTCGGTCACTTTGATGAACCATTGATCCGTGTTCCTGTATATTATGGGAGATTTGCATCTCCAGCAATGTCCGTATCTGTGTTTTATCTTCGATGAGTTGAATAATACCTCTTTTTCATCCAGATACTTTATTATTTCGGGGTTTGCGGATCGTACCTTTTGATTTGCCATCAGAGGGAACGCGTCGGTGAACCGTCCCGCTTCGCTTACCGGGCAGAATGGTTCCAGAGCATATTTTTTTCCGGTCTCGTAATCATCCGGGCCGAATCCCGGTGCCGTGTGAACCAACCCGGTATTTCCGGATTCCACATAATCCGCCAGCACTACTTTGTGCAGCCATTCGCTTTTTTTCAGGAATCTTTCCTCTATTTTGAAAGGAGGTGTGTATTCAAGGCCTTCCATTTCCCTGCCTTTCATCTTTTTGATTATTTTCACATTCTCGTATCCGCCCAGTTTTACCGCCTTCTCCGTTTCGGATGCGATCATGATCACCGTTTCCTTTCCCTCCTTTCCTGAAAATTCCGCAACCGCATACTCCATATCGGGGTGTGCCGCCACCGCCATGTTCGACGGCAGCGTCCACGGAGTGGTCGTCCATATCAGTAACGATGAACGGTCGTTCTTAAGCGGGAAGCGCACCATCACCGAAGGATCGTCCTCGTCCCAATATTCTATCTCCGCTTCCGCCAAGGCCGTTTCGCATCTCGGGCACCATGTGAGCACCCGGTTGGCCGACTCCAGAAGTCCTTTCTCATGTGCTTTGGAGATGGTCCACCATGCCGCCTCTATGTAGTCCGGTCTTATGGTAAGGTACGGATCATCCCAATCCATCCAGACTCCCAGCTGTTTGAACTGTTCAGTCATACTTTCATGAAGTTCCAGCGCGAATTCCCTGCACGTTCCGATGAACTTGTCTATTCCGTATTCTTCGATGTCCTTCTTTGATCTGAGGCCTACTTTCTTCTCCACCTGCACCTCTATCGGAAGTCCGTGCATGTCATATCCCGGTTGATCCCGGACATTGAACCCTTTCATCCTCCAATATCTTATCAGGATGTCCTTGATGGTCTTGTTCATCGCGGTACCGAGATGGATCGATCCGGTCGTGTAAGGAGGACCGTCAAGAAAATAGAAACGTTCTCCGTTCTCTCTCAGCTTCTTCGTTCTTTCGTAAGCGTTCTCCGATATCCAGAATTCTTGGATCTCTTTTTCAATAACATGTGCATCATAACTCACACGGACCTGCTTTATCATCGCTCATCCTTCCCGGAGGGATCATCTTGCCCTGCCTTCTGACCGCAATGCGTAATCAATATAAACATTCTGTCACGCCGCTGATGTTGATTCCGATAACGGAATTGTATGCGTCATCACGATCGTCGGATCATTTCCATGAATCGAAAAGAGAACGCTGTTTTTTCCTTGCGTCCTCCGCTTTCCTTGAAGCTTCTATCCTATCGATGACCGATGCGACGCGTTCCTTTGAGAAATCATGCTGTTCGCACATCAGTTCGTGAACTTTATCGCGGTCTATGTCCTTTGCGTTCAGATCATAATCATCGGAATAATCGTTTCCGAGAAAGATGTTCCTTATCTCCTGATAATATTCTATCTCTTCGCCGAGATGTTTCATCACGTTTTCGATGTCTCCGTGCGTTTTTATCAGTTTCAATCCTTTTTTCGGACCTATTCCCGCGACGCCGGGATTGAAATCCGTGCCCATGAGTATGCACACATCCACCAATTGTTCCCTTGTTATTTCAAGTTCGGATAGGAATGAGCTGCATTCTATCAATTCTATTTTAACGTCCTTGTACTGATCCCTTCCGGGTATCTTTCTCCTTCCGGTTATTGTCATATTTCTGACGAGCACCGGAGCGCCGAACAATACGGAATCAAAATCCTGCGACGCCGACGCCCAGACGTCGCCTTTCGAGCACATGTATGCGGCCTGCGCCTCACCGTCGCTCGGTGCATCTATCACCGGCATACCGAGGTGTTTGAGCAGCAGTTTCGATGATTCTTTTATATCATCTGTCATCCTGGACGTCTGTTGCGCTTTGGAGAAGGCCTTTTTAAGATCTCCTTCTTCCTTTGCTTCTTCCCATTCCTTCTCCGCTTTGTCGCGTCTGGACCTGCGTTCCATTATCGTATTCATCTTCAGTTCATGCGGAACTCCGTCAAAAACGAACGAAGGTGATATTCCCGCCTCAATGAGATTTGCCGTTCTGTAAAGTATGCCCGACAGATGCGATGTGACCCTTCCCTGCATATCCGTCAGCGGGGATCCGTCCGGTTGTCTTATTATTGATAAAAACTGATATATTGTGTTATACGCGTCGATCGCAACGGTCTTTCCTTTGAGGTCTGTCAGTTCAAGGTTTTTCGGTTCTGTTAAGCCGGTGAGGTTTACCCCCATGTTATCACCGCATCATTCGTTATCGTAACCGTAGGTCGTGATCAGTATTATCAGAATGAACATCCAAACGCCGATGGCGATCGTCACCACAAGGTTGACGTTCGCCAATATGCTGACCGCGAACGCAAAAACCGAGATCAGCAGTATGAATACCAGAAGTTTGATCTTGTCACCGCCGAATAGCATGCATCTCCCAATCCGCACGGAGTAATTAAACTTTCTTGAATAAAGACGATACCTTCGCAAGGTATGTGTTAACATTGATCGGCGTTCAGGGCCGATATGTTTCAAATGACTTCCAAATTTTGATCTCGGCGGCCATGTCCGCAAGTGAGAACAGGGCGCTGCCTGCCGCCAATACGGTTGCGCCCGCTTTGACGCATATTTCACCGGTGCCGCGGTTTATGCCGCCGTCCACCGCGATCTCGATGTTCAAACGGTTATCGTCAATGAATTTCCTCGCCTGCGTTATCTTTTGGACGCATTCCTCTCTGAACGCCTGCCCGCCGAACCCCGGCTGTACGGTCATTATCAGGAGCAAGTCAACTTTGTCCATGTATTCCTCGATCGTGCGGAACGGAGTTCCCGGATTGATCGATATGCCCGGCGACCTACCCAGTTCGCGGATCTTTTTGATCGCATCGTTTAAATTTCCTTCCGATTCCGCATGCACCGTTATCATGTCCGCACCGGCGTCGGAGAAATCCTTCACGTATCTTACGGGATCTTCGATCATCAGATGCACGTCGAACGGTATCTTCGATAACGGCCTCAGCGCTTTTATCACCGACGGTCCGATCGTGATGTTCGGAACGAACATACCGTCCATTACGTCTATGTGTATCCAATCCGCACCGGCGTTCTCCGCCCGTTTCAATTCCTCTCCGAGACGTGAAAAATCTGCGGACAGCATCGACGGGGACACTTTTATCATGACCATGTGTATAAACTCTTTGAATTTAATCTTTAAACATGCCCGGTGACCAAACGGTAAAGTAATAATATTGTCACGCCATGGTTGTGATCATGACATCAGGCAGCGGAACGAAGATATGCGACATATCGGGATGTTCCAAAGAAGCGGAAAGGTCCATCAGTCTGAAAAAGGTGAAAGAAACAAAACTTTCTGTCAAACCCGAATGCACAAGATCGGCCAATCTTTGCAAGGAACATTACCGCGAGTTCAAAAAGGAAACGAAGAAGGACAGAAAGTTTGAAAAACTCGGGTACTGAGATGGTTGATATTCTTTTTGCGGGAACGGGTGCGAGTGTTCCTTCCAGAGAACGTTCCCTGCCCTGTGTTGCCGTCAGGATCGGAAAGGAGATCGTTCTTTTCGATTGCGGAGAGGGTTCCCAGCGCCAATTGATGATATCTCCTTTCTCGTTCATGAAAATAAAAGCGATATTCGTGTCGCACCTGCACGGAGATCATTTTCTTGGGATTCCGGGGTTACTGCAGACGATGGACATGTCCGGCCGCAAGGACGGGATACTCTTGGTCGGTCCGAAAGGATTCGGGGATGTTATCAAACGTTTAACGGAAACATGCGGCAGCGTCACATATAACGTGAATATAACGGAAGCATCGGACGGCGATGAATTTGAATTCAAAGAGTTTGCTGTGAAGGTGTTCGAAGTGAAACACAGCGTCACCGCGCTCGGTTTCCTGTTCGAGGAGAACGAACGTCCCGGTAAGTTCGATCGTTCCAAGGCCGTGTCGTTTGGTATAAAGCCGGGTCCGGATTTCACAAGGCTTCAGAATGGAGAGGAAGTGAACGGCGTGAGATCATGCGATATCATCGGACCTGCGAGGAAAGGGCGCAGGATAGTCTATTCCGGGGACACCGTGAAATGCATCCGTGTCAAAGAAATGGCCGAGAACGCGGACGTTCTGATACATGAGGCCACATATATGTCCAAAGATTCGGCGCTTGCCGGAGAGCATATGCATTCCACCGCCCATGACGCCGCATCGACCGCAAAGGATGCGAACGTCTCCGTGCTTCTGGTGACGCACATGAGCAACAGATACGAAGACATGTCCGAAATAGAGGAAGAATGCAGAAAGGTGTTTCCGAACACACTGCTGGCGAAGGACCTCATGCTCTTCACCGTGAAATGACGCTTCTGTAATGGCGGCCTTATAATTTTAGCCGGATCATATCATCTTCAGAATGTCCGCATTCGTTATGATCCCGACTATCTTCCCTTTTTTTGCCACGAGAACGGCGTTGCAGTTACTCATCATTGACGTGACCGTTGTCATCGGTGTGCTCTCGGTGACCACGGGAAACGATTCTTCCATTACTTTATCTATGCTGGAATCCGCCAGCTCTTCCATGGTCCTTCCCCGACGCACCAGTTCGAATATGTTCCGTTCCGATATACTGCCGACGGGGACATCTCCTCTAAGCACAGGTATTTGAGAATAACCGGTCGTTCTCATAAGGTCGGAGACCGTCCTTACCTTTTCCGTGCATTGTATTGTCACGACCCCTTTCGAAGCAACATCCGACGCCACCATGTCCTTTCCGCCGGATATTCGTATCTCCTCCATTGTTTCGAAGAGTTTCACTATCGTCGCATAGCTCGCGGATATGTTGTTTCGTTCTATCTTTGCTATCGTACTCTGACTTATACCGGACGCTGCAGCCAACTGCGCCTGAGTTATATCCAATCCCTTTCTCACTTTCCTGACATCCGATGCAGGAGGAAATTTCATAATATCGTGTAAAAGATATTCGTATATGAATATATTTACGATATTCGCAGCCGTATAATCGTATTGCATATATATTCACAATGACATGTTCAATCTAACTCTTTTTAAATCATATAAGCAATAACCCGTGCAGTAACATATCGGAGAATGAAAATAATGGCAAAAAACATCTATGTAGAAGGTATTGATGAAATGCCTGTTCCGCAGAGAAAAGTGGAACTCGTTGAAAGGAAAGGCATCGGACACCCTGACAGCGTGGCGGACGCTCTGGCAGAAGAGGTCAGCAAAGCGCTCTGCAGAATGTACAGAAAGGAAATTGGGACAGTGTTGCACCACAACACCGACGAGACGCAGATCGTTGCCGGACAATCGAGTCCGAGGTTCAAAGGCGGACATATTGTTGATCCCGCATACATCCTTCTCGTCGGGCGTGCGACCACGCACGTCAAAGGAATGGACCTGCCCTGCAAACCCACAGCTTTGAGAGCTGCGCGCGACTACATGAAGAGAACGTTCCCGAACCTTGACGTTGACTCGGAAACGATCCTTGATATAAAACTCGGCCACGGTTCCGATGATCTGAGAGGCGTTTACCAAACATCGAAGTTCCTTGCGAACGACACCTCGTTCGGTGTCGGATATGCACCTTACAGCCTTACGGACAGACTTGTCCTCGGAACGGAAGAATACATAAACGGAGAATTGAAGAAATCGCTCAAGGAAACGGGCCAGGACGTAAAGGTCATGGCATCCAGGATCGGAAAGAAACTTACGCTGACGGTCGCCTGCGCGATGGTGGACAAATACATCGATGACATTGACCATTATGTATCGGCCGTTCAGGAACTTAAGGACAAAGTATATGATAACGCAATGAAGATCGTTAATGACGATCTTGTTGTGAACCTGGAAGTGAACACCGGCGACAACATAAAGAAAAAGGTTATCTACATGACATGCACAGGTCTTTCCCAAGAGATGGGCGATGACGGTTCCGTCGGCCGCGGAAACAGGGCCAACGGACTCATAACTCCGTACAGGCCGATGAGCATGGAAGCAACTTCCGGAAAGAATCCGATCACGCACATCGGAAAGATATACAACATAATGTCAAGACTGATAGCGGAAGACATTGCGCGCAATGTCTCACAGGATGTGGAAGTGCGCGTAAGGCTGCTCTCACAGATAGGTAAACCTGTGTCACATCCTCTGAATGCGAATGTGCAGCTTGTATCCAAGGATCAGACCCTTCTCTCCAAATGGAAGAAAGAGGCGGAAGTGATCGCAAACGATTGGCTGAATAACGTCGATAAAGTATCGGAGATGATAATCGACGGAAAGGTCAGGACGTTCTGACGTGAAGATAATAGACGTGCCGCAATACGGCCCGAGGTTTAGGTTCGGAGATGCCAACGTTTACTGGGCGCTCCATCTCCTTTCCGACGGAAAGCGTATGGGCAGGAAAGCACTGGCAGACCGCGTGGGCATAGGAGAGGGCAGTATGCGCAGGATACTGGACACTCTGAAGGACTGGGAAATGGTGTCCATAAAACAGACCGGCATCACAATAACGAAAACCGGTTCCGGTTTTTTGAATGAGATCCCGGTGAAGATCTTGGACATGGACCTGGGAGACGTGGTCATCGGAAAGTATCAACAGGCCGTGAAGGTCTGCGGCGTGTCGTCGAAAATAGAGAACGGAATGCAGCAGCGGGACGCAGGGATAAGGGTGGGCGCATCTGGATGTACAACCATCATACTGCGGGACGGAAAACTCATGATGCCGCCCGATTGGGATCTCGACAAGGAAAGGCCTGAAATAGCGGCAAAGATCAGGAAGGACGTTGGTCTCGGCGCTGACGATATAATAATCGTCGGCGGTGCGGATGATGTTCACTCATCCGTAAATGCGGCCCTCGCAGCCGCATTTGAACTGTTCTGACACAAACCTATTAACTCTTTCTTACCTTATTGGAGCAATGGAACATCTTTTCAGCATGTCTGCCTATAAATTCGATACCGATGAGTACGGCGGCGTATCATCTGCAATAGAAAAGATAAAGGAAGCGGGCGCCGGCGGTATTGAATTACTGACCGGATATTTCGATCCGGACCCTATGTTCTCCGACATCGCCAAAGGAGTTCACCTTCCGTATGCGACCGATTGGTATTCAGCTTGGACAGGAGACGGCGGATACGTTCCGACGGATGATGAGAGCATCAGATACAGATCATACGGAAAGAATAAGAAAGAGATCATCGGGACGCTGACGGATGCGGTCTGCCGCGCATCATCTCTGCTCCCTGAGTACGGCGTGGTTCATGCATCCAATGTAAGGATGAATGAGATAATGCATTTTTGCTACAGAGATAGTGACGCAAGCATCATACTTGCGCTGACAGAAATGCTGAACAGCGTATCGGCGGCGTTTCCTTCAAGAGAGCCTCCGTTTAAGATAATGCTGGAAAATCTTTGGTGGCCCGGTCTCACAATGACCGATGATTCGGGCTTCACGATGCTCGAAGCCGGATTGGAATTTGACAACTGGGGCCTTTGTTTGGATGTCGGGCATCTTATGAACCGCCTCGGTAACTGCAGAGAGGAGACGGAAAGCATAGAAGATGTCCTGAGAACGGTTAAAGGATATCCGAAAGAGATGATAGAAAGAATAGAGGTTGTGCATCTTCATATGAGCCTCTCCGCAGATTATATAGATAAATGTGTCAAAGATCCGAAGGAACTGAAAGCCGCCGACAGCAGGGAAATGATGTCGGAAGCGTATGAACACATATGCAGGGTGGATCAGCACAGACCGTTCACGGACGCATCATGCGTTAAGATAATCGATCTTCTGAAACCCAGTTACATAACGCACGAGATATCTGCTCCGACGCCTTCGGAAAGAATATCTGGATTCAGAAAACAGCTTTCACTGTTCTGATGTATTGAACTTATCCGAACAGTTTCAGGTTGGCTGAACAAACGATATATACAAAGTTACCATGATGACCGTATGGATGTCAAAAGGGATGTTTCGCTCATGCGGCGTGTTAATCTGATATTCAGATTCAGCTACACTCTCCCTTTCTTCATGGCATCCGTCTGCGGATCGCTGTTTGCGTTCCTTTTCTATGATCCGCCGCTGCACATCGTCATACTTATGCCTCTCGTGGTCCTTCTGCTTGCGGTGTTCGTCAACTTCTCCAACGATTATTTCGATCATAAATCAGGAGTTGACAAGATAAGGTTCAGCGACAAGGAGGAATTGGCAAAGGCTCATGATTCCGAACTTCTGAAGAAGATCTACTGGGAAGGCAATCCTTTCGATGACGGTCTGATAACCGGCAAACAGGGCAAATACGTCATGGTCCTGCTTCTTGCAATGACAGGAGTACTGGCTATACCCATCTTCCTGCACAGCGGATGGATGGTTGCATTGTTCGGCGGCATCGGCGTTTTCCTGTCATACTTTTACACTGCTCCGCCGCTCGACCTCGGTGCAAGGGGATTGGGGGAGATCAATGTTGCCGTTTCATTCTTCATGCTTGTGTTCTGTTCATTTTACGTTGCAACGATAGATCTGTCCGGTACGGAGATATTCATGTTCGGCCTCGGAGTCTTCAACACAGAGATATTCGTCTTTGCGGTGATCATCGGAACACTCGTCGGACTTATGAGACTGACGGACTCCATGTCAGGTCAGGAGGCCCATATAGCCCGCGGCGAAAAAAGCATCTCCGTGCGCTTCGGTCTTGACGGCGCGGTGAAGATCGCGAAGGTGTTCATCGTCTTCGGTTATGTTCTATTCGCGGTCATGATATTATTCAATCCGCTGTATGCTTTGTTATTCCTTACTTTGCCGCTTACCTTCAAAGTATGGAAGATAATGAACGAAAGGTCCGGTAACTGGACCATGAAGATCCCGCCTTTCTTCTTCGGAACCGCTTTCCTGGCGGAGATCATATTTGTCGCGGTTGTATTGGCCGTGTATATATTGGATGTGCAGCCGCTTGTCTCATTTCTTTGACATAGCGAACACTGACGACATCTCCCGTATGGTCGACATGCTTCCTCTCTTTATCAGATAATATTCCCGGACTGCGGCGAATCCGCACTGTTCGCATGATCCGGTGCCCTGCATCGGACAGCCGTTGAAATGCGTTCCGTCCGGAATTATGAACACCGTGACGTGATACGGGCACTTTTTGCTCCAGTCCTCCTCTGCCAGAAGCTCAAGCCCTTTCCTCGAATTGAGTATCGGATATCCTTCCTTTTTGAGTTTTCTGATCCTGTCCAGAGCATTTTTCTTTTCATCGGGATCCAGCGCAAGATCGTACGGAGGAGGCGTTATGAAATTGAATATTATCCCTGCCAGTTTTCCGTTGTCTTTGACGATCTTCGCCGTTTCCTCTATGCGGTCTATATTATCTTTCTGAATGACCATGTTAGCGTAAATAGCACCGCTGAATTCCGTCTCATCGATGCTTTTCATGAGTTTATCGAAAATGCCCTCTCCTCTTATCAGGTCGTGTATCTCGCGCGGCCCGTCCAGGCTGACTGATATTACGTCGGACTCGGTGAACATTCCGTTTGTTCCGTTCGTTGTGTATCCGACATTGGTGTATCCTATGTTCTTTGCCGCTTTTATGATGTCGTTGAGGTCTTTGCCGTCATCGGTCCACATCGTTGTCTCGCCGCCCTCAAAATAAGCTATCCTGGCACCTCTCTTGAACTGATGTCTGAGGTCTTCGACTATCTCATCGTATGTGAGTTTGATCTTTGCGCTGTTTTCCGTGCATCCTGCATCATCGATCGCGATAGGTATGTTGCTGTGTATGCTGCAATGTCTGCATCTGAGATTGCATTCGTAATGTATGATAAGTGTGTTCACCAACGGCGCCTTGCTTCCCAATACGGATTTGAACCACCATTTCGCATAACCGAACATTTCGCCTACTGCCATGCCATACGTATCTTGTAATGCATATAAATGAGGTTCGCAGATATTTTAATGAAACCGCATACGCCGGCTGCGGAGTTACGCACATTATTTGAGATCGGCCGCGGAACAGCATCCGCATCCGTCCTTTTTCATTACCTCGAATACTCTGTATGAATTCACGGATGCGTCTATCGACAGCAGTTTTCCTGAAAGCGCCGAATGTTTTTCAGATAAGATCTTCACGGCTTCCAGCGCCTGTATCGACCCTATGATCCCTACCATCGGGCTCAGTGAAGGGACCTCACGCGCATCCGCATCCGGAAGTATGCACTCAAGACACGGCGTCTCATTGGGAATTATAACGCTCACCTGTCCGTACAGCGATTCAACTCCGCCGTGCACCAGTCTGATGTTCTTACGAAGCGCGTATCTGTTAACGGCGATCCTTGATCTTCGGTTATCGAGACAATCCATGATTATGTCGCAATCGCCTATCATATCCGTATTTGAATCATTCAGTTCCGTGTCTATTTCCTTTACTGACGATGCGGGGTTGATCCTTCTTATCCAATCCGTCGAGCGTCCGGCCTTCCTCTTTCCGATGTCGTCCGCAGAATAAACGAACTGACGGTTCAGGTTGCTTATATCAGGAGACTGGCAGTCTGCCAGTATGAAATTCCCGACGCCCGCTGACGCCAAATGGGTTATGACATTGCATCCGAGTCCGCCGAGACCTATCACGGCCGCCGTTGACCTTTCCAGTCTCCTCTGACCGTCCTCGCCCGTTATCGGCATTTGTCTCAGATGTTTTTCCGTCATGGTCAGCCGATGAACTCCGTGATCATTCTGATAAGATTTCCGGCTGCGGCCTCTCTTATCTCCTTACGCGACCCGCTGAGCGTCAGGTGCATGCATTCCGTTCTCTTTCCGTCCGTTACCGCAATGAAAACCGTGCCCACGGGTTTGATAGGCGTTCCTCCGCCCGGGCCGGCTATGCCCGTCACCGATGCCGCGATGTCCGAATCGAACAGCGTCTTCGCACCGGCTGCCATCTCTTTTGCGGTCTCGGCGCTCACGGCGCCGTTTACGGTAAGTGTTCCATTTAACACATTCAAAAATTTCTCTTTTGATCTGTTTGAATACGTGACCGCGCAGCCGAGGAAGAATTCCGATGCTCCTGCCGTCTCTGTCAACGATGACGATATAAGACCGCCGGTGCATGATTCGGCAAGCGACAGCGTGAGCTTCTTTTCCGTCAGTTTTTTTATAAGATCCGATACCGGGTCAAACATCATCGCTCAGACCTCTTATGCGCCCTATGCCGTCTATATCCTCGATTACATCTGCCACCGCCCGCGGGATGAGCGACCGCCAATCCTCACCGAAGAGCATTCTCCTTCTTACCTCCGTTCCGGAGTATTCGGAGCGGTTGTAAAGCGGTGAATCTTTGACCTCATAACCCGCTTCAATGAAAAGGCGCCTTGTTAACGTATTGTTTGAATATACAACCTTGAACGGCGGCGACATGGACACCACATGCGACACCCAGATGGAATATCTGTTCAGGTCTTCCATGGGAACGATGTATGCATTCGATATATCCGAATCCTTCAGAGTGTTGGATATCATGCGGTAGCGTTCGCCTGCGGTGAACGGATTGTTGACCGTATGAGAATTTTGAGCGCTCCCTATCCCTATCGTAAGATTGTCAGATGCCTCGGATATTTTTCTTATGACCTCCAGATGCCCGTTGTGGAACGGCTGGAATCTTCCGATGATCAGTGAATCCCTTTCGTGTCTCTGAGAGCTTTGCATGTTGTATGTAAAAGGAGGTGCTGTTAAAAAGTTTTCATTTGGATCAGCGTCAGTTTACCGAAGGCTGAGGCGTTATCGCGTTACGGTTAGGAACATCGGCAACGGCAGGCGGAACCTCAGAGTCCGAGCAAACCGGCTTTTCGAGATGTTTCGCCGTTGACATGCCGCAATCTGTTAAAGGTAACAATTTTTTCAGATACTGCTCCTTCTTCGGGCAGTCGACAAGCGCATATTCGAGCACGTCCCTGAGATTCTCAACGGTCACGATGTCAAGCACATCGTAATAACGCGTTTCGATCATCACGTCCTTCCCGTTCTCTTTCGGTATGAGTACCTTTCTCAGACCTGCCTGCGCCGCCGCCTCGAGTTTGGCGGTAACGCCTCCTATGGGCAGCACTTTTCCTCTCACGCTGAGGCTTCCGGTCATGGCTATCGTCTGATCGATGGGTATCTCTTCCATTGCCGATATGACGGCCGTTGCGATCGTGATGGATGCGCTGTCCCCTTCCACGCCGTCGTATGTTCCGATGAACTGTATGTGTATGTCCCTTTCCGAAATGTCGGTCATCGTGTATTTCTTTATGACCGCGGATATGTTGTCAACAGCCTCTTTGGCTATCGTTCCCAGCTGTCCGGTGGCAACGATGCCGCCTTTCTTTGACTGCGACGGCGCCACTTCCGCAACGATAGGTAAGACTATACCGGAATATTCGGACATGTTGGAACTTGCGTTCATTGCCGCAAGGCCGTTCACCAGGCCGATCTCCGAACCTTCCGTCTTGAACATCTCGTATGCGCGGTTCGACTCTATGTAACGGTCGGCTATCTGCTGTTCGAGGCTGCGCGCCGTCTTCTTTGCGTCAAGCACATCCGCCTTTGTGACGAGTTTTGCGTTCTTTGCGATCGCAATATCCCCGGCCACGCGCACTAGGCCGCCCAATTCTCTCATTCTCAGCGTAAGTTCTCCTTTCTTTCCCGCTCTGCGCTGCGCTTCCCTGAGTATTTCAGCGACCGCATATCTGTCAAAGTGAGGTATCTTCCCGTCCTTGATCACTTCCTGCGCAACGAACCGTATGAGCTTTTTACGGTTCTCGTCGGTATCCTTCATGGAACTGAGCATGTACACCTCGTAGCCGTACCCTCTTATCCTTGACCTGAGGGCAGGATGCATTCCGCTCATGGCGTCCAGGTTGCCTGCGCAGACAAGTATGAAATCACACGGAACAGGTTCACTTTTAACAAGGGCTCCGGACGACCTTTCGCTCTGACCGGTTATGGCAAGCTTTCCTTCCTGCATAGCCGTCAGAAGGGATTGCTGCGATTCCATCCTGAGTACGTTGATCTCATCGATGAACAGTACACCCTTGGATGCTTTGTGCACTGCGCCGGGTTCAAGACGGTCGTGTGACGGCGTCTCCAAACCTCCGCTCTGGTAAGGATCGTGACGAACGTCTCCGAGGAGCGAACCGGCATGTGAACCGGTTGCGTCTATGAACGGAGGCATATCATTCTCGCTATGCCCGACCAGAAGTTTCGGTACGATCATTATCTCCTGCCTTTGACCCGGAGATCTGAATATGAAATACAGCAATATGCAGAAAAGTAATGCCACCAGGAGTATCGTGGCGTCCTGATATATTATGAAACCTAATACTCCCAGAGAGATTGCCAGAAGGAAGAACATCATCATCGTGTTGCTTCTCCGCATCTTCACGGATGCGGCCACGATCTTCTGCTCGGTCACTATCTCCTTCCCTTTGCCGGCAGGTAATACGCGTATGAGCGGTACGTTCACGTCCTCGGGATTGTGATATGATATTATGTCCTGCAGATCACTCTTCGGAAGGAACTCTATCATTGAATTTGCAAGCATGGACTTTCCCGTCCCGGGTTCGCCTATCAGCATGACATGCCTCTTCTGTGAAGATGCTTTCTTGATCACCTCCACGGCCTTCTCCTGGCCTATCACCCGGTCTGCCATCTTGTCGGGCACCTCTATATCTGCAGTGGAGTTGAATACCTGTTCCACTATCCACTCGTCCAATGGTGCAACGATAGGTTCTTCTTTTTCCATCTGCATCTCCTGCAAACATTGGGATGAATAAGCATATATAAAGAACTTCCCGAAACAATCGCGGGTGCGGATTTTTTTGATGCGGTTCGGTGAATTTTAAGGTTCGCGGATCGTGTTTATATATTGATTCATCACACCAACAATGAACGGCGCGGAGCACGCGGAGATTCAGAGAAATGAATTAACGTTATGAATATCGGAAAGACGTTAAAACATTGACGTGTTCGCCTTTACGATGAACATCAACGAACTTGAACTTCCGGACAGCGTGATCGATGCTCTGGAAGCGCAAGGATATATTACGCTGCATCCTCCGCAGGCCGATGCCGTTCCGAGAGCGCTGAGCGGAAAGAATGCTGTTGTCGCTGTTCCGACCGCAAGCGGCAAATCGCTGATAGGGTACATTGCTGCGCTTAAGACGGTCATCGTTGACAGACGGAAAGTTCTGTATATTGTTCCATTGAAAGCGCTGGCATCTGAGAAGAGGGACGATCTTGACGGATTCTCACATCTCGGTATAAAAATAATGATGAGCACCGGCGACCTTGATTCCGAGGACAGGTGGATGAATGACGCCGATATCATCGTAGCGACTTCCGAGAAAGCCGATTCTTTGTTAAGACACGGGAACCGATGGATGGATGATGTCGGTCTTGTGATAGCCGATGAGATCCATCTGATCCATGATCCGTCCAGAGGTCCGACGCTTGAGGTTGCGTTGACAAAGATGATGCGCAGGAACAGGAACATGCAGATCATCGCATTGTCCGCAACCATATCCAACTCACGGGAACTGGCGGAATGGCTTGACGCGGACCTTGTGACAAGTGACTGGCGCCCGGTTCCGCTGAAAGAAGGAGTGTATTTCAACGGAAACATAACGTTTGATGACGGCAGCGTCGTTGAAATTGACGCGGGAAAGGACGATATGTGGCCGTTCATAAAAGACGTGGTCGGACAGGGAGGACAATGTCTGGTGTTCGTCAATGCGCGCCGTTCCACCGAGTCGCTTGCAATGAAACATTCGAAGGATATGAAACTGATCGTATCTCCTCAGCTTTCGGATGACGACATCGCGGTTTTGGAAGGAGAGAGTGAATCCACTTCGCTCGGAAAGAAACTGGCATCGTGCGCGGAATGCGGAATGGCGTTCCATCATGCCGGTCTGACGTATCAGCAAAGAAGATTCGTGGAGGACAGTTTCAGAAAGGGAACGATAAAATGCATCATTGCGACGCCGACGCTTGCGGCGGGAATAAACATACCGGCGAGACGTGTGATCGTCAGGGACACAACACGGTTTGAATCCAATTCCGGGAATACGCCCATATCCGTCATGGAGATCAAACAGATGTGCGGGCGCGCCGGCAGGCCTAAGTACGATGCGTACGGCGAAGCGATACTTATCGCAAAGACGGAACGTGACAGAAAACACCTTCTGACAGACTACCTTTCCGGGGAATCCGAAGATATAATTTCTAAACTAGGAAGCGAAGCGGTCCTGAGAGGTCATATACTCGGACTTATAGCAACAGAGGACGCGTCGTCCGAGGAGGAGATCATTGAATTCCTGAGAGCGACGTTCTTCGGCCACCAGTCTGAACTGTACGGCGTTGATGAAGCTGTTGAAAACGTGACCGAATATCTTATCTCCGAGAACATGGCTGAAAACCTCGAAAGGCTTACGGCAACCCCGTTCGGGAAGAGGGCGTCCGATCTGTACATAGATCCGAAGTCTGCCATCATCCTGAGGGATTCGCTGCTGAAAATGAATGATGATACGCCGGAATTGCCGATACTTCATGCGGCCGCATCAACGCCGGATGTGCTCAGCATTTATCCCCGCAAATCGGATTCTGAGATCCTTAAAGCGCTGATCAACGAGTACCGTGATGATTTCTTGTCCGGAGACCCGGATGACGGCTCCGAGTACCTTTATTTCCTGTCGGATCTGAAGGTTGCGTACCTTATGCTCATGTGGATGAACGAAACGGATGAGGAGACCATCACCGAAGAATTGGGAATAGGTCCGGGGGACATCCGCTCGAGGGTCGATACGATGGAGTGGATACTGCACGCCATGAATGAACTGTCGATGATATTCAGGCCTGAATGCTCCCGGAGACTGAAGCCTTTGCTCACCAGAGTGAGATACGGAATAAAGGAAGAACTCACTGACCTCGCTACGTTCAGAGGTATCGGGAGATCAAGGGCGAGGACACTCTACAATGCAGGCATCAGAGGAAGACGCGATGTCGCGGAAGCGGATGTCAACATGATGGCCGCTTTGCCCAAGATAGGAGTATCGCTGGCGAAGAGCCTGAAAGAACAGGCAGGTCATTTTACCGATCGCGGAACCGGACCGTATGAGAACGTGAAAAACGGAACGGACAACGGAAACAATGACGGAAACGATATGACAGACCGCGAGAGCAAAGAGAATGACAACGGAACTCCGGATGTCAAACAGTCGAACCTTTTGGATTTCTGATCATAAGGACAATATCCTCTTTATCTCGGACAGGTCCTTCGAGCACCTTATCGGCGGCTCGCATGATGAGATCATTATATCCGGGTCCTTCAGGGCGTTACCCGTGCATATGCACACGACCCTTTCATTTTTGTCTATTACACCCATTTCCCTAAGCTTTTTGGCGCCGGCAACGGATGCGGCGCTTGCCGGTTCAACGCCTACGCCTTCCTTCCTTCCGAGAAGTTTCTGCGCCGAGAGTATCTCATCGTCCGTTACCGACACGGAATATCCTCCCGTACCGTATATCGCTTTCAGCGCCTTCCTGCCGCTTACCGGGTTACCTATCCTTATCGCCGTGGCAACGGTTTCCGGATTCTCTTCGGCTGTGAAATCAGAACTCTTCGATTCGAATGCTCTTGTCACCGGCATTGAACCTTCCGCCTGTATGCCTGTAAGCATCGGTATCTTGTCTATCCATCCTATTTCCTCCAGTTCAATGATGGCCTTATAAACGGCCCATATGTTCGCCGCATTGCCCACCGGAAGTATTATCCTGTCCGGGACATCGAACGCCAGCTGATCCATTATCTCAAAGAGAACGGATTTCTGTCCTTCGGGACGGTACGGGTTTATCGAGTTCAGAAGATAAAGGGAGCGTTCTTCGGACAGATCTCTGGCAATTTTCAGCGCATCATCGAAGTTGCCGTCCACGGATATCACTTTAGCACCGAAGAATACCGCCTGCGCCAGCTTCCCGGCGGCCACCTTTCCCGATGGCAGGAACACCGCGCATTTCATGCCGGCCTTTGCCGCATATGCGGCCAGACTCGCCGATGTGTTCCCGGTGGATGCACATCCCACGATCTTCGCGCCGATCTCCGCAGCGCGGGAAACCCCTATCGTCATCCCTCTGTCCTTGAACGAACCGGTCGGGTTGGCGCCTTCGTATTTCACCCATGTGTTCTCAACGCCTATCTCCTTGCCTAACGCATCGCACCTGTACAAAGGGGTTCCGCCTTCCTGTATGGATATTCTTTTTGATGCGTCGACAGGCATGAGCGCCGCATATCTCCACACGCCCAGCGGCATTTTGAGATCTTTAGGTTTCATTGCCTTCAACGGTTCTAAATTGATCTTTATTGTCAGGAGGCCGCCGCATGACGGGCAGACGTCCGCATACGGATTCTCAACATCCTTTCCGCAATCCCAGCATAACACCCTGTGATCCGCCATTTAAAGTCTCCTGCATCCGGCACCCCAGTCGGTAACCCATGTGTCGCATTCCATGCCTTTGTCCCCGTACATCTTCCTGATACCGTCCGCGATTATTTCGCCTACGTGTTTCTCTTTGCTGAAGAATGATATCACGCACGGTCCGGAACCTCCGAGGAACGAAGCGTTAGCGCCCAATGACATCGCCGTCGCTTCCGCTTCCTTCAAATAAGGTATCAAATGCGCCCTCGCCGGCTCGAAGACCGAATCTTTGACGGATCTTCCTATAAGATCTATGTCTCCCGTTACCATCGCGTGGATAAGGGATGATGCGTTGCCCACGTGGAACACCAGATCCTTGACGGACACCTCGGTCGGCAGAACGGCCCTTGCCTCTTTCGTCGATACCATTACGTCAGGCATGGCGACGACCACTCCCAGGTCCTTCGGAGGTTCTATGCGGATGACCTCCAGCGGTTCGTATGACCGTATTGCCGTAAAACCGCCCAATATGGACGGCGCAACGTTGTCCGCGTGCAGTCCGCCGGACGTCACGTCCTCCGCCATCGCGGCGCACATCACCAATTGGCCGGATGACAGTTTTTCGCCGCATATGAGATTCGCTAAATATGCTCCGCCTGCGGCGGATGCTCCTGACGATCCTATGCCGCTGCACGGCCTTATGCCTTTTTTGATCTTCAATTCGATGCCGAAGTCGGCGCCGCATTTCTCCAGCACCGCGGACGCCGCTATACCCGCCGAATTTTTGCCTGCGTCGGACGGAAGGCTGTCCGCTCCCGGACCTGTTATCTCAGATATGACAACACCGTGATCGATCTCCTTCCCTTCGATCACATCGAAAGGGTTGTTCAACGCCATTCCGAATGTATCGAAACCAGGCCCGATATTAGATATCGTGGCCGGCGCCGCGACCTTTATCCACTTTCCGCTCATAGGCTCACACAATCCTTAGAGGGGATACCGAACGGGGCAAATAAACTTTTTTAAAAAAATCGCGTGAACATCATATGTCCGCGCGTTTCGTCTCCACCGCACCGTGGCCGCTGCAGATCATCCATGTTCCGTCGCTTCGCTTAAGCATTTCAGTGATCGTTTCCCTCATTCTTTTCGCACGTTCGGAGTTCACGTTCACGGATCCCATCAGATACGGCGCGAGCGCATTGAATTCGTTCCTTCCCTTTGTCAGTCCGCCGGTGTTCACGTAAATGTCTCCGGTGAACATCAGTTTCGGTTCATCGGACACGAATATCATCTCTCCCGGCAGGTGGCCTCCGCTCCCTTCGTACACATCCAGCGAAATATCGCCGAATACAAGCGTATCTATCTTGATCATCTCCTCGTGATCGTTCGGAACGTCTTTCCCCATTATCCTGAACCTTGACGGATCCGGAGGAACATAACCGGAGAATATCATGCTCAGCCGGCTGTACCCTAAACAGAATGCGTTCTCTTCCCTCAGGTCGGTCAGATGATTGTATTGTTTCAGAAGGCCTTCCGCGCTCTTCTCGTTCATAAGTATCTCCGCATCCTCTATCACGGAAAGCAGACCGCAGTGATCGACGTCGGCGTGCGTTATCATTATCTTCTTTCCGCGTTCATCGAAATCGGCGAATATCGAGCGGAGAATGAGCATCATCTCATCCGCATATATTGCAAATCCGGTGTCAACGAACAGCAGTTCGTTTCCGTTCTCGAGTATGTACGTGTTGCTGCCGCAGGGCGGCTCGATCACATGCAGCTTCGTATTTTCCGTAACGTCCGTGACGCTTATGTCCGGACGGAAGTTGTCGCCGCGGTGTTCCGCCATGAACTTTGCCAGATGGAGAACGTGTTCGAACACCCTGTTCGGGTCCTCGCCGCGGTCCTGGAGCATCTGAAGGATGCGGTTCGACTCGCGTATGAATTCCATTGTCTTCATTTTGCTGAGGCTGAACATCTTCTGTATCTCGTTGCCCATCCTGATGTAGAATATCGTATTGTCGAGATTCGGTTCTTCGTCGTTGTAGTCTATGATGTCTATCGGGTACAGTTCGCTTATGTCATCAAGCACATTCTTGATTATCTGCGGATCCTCGATCAGAAGACCCATCTTGAAATTCTGATGGCCGCCGCCGTGCTCAATGGAATTCATGTACGATATGTTTATGTCGTAACGGTCAAGTATCTTCAGAACCGGATAAAGTTTCCCGGGGCTGTCGTCTATCTTTATGTTCACGACAACAACTTTTGACACGCTCAGCTCGTTTTTAAGATACCCGAGCATAAGTAATTCCTTGGATATCCTTTCCAATGCACCGTCGTCCGCTCTGACCTCGACGAACAGCGTATGAAAATCCACAGCTTTGTTGAAACTTACCCGGATTATGTTGCCGTTGTTCCTGGATATCACCTTCACGGCCGACATGAACGCCCCGGGCTTATCGGGCATGTGTGTGACGAACGTCTGAGTGTTCATTTACACTTAATCGTGTTTTGGGTATATCCATGTTGCCGCTTCGTAATGCCGGGAGTCAATATTTGATTATCGAATTGATCTTCCTTCCTGCGAGCTTTTCTCTTCCGTTCAGGAATTCCAGTTCGATCATGAACGACAGACCCGCGATTTCCGCTCCGATGTTCTCGCACATCTCCATTACCGCGGAAATGGTTCCGCCGGTGGCGAGGAGATCGTCCACTAAAAGAACGCGCTGACCTTTTCTTATCGCATCCTCGTGCATTTCCAGCGTATCCGTGCCGTATTCCAGTTCATATGAGACGCTTACCGTCTTCGCCGGAAGCTTTCCTTTTTTCCTGACCGGGACGAACCCGGTGCCCAGCGCCAATGCGACCGGTACTCCGAATATGAAACCCCTTGCTTCCGGACCCACTACAACGTCCACTTTGTCTTTTCTGAAGGGAGCTGCCATTTCTTCGACCGATGCGCTCAGTAATTCCGCATCCTTGAGCAATGTTGTGATATCCTTGAAACTTATGCCTTTCTTCGGCCAATCCTCGACCGTCCTTATCGATGATGTGAAGTCCTTTGTCATCACTTCCTCATCATGGAACAAAAATAATAGTTTTTTGCATTCGTATCGATATGCGCCGCTACTGATGCGGCGACGGATTGCGATATAAAGATATATTTCATCAAACTTCACTTCGTACGGATCAAGATGACAAAGATCGCCGACTGCAGGGACACCATAACAGCCGATGGAGAGAAGATAACAATATTCAGTCTCAGGAAACTTGAAGAGAACGGATTCAAAGGAATAAGCAGGATGCCGTATTCCGTCAAAGTGCTCATTGAATCGATGATAAGGCAGAATGACGGCTCCCTCATAACCGACGATGACGTAAGAACGATAGCATCATGGACATCCGAAGGGAACGACGACGTTGACATTCCGTTCATACCCGCACGTGTCATACTTCAGGATTTCACGGGCGTTCCGGCCGTGGTCGATCTTGCATCGATGAGAGCGGCGGTCAGTGCGCTCGGCAGCGATCCTGAGAGGATCAATCCTTTGGTTCCCGTGGATCTGGTGATAGATCATTCGATACAGACCGATTACGCGGGTACACCGGACGCGCAGGAAAAGAATGAGGAGATGGAATTCAAACGGAACAGGGAAAGATATTCTCTGCTTAAATGGGCTCAGTCCGCATTCGATAATTTCAGGGTCGTTCCTCCCGGGAAAGGTATAATCCATCAGATAAACCTGGAATATCTTTCGCCGATAGTCCATGTCAAAGACGTGAAGGGAAAAAAGACCGCGTACCCGGATTCGTGTTTCGGTACGGATTCGCACACCACGCAGATCAACGGCGCCGGCGTTCTTGGATGGGGAGTGGGTGGAATTGAAGCGGAGGCCGTGATGCTCGGGCAGCCGTGTTACATGAAGCTTCCGGATGTTGTCGGTTTCAGGCTCATCGGGAAAATGAGAGAAGGCGTGAATGCGACCGATGTTGTGCTGACGGTCGTTGAGATATTGAGAAAGAAAGGAGTCGTAGGAAAATTCGTGGAGTTCTGCGGACCCGGATACAAAGAACTGGATCTGGCAGACAGATCGACGATAGCCAATATGGGTCCCGAATACGGGGCCACCACCGGATTCTTCCCCATAGACGAGAGAACAACGGAATACCTCAGACTTACCGGAAGGAATGAGAAACAGATCGAGATCGTTGAAAGATATGCGAAGGCTCAGGGACTTTGGTATGACGGAGAACCGGAATACAGCGATATCGTTGAGCTTGACCTGAGCACCGTGGTACCGTCATTGGCAGGCCATATAAGACCGCAGGACCGGATAACGCTGTGTGACATGAAGGATAAATTCAGCAAATTGCTTGACGCGCAGAACGTAAAGAAAAGAACCGCGGACGGCATATCCGACGGTTCCGTTCTAATAGCATCGATAACGTCATGCACCAACACCGCCAACCCGTCGGTCATGATGGCCGCCGGACTCCTTGCGAGAAATGCGGTCAAAGCGGGCCTGAGAACTGAGAAACACGTTAAGACATCGTTGGCCCCGGGATCCAAAGCGGTCACCGAATATCTGAAGAACTCCGGTCTGCTGTCATATCTGGAGGAACTCGGATTCCATGTGACCGGATACGGATGCATGACGTGTATAGGCAACAGCGGCCCTCTGACCGATGATATCAGAACGGCTGTGCAGAAGAACGATCTGATCGCCGCGGGCGTTGTCTCAGCGAACAGGAACTTCGAAGGCCGCATCTCGCCTCATATAAAAGCGAACTATCTGTCGTCTCCTCCGCTGGTGGTCGCGTTCGCGATATGCGGGCGCGTTGACATAGATCTTGACAGAGACCCCGTCGGCAGCGTGAACGGAAAGAATGTTTTCCTGAAGGACATATGGCCTTCGGACGAAGAGATAAGGGCAACGGTTGAAAAGTATGTCACGTCCGAAACATTCAGCGGACAGTACTCCGACGTCTTTGAAGGATGTCCGAGATGGAACGCGATAAACGTACCGGACGGATCGCTGTACGTCTGGGATGATGATTCCACATACGTGAAGAATCCTCCTTTCTTCGACTCTCTGACATCCGAGCCGTCGCTGAGGAACATAGACCGCGCCAGGACGCTTGCGTACCTTGGGGATTCGATAACCACCGACCACATATCTCCTGCAGGCGAATTTTCGGAGGATTCCGAAGCGGGACGATATCTGCTGCTTAGGAACATCGCTCCGGAAGACTTCAATTCATACGGCTCAAGAAGAGGGAATCACGAAGTTATGATGAGAGGCACGTTCGCCAACATAAGGCTTAAGAACAGGATCGCGCCGGGAACTGAAGGCGGCCTTTCGAGATACATCCCTGAGAATAAAGTGGACACCATATTCGAGACCGCAAGAAGATATGATTCCGACGGAACTCCGAGGATCATTCTGGCAGGCAAAGAATACGGAACCGGGAGCTCAAGGGACTGGGCGGCAAAGGGTCCGTATCTTCTCGGCGTCAGAGCGGTGATCGCGGAATCATTCGAGCGCATACACCGTTCCAATCTCATCGGAATGGGGATCGTACCGTTGCAGTTCGCGGAAGGACAGAGCGCCGCATCGCTCGGACTCACGGGCGAGGAAATATTTGATATCGAACTTGAGAACATGAAACCGAAGAGCGTTGTCAAAGTGACCGCATACCGTGACGGGAAGAAGATGGACTTCGCCGTCATCTCAAGGGTCGACGTCCCCGCGGAACTGGAATACATAAGGAACGGAGGCATCCTGCAGACGGTCCTCAGAAGCATGATCCGCAAATGATATGACGCCGCAGGAAGATCGGACGGTCAATGCAATGAACCAATACGCTTTTATTACCGAAGCGGATTGCCGACCTTGAAAGGGCCCGTGGGGTAGCTTGGTATCCTTGTAGCTTCGGGAGCTATTGACTCCGGTTCAAATCCGGGCGGGCCCACATTTCTCAATGCTGGCTATAAATCAATAGTTTTCAGTGGGAGTTCTGGCAATTATGTTTTAATCCAATTACACGCTCCGCCGGTTTTTTCCCTTGTCCTTATTC
>Ga0123352_10000332_pt1 | contig 56975 bp, 55 predicted proteins | sample TergutLab28metaG_FD_89700 | JGI IMG/M metagenome (GOLD analysis project Ga0123352, IMG submission 89700) | Labiotermes labralis P1 segment gut microbial communities from Petit-Saut dam, French Guiana - Lab288 P1 | ecosystem: Host-associated > Arthropoda: Insects > Digestive system > Gut ... | reverse complement strand
TGAAAAAATCGTATCTTTGCAGTCGGAAACTTTTGCAAGCCTCGCCCGCTTTCAAAATCAAAAAAAAGCCTTTCTTGCAGGCTATAAACGCAAGATGAAATAGGAGTAGCATCAAGTGTATAACTAAAACCACAAAGAAAGGCGTAACAAAGGTACAAAAAAAAGTTGAATATAACAAGAGGTGTTGTATTCGACACGTAATTTTCTCACGAAAGCAGAAAAAGCCGAATTTTCCTGCGGTGCTGACTTTTCAGCAAAAGAAGAAGAACAAAAGATTATAAACAAAAAATAAAAATAATTATGAAAAATTTCAAAGAATTTGGAACTCTTTTAACGAGAGAAGAGTCAAAGGAAATCAGAGGAGGTTACCTCTTTTTCTCAGTAGTTGGAGGAAAAGAAGACGGTGGTGGTGATAGCGCAGGTTGCTCCGAAGCAACAGGCACTTATCCTGGAATGACTTGTAAAGCAGATCCTTGCGAGCGATATAGTGGAGGTGAACTTAAAGGAGGTACCTGTGGGTACAGTCATTTAACAAAAGGTTGTTTTTGTTACACCTAATGTACGAAGGGGTTACCCTTAAAAAACCCCTTCTTTTCTAAAATTAAATCAAGCATCACTATGAAACTATTTTTAACACTACTCCTATTGGGCGGAACTTTACACGCCACAGAAAAAATGAATACAGTTCGTGTCGAATTGGAAGGCAAGCGATACGATAGCTTATATCTCCGCCTCTCTTTGGAAGATTTTTGGCAACCTAAAAATATAAGAGGTTATTCTGAAGATGGATACCGGTGGGAATTTTCCTATCCCGATAGCCTGTATGACTACATCACAAGTTTTCGTCTTTATGATAACCAAGTGTTTGATACTGTAGCTCATTTTGTTTGTTTTAACCTTGATGCCTTGAGTATATGCAATTATTTTTTCGAAAGACCTTTCTTACTTGTTAGAGCCCGTTACGTTGAAACAAGAACACATCTTAATGAACTCATGCGAAGGCGAGGAACGGATGAAGACGTATTTGGAACTTTTATCCACGATATTTTTGAAATTTATACAGATAACCAAGAGTTAATATCATCCATGAAAAGATTACGTTATGGATATGGATTTTTTAGCGGACAACGCACTTACGAAGAATCTTTACAACGCAATATGGAATTTGTCAGGCAATATCCAGATTCTCGAACTATGATAGCTCTTTTATCCGGCACCGTAGGTCAATATAAGTCAAAAGCCGATATTTTCAAAGTTTTCAATCTTTTTACGGAAGAACTTCAACAGTCCTTTTATGGGCAAAAAATTTACAAACACATCACACGAGTTGATACCATATTTAAAAACCAAATGCTTTCTACTTGGGATATAGGAAATCTTGAGGCAATCATACAAGATTCATCAAAATATAATCTGATCCTTTTTTCGGCGTCATGGTGTGCTCCATGTACTCGCCAAATACCTGTTTTAAAAGAAATTTACCAAGATTTGGGGCAAAAACTGATTATGACCTATGTATCGGTGGACGAAGAAAGATCGGCAGAAGCTTGGCGAATCAAGATGCGAGATCACGAAATTCCTTGGCGAAGTGTTATGGCTTCAGATATGAAAGCCACCTATGAAAAGTATGAGATTTTTGGCGTTCCACATGCTATACTGGTGTATCCAAGCAGTATGAAAATGAAAAAATTAGATCTTTGGAAGGAAGAAGATAGACAGCGGTTGTATGAATTGGTGAAATAATACCTAAAAATGTAAAATTCATAAAATTAAACGAGCTATGAAAAAAATCATCTCTTTTTTATTTTTGTTGCAAACAATTGCTGCGTTTGCACTGCCTTGCGCCGAACGTGTTGAAAAAGCCGGTTGGACATATTTTTCAATCCCCGACAAAGCCTACCCCGAAGCGGATAGTGTTCGTTACGTCGTTTCAAAGCTATTCAATCCTGAAAATCCGACTGTCTTTTTTTCGCAAGGTTCCGGAAATTATCCGGTGTTGATTTATTATGATTATGACGATGGCAGAACGTGGAATCATGTTATGATACCTCCGTTTTCAGTGAAAGAGTATACAGAAAAATACAATTTTGTGGTTATTGCCAAACCCGGAACACCAATCTGCAAGCCATATACAGAAGGACCTCCACCGCTTATTGATACGGCTTTCGGAGATTATACGATATTCAATAAATTTGATTTTTTGGATTACTATGTGGAACAGTTAAACCAAGTTGTGGACATTATTCGAAAGCGAAGTAATCCAAAATCTCCGTTTTTCTTTATTGGAAATTCGCAAGGCGGACCTGTGGTTACAAAGCTTGCAGATAAATATCCGCAAAAAGTTCAGCGTTTGGTTATACAGGCTTGCGGTGTATTAGGCCGACTGACTGGAAAAGGTTACGAACATAGGCGTTTGATGGATATAGGACAAATTAGTTCCGAAGAGGCACAAAAGAGGATTGACGAAGTTTATGCCCGTTATCAATGGTTGCAAGAATACAGTAAAAGTGATAGGAAAGAATCTCCATATTCGGACGAAGATCATAGTGCCATAATGAATGATGTCTCTTGGAATTTTGACATTATGTTGCCACGATTGCAAAATATAAACTGTCCGCTATTGTTCGTTTTTGGAACTGCAGATATACAAACAAGAGAAAATGATTTATTACCTTTCTTTTTCACACGTTGGGGTAAAGATAATCTCACGATGATGCCGATTTTAGATGCCAATCATACATTTATGAAAACCATCACAGACCCTGAAACCAGTGAGAAAAAACAAGAATACATCGGTCAAGAAGTGTTTGCAAGGATTGTAGAATGGTTTGAGAAAAAAGAGTGAAAAATGTTCAAAATGTGTGATGGCATACATTATTAACCAACAATGTCAAATTCAAACAATAACAAAACCCTCTCCGACCACTTAAAAGACCAGCCTGAAATGTCTGATATAAGTCTTCACAGCGAAGCCGTACAAGATATTTTGGGACGTCCGCCACGTTGGATGATTCGGTGGGGGATTACGGTGATTTTTATTGTTGTGTTAGGTCTTTTTGTAGGGAGTTATTTTCTCAAATATCCGGAAATCGTTCCGGCTAGGGTTACGGTTAATTCTGAGCATCTGCCTGCTCATATTGTAAGCAAAGTTTCAGGGCGTATTGATAGTTTGTTTGTAAGCGCCGGGCAGCAAATAAAGCCAAACGATGCGGTGGCATTGATACAAAATCCGACATCATTTCAAGATTACAACACACTTAAATCCGAATGGGAAACATTTGAAAACCGTTCAAACGTAGGGGCAGAAAATTTTCTGCCCCTACAGTCGGTTCATTTTTCTACAGATTTGCGATTAGGCGAGTTGCAAAATCCCTACGGCACGTTGCTCAAAGCCTACACCGATTATCTGCAATTTGTAACCCAAGATTATCACAATAAAAAAATCCAAGCCCTGCGCTTGCAAATTCAAAAGCAACAACGCATCCTCAGCCAACAAAACAGGCAATTTCAATCGGTGCAACAGCAAATAGAAGTTGCCCAATCTACATTCAACAGAGATTCCGTTTTACACACCAAAGGCCTCATTTCCACTTTTGAATACGAGCAAGCTCGACAAACATTTCTAAATGCTCTCCAATCCATCGAAAACGCAAAAAATGTTACAACAAGCCAACAAATCAACATTCTCCAAAACGAGCAACAAATCTACGATTTAGAGCGAGAGCGACAACTCCAAAGCAGCCAATATCAACTCAATTTTTCAAACGCCAAGGAGCAGTTTTTTTCACAACTCAACAGTTGGGAACAAACCTATTTGCTGCAAAGCCCCATCGCCGGAACAGTTTCGTTTACCAAGTTTTTTCAACAACATCAAAACATCGGCGCCGGAGAAATTTTGCTCACGGTTGTTCCCGACAGCGTTCAACGCTTAATCGGCAAAATATTGTTGCCTCAACGCGGTGCCGGAAAAGTCAAGGTTGGCCAATCAGTTAATCTCAAATTCGAGCATTTTCCATATTTGGAATATGGCATGGTTCGTGCCAAGATACAAAGCATTTCTATGGTGCCGATTCAAGAAAACGGACAAAGTTTTTTTGTTGTAGAAGTTGATTTTCCAAACGGCTTGGAAACCAACTATGGCAAAACGCTTTCATTCACGCAGAATATGGAAGGCTCTGCGGAAATCATAACCGAAGATTTACGACTAATTGATAGATTTATTAACCCGATACGAGCTGTACTCAAAAAGTAAAAGGTGGCTTCGACTCCGCTCAGCCACCAGTCATCGGTCGTTGAGCGGAGTCGAAACGACCCTGCACCAAATAACTCATAACCAACCAAAATGCCTTTCCCTTTCTACCGCCAACTTGACGCTATGGACTGCGGTCCCACCTGCCTGAGGATGATTGCCAAACACTACGGCAAAACCTATTCGCTTGACAATTTGCGGAGTAAAAGTTACATCAGTCGTGAGGGTGTTTCGCTTTTGGGGATTAGTGAAGCGGCTGAAAGTATTGGTTTTCGGACGATAGGCGTAAAAATTAATTTCGAAAAATTAGTTACCGAAGCACCACTGCCTTGCATTGTGCATTGGAAACAAAACCATTTTGTGGTGGTTTACGATATCAAACCGAAAAAAAACAAGGTTTATGTTGCCGATCCTGCACACGGTCTGGTACAATACACCATCGCCGAATTTTTGCAAGGTTGGCTTAGTGATAAATCCGGCGAAGGCAACGAAGGTGTGGCTTTGCTTCTCGAACCTACACCCGATTTTTATACCAAAGACAACGATGAAACGCCGAATAAAACCAAATTTTCGTTCCTTTTTCGCTATCTGAAACCGTATCATAAATTCATCATCCAGCTAATCTTGGGAATGCTACTGGGAACGATGTTACAATTAATTTTTCCGTTCCTCACGCAAAGCATTGTCGATTATGGTATCAGCAATCAAAATTTAAGTTTTGTAACCTTGATTTTGATTGCTCAACTCACGTTGTTCACGGCTCAAACTGCTGTAGAATTTATACGTTCGTGGATTTTACTGCATATCAGCACGCGAATAAATATCTCCATTATTTCCGATTTTCTCATTAAGTTGATGAAACTCCCGATTGGATTTTTCGACACAAAAATGATCGGTGATATTATGCAGCGGATCGGCGATCATCACCGCATACAAAGTTTTTTAACTTCGCAAACTTTAAACACCCTGTTTTCGATTGTGAATTTGGTTGTGTTTACGATTATTTTGGGAATTTACAATCTCACGTTGTTAGGTGTTTTCCTGCTTTCAAGTGCATTGTATGTGGGTTGGATAACCATATTTTTAAAACGCAGGCGAGATTTGGATTTCAAGCGTTTTGCGCAGGCTTCGCAGGAGCAGAGCAATATCGTTCAAATGGTAACGGGTATGCAGGAAATCAAGCTCAACAACTGCGAACGCCAACGCCGTTGGGAGTGGGAAAACATACAGGCCAAACTTTTTAAGGTAAGCATCAAGGGGCTTGCACTTTCGCAATATCAGCAAAGCGGTGCATTTTTCATCAACGAAAGTAAAAACATCATCATTTCATTTTTTGCTGCACAAGCCGTTATCACAGGAAATATGACACTCGGGATGATGATGGCGGTGCAATACATCATCGGACAACTCAACAGCCCGATTTCGCAACTCATCGGCTTTATTCAATCGGCACAAGACGCCAAAATCAGTTTGGAGCGTTTGGGTGAAATTCATAACAAGCCCGACGAGGAGCAAGACGATGAACACCGTATCGGAAACATTCCGAAAAATCAAGACTTACATTTGGATCATTTAACCTTTCATTACGACCCGCTTTCTGAGCCTGTATTATCCGACATCACACTCACGATTCCACACGGCAAAACAACGGCTATTGTGGGCATGAGCGGAAGCGGAAAAACCACGATGGTTAAACTACTTTTGGGATTTTACCAGCCTCAAAAAGGCTCGGTTCGTTTGGGCGAACAAAAACTATCGCAATTCAGTTCCAAAGCATGGCGCGATCAATGTGGAGCGGTGATGCAAGACGGATTTATTTTTTCGGAAAGCATTGCAAAAAACATTGCCGTTGGTGTTGAATCCATCGACACCAAACGCTTGCAATACGCTTCACAAATGGCCAACATTCAAGAAATGATTGATGCCATGCCACTCGGCTACAACACTAAAATCGGACAGGAAGGCAGCGGTATCAGTCAAGGGCAAAAACAACGCATTTTAATCGCACGAGCTATTTACAAAGACCCTCACTATTTCTTTTTTGATGAAGCCACAAACGCACTTGATGCGAACAACGAAAAAGTGATTATGGAAAATTTGCACCAAGTTTTCGAAGGTCGCACGGTTGTTGTGGTTGCACACCGTTTGAGCACCGTAAAAAACGCTAACAATATCGTAGTTTTGGAAAAAGGAAAAATCGTGGAACAAGGTACTCACACCCAACTTACCAAACTCAAAGGGCGATATTTTGAATTGGTCAAGAATCAATTGGAAATGGGAAGTTAATGTAAAAAAATAAAAAAATTGCATATTTTCATTTTTTTTTGTATCTTTGCGGGTCAAATACACGTAAATATGAACAAATAATACCTATAAACAATGAAAAACAATTTTTTGAAAATTTTAGCAATGCTTGTTTTAGCAAGCGTTTTAGTGGCCGGTTGTACCAATTTGAACAACATGGTAAGACGACATGCAACAGACGCGGAATACGTGCAAACGCCCGATCCGATGGAGAAGCACAACGATCAAGTGAAAATTAACATCACAGGTTCGTACAAACCTAACTTTTTTCACAGAAGAGCGGGTGTAATTTTTCAGCCTGAATTGCAGTATGAAGGCGGAAGTTTGTTACTTAAACCGATCACTCTGAGAGGCGAATCGGCAACGGATTTGCAAGGTACAACTATTCCAAGAAGTGGCGGAAATTTCACCTATACCGATGTAATTCCATATAAACCGGAATACAAAGACGCCAAATTAGTTGTAAATCCTACGGCGTTTCCTGCAAGAAGAGCCAGAGGAAATGCTCCAACATCGAACGAAGAAGCTTTGGCAGTTAGAAATGCTCGTCCGCTCGGCGAAAAAATTATAGCGACAGGCATAAATACAACTCCGTTGTTGTTTGATCATCTTTCGGCACAACCTACGTTGGGCAGAGATAATTATAAAAAACCGGAGAACATTTTCAAAAAAGCCACACTTTTCTTTGTGGTAGATATGACGAATTTGAACATGAGATTAGAAGCTAATCGAACGGAAGCAGCAAGGCAAGCTTTTGCTGAAATGGAAAAAGCATTGGACGGCTCGCAAGAAATAGCATCCATTCAAATTGTGGCTTGGGCATCGCCGGAAGGTGAACTTGCTCGCAACAACAATCTTTCTGTTGGACGTGCAAGAACTGCCGAAAAATTCATTCGCGATATGTACAAAAAAGTGATTGACGAGCAAGTAAGAGAACGCAACAGAAACTTGCCAAGAGGCGCAAGACGAGTTACAGCAAGGGATTTGACGAAAGAATTGACGTTTACCCTTGACCCGAGAGGCGAAGATTGGGATGGCTTCATGACAGCTCTCAGAGCTTCAAATATTCGTGATAGAGATAAAATCATCAATGTTATTCAATCAAGCCCTGAGCGTGCTCGTCGCGAACAAGACATGCGTAACATGATTGTAATTTATCCGGAAATAGAAGATTATTTGTGGCCGTTGCGTCGTGCAGAAATGTCGATAGAACTTGTTGTTCCTGCAAAAACCAACGAAGAAATGTCGACTTTAGCGTTGAACAACCCAAGTGAATTGACTGTAGAAGAATTGTTTTTTGCTGCAACATTGACAGAAGACAACGACACCCAATTACAAATTCACACTGCTGCAACTGAGGTTTATCCTAACGATTGGAGAGGCTTTAACAACATTGCTTTCATTCACATTCAAAACCAAAATTTTGATGCAGCCGAAACTGCTTTGCAACAAGCTAATACATTGTCGCCTAATAATGGCGTTGTATTGAACAACCTTGGCGTTATAGCTTTAAGTAAAGGTAATTTGATCGAAGCTAAAACATATTTCAACGATGCCAGATCAAAAGGCAATACGGAAGCGAGTGGAAATTTAGCTCCGATTTATATTAAAGAAGGCGATTATGTAACAGCAGTTTCTGTTCTTAGTGACCGTCCCGGCGACTTGAACTTGGCGTTAGCGCAAATCCTATCGGGTAATTTGGTTGCAGCCAAACAAACTTTAAGTGTAGCTCCGGATTCACCAAGAGCTAATTACTTGAGAGCAATTGTAGCTGCTCGCGAAGACAATGCGAATGAAGTATTTGCGAATTTGAGAAGAACAAACGCAGAATACAAAAAACGAGCACAAACCGATGTAGAATTCCGCAAATTTGTGAATCAGGTGGAGTTTGTAAATGCCACGAGATAATCGTTGACATTCATATCATAAATAATCGTAGGGGCGGGTTTAAAACCCGCCCCTGCATTTTTACAATTCGTTATCAAAAACATGTAAATTCCGAATGGAAACCCCAGGAGGATAATCGTCCTGTAACAAACTGATAATTTTGTGGTAATCTAAAGGATTATTCACAAAATCCATATCATTCACATCAATAATCAAAACCCGCAAATTTTGCTCGTTTTTGAAGTGTTCCAAGTAGCCGTCTTGAAGCTGAGTAAGATAATCCAATTCGATATTTTGCTCATAATCGCGACCGCGTTTGATAATGTTTTGTTTCAATTTTTCGGGCGAAGCATAAAGATATACCAACAAATCGGGCTTGGGTAATTGGGCGAAAATAATGTGAAAAAGTTTGGAATATAACGCAAACACGTCTTCGGGCAATGTATTTGCTGCAAAAATCAACGATTTTTCAGTGATATAATCCGATACCACCATGTCGTGAAACAAATCGGGAGCAATCAAATGATCTTGCAATTGCTGAAAACGCTCGGCCATAAACGACAATTCAACGGGAAACGCATATTTTTCGCGATTTTCGTAGAATTTTGGTAAAAACGGATTGGTGTCAAACGTTTCTAAGACCAATTTAGCATTAAACGTTTTGGACAACATGGTTGCCAGCGTTGTTTTTCCTGCGCCGATTACACCTTCGATAGCCATATAAGGATAGGGCAGACATTTAGGAAATTCTAAATAAGGTGTTACTGTGCCATTGTCCTCACAATTATATAACAATTCTAATGACGTTTTTTTAAGAATCGGATGCACAAAATCAGGTGCAATATCACATAATGGGACTAAAACAAATCGCCGATATTGTATGTGTTTATGCGGAATTTGGAGATTTTCCGTAGAAATAATTTCATTATCAAAATATAAAATGTCGATATCGATAGTTCGTGATTCATAGGTGGTTTGAGCTGTTCGTGTGCGTCCGAGTTCAGTTTCAATATTGAGAATGGTATTTAAAACCGCTTTCGGCGAAAGCATAGTTTCGCAACAAATGGCTTGATTATAGAACCAATCCGCACTTTCAAACCCCCAAGGTTCGGTGCGATAAATTGATGACGAAACTGTAATTGTGCCCACACGTTCGGCAATCAAAGCAATCGCTTTTTCAAGTATTCCCAAAGAATTTCCGGAATTAGAACCTAAAATAAAAAAAACCGACGACATAAAAACTTTTATATGGCAAAGATACAAAAAATTTTCTTATCTTTGCAAATTATTTACCAAATTTTTTAAACTATGAAACAATTTTTCAAATTCGTATTAGCAAACATCGTTGGTAATATTATCATCGTGTTTGTGCTTTTTTTCTTTTTTATCGGTGCAATTGCCGGTCTTGCAGCTTTTGGTTCGGATGAACTCAGAGTTAAAGAAAAATCCATTTTGGAGATCACAATGGATTATGACATGCCCGACAGAGAGATGACCGGAGCATTTCCTTCGTTTAGCGGAACCCAGACACTTGGCTTGAATGCCGCAATGGGCGCTATAAAGAGAGCAAAAACCGATCCGAAAATTCACGGTATATTTTTAAACCTTACAATGGAAAATCCTGCAGGTCTTGCTACTTTGCAAGAATTGCGTCAAGCGATTGAGGATTTTAAAGAATCCGGAAAATTTGTTTGGGCGTACAGCGACGGCTATTCACAAACCGGATATTATTTGGCTTCGGTTGCCGACAAAGTATATATTCACAACGAGGGATTGTTTGATTTTCGAGGACTTTCAAGTCAAATCATGTTTTTGAAAGGCACACTTGAAAAGTTGGGCGTTGAAATGCAAATTATTCGTCATGGTAAATTTAAAAGTGCAATAGAGCCATTTGTAAATGAAAAAATGAGCCCTGAAAGTCGCGAACAAACGCAAAGATACCTCAACGGTTTGTGGAATACTATGGTTGCAGACATTGCTGAAAGCCGCGACATTTCAGTCAAAGAACTCAATCGCATTGCTAACAATATGTTAGCAATGTATCCTGCAGATGCTCAAAAATTGAACATGGTTGATGGTGTTTTGAGTCATAACGAAATGTTGCAACTACTTGCAGATGCAGTGGAGGAAGAAAGAATAGATAAATTGGAATTTGTCAATTTCAGACGCTATGCCAGATCGCCCGTTCAAACTTCAAGAAGAGATAGACCGAGTAAAAATCGCATTGCAGTGATTTATGCACAAGGCGACATAACAATGGGTAGAGGCGCTGCGTATACAATTGGTTCGCAAAATATTTCGCGCGCTATTCGCAAAGCTGCCAACGATGATAAAATTAAAGCCATTGTTCTTCGTGTAAATTCACCCGGAGGCAGCGCATTGGCATCAGACATTATTTTGCAGGAAGTGATTGCCGCTAAGGCGAAAAAGCCTGTTGTAGCGTCGTTCGGTCGTTATGCAGCCAGTGGCGGTTATTACATTGCTTGTGGAGCTAATATGATTTTTGCACAGCCAACCACAATAACTGGTTCTATAGGTGTGTATGGCACCATTCCTAATGCTAAAAAATTACTCAACGACAAATTGGGCGTGACGTTTGATGAGGTTTCAACAAATACAAACGCTGATTTTTTGAGGCTTTCTCGTCCAATGACATCATTTGAAAGAGAAAAAATGCAAGCATGGATTGAACAAACTTACAACACTTTTATCACACACGTGGCAGAAGGTAGAAATTTGACCAAAGCACATGTAGATTCGATAGGTCAAGGCCGTGTTTGGAATGGAATTGATGCCAAAGCCATTGGTTTGGTTGACGAACTTGGCGGCTTGAAAGAAGCTTTGGAAAAAGCTGCGGAATTAGCACAAATTGAAGATTATAGAGTGGTGAACTTTCCCAGAGAACGCGACCAGTTCGAACAACTTTTGGAACTTTTAGGTGGTGTAAAAGCCAGGACCGTAAAATCCGAAATGGGCGAATGGTATCCGATGTATGAATTTGTAAAATCAATACCATCAAAACCCGCTGTAATGGCGAGAAAACCTTATATTGAAGAGATTCGATAAACATGTTGGCTAAGGTTATTGAAGGTCGAAAAATCGGACGCACATTAGGTTTTCCAACGGCGAATTTAGAATTTTTTAATTCCGACAAGATGCCTGCACCGGGTGTTTATGCGGTGGATGTAACTTTACGAGACGAACTATTTCGAGGTGTGTTGAGTGTTGGGAATCGTCCAACATTTGGAGCTTCCGAACAAGTTGCCGAAGTGCATATTTTAGATTTTGCACGAGACATTTACGGTGAAATTTTAGATATCACTGTTCGAAAATTTATTCGTAAAGAACGTACATTTGATACGCCGGAAGCTCTAAAAAAACAGATCGAACAAGATAGGGAAGAAGCACGAAAATAAAAAAAGAGAGGTAAAAACTACCTCTCTTTTTAATTTTAAATGCTGCAAAATTATTTCGCAGGCTCTTCAACGTCTTCTTCAGCAATTTCTTCGCCGTCTTCATCAACAATAGCGATTTCATCTTCAACAACAGCATCAGTTTTTCGAGCATTGTTGCAAGCAACGAAAGACACCATAGACGCAATAGCTAAAATAGCAAATACCTTTTTCATGATAATTTTGTTTTTTTATTGGTTAATAATCGACTACAAAATTACAACAAATTATTAACAATGGCAAGTTTTTTCTTAAAAACCATTAACAAAAACAAAAAAATACACTAAAAATCAATTGTATAAAAAAATAAATTTAGACAACGTTTAAAGTTTAAATTAAAAAATAATTAACAGATGTCTCGCTTTGTTCGACATGACCTGTCGTTATTTTCTACGAACATAGTCATTCCGAGCGAAGCGAGGAATCTGCTCGCTGTTTTCTGTATTCTGTTAAAATTTGCTGCGTCAATTCCTCCACGGAGTTGTCAGATGTATCAACGATAAAATCATAGTTTGAAAGGTTGCTGCAATCTACGCCGTAAATGGATTTATAGCGTCGATTTTCGACGTTTTGACGTTCGAGCAGGGTTTGCACCCGTTCTTGCAAACCGGAAGCTTCAGGCTCGCCGAAACGCGTTTTATCGTTCAAAACCCGTTGAGCTGCGATTTCCGGCTTGACTGTAGCATAAATTTTGAACGATTTTGGCACAAAATACCAGGCCATTCGTGAATCCAAAACATACCGTAAGTCGTTGCCATTATTAATGGCGCGGAGATTATCGTCGATATATTTATCAATACTTTTGTCGCTCTCCGAAAGGTAGTTCAGCTGCAACGCATCCATACCGCGTTCGGCAGCTAATTTACGAAAAAGCATGCCTGTTGAAAAATACGTGTAATTCAACGTTTCAGCCAACTGTTTGGCAATGGTGCTTTTTCCGCTACCGAGGTCTCCTGCAATTGAAATCATAAATAAAGTTTATTAAAAAGGCTCTTCATCCAACAGAGGCTTGAGACGTTTCCACCCTTCACGAAACAGCAAAAATCCGTAACCCAAACCAACAGCTAAAAGGGAAAATAGTATGGTATTAAATAGTGTCCTATTTACCGGTTGGTCGAATGGAGTAAATGGTTGAATTATGCTCAACGGACGGGTTAATTCGTAGGCAGCTTGCAAAGCAAGGATTTGATTTTTGAAATGCAAAATTTCGGAAATATAAGTTCGTTCTTCGTTTTGCACGACCAATGGCGTATTTCCGAAATTGGTCATTACTGACGAAGATTTTTCGATATTCTTTTTTTGAAACAATTCCAATTGACGAATTTCCATTTGAATAGCCTCTTGTTGCATGAGATTATTTTTTCGGTAGATTGCCAAGCGTTCTTGGGTGTAGGGATCGTTTTCTATAAACGTTACAAGAGCTCGCCCCATTTTGCTTATTTTTTGATTATCCCAAACACGAATGCGAATGCGCAAAAACTGCGGGCCAATATGTTCACCGGCATCCACTTCTCCTTCCGATCGGTCTATTGCTCTTTCAACCGTGATCCTAACAAGGTCGGCTTTAATAAAAAAAATGTCTTTAACATCGTCAGCTTGAAGGCCTAATTCTCTTGCTAAAGCGTTGTGGTTTTTATCCTTAACTAAGTGTTGCAAATTGTTGATGCGATCGGCAATTTGTGTACGAGAAATGATCTGTGTTTCGACCAACATCTCAGTTTGATAGAACGGTCTTTGTAATTTTGCTTTGGCATAGCCGCCAATTGCTCCAAGAATAGTTAGCGCTGCTAAAATCCAAAAATATTTTTTTGTCAATCGAAGAAACCATAAAATCATGTTTTTGATTCCAAAAACGAAGCATTTTATTCCGCGACCTGTTGCAGAAAACATTTTACAGGAGACATTAAGTAGGTCGATTTCTTTTTCTTTTTGTTGAGGGTTAGGTTGTTCAGACATGGTATTTGTGTTTTAGATTTGCAAAGATACGAAAAATTTGCATGACGCAAATTTGTATAATGATAATTTTGTCATTTTTTAGGACGTTTAATATATTGTGAAAATTTCCGCATAGGCTTTAAATATCGTGTAAACCAATAAGGTTGCAATCCATTTATTTTCCACGCCTCACAATCTTCACTGTTTCCATGTAGTCTGTTTTTAAGACTTTGGTTACTTTCGCCGCCGGCACGCATTTTGATCAAAATTTCAGGCAAGTAAGCGAGTTTTATCTGCTCTTTGTGAATTACCCGTAACATAAATTCATAATCTGCGGCACTGCTGAAATTCGTATTAAAAGGGCCATGTTTTTCATACACGTCTTTTTTTACAAAAAAGGCAGGATGCGGAGGCATCCAACCCCACCGAAATGCGTTTTTTTTATAATTTTTCGACTTCCAATAACGCTGAATTTTTTCGATTTTATCAGCATGCACATAGACCAAATCACCATACACTGCATCTGTGTTTTTTTCTTGAAAACACCGTTCTACTTTTTCTAATATAGTGTTGTTTGCATAAAAATCATCGGAGTTTAGAATCCCTACAATATCTCCGGTTGTCAATGCAATACCCTTGTTCATGGCATGGTAAATTCCGTTGTCTTTTTCGCTGATCCATTTCATACGTCCACCAAATAGTGGCTCATATGATTTTACAATGTCCATTGTGGTATCCTTGGATGCACCATCAACAAGGATATGTTCAATGTTGCTATAAGTCTGATTCAATACGGACTCAATGGCAGAGCGAATGTATTTTTCACTATTGTAGCAGACGGTTATAATGGAGATTTTCATTGTTTCAACAACTGATTAAATAAGTGCATATATTCATCAAATCGCTCGTTTTTGTTATATAAAATAGTTGCTCGCTTTCGACAATTTTCAGAATAAAAGACCTTTCCTTTTTGTTTTACAATATCGATAACATCACACAATGTGTTGATGTCCCCTTTATCGACAACAAATCCTGTATCTTCGGAAACGGCTTCTACGCTTCCGCCTGTGCGGTAAGTTACAACAGGAGTTCCGCAAGCTAATGCTTCCAAGTTTGTAGTCGGAAAGGTGTCTTCCCATGTCGGATTCACGAATAAATCGGCTGCCGAATATAATTCTATAAGTGCTTGTACACTTTCAGTACGTTCGATGCCGATGATACCCTTTGGAAGTTTTTGTAATTGCTTCTTTTTTAATCCGACTAATACAATTTGACAATCACTGCCTAAGTGCCGACTTAATGTAACAAAATCTTGCAATCCTTTTCGTCGATCCCAAATGTTTGCTACACCTAACACCAAAAACTTATTACCCACTCCATATTTTTCTTTAATTCGATTACTGTTAAGTTGTGGCGAAAACATATTAAGATCTATACCGTTTTGAATAACATGAATGGGATATTGATTTAAGAATGAATGTTTAACCATAGACTCTAACCAATATGAAACCGGAACAATCGTCATGTTTTTCACTTGATTGAACAGCTGTTTTTTTTGCACATAGTTGCGTGAAGATTTGTCCAACCATAAACTTGTCGGATACTCTTGTTTTTGCGGACAATCATAACATTGGAATTTCCATTTTTCGCATCCAACATAATCAAAATATGCGCAATGGCCGGTGAAAGACCAACAATCATGGAGCACCCAAATAATAGGCGTGTCAAGGGTTGCCAGATAATTAAACAATACGCTTATGTTCAAAAAATAACCATGCATATTGTGCAGCAAGATGACATCGGGTTTTATTTGCTGAACTTGTTTAATCAATTTTTTTGTCGCGCGTGTTGAACACAAACCATGATTGTCAAATAAACGCGTGTTTATCCCGTGCCAATACACATCTAAATTGTGTCCGATCTTTATGATTTTCGATTGGCTTGGTGTATGATTTCGGGCATAGGTGATGTAACTATCCCAACCCTCTTGCATGGCTGTTTGTCCGATTTGTTCGGCAATGCGACCGACAGAAGTGCTGTTTACTACATTTGAGACTTGAAGAAGGGTTGGCATATTGTTATCTTTTTGTAACAGAAAACGTTTCAGCTTCTCTCATCATAATATCTGAAAATTGTTGTGCTATGGGAACAAAATCATAATTATCGCAGATAAATTTTCGTGCAGCGACTTTCATTTTCGTATAGGTTTCTTTGTTCATTTCTGCACATTGCAATATCTTTGTCCTAAAATCCTCAACATCGCCACCTTTAAAAGTTATAGCATTTCCAAATTGAGCACGCTCTGTGTTAATTTCATTATCTTCAAATATGACCGGCAATTCGCAAGATTGTGCTTCGAAAAAACTCATGCTGCATTGTTTTGGATAAATCGCCAAATCAGCCGCTTGGTAAAACTCTCTCAGATTCAAGTAAGTTTGTGTTGGAAAGCGTAATATTTTGTTTTTTGAAGTTTTCAACAGCTCATCAACCTCTTTTCCATAGTCGCCCGCAGTATTTCCAACGATAATAAAGGTGATTCTTTGTCCTGTATTCGTTTTTAATTCTTCTTGAAGAGATGTTGCTAAAAATTTGCCCCCTTTGGCAACGTCTAATTTTCCTGCATAAAGCGCAACGAAATTATCGTGACTAATATTGTGTTTTTGCCTGAATTTATGTTTTGCAGCCTCATCTTTGTTAAAAAAACTAGTGTCTGTGCCAAACGAAAGCAAAGAGGATTTTTCAAGAGGAATTCCTAAGTGTTTTTCAATATAGTCCGAATCCACAAGACGAATCAAAGGCATATTGTTTTTTAAAATGCGAGGCGTTATCCATCGTTTATAGAAAAATGTAAATGCGTTATGAAATCTATTTGTGGAAGCCATTTCGAGCATATGACTATCCAAAACAAGCGGAAAACTCAATTTTTTGGCCTTTCTGATAAATCGCATTCCTGTTAGTGTGTCATTACCATGTATAAATACAACATCGGGATTCAACGAATTCACAACTTTGAATAGTTTCGAATGAAAAATAGCTCGTCCACTGTAAAATCCTAATAATGGAACTCGAATAATTTTTACTCCGGTTAATTGGTAGAATTTTTCGTCGCGTTCTTGTATGTTATCTTTGCCAAAAAATGCCGTTAGAGAATCCGGCACTTTATCCAATTCAGAAGTAACAACAAAAACTTCATGCCCTTGTTGCACTTGTAGCTTGGACAATAAATTGACCTGGTATCCGGCTTCCGGATGAATAAAATCTTCGACGTGTACAAATTTCATAAAGGTCTTTAAATTTTCTTAAATAATTTTATGGCCTTTACAATGATTTCTCCGGCTTTGCCGTTTCCATACAAATTGACACTAAAATCAGGTTCTTTTTCTTTCATTAACGAACAGGTTGTAAGGATTTTATTGTGTTCTGTTCCAGCCAAATAATTAAATCCGTGTGTTACCAATTCAACCCATTCTGTTTCGTTTCTTAACGTAACGCATTTTTTTCTAAAAAAATACGCTTCTTTTTGCAATCCGCCACTATCCGTTAAAACGTAGGTGCAATTTTTCAACAACCAAATCATTTCTAAATAACCGACCGGATCCATGAAATGAATGGATGAATTTGAAAAACTGTAATTTAATTCTTTTAATTTTACTTTTGTTCTTGGATGCAGCGGAAAAACTACCGGGTTATCATTCTTTGATAAGTCTTCTAATGCACGAAAAATATTGCTTAAAATAGTTGGGTCGTCTGTATTTTCAGCTCTGTGCAATGTACACAAAGAAAACGTGTTTGGTAGTTCAACATTGGGTTTTTGGGCTTTTTGACTATAAAATATCGCAGCGTCTTGCATAACATCGCCGGATAAAACAATTTTTACAGAACGATTTGAATACCCTTCTTTTTCAAGATTTAAAACCGCCTCTTCTGTTGGGCAAAACAGAATATCGCTGATTCGATCCGTCAAAATTCGATTTATTTCTTCCGGCATTTGCATATTGAACGAGCGCAATCCCGCTTCAATATGCACAACAGGAATATGTATTTTTTTTGCTGCTAATGCTCCCGCCAAGGTTGAATTTGTATCCCCATAAACCAAAACGATATCCGGTTTTTCGGACATCAATATGGATTCGATTTTGGCTAACATTTGCCCGGTCATAACTCCGTGAGTCAATCCATTTACATCTAAATTATAACTTGGCTTTGGGATATCCATTTCTTCAAAAAAGACATGCGACATGTTTTCGTCGTAATGTTGTCCGGTATGGACAATGATTTCCTGAGTATCCTTGTCTTTCAAGAAAAGCCTGCTAATAACAGCCGCTTTTATAAATTGTGGCCTTGCGCCAATGACGGTTATGATTTTCATTTGTTACTTTCTATACAAACATTTTTATTGAGATTGTTCAACATAGGATTTTTGTAAGTGGAGATTACAGCTGCACAACTTAAAAATATCCAGTAATACGTATAACCCAATGCATGGCTCGACATCATTCCAATAAGAGGCAATGTGAAAATTGTTGCGCAAACAGTCATACGAGCGCCTTTAGTAATATGTTTGTTTTTTAACGCAAAATAAAAAATAGAAAAAAGCCAAAAACAGAAAAACAAGAAAATAAAAATACCATATTGAGCAAATATTTCAACAAATAAATTATGAGGGTCAATATAAGTGCCGTCAAATGTCGGTAGATGCTTTACCGCTTCCTGAAAACCGCCTGCACCAACTCCAAATCCATAGCTTTGTTTGAGTATTTGTAATCCTTCAACTATTAACGCACCTCGTCCTTCATTCATTGCTTTTGATGCAGTGCCGACTATGCCATCACTCATGCGATACTTCATTGTGAACAATAACTCGTCCATAGGAAGCACTATAACTGTTAAACATATTAAAACAAGTCCTAAAACAATATATCTTTTTCTTAATTGGCGCAACAATAAAAACAAAAAACAAAGTGCCTGAAGACCAATAACCAATACCCCAAGTCTATGTCCATTAACAACAACAAATAACAACCCTAAAAGGAAAGCAACCAAGTAAATTAATTTACGTAGTCCGTTTCTCCCGTCTAAAATACCCCACAATAAATAGGGGACAATAAATGCAATAATGGTTCCATAGTCATTTATATTGCCAAATGTGGCAGATGCGTGAGGAACTATTACACCTATCCTTCCGAGAATACGGACATCTTCAAATGACGAAATATGGTTGTAAGTAATAAGCTCGTAAATACCTAATGCTGCGGTTAACAAAAAACAAATTAACCATCCTTTTCGAATTGTTTTTAACGGATTATTTGCCTTTCGAAACAAGAAAGCAAATACGGGCAAAGATATAAAACCCATAGTCATAGCTATAATTCCGGCATTAAATCCTCTTATGGGATCAGGACTCCACAACAACGATAGGCTTCCATATACAATCCATGAAATAAAAAGTAATAATCCAAATACGATGGGCTGGTCTTCTTTTAAAGAAAATTTGTTTCTTACAATTTGATGAAAATAAAGTATAAAAAAGAGAAACAACATGATTCGCATTGGCTGAAAACTACCTCCAAATGCTGTTCCAAAACACACAGAAATAATAATCAACAGCAAAGCCCATGAGTATTTATCCAATGTATTAAATCTAATTTTCATATATTTCAAGCGTGTTTAACGTCTTCATAAACTTTAGAAAGTTGTTTTACAACAGCTTCTTGAGAATATTTCACATAACAATCAATAGCAATTTGTTTATGGTCGAATTTCGCCACATTTTCGTACATATATTGAAAAGCCTTTATAAGTTGTTCGCTATTATCAACATCAACCAAAACGCCATTTGTTTTATTCACAATATCATTTGCGCCACCATTTCGGGTTGCAATAACCGGTTTTCCGCTGGCCATGGCCTCTATATAAACGATACCAAATGTTTCAAAAGCGCTGGCTAAAACAAAAGCATTGCAGTTATTTAGTTCTATTTTTAGTTGTTCTCTGTTGAGGTGTCCAAGCAATTGTACATTTTCGGTTAAATTATTTTCAACAATCTGTTTTTTTAGTGTTGCTTCTAATTCACCGTTTCCCGCAATCCTTAGTTTTATTTTTGGATTGATTTTAAAGGCATCTTTGAAACATGAGATTGTGAATGCGTGACGCTTTCCATTATTTAGATTTCCGACGGACAAAAACACAAATTCGTCTTCATTTCTTTCAATATCGTGATAAGAAAAATCCGAAGAAAAAAGATTAGGAACAACGATTATTTCTTTTTTTGTTTGTACTTGCGCATTTAGACTTTGCTTTAATGCTTCGGAAACACAAATAAACGAGTTGCAATGATTGACAGTATATTCTAATAATTGACGTTCTTTTGTTTTTAATGTTGTTTTCAATATACCTGAAGAATGCTCTGTTACAACAAGCGGAATATTATATTTTTCGGACAATTTGCTTGCACAATATCCTGCCGGATAAAACGAATGGGCATGAATAGCATCAAATTTACAACCTTTTTTTATCAGTTTTTTAAATATAAAAAACAAAAGCGATTTAAACATGAAAACATGAATAGATAAAAATCGAGATAATACGAAAAACGATGGTATTTTCAAAGCGTACACATGAACACCCACATCATTTTTATAGGTAAGTTGGAAATTTTTTGAATTGAAAATATCTTCTCTTCCATGAAACGAAACATCAATAACCGTAACTTGATATCCTGCCTTCGAAAGTGCGATGGCTTGCTCTTTGAAAAAAATGCCGTTTCCGGGTTTTCCTTTACTCGGATACCACGAGGGAACGATGAGTAAATTCATAATTTGATAGTTTATGGTTTAGACACCACAGTAACACTGCAAAGATTTATAATGGAAAGAAAAATATGCTTGTCGAATATCGCCACATTTTTAGTGTTTTTAACATCCACATTGGTATTTTATAAAAACGATCATTTAATAGTATTTTTGCTTCATACTTCAGGTTTTTCGCAAAAAAGTTACATAGTTCTTTTGGCTCATATCCAGCCGCTATATTCAACTCAGAACTTACTTCACAAAGAATAACAGGTCGGTATTTTTTTATACTTTTCATACAACCCTTCAATGCATATAATTCATTTCCTTCTATATCGATTTTTATAACGTCTATTTTCGAAATATTATTCTGTTCTACAAATGTGTCTAAAGTAATAGTTTTTACCGTATTTGCCAAAACATTCCCGGAATGCATAGAATTACGACCAATATCATACGTATTGTCCTCACTGAGTGTTTCAAATATTTCGACTTCCGCATCATCCTTATCATCCACAGCATTCAAGTACAATTGTATGTTTTTTATTTCGTTATTTTTCACTGTTTTGCTTAGTTTATCATAGGTCGTTTTGGTTGCTTCAAAAGCGAAAACGTGTTCTGCCTTTCGGCATAGGTTTAATGAATAAATTCCAATATTTGCTCCAATATCAAAAAATATACCGTTTTGCGGCAATAATTCGTAAAGTTTTTTTATATTTGCTTTTTCATACATACCATTTTTTATAATTTGCTGTGGAATGTATTCTTTAGGATCAAGTTCAATCTTAACATGAGCAGGTTCCATCCATCCTGTTAGCCTACAGTCTGTGTCAATAATAAACTTATAAGCACCTGCTTGTACATTTTGTTTTCCTTGTAAAAAACAATACAAACCGTATGGCATTAGATTTTTAACTAATCTTTTCATGATTTTTCTTTGCTACTTAAATTTACCGTATTTTTTTGTAATCTTATCTTATTCCGGTACTACGACAGTGTTGCTAAGAGAGGTCGGATTTAATATTTTATGATTTCGGCACATATTTCTTGCAATAAGATAAACTGTTGTTAGCAAAATGGTACTGTTGAGTAATAAGGCCATTATGGCTCCGTTAACACCATAACGTGGAATAAGTATGAAATTAATAAAAAAAGACACCGCATAAATGCAACTACCAACTAAAACACTCAACCTCATGCGTTCAAAATATAGAAAATAGTTGCCAAATAAAACATTAACCGAATGAATGATTTGGGCTACAAACAGGAAAGGAAGAATTTTCAACACATCGTTATAAGACGATGGAATGATGTTAAGCATTAAGGCTATTTTAACTCCAATAATCATAATAATAGCAATTCCGGTAAATGAGCCAACAATGATTTTTGACATTTTGATTGTTCTACGGAAATTTATTTCAACATTTTTTTCCTTTAAAAATACGGGTAGCCAGATGTTTTGAAAAGACATAATAATGAGAGAACAGACAGAAGCAATAGTTATTCCCGTTGTATAAATCGCCATGACAGACATATTAGTTTTTTGTAAAACAAAAAACTTATCACTAAATCCCATTGTAGTGGATATAAGAGAAAGTAAAGAAACAGGAATACAAATGGATAAAATTCGTTTGATTTGTGAAAAATCTATTTTTACAGCAAATCGTTTAGCATATCCGATAAAAAAACACAACCATAAAAAAAGTTCGCAGGAATAGTAGGTGATTAAGCGAGATAAAACCTTATCTCCTTCCGAAAAATACAAAATACCAATAACAAAACCGTTACTAATGAACAATCTCAGAAGATTATAAATTTGAACTTGTCGTATTTTTTCGCTTGTAAGTAAATAGTTAAAAAGTATATAGGATCCAACAGAAGTGATTAAAGCCAATAATAAAGGCCAACGATATAAATGATAAGGTATAGGATATTCAAATATAAAATTTATCAATCGAATGTCAAGTCCAAAAGCGTATATCGGAAGCAAAAATAAAACCAAAAAAGAAACTAAAAGCAGATTGATAGAAAACAATAATTGTCTACGTTTCATACCTTTATATTCGTGGTATAATTTGCTCTGTGCGGGGTATAAACCGAAATTTAAAACAATAGACAAAGTTTGAATAAACGCAAACATGTAATTGAATGTGCCCACTTCTTCTTTTGTCATCAGATGAAGATACACTGGTAACAACAAAAAAGTTGCCCCTTTTACAAAAACATCTACGCTAAAAACCTTAACAAAACGATTTGCTATTTCGTTTTTTCGTATAAGTTCAAATATATTAACGGTTTTTCCCAACGGATTCTAAACGCGAATTTATTTTTAAAATGAAATCCTCTCCATCAACTGTATCCCACTCAACACATCTTCGCGGCTCGGGAACATGTCCCATTTTTTTTGTACGATATACTCGTACATGGTGTCATGTCCTTTGCCGTATTGGTGGTCTAATTTGAAATCCATATCGGGGTTTTCCATGCCTTCTACATCCCAAAAGTCGATTTGGTTGAGGTTGGTGCCACTTAGGCGGATAGTACCTTTTTCGCCGATAACGGTGAGTTCGGTTAGATAGTTGGTGCGATATGTGCTTACGGTGGCGCTCAGTGCGCCAACCGTTCCGTTTTGCATTTCACAAATTGCCGAAATGGAATCGTGAACCTCCAATTTGCGTATATCGCCTCCCACGCCGTAAGCATTTTTTATTTTTCCGAAAAGATAGTGAATCATGTCTACATAATGGCTGGCTTGTGTATAAAGAACGCCGCCGTCATAAGCTTTTGTGCCGTGCCAATCAATTTTAAAATACTCGTCGTTTCGATTCCAAAAGATATTGCACACAAACTGATGAATTTTGCCGAGTTTTCCGGTATCAATCAGATTTTTCAAAAAAACGATCAGCGGATTATAGCGATTTTGATAAACGGGCAACAGTGTTTTTCCTGCTTTCTCCACTCTGTCTATCATCTCAAAAACCTCTCGCGATGTGAGCGAAATAGGTTTTTCACAAATGATATACGGAATATTGGTGTGTTCGGCGATTTCGATAACATGTTGCGGGTGCATGCCTGAAGGTGTCATTACAGAAACAAAATCAACATCTTTCAACGTTTTGTAATCCGTAGTATAGGGCACGTTCAGTTGTTCTGCGGTTGCTTTCGCTTTGTTTTCGTCGATGTCGCACACCACAACAATGTCAATACCATCCACGGCTTGAACGGCTTCGATTTGTCGTTTCGAAATTCTTCCACAGCCGACTAAGGCTAATTTTAATGAACTCATGGTTTAGTTTTATAGTTTGTAGAGATTTTCGCCACTTTCGGAATAAGCATTTTGTAAATCAACAATGAGCCTGGCATGTTTGCGAATCATCTCGAAATCGTAGGCAGAATGCTTGGTTGTGATAACCACAACATCGGCATTTTTGAGATTTTCAGGCGATAATTCTACGGATTTTAATATATGATTTCCATGAGTAGTAATGCTCGAAATATACGGATCGTTGTAGGAAACAATACCGCCTTTTTTCATTACTTCATCCATGATTTCTAATGCAGGAGATTCGCGCCCATCATCAATATTCGGCTTATAAGCCACACCCAAAAATAGGACGTTGCTTCCATTTATGGATTTTTTATGTTTGTTTAAAGCCGAATAAATTTTGATATACATGTAGTGCGGCATTCGCATGTTGATGTGCCCTGCAGCGTGAATCATGCTCAAATCAAAATTGTACATTTTGGCAATATGTTCTAAATAAAACGGATCAAGCGGAATACAATGTCCACCAATTCCCGGACCGGGGTAAAATGCCTGAAATCCGAACGGTTTGGTTTTTGCAGCTTCGATTACTTCCCAAATATTGATATTCATTTTGCCTGCCAACAACGTTAGTTCGTTGATAAGACTGATATTGATCAAACGATATGTATTTTCAAGGATTTTCACCATTTCCGCAACTCTTGGCGAACTCACCACATGGATATTTTCAATCGCTTTTGAATAGATATTTTTTCCAATTTCTACACCTTCGGGCGTGATAGCACCAAGCACTTTGGGTGTGTTTTTAGTGTGAAATGTTGCATTACCCGGATCTACGCGTTCAGGCGAATAGGCCAACCAAAAATCTTTGCCGTGTATTAGGCCAGATTCTCGTTCAATCACAGGTAACATCAAGGATTCAGTAGTGGTAGGGTAAGTTGTACTTTCAAGGCAAATAAATACTTCGCGTTTCATGTTTTGCCCAATATCCATGCAAGCCGATTCGATAAAACTCATATCGGGTTTTTTGAACTTATCGAGAGGTGTTGGTACACAAATCAGTATAGCATCGCATTGTTTGATGTCTGAAAAATCAGTTGTGGCTTTGAAAAAAGAGTTATCCACAACTATTTTCAACGCTGCATCGCGAATGTCTTTGATATAATTTTCGCCACGATTGATTTTATCAACCTTGTTTTGTGATTTGTCAAAACCAATCACATGTATACCGACTTCGGCGAAAGCTACAGCAAGCGGCAAACCCACATATCCCAAGCCAATTACGCCGACAATAAAATTATTATTTTGTATTTTTTTTTGTATTTCCATGTGTTTTCTGATTTTTGACTGTAGGGGCGGGGTTCGCCCGCCTATTGTGACAAATGATTGCTGGGCGCGCAGACCGCGCCACTACGGGACGGTTATTTGATTCGTTTTACAATATCGTTTTCTAATCTGTATTCCTGTTGACTTTCTGGACAAATTGCGATGCCGTTTTTATCAAATTTCAAACGATGTCCGAATTCACTCATCCAGCCCACTTGTTTCGCGGGGTTACCCACCACCAACGCATAATCTAACACTGTTTTAGTAACCACAGCGCCTGCGCCGATGAAGGCAAATTTGCCGATATCATGTCCGCAAACAATGGTTGCATTGGCGCCGATTGTAGCACCTTTTCCAACGTTGGTTTTGGCGTATTGATCACGTCTGTTTACGATGCTTCTCGGATTTACAACGTTCGTAAAAACGCAGGAAGGGCCAAGAAAAACATCGTCTTCGCAAGTTACACCAGTATAAAGCGAAACATTGTTTTGAATTTTGACATTATTGCCCAAAACAACTTCGGGTGAAATAACTACATTTTGTCCAATATTGCAATTTTTACCGATGATACAATTTGGCATAATGTGTGAAAAATGCCAAATTTTTGTTCCCGATCCAATCACCGAATTCTCATCAATACAGGCGGTTTCGTGTGCAAAAAAAGATTTATCAGTATTCATAATATTACAAAGTTTTTGCAAAATACGCAATTGTTTTTTTTAATCCTTCTTCCAATGGAATTTTCGGTTCCCAGGCAAGTTTTTCCTTGGCGAGTGTGATGTCCGGTCTTCGCTGTTTCGGATCATCGGAAGGCAATGGTTCGAAAACAATTTCAGATTTTGTTCCGGTCAGTTTGATGATTTTTTCGGCGAGTTCTAACATAGTGAATTCGTCCGGATTTCCAGTGTTTACCGGGCCAATAAAATTATCATCGGCATTCATCATGCGAATCATGACTTCAATCAAATCATCTACATATTGAAACCTCCGAGTTTGTGTACCATCACCGTAAATCGTAATGTCTTTACCTTGCAAGGCTTGAACGATAAAATTAGATACTACACGTCCATCGTCAGGATTCATGCGTGGTCCGTAAGTATTGAAAATACGAACAATTTTTATGTTCACATTATTCTGACGGTGATAATCCATAAACAACGTTTCAGCACAACGCTTGCCTTCATCATAGCACGACCTAAGCCCAATCGGATTCACATTGCCCCAATAACTTTCCGGTTGCGGATGCACCATAGGGTCGCCGTAAACTTCACTGGTTGAGGCTTGCAGAACTTTTGCCTTAATGCGTTTGGCCAGGCCGAGCACATTGATTGCACCCATTACAGATGTTTTCACCGTTTTAATCGGATTGTACTGATAATGCACAGGCGACGCAGGACACGCCAAATTATAAATCTCATCCACTTCCACAAAATACGGACTGGTAATGTCATGGCGAACAAGTTCAAAATTGTGATTATCAAACAAATGTTTGATATTTTGCTTCGATCCGGTGAAATAATTGTCAAGGCAAATGACTTCGTTGCCCTCATTCAACAAGCGTTCGCAAAGGTGGGAGCCGATGAAACCAGCACCACCGGTGATTAAGATACGTTTCATTATTTTCTAGTTAAATTTTCGGTCAATAACGGTACAATCTGATTCAAATCCCCAACAATTCCTAAGTCGGCCACTTGAAAAATAGGTGCAGATTTATCTTTGTTTATCGCAATGATATAATCGGCGCCTTCCATTCCTGCAACGTGCTGAATAGCGCCCGAAATACCAAACGCGAAATACACATCCGGTCGAACAGTTTTTCCGGTTTGACCAACTTGCCGACAGTGTGTCATCACACCCGCATCCACCATAGCGCGAGATGACGAAACCTCAGCATCAATAGCGTTTGCCAAATTCTGCAACTTTTTGAAACCTTCGGCAGTACCCACTCCACGTCCGCCCGAAATCAAAATTTTGGCTTCGGTAATGTCTTTCAAATGACGTGCCTCTTTAATCGTTTCCTTTATTTTTACTTTGAATTTCGATGTGTCGAATTTTACATTTACTTGTTCTATAATGCCTTTGCGCGACATGTCGGCATCACCTTTCACCATCACGCCCGGACGAACGGTTGACATTTGCGGACGATGTTCTTTGCAAGTAATAGTCGCCATCAAATTTCCTCCAAAAGCGGGACGCGTCATTAACAAATCGCGGTCATCTGAAATGTCTAATGATGTGCAATCTGCCGTCAAACCCGTTTCAACTCTTGCTGATAGGCGAGGGCCTAAATCGCGTCCAATCGTTGTTGCGCCAATTAGCATAATTGACGGTTTTTTCTCATTGATGATTTGAGCAATCGCTTGTGTGTAAGACTCTGTGGTGTAGTGTTCCAATTCGGGAGCGTCTACGCAGAGAACGATGTCGGCGCCGTATGCGATCAATTCCTGCGATTTGGTTTCGATGTTGTGTCCCAATAAAATTGCAACAACTTTTTCATCTAATTGTTTAGCCAAATCTTGGGCTTTACCTAACAATTCTAAGGCTACGTTTTGAATTACGCCGTCGCGTTGTTCAGCGAAAACGTAGATGTCTTTGTATTGTGTTTTTTCCATTTTTATAGTTATTTTAGCTAAAGGTCAAGGGTTAAGGATTAAAGGTTTTTCACCTTTCGCCTTTTATCCTTAACCTTTTACCCTTTTAAATGATGAATTTTTCTTTAAGTTTTCCGACAATGATATCAACGGCTTCCTGTGGACTTACCTCGTGGATTTGTCCTGCTGCTTTAGCGCCTTTGGTAAACGCTTTAGCAACACGTGTTGGAGAGCCTTTTAAGCCTAATTTTTCCTCAGCGACATTGATGTCTGCAAATCCCAAAATTTCGACTTCATGTTTATAGGCTTCTACAATACCTCTTACCGACATATAGCGCGATTTGTTTGCCGAAGCCAACACGGTGATCACGCAAGGCATGTCCACTTCTACAATTTGATGACCTTCTTCGGTAGCTTTTTTAATTGTGAGTGTTTTTGGTGCTGAATATTGAATGCCGTCAACATACGTAACCTGTGGTAAATCGAGCAATTCTGCGATTTGCGGTCCAACTTGCGCCGTATCGCCGTCAATAGCTTGACGACCGGTAATGAGCAAATCGCACTCCATTTTGCGGATTGCGCCAACCAAGGCGTTTGATGTTGCCAAAGTATCGGCTCCTGCAAATTTGCGATCGGTTAATAAAACCGCGTGATCTGCGCCCATTGCAAGAGCTTCGCGAAGCATTACATCGGCTTGTGGAGGGCCCATCGTGATAACGGTTACATGCGCACCGTATTGATCTTTGAGTTGCAACGCCATTTCCAACCCACCCTTATCGTCGGGATTCATGATACTTGGAACGCCGTCCCGAATCATCGTGCCTGTTTCCGGATTTAGCTTGATTTCGGTAGTGTCCGGAACTTGTTTGATACAAACTATTATTTTCATTTTTGATATTGGATTTTCAATTTCCGGACTCCACTTGATGGCTTTCGCGTTGGAGTCTTGTTTGGTGGAAATTATGATATTCATTTTTAATTATTTTTCGGTACACGGGCGTTTCGACTTCGCTCAACGACCGTGTTGCGGTGGCTGAGCGGAGTCGAAGCCACCGATTATTTTTTCATAAGATTTGCCGCGATAACCATCCGCTGAACTTCCGAAGTACCTTCATAAATCTCGGTAATTTTCGCATCTCGCATCATGCGTTCTACGGGGTATTCGCGTGTATAACCGTATCCACCGTGAAATTGAACGGCTTTAACAGTTGTTTCCATTGCGGTTTCGGAAGCGAATAATTTAGCGCGCGCAGCTTCTGTCGAATACGGCTCGTTTTTATCTTTTTTGTTGGCTGCCACATAAACCAATAAACGTGCTGCTTCGATTTTTGTGTCCAAATCGGCTAATTGGAATTGTGTGTTTTGAAAACTTCCGATAGGTTTACCGAATTGTTTGCGTTCTTTTACATATTTTACGGTTTCGTCCATTGCGCCTTGTGCGATGCCGAGGGCTTGTGCAGCGATACCGATGCGTCCGCCGTCGAGGGTTTGCATGGCCACTTTGAAACCGCCGCCCACTTTACCCAATAAATTTTCTTTCGGAATTCGACAGTTTTCAAAAATCAATTCGCAGGTTGCAGAACCACGAATACCTAATTTTTTTTCTTTTTTTCCAATCGTAAAACCGGGCGTGCCTTTTTCCACGATAAACGCAGAAATACCGCGTGTGCCCTGCGATTTGTCGGTCATCGCCATCACAATGTAAACATGCGCATATTCCGCGTTTGTGATAAAGATTTTGGAACCGTTGAGCACATATTCGTCGCCGTCTAAAACAGCGGTGGTTTGTTGTGCGGCGGCATCTGTTCCGGCGTTTGGCTCAGTTAAGCCGAATGCACCGACCCATGTTCCGGCGCACAAATTCGGCAAATATTTTTTCTTTTGATCTTCGGTGCCAAATTCGAAAATCGGCACAGCGCAAAGCGATGTATGTGCCGAAACCACAACGCCTGTGGTTGCGCATACACGCGAAAGTTCCTCGACGGCCATAGCGTACAGCATATTATCGCCACCCGCGCCGCCATATTCCACAGGAAAGGGAATTCCCATGATTCCTAATTTTGCCATTTTCTCCACAGTTTCTGTGGGAAAACGCTCGTCTTCATCTATTTCCGCAGCGATAGGCTTCACCTCTTTTTCGGCGAATTCTCGAATCATCTGCAGGAATAGGATTTGTTCTTTTGTTTGTGAGAAGTTCATATTGTTTGTTTAATTTGTTTCGTTTTTTAAAATCTGGATTGCAACCACCGCAATAAAAACACGTCGTAAACTCGATACGCAATTTTATTTTGTTTTTCTATGGTGCATACCATTTCTTTGTCAACTAAAGTTTGTAGCGCTTTTTTGACAGATGAGGCTGCACCTAATTTGTATTTATCTGTAAAATTTTTAGATTGAGGCTCTAAAACCAATTCCTCTTTGGCTATTGCAACCAAAACTTGCCATTGTTTTGGACTTAACAAATTTCGATACTGTAAAAAATTGGTGTGCAAAATTTCCAATTGTTCCTCACATATTTTTTTGACAACAGATAACGTATTTTGTTTGATATGTTCGGAAAAAACAGCACCACAAATCATCTGCGTGTAATAGGTGTGAACAAACGTCCAATCCAAAATAAATTCGAGAGATTCCGTATCAATCTGTTTTTTGTTTTTTTCAAACTGTTCGGCAATAAATTTTTTATAAATATCTTTGTTGATTTCTTCAAGACCCATAATCAAAGTGCTTGCAAAAAACGGTCGTTTAGCGTTATTAAATATCTCAAGCATGAGGTGCTTTTTACTTCCGCAAAATATAAAATTGACATTTTTCAGGCTTTGTACGATTGTTCTCAATATGGCTTCGATATTTTTTTCTTCACAGTTTGCAATTTGCTGAAATTCGTCTATCGCTAAAATGATTTTTTTATTTTGAGCATCTAAGAAATTCAACAATTCGCTTAATGTTTTTTCATAGTCTTTTGCTCGAACAAACTCGAAACGAAGTTCAGGTTTATTGGTTAAAACATCATAAGAAATAATCGGTCGCAAGTTTTTTACAAAATCCCAAAACTTCTTTCCTATGCTTTGTTTTTGAGGATATTTGATTAGTATTGCTGTTGCTAATGTATTTGTAATGTCCTTTAGCGATGTTGCCGAAAAAATGTCAATATAAATACAATTTGTATTTGCGGTTTCTATATCCTCAAACAATCGGTGTATCAAGGCGGACTTTCCTAATCTTCGGTTAGAAATTAAGGTAATATTGACTTTGTTTTTGAGATTTTTTGTCAATAGTTTTACTTCTTTTTCTCTATCGCAGAAATAGTCTTTAGAAATATAACCGACCGAAGGAAACGGTGTTAAGAAGTTTTCCATAGTTTTATATTTTTTGCAAAGATACGAAAAATTTTCTTATCACACAAAAGGTGTCACACCAAAAGTGTGATGAGTGTATTTTTGTTTAATTGTTGTTAGTTGTTATTTGCTCGCTATTATTTGATGCATGGTACAGGGTGGAATAAATGGCGAAACGCCGTGTACCTTGTACCAGACATCGGTTATTGATTATTCACAAAGTTTATCCGTAAAAAACACACCTTTTGTATGATCGTATTCGTGTTGAAAAATGATGTTTGTAAAATTGTTTGGTCTGTTATATCCGATTAGTTTTTCTGTGATTTTTTCGCCTTTTGGATTAAAATATTCTACCTTTATCCAGGGGTAACGAATGGAATTTCCCCTAAAATCAGGAATGGATAAACAGCCATCTCCTACAAAACATATTGTTGTGTCGGATGTCGCTGTTATGCGCGGATTTATAGCAACAACGATCGGCTCATCGGGCGAATCCACACGCATAAACAGAAAAACATTTCGCTTGATGCCCACTTGCGATGCTGCGATGCCCACTCCTTGTTCCGCATGTAGTGTACGTTCTAAACGCTTAATAAAATGCCTGAACACACTGTCGTTTTTGTAATTGTGCACATCTGCACACAACGCACGCAAACCAAGCGAATCTTCTTTATTTGTAATTTGCAAAATACGAAAAGGTTCATCAACAGAACCGGAAAGGATAAATTCACGCTCTTCAACTGTAAACACACCTGAATTTTGACAGGCAGTGAAAAGAGCAAAAAGCGCTATGATTGAAAATAAACTGCGAGTTTTCATGTCTAATTTAACAATTACACCGTCATACCTCCATCCACACTCAACGTATGTCCATTGAGATAAGACGCTTCGTCGGAAGCCAAAAACGCGTACACATTTGCAATTTCTTTTGGATCTCCAAGACGTGCTAATGGAATTTTCGCTTTCATCGCTTCAATCACATTTTCGGGCATGGCGGCAACCATTTCTGTAGCAATAAAACCAGGCGCGATGGCATTTACGGTGATGCCTTTTCTGCCTAATTCTCTGGCTAAAGTTTTGGTCATTCCGATAAGTGCGGATTTCGTGGCAACGTAATTAGCTTGTCCGAAATTGCCGTAAATTCCAACAACAGAAGACGCGTTGATGATGCGTCCCCAATTGTTAACCAACATGTATTCGCTGATGATTTTGGTGCAATAAAATACGCCGGTGAGATTCACGTCAATCACTTGTTGCCATTGTTCGATGGTCATTTTTTTCAGTGTGCTGTCGCGGGTTATTCCTGCATTGTTGATAAGAATATCAATACGTCCGAATTGGTCGTTTACGGCCTTGGCTGCGGTTTCGATCTCCGCATAATTGGCGGTGTTTACTTTTGCAAATGTCGCATTTAACTGCGCTGCTAAAGCTTTTCCTTTGGTTTCGTCTAAATCCCAAATGATAACTTTTGCGCCGTCTTCGGCGAATTTCACGGCTGTTGCTGCGCCGATACCTGCTGCGCCGCCGGTGATGATGGCGACTTTGTTTTCTAATCGTTTCATATTTTTTTATTTTGTGTCGTCATTGCGGGCTTGTCCCGCAATCCCCTTGCTATTGGGGGATTCCCCGTCTGCACGGGGAATGACGGTTTGATGATTAAATGAATTGTGTGTTATTTTTGAGTTTTGCTGTACCTTCGATAACAATTTTCCCGCTCTCGTCTTCGAGCGTGCATTTAATCGTGCCGATGTGTTTTTCGGTGTTTACTTCCAACACTTCGAACTTTGCTTTGTAAGGCTGATCAACGAAAACAGGTGCCAAGAATTTCATGTCTTGATACAAATAAATCGTTCCTTCGCCGGGGAATTTTGTTCCGAAAACCATTGAAAATACTGACGCAGAATAAAATCCGTGAACAATTGGTTTTCCAAAAATGGTTTTGGCTGCGAAATCTGCGTCCAAATGAATAGGGTTATTGTCGCCTGTGATTTGGGCGAAGGTGGCTACATTCGGTTGGTTGAATGTGATTTCGTGGGTGTAGGTGTCGTGTTGTTTTATCATGATTTTATTGGTTTTATAGGGGCGGAGTTCACCCGCCCTGTTTGCAATCAAGGGCGCGCAGACCGCGCCCCTACATTTGTTATTTCAATTGTCCAAATACCCTTTTTAACAAATCATTCACACGAGCGGCAGGATTGGTGCGGATGGCTTTTTCTTCTGCCGTTATTTTAGTAAATAAAGCATCCAATGCCTTTTCGGTTACGTAGGTTTCCAAATTTACGCTTACAGTTTTTAATCCGGCAGCTCTGCCAGCAACACTGTTTGCTACTGTGTTAAATGCCGAAGTCAAAGCATTCCAACTTTCATTGGTTGATACGTTTGCAACCAATGGCTTATCTAACGATTGTTTCACTTTAGGCGCAAATGCCGACGACAATTGATTGTAAGTGGTGCGACGAAGGTATTGTGTTGCCGCATCATCAGCACCAAAAAGAATGTTGGTTGCATCGCTAATTGTCATGCTTGTGATCGCATTTTTGAAAATAGGAACTGCCGATTTCACGGCATCTTCTGCAGCACGATTCAAGGATAAAATGGCTTTATTAACCAAATCCTGCCCGCCGGGAATTAATTTGATGTTATCAACAATTTGCTTTGCTTCAGGTGGAAGTAAAATCTTTAAAACAGCATCGTTAAAAAAGCCATTTTCTTTTCCTAATATTCCAACGGCATTTCCAATGCCTACATTGAGGGCTTCTTTCAATCCTGCGATGTTTTCTGCATTGGTGATGCCTACGGGTTTTCCAGATTGTTCGGCTATTTTTGCCAATTCGTCACAGGATGTTGTAAGGAATATTGTGCAGATTATTAATAAAATTTTTGTTGTTTTTTTCATATTGTTTGATGTTTTTGTTTTATGATTTCGTAGGGGCGGGGTTCACCCGCCCTTGTTTGCATTTGTGACAAATGATTGCGGGGCGGGCAAACCCCGCCCCTACGTGTTACACACATTTCAAAACAATCGCCGTCCCCATTCCTCCACCAATACACAACGACGCCAGACCATATTCGGCATTGCGTTGCAACATTTCATGAATTAGGGTTACGACAATTCTGTTGCCTGATGCTCCGATTGGATGTCCCAAAGCGATAGCACCACCGTTGACATTTGTGATTTTGCTCAAGTCTTCGCTGCTCATTTTGTAATCTTCGGAAAGTTGATGCATTACACCGAGAGATTGAGCTGCAAAAGCTTCGTTTAATTCCAAAATTTGCATATCTTGCAATTTCATGTGTACTTTTTGTAATGCGTTTTCGATTGCAACAACAGGCCCCATACCCATAATTTCAGGAGCAACACCACCTTGTCCTGTGGCGACAATTTCTGCCAAAGGTTTCAAATTGTATTTTTTTATGGCTTCTTCAGATGCTACCAAAACGAAAGAAGCGCCGTCGTTTAAACCCGACGCATTGCCTGCCGTAACGGTGCCGTCTTTTTTGAAAGCGGGTTTTAGGGTTGCCATTTTTTCGAGATTTGCTGTGCGATTGGGATATTCGTCAGTATCGAAAACGATGGTTTCTTTTTTCGAAGGAATTTCTACGGGAACGATTTCGTTTTTGAATTTTCCTGCGTCAATGGCTGCGATGGCTTTTTGTTGTGAATTGTAACTGAATTCGTCTTGTGCCTCACGAGAAATATTGTATTTTTCGGCAATATTTTCTGCTGTAACACCCATGTGATAATCCGCGAAAGCGTCGGTTAATCCGTCGTAAACCATGTGGTCTAAAACTTTGAAATCACCCATTTTCTGTCCGTTTCGCATAGTGCTGCCTGGAATGATATGTGCGGAATTCGACATATTTTCTGTTCCTCCTGCGAGGATTAAATTGGCTTCGCCGGCTTTGATGTTTTGATACGCGTTGATGATACTTTTCATTCCGCTTCCGCAAATCATATTGACGCTGTATGCCGGCACACTGTGCGGAATTCCCGCTTTAACAGCGGCTTGACGGGCAATGCCTTGTTTTTGCCCTGCCATTAAAATATTTCCGACAATCACTTCGTCCAAATCCGCAGGATTGATTTTGGTTTCCGAAAGGATGTTTTTGATAACAGGAACTGCTATTTCTGCGGGGGATAAAGGCGTGAGGGTTCCTAAGAATTTTCCGATTGGGGTGCGTTTGGCAGCGACGATGTAAACTTTGTTCATATTGATTTAATTTTGATTTTTAATACCTGTTGGGGCGGGCTTCACGTCTGCCCTGCAATCATTTGTTACAATTGCTGGCAAGGGCAGGTGTGAAATCTGCCCCTACGAAGGTATTTTATTTATGTTTTGTGATTTGTTTCCCATTATTAAATTCCGCGTGAAATTCCAATTTTCCTGCTTTATCATACCGTTTCCACTCGCCTTCCTTTTGGTTTTTTTTGAAGTAGGCTTCTTGCCACAACTTTCCGTTTTCGTAATAAAATAGCCATTTACCTTCCATCATTTCATTAACAAAGTCGCCTTTGGCCTTAACAATTCCGCTTTTGTAGTAATACGTTAAGGTTTTTCCGGTTTGTTCGGAGATTTTTTGGCCGTTTTTGTAGGTTTCGTTGATTTTCACTGTTTTTGCGATGAGGTATTATTCCGAGCGTAGTCGAGGAGTGACGACCTTGTTTATACTGCCATTTGTTTTAAATCCTCCCCAACAATCAACTCCGCCTCAGTAGCATGTTGTATTTGTTCTATTGTAAATTCGGGGTGGATTTCTTTCAGCACAATGCCGTCGGGCGTAATTTCCATAACGCCCATTTCGGTGATGATTTTATTGACTTGTCCGGCTGCAGTAAGCGGAAGCGTGCATTGTTTTAGGATTTTTTTGGTGTCACCTGCGGTGTGTTCCATCGCCAAAATAACCAGTCGTGCGCCCACGAGCAAATCCATTGCACCGCCCATTCCGGGGGTTTTTTTTCCGGGTATCATCCAGTTTGCTAAGTTGCCTTTTTCGTCCACTTGCAACGCTCCGAGAATAGTCACATCCACATGTCCGCCGCGAATGATGGCGAACGATGTTGCACTGTCGAACGAACTCGCACCGGGAAGCACGGTAATAAAACCGCCACCGGCATTGATTAGTGTTGGGTCTTCTTTGCCTTGTTCGGGCGAACCGCCCATACCCAAAAGTCCATTTTCCGATTGCAGAATGACGTGGACGTTTTTGGGAACGTAGTTGGCGACGAGCGTTGGTAAGCCGATGCCTAAGTTTACGACATCCCCGTCTTTTAACTCTTTTGCAGAGCGCTTGGCGATGATTTCTCTGATTTGGTTTTTATCCATAAAATTTGGTGATAATGATTATTTTTTGGTGCCTGTTGGGGCGGGTTTCACACCCGCCCTTGCTAACTGTTGTGACAAATGATTGCGGGCAGGTGTGAAACCTGCCCCTACGGGTACGTTATTTTATGCGTTGTGCGATTTCTTGTGCGATGTACGACGCCACATCATCTGCGTACGTATTCATTCCGAAACCTGCGTCGAACCCAAGTTCTTTCGCCAGTTCGTGCGAAATGCGCGGACCTCCGCATACAACGATTAATTTGCTCCGCAAGCTTTCGGCATCCAGCATTTCGATGAGTTCGGTCATGTTTTTCACGTGAACGTCTTTTTGTGTAACGGTTTGTGAAACAAGTATAGCATCAGCATTCACTTCTAAGGCTTTTTTGATTAACTCCTCGTTTGGCACTTGACTGCCCATATTGTAAGCCTCTATCATATCGTAGCGTTCCAAGCCATAATGTCCTGCGTAGCCCTTCATATTCATGATGGCGTCGATGCCAACAGTATGTGCGTCGTCGCCTGTGCTGGCACCTACTACAACGATTTTGCGACCAATGTTTTTCTTAATAAATTCATCGGTTTCATCCATCGTCATGGTTGAACTTTCTACTTTTTGCACATGAATTTTCGTAAAATCCACTGAATGCGAACAACTTCCATAGCAGTTGAAAAACGTATAACCCTCGGTCAGTTCCTTGTAAAAAACCACCTGCGGATTGTCGAATCCCATTTTGTACATCAGTTGTTTGGCAGCCTCAATAGCTTCGTCGCTCATCGGCACAGGCAGGGTGAAACTTAGTTGGACTTTGCCGTCGTTTAGGGTGTCGCCGTAAGGTTTTATGTTGGTTAAATCTACATTCATAGTCTATTTTTTCATTAAATTTATAAACGGATTGATATAAACTTCGCTTTTTTGAGAAACGCCTGCCAAGCCTTTCCCGCCTGTTTTCGGACGTTTGATGTTGCCAAAGAAACCTTTTTCCAATGCAGACATCAAACCTTCTTTTTCGATTTTTTCTAATAATTGAGAGGCTTTTTCTAAAACTTCTTGGGCACGTTTTTGAATGATGCCGTTGGGTTTAAATTCCACTTCATCGCCAAGGTTGTGCATGTTGTTAAAGATGTATTTGGCGTTTTCGATGGCGAGAAATCGGTCGCTCATAAATGGCGTATGTACGGCTTCCGTGAGCATTCCCAAGAGTTGAATGCCTTGCCCTGTCCAGATGGAAATTTGGTTGAAAAGGGCGTTTTGGATTTGGCCTTTGAACACGTTGCCAGTCATGAATTTGGTGGGTGGCATGTATTTTAACGGCGCTTTCGGAAAAATTTCTCGTGTCATTTGGGCTTGTGCGAGTTCGTACAAAAAGCCGTTTTTGAGTTCGGGATCCATCTCAAAAGCGTGTCCCAAACCCATTTGTTCTTCGGGGATTCCGGCTAATAGCGCGAGTTGTTCGTTGATTAAATCCGACGCCAAAACGGTGTGCGCTTCCTCAAACGCATCGGCTGTGGTCAAATAATTGTCCTCGCCCGTATTGATGATTACACCTGCAAATCCGTTGATTACACGCGAAAAATATTGATCCACCAATGTGCGTTGCATGTTGATGTCTCTAAACAAAATTCCGTAAAGGGCATCGTTCAACATCACGTCAAGCCCTTCAAGCGCGCCCATTGCAGCGATTTCCGGCATACACAACCCCGAACAATAATTACACAACCGAATGTATCGCCCTATTTCCAAACCAACGTCATCCAACGCTTTCCGCATGATGCGAAAATTTTCCTGCGTGGCATACGTTCCTCCAAAACCCTCTGTTGTTGCGCCATACGGCACATAATCCAACAGACTTTGACCGGTGGTGCGAATCACCGCAATGATGTCTGCGCCTTGACGGGCAGCGGCTTGCGCTTGCACCACGTCTTCGTAAATATTGCCTGTTGCAACAATCACATAAAGATAAGGTTTTGCGCCTTCGCCGATTTTGGAGATGGTGTCTTCTCTGCGTTTGCGATTATTGCGAATGCGTTCTATGGCGGTGTTTACGTAAGGTTGCAACACGTTTTGTAGATCGGTTTGTGATTGCGATTTGAAGGTTGTGATATCCAAATTTTCATTCGCAATTTTTTCCGCAATCGCTTGTGGTGAAAGGTTTGTAGCAATCATTGCATTGCCAAGCAACACTAACACGCCGTCCGACAAACGACCACTTTCATGAATGGCATTTACCACCACATTCGGCAATGGCACTTGATTTTCATCGACGCCGTCAATACTCATTAAACGGCACAATGTGCGTTCCACTGCAACAGTAGTGCAATTATCTGCGAATTTTTGTACCTCAACGGCGATGTGTTGGGCGGTTTGTTTGGCTTTGGCGACTTTTTGAAAGTCTAAACCTAGTTTGCTGTTCATTGTTTTTATATTATCTGTTTTTTTTTTGGTTCATAATATCGTACACTTCTACTCCCAACGCCTTCTGCATTTGCTCTCTCAATTCAATTGGGTCGAGATGTGTGCCTTCTGGCGAAGTAGGATTAGTGCAAATGGCGAGCAATTTGGCTTTTTGAAGGACGTTGATTTTTCCGCCGTTGCGAAGGAAATTATCGTAGGTTAGGGGTGTGATAAATAGTTTGGTGAAATCGGTGATGATGAGGTGGGTGTTGTGGTTTTTTTGTGCGTTTAACAATTTAAAAAAATCGTCAGTTATTGCACCACTTAAAAAAAAACGCTGACGTGGACTTGTAGTCTGCGTCACTTTGTAGCAAGGAGATTCCTCGACTTCGCACACTTCGTGTGCTACGCTTGGAATGACAGCGTCTTTGTTAAGGATGGGGAGTGAATGATTTTGCGGCAAAGCCGCAAAATCATTCACTCCATTTTCCCCCATTTTAACATCGTCATGTCGAGCGGAGCGGAGCGGAGTCGAGACATCTGCTTGCTTAATAATTGCACTCTTAAACGTAAATACCGAATTTCCAATTTTTTCCCATTCACCATTCATTGGATTTTCCACCCATATCCCATTTTCCAACGCTTGCAATTTTTTTTGCAAACCATCATCCACCTGTTCCAATTCGATCAATTTGCAGCGAAATTTCGTGCGACGAATTAATTCCGACAATTGTGGCGAACACGCAGCACCCGTACATAAAATCATCGCATCCGTTACAGCCGGTGATGCTAAACTCATTCGCGAAAGCGCTCCGTCAACCAACGTTAATTCTACGCCATATTTTGGCAATTCCATTAAAGTTGTATGTAGCCAAGCGGAATCAGAAGGACCTGAAAGTACGACTTTTCCAGAGCCTTTGGCTCGTGCGGTAATCAAGCGTCCGAGGGCTGTTGCACGGTCCGAAACAGATAGAATTTCTGTTGGAAATTCGCATTGCTCAAAATCTTGTTCCGAAGTAACAAACACCATGTCTTCGTGCAGGACAATTCTTGGTTTTGGCGTATCATACAGAATATCTCGCTCTTCACCATCCACGCCAATAGATGTTAAAGCAATTTTTTTGTCTTCTTCTTGCAAACGCCGAATGACGTAATTCAAACACGTGGTTTTTCCAGTGTTTTTTGCCATTCCGACGATTGACACACTACGAAACTTTTGTATTTCCTTGATAAAAGGCATTTGTGACTATTTATTTTGAATAGGTTATGGGTTAATGGTCAAGGGCTAAGGGTTTTTAACCTTTCACCATTGGCCTTTGACCTTTTACCCTCCGCATGAGCGGAAAACAGGCAAAGCAAATATAACGACTCCAATCACAAAAATTGCAGTTAAAACGTAAGTTCCGACATTTATTTCGAAGAAAATAAATTGGTTCACGATTCTGATCAACCAAAATAAGGAACAGCCCAACAACACGATATGCCCCATTTTTGTGCTTCGCAATTCGTTTGGAAACACAAAACAGATAGTCGATATAAAGAGGAAGATAAAAATGATTTGAATATTAAGAACTTCCATCACTGCCTTGTTAACAATATCCAATTTTTTCAGTTCTTCAGCCCATTTGAACATTTTCCAAAATCCCATATGGAATACAGCAAATATTAGGCTGTAAAATCCACATAAATAAATTACTGTTTTCATATGTAAATATTTTTTATTTTGTGTAATATAAAATCTGCCAAATTACGCCAAATTTATCTTTCAGCATACCATATTTTTCGCTAAAGAATGTTTTTTGAAGTTCCATGTACACTTCACCGCCGACTTTTAACTCGCTAAATATTCTTTCAACTTCGTTCATGTCTGCCATGCTCACGGTTGGGCTAATGTTATTTCCAATAACCAACGGATAAGCTGTTGGCATATCCATAAACATCACGGTTACTCCGCCAATCAGAACATCGGCGTACATTACTTTATCCGTGTCTGCTTCCGCCACCGGATGATTAGGATCAGGAGGAGCCTGTCCATAGGTCATTAGGTTTTTAACTTCCGATTTGAAAATCGTTGCATAAAATTCCACCGCTTCGCGGCAATTCCCGTCAAAATTGACAAATAATTCTAATTGCATGATACTTTAATTTAGGTTAATTTAAGATTTTATTTTGATAATCGTGTTTTACGTTCCAAGTCGTGAGGTTCCAATGCTAATTTTTGACCATGCATCAAACCGGCAACGCCTTTGGATTGTGGAATGTGACCACAATCCGTGCAATCACACACGGTTTCGGTATAATCCATAGGCTGCGTATAGGTCGTAATTACGCCTTCGAAATTGCGCAACACCGCTCTGTAAGGACCTTGCGAAATCAAATACGTTGGCATTACCGGAATTTTTCCACCACCACCCGGAGCATCTACAACGAACGTTGGAACGGCATAGCCCGATATATGTCCACGCAAATTTTCAATGATTTCAATACCTTCGGAAATCGGCGTGCGGAAGTGTCCTAAACCTTGAGATAAATCGCATTGATAAATGTAGTACGGACGCACTCGCATTTTAACCAATTCTAAACACAAACGTTTCATAATTTGCGAACAATCGTTCACACCGCGCAACAATACCGATTGATTACCTAACGGAATTCCCGCATCAGCCATACGTTCACACGCAGCACGAGATTCGGGTGTGATTTCGTTGGCGTGATTAAAGTGCGTATTTACCCAAACCGGGTGATATTTTTTCAACATATTGATTAATTCGGGTGTAATTCGTTGCGGACAAACCACCGGTACACGCGTTCCAACACGAATGATATCAACGTGCGGAATAGCGCGTAAACGTTGAATAATGTTTTCCAATTTTGCATCACTAACCAACAACGCATCTCCTCCTGACAGAACAACATCACGTACGGCAGGTGTTTTGGCAATGTATTCGATACCCTTATCAATACGATCCGACGACGATTCACAATCGGTCTGACCTGCAAAACGACGACGCGTGCAATGACGACAATACATCGCACATTGATCGGTGATCAAAAACAACACGCGATCGGGATAACGATGCGTCAATCCCGGTGTTGGAGAATCTTCATCTTCGTGCAAAGGGTCTTCCAAATCGCCTTCCGAATGATGCAATTCGTGAATAGTCGGAATAGCTTGTTTTCGAATGACACATTCAGGATCTTCGGTATTAATCAAACTCAAATAGTACGGCGTAATAGCCATTCGCAAGGTTTTTAAAGATTCTCTAACTCCATTTTCTTCTGCGGGGGTCAATGTAATGTGCTCTTTCAATTCATCGAGCGTTTCAATACGATTTTTAACTTGCCATTTCCAGTCGTTCCATTGTTCGTCTGTTGCGTTGGGGAACATGGTTTTGCGGTTTGATTTTGTGTTCATGTTTTTTATATAGTAAATAAGTGAATAGTATATTAGTAAATTGGTGCGAGGTGGAGAGATACTGGGTGCGGGGTGGACTATGTGGTGAAGCAACCTCGAACCCCGCCACTTTGTACTCGATTATGCGTACAACTCTGTGAAGATTTGTCGTAGCTTTTCACTTTCGCGGAATAATTGTAACGTCAATTCTGCATGGCCTTTCGTATAGCCATTGCCGACAATCATCGTTACATCGCTACCTACGCCTTCAGCGCCCAAAGCGGCTTTTGTGAAACTTGTTGCCATGGAAAAGAAATACACAACGCCGTCGTGTTTGGTGCACAAAATACTTGTCATTTCTGTGTCAGGAACGTTCACGTTGTTGATAGTTACATCACAAAGTTTGCCGTCCGTTAGTTCTTCGATTTTTTCCAAAACAGATACCGGTTTTGTGGCGTCTGCTGCAAACACAACATCGCAGAAGCCAAGTTCCTGCAAGCGTTTTACACTTTTTTCGCTATATTCTATGCCGATAACTTTTCCGTCTTTTCCTGCACATTTTTTGGCTTCATAACAGCATAACATTCCTGATTTTCCACCTGCACCAATGATAAGTACAGTGTCGCCGGGCTTTACCAATTTCGCTGTTTGTGCCGGTGCACCTGCAACATCCAATGCCGATAAAACTAAATTTTCTGGCAAATCCGTGGGGATTTTGGCATAAATTCCACTTTCGAATAAAATTGCTTTTCCTTCTATATCGACTTGGTCAATGTCTTCGCGAATATCTTTGATTTTGTCAATCCTCAGTGGTGTAAGTGAAAGCGAAACCAATGTTGCAATTTTGTCGCCTTCTTTTAAATCAATTTTTCCTTTGAGTGCATTGCCGATTTTTTCTACGGTGCCGAGCAACATACCGCCCGAACCGGTCACCGGATTGCGGTGTTTGCCTTGTTTGGCAACAATATCCAACATGATTTCAGCGATTTTTTGTTTGTCGCCGCCGGCTTGTTCTTTGATTTGCGTGAAACTCGCCGAATCAATGTTTAGTGTTTGAACATCAATCAAAATCTCGTTGTCGTAGATTTCATCCATGTTGTTGTCGATTTGGTTTGCGGGCTGTGGCAACACGCCTTTGGGCTCGATTACGCGGTGAAGTCCGTATTTGTTTCCTTGCTTCATTTTAGTTTAATAGTTTTATAGTTCGATAGTTTTATAGAATTGGTGCGAGGTTGCGGGGTAGATTTTGAGGTACACCTCGCACCTAAATTATTTTTCCGCAATCACAAGCATTTCAAAGTCTTTCGTGGTTAAGTTGTGCTCTCTTGAAAACTCGCCGAGCCTTGCGCCGAAAATGTCTATAGTTTGATAACCTAACGATTTTAGCAACCAGGTTATTTCGCTTGGCATATAGTATCGTTCGTTGCACTCGAGCGTTTTTTTAATTCCAGCATCATCTTCAAACTCCACAGTATTGTAATCGCGAAGTGTCATAAAATCAAACCCCTTGCTTCTACATACTGAGGTGCCGTCTTCTTCTGTGGAAACATAAAACTCATTTATGGAATTAAACACCGGAAAAAGAGCATTTGGCAATGTGAAAATCAATTTTGCACCAGGTTTGAGCGATTTTGTAACGCTTTTGAGGATTTCAAAATTCATTTCATCAGTTTCCATAAGTGAAAACCCGCCTTCACAAATCATAATAGCAACATCGAATTCATTGTCGAATGGTAAATTTCGAGCATCTTGACATTGAAAATCTATTTCCAAATTTTCTGCTTTTGCCTTTTCTCTTGCCCTTTCCAATTGGGATTCCGACAAATCAACGCCGATTACATTGTAACCGCGTTTTGTCAATTCAATCGCGTGCCGTCCTGTTCCACAGCCGACATCCAATATTTTTAAAGATTTGTTTGAGTTGAATTCTTTTTCTAAAAAGTCACATTCTCCGATTGTACCTTGGGTAAAACTTTCGTTATCATATTTTCGCCCATAGTTTTCGAATAGGGCTTCGTACCATTGTTTCATAATTTTTGATTTTTTAATTTTTGATTGTCATCCCGAACGCAGTGAGGGATCTGTTTGCTATTCGGCGCAGGGTGCGAGATATTTAGTGCGGAATGTGCTTTGTGATAAACTTCGTATCCCGCACCAAGCACCTCGTATGCAATTATTTTTTCAATCCTAAAATTCGGCGAGCCTCCTCCGGCGTAGCGATCTCGCGTCCCAATTCTTTCGCCATACGAACCACTTTCGCCACCGATTCGCCGTTAGATTTCGCCAAAATACCTTTTTCGATATAAAGATTATCCTCGAAACCTACTCGAACGTGTCCACCCATGGCAATTGCCGCTGCTGCCAACGGAAATTCGAAACGCCCTACGCCTGTGGCCGTCCAAGTGGCATCACTCGGAATATTTTGCACCAGCCAACACAAATTCGGAATGGTTGCAGCCGTGCAACCCGGCACGCCCAACACAAAATTAATCTGCATCGGATGCCCCGGCATCTGACCTTTTTTAACCATAGCCAACGCTGTGTCCAAATGTCCCATTTCAAAACATTCGTATTCGGGTTTGATGTTGTTTTCCATCATGCGTTTGCCGAAGTCGCGCATCATTGGCATGGTGTTTTCAAAAACTTCGTCGCCAAAATTGCATGTTCCGCAATCCAAAGTAGCCATTTCTATTGGCAATTCTGTTGGTTGCAAACGTTCTTCCGCCGTCATTCCCACAGCTCCGCCGGTTGATGGAATTAAAATCACATCGGGAATCACTTTCAAAATCGCGTCTATACACTCTTTGAAACGTGTTTTGTCTTGCGTAGGTGTGCCGTCATCTCTGCGCACGTGCAAATGCACAATCGCTGCGCCTGCATCATAAGCCGATTTTGCTTCTCTAACGATTTCCTCAACCGTGTAAGGCACGGCGGGGTTTTGTTCTTTGGTAACTTCTGCGCCGCAGATGGCGGCGGTGATGATTAATTTTTCCATGGTTTTATGTTTTGTTTATATTTGAAAATTTAAAGGTACGAGGTACTGGGTGTGAGGTGGTTTTTATAACCAAACATTATTCTTTTTTCCACTATGCTGTAACCAGTTTTTCTCTAACGGCGACGGCGACCGGCGGCTTGGCGAAGTGGCGGTGTTTCTATTGCGACTATGCTGTCCAGCGTAATGTTTTTTATCTCCTTGAAGTTTCGGCGGAGACGAGTAGCCATTGCGCCAAACAGCAAGTTATCTGCAGTGTTGTTATTGTCCTCTTTTTCGTCTATTTATAAATTCAAAGTATAGTTTGTACTTCTGCCGGCAAGATTTTGAGATAAAATGCCAACCTCAACTAATTCTTGCAAGTCGCGAGTGGCGGTTGCTTTGGTAGTTTTGGTGATTGAAATGTATTTTTTCGATGTCATTCCACCTTCAAATCCGTCTTTGCCTGCGTCTAACATTTTGTTTATAGCCTTTGTTTGTCTGCTGTTCATTATGGTTTTGTGGTTGTCAAAAAACTGCGTCTTCTTGACAGAAAAATCGAATATTTCCAATGCACTTTTTTGAGCGTCAACAAGCACTTGAGAAAAATAAAGTAACCAACTATTGATTTCCAAAGTTCTTTGTGCTTTTTTCAGTTCAGAGTAGTATTTATTTTTGTCTTTTTCTATGGTTTGTGAAATGCTCATGACGATTTGCTTTCCAAGAGAATCCGACAAGCATTTTTCAATCAACGCTCTGCCTATTCTTCCGTTCCCATCTTCAAAAGGATGGATACTCTCAAAATACAAATGAGCGATTGCCGTTTTTATGATGATTTTGGAAATATTACCATTGGGCTTAAATGTGTTGTACCATTTCACAAAATTCTTCATTTCTTGCGGAACTTGTGCCGATGGCGGAGCTTCATAATGCACTTTTTCTTTGCCATAAGCACCTGAAACAATTTGCATTGCTTCTTCGCCTTTGCGATACATGCCGACATTTATGTATTTAGAGTTGCTAAACAAGATTCCATGCCAGATTTTTAGCGTTTTTTCGGTTAATTTTTCTTGAAAATTATTTTTTACTTCCAACATCAAAAAGGCTATACTTTCTGCTCGTTTGTCTTTAATGTTTTTGATTGTAGATGTCAAACCTAATTTTTTCAAAAAAGACGAACGCACATCTTCTCTTGACAGTATTTCACCTTCAATTTCAGACGTTTTTATAGCCTCCGAAATCATCATATCAAGAACTTCGTTTTGTTGTTTTGCAGAGTTAAATGTTTTGAATATACCAAACATTTCGCCTGAGAGTTCTGCAAATTTAGACGCATTATCACTTATGACGTCTTCATTATAAATGAATTCTGCCCATTTTTTCAATTGCCAATTATACATTTTGAGCCGTTTATTAAAGCTATTCGGTGCAAAGATACGACTTTTTTGAGCCAAATACAACTTTTTTTCGGCTCAAAATGTTTTTTTTATTTTCTAATGCCCCCTGCCACTGCAGCGACGACCCGGCGGCTTGGCGAAGTGGTGGCGTTTCTATTGCGACAACGCTGTCCAGCGTGATGTTTTTTATCTCCTTGAAGTTTCAGCGGAGACGAGTAGCCATTGCGCCAAACCGCAAGTTGCACACAGGCATTTGTTTGTGTTTTTTACCAATTCAATATCATTTCAATTCTAATTTTTCTATTTTATTTCCAATCGTAAATTCTCTCATTTCGAGTTCCAATGCGTTAAAATTTTCTCGGAAAACTTTTTTGACAATCTTGCCCTCTTTCAACAAAAATATTTCATCGCAAGTGTCGCTTAATGTTGAAAATATGTGTGAAGATATGATTACTGTTTTATTTAATGCTTTCAATTTATGAATAAGGTCAACAATGATTATATTGCTATGAATATCAACGCCATTGAACGGCTCGTCAAGTATAAAACATTGATTTTTTTGTAGCAAAATTGCCAACAATGCCAACTTTTTTTTCATTCCTGTTGAATAGGTGGAAGCATATTGATTTAACGGCAAGTCAAAAATATTTTTATCGTCAATTTTCGTAATTTCTTTTTTTCGAGCATTACAAAGCAATTGGATATATTCCCTTCCAGTAATTTTTGAAAAGAAAAAAGGCTCTGTTAATAGTAACCCCAAATAGTTTTTCAACGGTTTGAATTCCGAGTTTATTTGTCCGTCGTAGTTTTCCAAACCTGCTATACATTTGAATAATGTTGTTTTCCCTGCACCGTTTTCGCCTACAATTCCGTAAACGTTACCTTTGTCGAATTGTATATTTATATTCTCCAAAGCCTGTATATTGCCAAAATTTTTAGATAAATTATGTATGCTGATCATTTTAAAAATTCTTTAAGATTATTTACGGATTTAACAGCAGAAAATGGAATGACAACTACAAGCATTGGAAGTGGAAAAAGAAAACAAGCAACCAATATCAATGAATGAAGTACCCCAATTTCATTGGGATATGCAGAATATTTTAGAAAAACAAGAATGGTCAAATACACGTATCCTAAAAGCGTAAAAAGAAACATAATGCCGAAATTTTCAAAAAAAATACTCAACAAAATGAATATAGGACTACATAAATAGAACGAGAATAAAAAAGCAGTTTTGATTTTTTCTATTAAAAATTTTGCAGGCGTAAAACTGTATGACCAAACAAAATATTCATTTTCAGGCTTTAGGTAATAGGTTAATATGGTTAGAAATACGAGTATTAGTGAAAACATTCCAAGATTAAAATTATCAACAACTACTGCAATAATTGCAAATCCGTATGCAATTGGAAACATAAAGAAAGAATTTCTGAAACCAACCGTAAATTCAAATGGTTTTTTGTAAAAAGGTGTTGGAATTGTAATGCTATACGTTGTTTTGAGAGTCAAAAATGCTATCAAAGCAGTAAGTGCGATAAGAGCGAAAACAGGATAAATCTGTTGTTTGTAAATGAGAAAAATGACAAATGGCAAGGCAACTATTAAGTTTTCTAAAATTCTCAATTTTCTATACTCTTCATTCCCAAAGCAAATTTTGAGGAAATCATTCCGTCTTATTTCGCTCAATTTAGAGGTAAAGTATAACGATATAAAAACATAAGTATATGGTGCAAAAGTCGTTTTATGAAAAATAAACATTGATAATCCAACAAACACAAGTAATATAAGTAACGCAAGTAAATAGCCGACTATCGGATGATAACCGTCCGATAATTTTCTCATTGTCATTGTGTATTGCAACTTAAAATACTCTTTCATTTTTTTGTCTAATTTCATTCATTTTTCGAAAGTGTGCTGTCCCGCTTGCGTGCATCGGAGACCGGCTCCACCGGAGATGTACGCTGTCCCGCGTGATGTTTTTTATTTCCTTGAAATTTCAGCGGAGAGTAGTAGCCATTTTGGCAAACCGCAAGTTACACGCCGGCATTTTTCTTAATGTATTTTTAGTTTTTCATAATTTTTTGTTTTACTTATCTCGAACGCAACGGACTCTATACCCAAGTCCCTTGTGACTGTTGCTTTGTGGATAGACACCGCCATGGCGCAGGCGGGGCTTTCACTGCCGTTCGGACGGGCGATAAACTTTCAAATTCGCACAAACTTTCGGGCGAGCCACTGCCCCGCTTGCGCCAAACCGCCCGTTGCACGCAGGCATTTCTTTTGTGTCTTTTTTATTTCTCATAATAAACGCTAAGTCAAAAAAAATGAAAATTCCAATATTTTCTTGTCAGTTGAAGCGGAAAAAATATTGATTGTACATACTTCTTCTGACACTTCTTTGTTAATATGACTTATGTCATTATTGAGATAATCTTCAAAATACAACTTGAATATATTGTTAAAATAAAATTCCAAGTAATTTTCCTTGTAATCTCTGATTTTCAGTTTTAACATATCATTATTAGAATATGATATATCAATTATTTCAGCATCAGCCAAAACGCTATTAACAAGCCTATCAATATTTTCAAGAGTAATTAGTGTCAAATATTTACTCCAAATTTCATTAAATTCTACTTCATCTATTTCAAAGGCTTGCATAGATTCTATTTTTTCCTCAAAAGTTAATTCTTCCAATGAAGGATATATCCCTTCTGCTAACCTGTCAGAATTAATATTTTCAGAATAGACAGTATAATCTCCGCTTTTGAAAACCTCTACTTTCTTTATTTCGTATCCCTCTTCATCTATTGCGGAATAAATAAATTCGGGGGAATCTTTAAAACTATGAGTCCAATGAATTTTAATGAATTTCATACTTATTTCTACTGTTTATTGTTTCCCTTTCAAGTTCTTCCTACTTCATTTTCCTCGCTGCACTGTCGCCCCCGCTTGCGTGCATCGACCGGCGGCTTGGCGAAGTGGCGAACCAAAAACTGTCGGCGGTATGTTTTTTATCTCCATTTCGGGTATTAGTAAATTTGTATAGATAGCATTCCATTTTGCTTTGCCATCAAGAGTTTTAAAGAGCAAACAATCATCTCAACACTTTTAGAATAACACTTTGTTTGCCTTCGAAATCTCGCCAAGCAGTGCCTGATTAAACTGTTGAAATTCTCTGCTGTGTTTGTTTTTCCTTTACTCTGTCTCAATTGATCAGATGGAATCATTTCTTTGTAAGCCTTCCAATAATCAGTAAAAACACAGCCTATAACTCGCTGTTTTACTTTATTCCACAAGGTTATGCCGGTTTTTGAACTTCGATCTCCAACAACGAAATCAATGTATTCTTTGGTGTCTCGATCAATGCAAGTCCAAATCCATCGAATTTTTTTGTGCCCAATATAGCTGTGCATCTCGTCCATTTCAACAATTTGTGCAGAACGAGGATTGCGAACTTTGTCAAATTGATTGCCATATTTACGAATCCAATTTAACACAGAAACGTGACTTACACCGAGTGCTCTGCCAATAGAATGGAAACCAAGTCCTTCTAAATAGAGCGTAAGGGCAAATCTACGCTTTTTGTCTTTTTCTGAAACAACATCGAAACATATTGTGAAATTACAATTACGATCTTTACATTTGTAACGTTGCAAATCCCTTACAATACCGCTTTTACGCGATTTTTAGACTGACATTTTGGACACTTCATAAGTTTTTTTGGTACAAAGATACAAAGTATATCTTAAATTACCAAATCCCGATATTTTAAAACTATTCGCAAGGATTAACATCTATATATAATTCCGCTCCTAATGGCACTTGAAAGTTTTCTTTAAGTTCTACAAAATCTGTTGCACGAATAATAATACTTTTTCCACTCGGAATACTTGTATTTTTAAAAATGCACGATTTCTTTACAGTGTAAGTATAATTGTTAAAATTGTAGCCATTGCCTTGATCTTCTGTTATGACAGTATTGCTACAATTTAACTTATAATACCGAAAATAGTTGATGTCGAAGTAACCTAATATTCCGTTAGTTATATTAGGAGGACATCTACCAGCTCCACCTACCTGAAGATCAATAAGCAAATTTGTATTTTGATGATAAGGTGTAGGTTTTCCGCCTCCTATTACAAAAAAGGGTTCATCATTCAAGTAAAATGTTAATCTACCTGGTAGCCATTCCACTGCATATTTATGCCATAAACTCATATCTACATTATATTTGATACCTTCGTCTTTGGTAACAGGAGTGGTTGGAACATTATCATTTAAGCGACGATGGTATCCTACTACATGTTCTTTGTTATTAATCTGACAATTGGTTGGTTCAAAAATATCAATTTCTTCGTACCAATAAGGTGGCGAATTTGTTGGTTTATATGAGTGGATAGTCCAAAATGCAGGCCAAAGTCCAGAACTTATTCCAGATGTTCTTAATACTCTTGCTTCAATTTCATAGTAACCGTATCCCAATCCTAAATAACCTTTCTCAAATCCGGTTTCAATACCACCTGTATATGCTATTCCATTTACCATTTCAGCAACTAATCTTAAAAACGTTCGTCCATTTTCACTTCCATATTGGATGTTTTGCGATCTAAAAGTTTCAATTCCCCAACCACTTCCTGTGAGATTGCTCCAAATATTTTTTCTTGAACCATTAAATTCATCGCTAAATGTGTTATTCATAATCCAGTGCGAGTCAGTCAGAGGTGTTTGTGCCATTACTCCATAAGCATTTAAAAGGAGTAAATATATCAATATATTTTTTATATTTTTCATGTTTTTTTTATTTAATTTTTATCCCTTGAATTTCAGTAGATGAGAACCCCATATATGCTAATTTGTCAGAATATTTTATACTAATTTTATTATCTGATAAAGAACCATTAAAATTATCATGGCTTTTTGTATCATAAAAAATTCCGCAAGAATCAACAATAAGATATATTAAACCATCTGATACATAATTATAGGTTGCATTAGGTTTAAAAATAATTTTCAAACTGTTTACTTCATGCTTTTCAATAGTTCCAATGTAATTTGTTGTATCATCTATTATGATAGGTGGGTAAGGATATGGTTGAGATAAGTCATGCCATCTAACAAAATCTATTGTTGTAAAGTCATAAGTACCAATGTATTTATCACGATAATCTTTCGTGCCGCCTTTACATTTTTTGTCTTTGCAACAACCAACAACAAGCCATAAACTTGCTAATAAAAACACTAAAATTGTATTTCTTTTTTTTCATCATATACCTCTCTTTCTTATTTTGTTAATACCATTTTCTTGGTATCTACGATTTGATTATTTATAAGTAGTGTATATAAATAGATACCTGCTGCAAACTCGGAACCTTGAATGGTGATACTTCCTATTCCTTTTTGATTAAGTTTGTATGATTTTAATTCTACTCCATTCAAATTACATATCATCAATTGCGCAGAAGCTGTGTTGTCAGGTATTTCAAATTTTATTTCTGTACTCATATTAAAAGGATTGGGCACATTATCATAAAGTTTTCCTTTCTGTACTTCATTTTTTATTCCTTCTTCATTATCATTAATAAAAGTATTCCTTTTTTGCGTGGGATTGTTTTTAGATGAACAACACTCAGCAAGCATTTTTTGCAAACTTTCTATTTGTATTTGTTGTTCCTTAATTGCTTCTACCAAAAGAGGAATCAAACTCACATAATCTATGCCATAATATTCTCTTAATGAATCAGGGGCATAAACCAATTCGGGAAATATTTTTTCAAACTCTTGGGCAATAAAACCAAATTCTTTTCTTTGTGCCTTTTGTTTTTGTTCAGAAGTAAAATCTCTAAAGTATATATCATTATAATTGAATGTGTAAGTTTGTATTTGTTGTATTTTAGGCAAAATAGACGAACAATATTCTATATTTTCTTTCAGTCGTAAATCTGAATATTTTGTTATATTCTGATAATCAATTTGATATGTCCAAATATGATTGATCCACCTATCCGGACGCCCTAACCATAGATAATTGTTGTACTCACTATAAATAGCAGGACAATAGTTATCCGAACTCCATCCTATAATCAACCCCATCCAGCCTGCTGAAAATTTTGCTTCTCCACCGACTTCAAATTTATAGACAGGGTTTCTCCCAATACCAACTTTTCCATTGCTGGTGATATTTAATTGCGCTTTTGCACAAAATCCTGTTGCCACAAAAGTAAGCACTAACACTAATTTTCTCATCTCTTTTAAAAAATTTACGTCTATTCTTTTGACAGACATTAATTCCGTTTTTGTTACCGATGGGTTCTGCTCCACCACTTCGTTTACTTTACTCACTGGACTCAATTCCAATTTCCTTTCTAAATTTCTGTTTTGTGTTACCATTTCTTCTTTTTTTTTGACGTTAATAATTATTTTTAGTGCTTTTCGAGTAGTTATCCCCTTTCAGTTATCCGTTCTTTTTCGCTGTATTTCAGCTTGTTTCTGCGGTGTCGCTGTCTGGGTGTCGCCGATGCGTCGCGAGCCCGAAGGGATTGCGACGCATCGAGCCGGGGCTTGGCGCAGTGGCGGCTTCACAAAAGTTCGGGCGGGGTAGTAACTTCCAAATTCGCACTGCCGTTTCTGCGGGCTAATGCCGCCATTGCGCCAAACCCAAGTTAAGCGCTGGCCTCGCTCGTTTCCTTTCTATTAATCAATCACTTACACTTTTCATTTGAAGTTTCAGATTTCTATTAACTTTTTTCTTACTAAATCCCATGCTTCCAAATTATCATATTCTACATTTGGCTTCAACACAGTGAAAATATCTTTTGTGAAATCGGTATCGTTTAATTTTTCTTCCATATTCCGCATGAATTGTTTGGCAGTAGGCGGTTTTAATTCTGCGTGTTCATAATGGATTTTGCAACAATGCAATAATTTCTCAATATCAAGGTCTAAATGTGTCAATGCACAATACAGGTCAAATAAATCACGACCTTTTTTGCGACCATACAAGGCTTTTAGTTTGGTACTCAATAATTCTTCTGTCGTATAACCTGTTACATTGCATTGTCCTGAAAACCAAGCATTACTTACCTCAAATGGGATTTCTTTCAGTCCTAAAATATTCAAATGTTCCCGTGTATTAATTTCAATTTTTAGGCGCATATTGACAATCGGAGGCATTTCGCTCTCAAATCTGAAAATCAGCGTATTATTGTGAATTTTCTGTTTAACTACAGGTTTCCCAAGAAATGACAATATTTTGCGGATTCTATCCATAGTCTCTTTAATTGGCTCTGATTTAATTTGCACTAAATCAATATCTTCCGAATACCTGATTTGCGGGATAATATACAATTTATGTAAAGCCGTTCCACCTCTGAATGCTAAAGAATTACGAAGAAAATCATCGGAAAATATCTCAACGATTGCTCGTGAAATGATTAAATCCTGTTCCACTTGTTCGTTGTTTTGCCATGGGGCTTGTTTTTTCCAATCACGTATATGTAATTCAGGTATCATAAATCACTCTCTATTGGCATGTTAATAATTATTTTCCATTTATTGTCAATTTCTCCCTTTTTCTTTTTTTGTGGGGATAATAGGACAGGCGAAAAAGAGGTTTTATTTAAAACTTTATACAAAGCATTTGCCAATTTTTCTTCATTTACAACCGTATCTAAAATATAACCTAACCGTTGAATATTTGCCTTGTTATCAATCTGTTTTGCTATTTTAGAAAGTCGAGAAGGAAGCATTACTTCGTAGAGTTCTTGTAAAATAGTCGTGATGCGGTTTATTCCAAATGTGTGGATATTTTCCAATAAATCAAAAGCCGTCAATTCGGGCGATGAAACATTAAGATATCCCGCTCTGGTTTTCTTTTGTTCTATGGCTGACTGCTCCCATGTCTTTTTGGAAACAAAGGTAAGTTTCAGTTTTTTATTTCGTATGCTTCGGGGTGCAGGAGTTTGGGCAACGACAAAATATTCCATTGGCTGCTGGTGAGCGGCGCCATGCAAAGCCGCAGCCGAAAGCAAAGCGACATAGTAAGGCTTGTGCAGTGATTTCATCAATGCGTCAACAAACAAATCGGGCGGCAACATGCCTCCTATGGCAGTTTCGGGCGTGAGAATGCCATAAAAACCTTTGCGTATCTTTACAATCTGTTTTTTAATGGAATAACGATACAATTCCTGAGAAATACTTTGCTCCGACAAGTCAAACTTTTTCTTTACATCGTCAAATGTAAATGTACATTGTCCTCGTTCTCGCAAGTCAAAGAAAAAATCACTCCATTTATTTTGTTCTTTTTTATTCATTACATTATCGTATTTGCAAACCTATACACATTCTGTATAGAATTGCAAAGATACAACTTTTTTTGAATATAGCATGAAATATTTTTTATCGTTGTTTTTTACAGTATTACACTATCCAAGTATTGAGCGGTGAATATAAGCCTCGAGTCATCGCCAACCAAAACTCGCTTTGTTAATGTCGGACGTGGCTCTCGCTTTTTTTCAAGCGGGTTAACTTTTGAAGGCGGAATAATTTTGAATAAATTATGTTTCAAATATAATAATTCGCTTACAGGCATTTTAACGCAAATATCGCTTACATCAATTTTGAGAGTAATAGAATTGTCGTCAGATTTAACACCGTTGTCGTTGTCTATCATTCCGCCATTGTTTAAAAACGTAATCATTGCATAATCAGTCGATTCTTTGTGAAAAAACTCGTTGCTAAATTTTCCATCACTTATATCTATGGCAATTCTAAATTCATTTTGCCACGAGTATGACGGCTGTTTGCAAAATTCACTGTATTTTCCTTCTTTAAAAATGTCAATGTTGTATGAAACTCGCTTATAAGCCCACCAAAATTTATCGCCATATTTTTCTTTGAGAGCATCGAAAATTCGGCTTAAAAATTTTTCAGCATCAGTTATTACAATAGCAGTATCTCCAAAATCTCGCAATCGAGGGTTCGGTTTAACAAAACACATATTTTTTTCGTCATATTCAAGTGTATAAAGACAAAACACTTTTTCGTGTAATGTGAGTGCATCAACTAAACCTGCTGGTACATTTATTTTTTTTAAACCTCCATTTTCAGGCAGATAAAGTGGCATCGTGTGCTGACTTACAACCAATCCCTCAAGAGTGTCCTTTCTAAATGTATCTTTTTTGCTTTCGTCAAATATTTCATTTTCATCTTCATTTTCAAAGCGAGCGAATTCTTCAAGAGTACGCATAAATATATCTCCGTTCATCATCATATCCGCCCATTGAGCATCTGTTATTTTTACAAGATAATAAGGAACTGTGGCGTTTTTCTCCGTTTCTACTTCTTCCAAATATTTAGAAGCCCCCAAAGCACCTTGTCTAACCGCTTGTCTAAGTACTTTTTCGGCTAAAAATAAATCCTTTTCTGTACCGTTACCTATCCAAAGTCTAACACCGTACATAAAAAGTGCAAGAGAGTGATTTTGCATTGCCGCTTTTCTGTACCAATAGACGGCTTCTTGTGCATTTTGTTCTGTGCCTATTCCATCGCCATAGCAAAGTCCCACGAAGTACTGCACATCTGGATTTCCGCTTTCTGCAAGAGAAACAATATCCTTAAATTCTACTTTTTCAAACAGAGTATTTATTGCATCATCAAATATATTTTGAGGTACGCCAAATCCAACTGCACATACGAAACAATAAATAGCATAAGCCAAATCTTTCTTTACAACAACACCTTCGGCATATATTTTGCAAAGATTAGCCATCGCCAAAGGGTCGCCTTGATTTGCGGCTTTTATCAATTCGTCAATATTTTGATTACAATCCATGTTTTAAATTTTTATTTTGTCTTGTTCGTTGGCACTGTCCGCCACCGAAGGGTGGTGGGTGGGCAAAGCCGAAAAATGGCGAAGCCTATTTTTGGGCGAGGGTTGGCGATGCGGTGTGAGCGCAGCGAACACGGCAAAAGCCAACTATCTATGAAATATTTTTGCACCATTCTCATTTTTGTTTTTTACTATTTATTTTTCCGAGTTTCGCCAAGTTGTCAGCAACGCTCTGTCTTTTTCGCTTCCCAAATGCGCTGCGCTGTCCGCCGCTTGCCGATGCGTCGCGAGCCCGAAGGGATTGCGACGCATCGACCCGGCGGCTTGGCGAAGGCGGGGGTTCACAAAGATTGCCACGAGCCACAAAAGTTGAAAATACCCACTAAAGTTCGGACGAGCCACGCCCCAATGTCGTTCAGTTAAGAGATAAACACATGATTGTTAACAACTAAAATATGTCCATTGAATTGTATAACATAAAAATATGTTTTTTTGTATTGCGAAATTCAAAAAAACAACCCAATGGA